>TBL_comb47_HYPODRAFT_10002770_pt1 | contig 21356 bp, 19 predicted proteins | sample TroBogypolimnion_40_FD_10682 | JGI IMG/M metagenome (IMG submission 10682) | reverse complement strand
TAATCACCTCTTCGTTAAGTTGTCGTAAATCATAATCGCTAAACTTCATGTCTTTAAATCTAACACATTAACACTGGGAAAAGAAAGTTTTAATAAAATAGAGGGGGGGGAGTGAATCGTTACGTTAAAGCGGCTTCATTTCAAGCACAAAATATTGGGTTTAATCACTATGACGCTCACTTGTAAGTCATAGTCGCCCTTAGTTTAGCTCATGTCGGATGGTTTTAGGCACGATGCTGACAGTAATAAGAACTGGCCTTAGGGTCACAGGCAGTGTGACGAGTTTTATCAGCAGACTGCTGAAGGTTTTTTACAGCTGCCTGAACTTGTTAGGCAGAGGTGTGGTTGTTTTTTATTGTCCTGCCGTCTTATTGCCTTAAGACTTTGGTGTTAAGGCAGACGCTAATGAGTCATAAGCGGTCTTTGCAACACCTGCGGCATGTGCTAAAAAGTACCGCGCACGGACACGCGAGCTTCGCACGTTTGCTTAAGCGCCATTACCCGCTCCCTAAAGTCCATAAGACACTGTAGATACATTTTATACAAGATACTAAGAGGAATTGTTTGACAGGCGGCACAGTTAAGGCGTAGCTTATGAGTCAGGTTATTGCGGAAATCAACAGCGATAATCTGGCAAGAAATCTCTATCGGTAGTATCCAGCTTTCAACAGCGCTGTAAATACGCCGTAACTGTTTACCAATAAACCCGAACTTTATACTTAAATCAACAGGATTATACTGACGCTTATGAGCACACATCGCTTTTTTCCTAACACCGAAGACGCACAAATCGTTTGGCTATCTCACTATGCTTTAAAACTCCCTATTAATGGGCCACTCTGCGGAATTACTGCTGAGGAAATTACCAGCACTCTGACTGATATCACTTACTGGACCTGGATCTTGCAATACTGGCATCCTGCCATGCAGCGTGATGCTAAGGAAGCCACTGCTCACAAGCAACTGATGATAGGCGGTGGTGCGGAGAATGCCAGCGCTACCCAGCCCCAACCTTCTCAATTTCCTAATCCACCGCCTGCACCTTTGCCCAATATGCAAAAGCGCTTATTTAGCCAAATTACCCGCATCAAGGCCAGTCCAAATTATACGGATGTTATCGGCCATGACTTAGGCGTCATCGCTACATCGAATAGCGTGGAGCACTTGATTCCTGAGCCTACCGTCACTGTTGAGTTAGGAGAAACCGGCAGCCGAGTTCGTATCGATTTTAAAAAGTATGAACATGAGGGTATCTGGATAGAAAGCCGTATCAATGGCGTGGGGGATTGGGTGTTTCTGGCTGTTAATACCATCAAGCTCTATTACGATGAGCGCCCTTTAGCTTCAGGCAATACTCATGAAACGCGTGAATATCGTGTGCGCTGGTGGGATAAAAGTGTTGCGCATGGCGAATGGAGCGCAGTGCAGCAGGTAGTGATTGGGGTTTGATGGCAGGCTTTTTTGTTAGGAAGCTATAACTTCCAGTTGTGGGTGCTCAAGCTGGTCTTGGGCATCAGCGGCTTGGGGATGCTTGCAGCTTAAGTACCGAAGCACTTAGGCTACCCTTTTCTTTAGTTCTCAAACTACGCTTCACTGTCATTAAGTTAAGGTTTTTTGTAGTATTCTGGGAGTGGTTAAAGCGACTCCCATTGGATACTGAGCTACACTAACTTAATGGTAGTAAAACTCCACTCTGATCGTTATACACAAGTTTTTTAGGGTGGATAAGCACTAGCGCATACACCGAGTATGATCGAGTCCGTTTAGTCTACAAACTCGACGAGTATCGCACACGATACTATGTCTTGGTGGATGCGCTAGTGCTTATCCACCCTTATATCTACATGGCTATTCAAGGCGCTCATTGGGCACACGGGACAGGTCGCGACCTGTCCCTACGATGTTTCAAAACAACAGTCGTTGGACAAGGCTAGCGCTACAAAAGTTATGTATAACGATGAGAGCTCCACTTGGGAATCCTGCTAGAGAAGCCGAAGCTTCTTGCAATAGATCAGCAAAAAATACCGAATAAGGAGTTTTGAAATTAAATTATGTCAATAAAACTTGCTATGCTGCGACTATTCTGCTAAAAATGCGCACTTTTTATTATCCAGTCTTTAGGAGTTAATGAATGGCCGATAATGCTACACCACATGCATCACCTTTCAGCTTTAAGCCTTATAAAGAAGTAGACGGCGAAGAGTACATGAATGAAGCTCAACTTAAGCATTTTGAGACTATTCTGAAAAACTGGAAAAATGAGTTAATGCACGAAGTCGATCGCACGGTGCATCACATGCAAGATGACGCGGCTAATTTTCCTGATCCGAATGATCGTGCCACACAAGAGTCAGAATTCAGCCTTGAATTAAGAACCCGTGATCGTGAGCGCCGTCTGATCAAAAAAATTGATGAGGCTCTAAAAGAAATTGAGTCGGGTGGCTATGGCTTTTGCGAATCGTGCGGCATTGAAATAGGCATACGTCGATTAGAAGCGCGTCCTACAGCAACCTTATGTATAGATTGCAAAACGCTAGACGAAATTCGTGAAAAACAAATGGGCTAAGTTAATAAGACGCTAAATAATCGACCTTCATAGGTCGATTATGCCTTACACTTACTGACTTGATCATTTTCTTCTTTTTAGCAATCAGAATACTTAAACCGCTCATTAGTTTACCGAACACTATGACGACTTCTTCTTAAGCAGGCCGCCTAAACGCTTTAAAAACATCAAGTCATTATGGCTAATGACTATTTTGAACGCTCGCATTCAGGTAATAGCCCAAGATGAAGTTAACGCAACTAGACTTACTTGAGATTAGCCAAGAAATTAGGCAATGCTACGCACCCAAGATGTCAAATAGCACGCCTACATTAACACTGATGCCTGTCGCTCCTAAACACCTATATGCTTACTGGAATTTAGGTGACAATAAGCCCCGTCCCCTACAAGATAGCTCGCCTTTGCCACTGACATTAAGACTTTATTCGGCATCTGATAAAAATAATTATCTCAACAAAGGATATGAAGATATCCCCATGAGCCGCACTCAATCTCAACAAGATATATTTTTATCAAAACCTAGCTGTGATGAGTCCTACAGAGCAAGTTTAGGCATCTGTTTTTCAGCTAATGCTCTAGAAGTGCTTGCTGACTCGAACTTGACTCAACTGCCGCAAGAAAAACCATCTATAACTCAGGTTAAACCTGATTTTCGATCCCCGCTTATAGCGACAAATAAAAAAATATATAACAACGCCTCAGGACGGTCATTAAGTGACTGATTTAATGAAGCGTGGTTTTCTAAGTCTCATACTTCATGCTCATCTACCTTATGTACGTCATCCAGAGCATGAAAGTTTTTTTGAAGAAAACTGGTTATTTGAGGCGATTACTGAATGCTATATCCCTTTAATTGGCGTACTAGATCGACTACAAAACGATAAAGTACCGTATCGATTGACGCTGTCACTATCACCGCCACTGATTTGCATGTTACGCGACGAGTTATTACAAACGCGCTATCTAAAATACTTACATCAATCATTGGAATTAGCTGAAAAGGAAATCATCAGAACCCGTCTACAACCTGAGTTTCAAAAATTAGCACGCCTATATCGCCGATTCTATAAAAAAACCTTAGCTATTTATCAAAATCAGTATGACTGCGATTTATTGATCGCTTTTAAAAAGCATCATACTGCGGGCACACTGGAGTTGATAACCTGTGCCGCGACTCATGGCTTACTTCCATTACTTAATATCAGTGACATAGCTGTCCGTAATCAGATAAACATAGGTATAGAAACCTTTAAAACTAATTTAGGCTTTTCTCCATCAGGATTTTGGTTACCAGAATGTGCCTATTATCCTGGTGTAGAAACATTATTAGCGAACGCGGGCATTAAGTATTTTTTTGTAGACAGCCACGGTATTACAAATGCCAGCCAAAGACCTCGTAACGGCGTCTATGCCCCACTAGATTGCGGAAATGGGGTGATGGCGTTTGCACGAGACCCAGCATCATCTAAACAGGTCTGGAGCTCTCAGGAAGGTTATCCAGGTGATCATGATTACCGAGAATATTACAAAGACATCGGCTTTGATTTAGACCTTGATTATATCGCACCCTATATACTCGATAGTCATATACGTATCAATACCGGTATCAAATACTATCGTATCACCGGCACGGATTTGCCCAAAGAAAGCTATAATCCCAAAAAAGCGCAGGTAAAAGTACAGCAACATGCGCGGGACTTTATTAATAAGCGCCAGCAGCAGATTATGGCTTTAAATACTAGCATGGATAGACCTCCCATCATCATTGCGCCTTACGATGCGGAACTTTTCGGTCATTGGTGGTTTGAAGGCCCTCAATGGTTAGAGTGCGTATTACGCTTAGCCAGCAACCCCAGCAATTCTGTTCAAACAATCAGTTGTAGCGATTATTTAGCACAACAATCAGATCATCAAATTGCCACACCCTCGGCATCAACCTGGGGTGATCAAGGTTATTTTAGTTACTGGATTAATGAAACTAATAACTGGATTTATCCTTTTTTACATAAAGCAGAAGCGGAGATGGAACAATTAGTCTTAGATTTTGAAGGTTTAACAATCACTTCATTACAAAAAAGAGCACTGAATCAGGCGGCGCGATCTATTTTATTAGCTCAAGCGTCTGATTGGCCCTTTATAATGAAGTCAGGAACAACCACGGACTATGCCAATAAGCGCATCACAGACCACCTGGCAAGATTTAACTACCTGCATGATGCTATTCGTAAAAACAACATAGACAATCGCTATTTAACGGCTTTAGAGACCATGGATAATATCTTTCCCACTATTAATTTCTGGGACTATCTGCCCTCAAAAAAGAATAATGAATCTCCGAGCTAATTCCAATGCCGGTCGGGATTTGCAATCCCGATCGAAACGTTTAGATTTCGATAACTTCGAAACGTGAGTAACGGGTTATAAACCCACGTTACGCTTGGTGTTATTAAAAGTACGATGAAGTTATCATAATCTTATGTCGTTTTGTAGGGTAGGTAAACGCGAGTACATCTATCAACTCGACGATCATCACTCAAAACGCTTTCAGTTCAAGAATGTGACGTAGCTTTCCACCTTACAGAGCTCCGTATAAATAAAAACAGCGATTTAGTGCGGCATTCGCTGACTCGATATTTTAATTTACAGTTTATAATGCGGCCTTAAATAAGGGCTAATAACTAAGTAATCTATTGATTACTCAATACGTTTTTGTGTCTTTAAATCTATTTCATACATAATATAGCGCCAGAGGAATAAACAAGAAATGACCAACACTATATCCCTAACCCAATTCATTCTTGAGCAACAACGTGGCTTAAATGAGGCATCAGGAGCACTCAGTCCATTATTAATAGATATTGCAAGCGCATGTAAGCAAATATCCCATCTAGTGAGACGCGGCGAACTCATGAATGTTTTGGGTAGCGCTGAATCAGAAAATATTCATGGCGAAGTACAAAAAAATCTAGACATTATCAGCAATGATATTATGATTAACACCCTGAACTGGGGTGGTAGCTTAGCAGGTATGACTTCAGAAGAAGCTGATGATATTATTGCTATTCCTAAGCACTACCCCAAAGGCAAATACTTGGCGTTATTTGACCCTCTGGATGGCTCATCAAATATCGATGTGAATCTTGCTGTAGGGACTATATTTTCTGTACTACATAGTCACGCAGACAACGAACCTAGCACCGAAGATTTTTTACAAAAAGGTATTCATCAAGTCTGTGCAGGTTTTGTGCTTTATGGCCCATCAACCCTAATGATATTGACCACAGGCAACGGTGTTAATGGCTTTACCCTAGACCAAGACATCGGTGAGTTTATATTGACTCATCCTAACATCCGTATACCCGAAGAAACGTCTGAATTTGCCATTAACATGTCTAATCAACGTTTCTGGGAAGCTCCGGTGCAGCGCTATATTGATGAGTGCTTGCAAGGTACTGAAGGCCCGCGTGGAAAAAACTTTAATATGCGCTGGATTGCGTCATTAGTCGCTGAGGTTTATCGCATTCTAACTCGTGGAGGTGTGTTTTTGTACCCTTTAGATCTACGAAAACCCTCAACAGAGGGTCGATTACGTATTATGTATGAAGCGAATCCGATGGCTTTTATTATTGAGCAAGCCGGTGGTTCTTGCTCTACGGGACGGGAGCGTATGCTAGACATTAAGCCCACTAGCATTCATCAACGTGTACCTCTTATTTTGGGCTCTAAAAATGAAGTTGAGCGTATTGTGGCTTATCATCAAGAAAGTGCCGATTAACAAAATACTTACAGCTTGTTGCTAAGCTTTGCTTCACTGCCATTAAGTTAGGTTTTTTGTAGGGTGGTAGGTCGCCCCACCCTACATAATGATCATTGATTTAGGTCATCGATGTGCTGGGAGTAAAACAGCTTTAGCTGTTTTAAAACGCTGAGCTGAAGCTTGGCACTCCAGGTTTTGTAACATTATTTCGTGCTTATTCCTAATCCGAGCGTGTTGATTTAGCCGATGGGCGACCCTTCAAAGTATATCCGTAACTTACTAAAAATTTTGTTATCAACGATTAATGACTTAAGGAAATAATGAAAATGAATAATGTAAAAATTGGTGTTGTTGGAATGGGCTATGTCGGCTTACCACTAGCGGTAGAGTTTGGAAAAAAGTACTTAACAATCGGATTTGATATAAATCAACAGCGCATTGAAGAGTTACAAGCAGGCAAAGATCGCACATTAGAAATCAGCGATATTGAACTCAACAAAGCGATTAAGCTACGTTACAGTTATACAGAAAAAGAATTAGAATCCTGTAATATTTATATCGTAACCGTACCAACACCGATTAATATTTATAAGCAACCAGATCTGACGCCATTAAAAAAAGCGAGTCGTTTGCTAGGTAGTCTGCTTAAAAAGCAAGATATTGTCATTTATGAATCGACTGTTTATCCGGGTGCAACTGAGGAAATTTGTGTTCCTATCCTAGAACAAAGCTCAGGCTTAGTTTTTAATACTGATTTTTTTATAGGCTACAGTCCAGAAAGAATCAATCCCGGTGATAAAGAACATCGTGTTACTAATATTTTAAAAATTACCTCAGGCTCAACACAAGACACAGCAGATACCGTTGATAGCTTATATAAAAGCATTATTAGCGCTGGAACTCATAAAGCGAGCAGTATTAAAGTGGCTGAGGCGGCCAAAGTCATTGAAAATACCCAACGTGATGTCAATATCGCATTAATTAATGAATTGGCTTTAATTTTTAATAAATTGGGCATCGACACAGAAGAGGTCTTATTAGCCGCTGGCACAAAATGGAACTTCCTACCGTTTAGGCCGGGCTTAGTAGGTGGGCATTGTATTAGCGTAGATCCTTATTATTTAACTCATAAAGCACAAGCTATAGGCTACAATCCAGAAATTATCTTAGCGGGTAGGCGTCTAAATGACAGCATGGGCAACTACATGGTCACTCAGATTGTTAAGTTGATGCTGAATAAGCGCATACATATTAATGAAGCAAAGATTTTAATCATGGGTCTAGCATTTAAAGAAAATTGCCCTGATCTTCGCAATACTCGCGTCATAGACATGATTAAAGAATTTAATAACTACGGTGCTAAGGTCGATGTTTATGACCCCTGGGTTGATCCTAATGAAACTCAGCAAGCCTATGGTTTCACACCGTTATCAGCGCCTCAACTTGGTAGCTACGACGCCATTATCTTGGCGGTTAAACATAAGCAATTTACTGAGATGGGAGTAGAAAAAATAAGAGCTTTAGGTAAAGACAATCATGTGCTCTACGACATTAAATATATTCTCCCTGCTAATCAAGTCGACGGCAGGCTATAAGATTACTGCTATTAACTTAATGCTTCAGTGTTTATTTGTGCCCTATTTTGTCGCTTTGCTAGGGCACTTTTCATGCGGATACGATTTAATTTATTCGGCTAAGCTATTGGCTGCGGCTAATAAAGTAACTAATTCGCCTTTTTTATATAAATCAATAATGATGTCACAACCACCGACTAATTCAGCATTAATATATAATTGAGGATACGTGGGCCAGTTTGAATAATCTTTAAGGGCTTCGCGTAGCTCAGGATCTTCAAAGATATTTACAAAGATGTATTTTGCTTTACAAGCGCCTAAAATCTGCACGACCTGGCCGGAAAAACCACACTGTGGAAAATCAGGAGAACCTTTCATGTATAAAACAACTGGATTGTTTTCAAGTTGGTCTTTAATTCTTTCTATAACGCTCATCTTCGTATTCACTCAAACAAAATAAAAAAGGATTTTAGCAACTTTATGGGCTTTAAAAAAGCAAATCTTGTTAGTCAGTGCTTGCCTGATACTAGATTGATATTTATAATCAAGCATTTTTATTATTATCAGGTAGCTCTAGCTGCTTGCTATTCATTTAAGGCCAGACATCATGACCAGCCATATTATGCCAACTTACGGTCGTTTACCGGTTACTTTTGAGCGAGGTGAGGGCGCGTGGTTATTTGATGACCATAATAATCGTTATCTCGATGCTTTATCTGGTATAGCCGTATGCAGCTTAGGCCATGCTCACCCTGCTGTGCATACGGCTATTTGTGAGCAAAGTAAAAAACTACTTCATACCTCTAACTTATATAAAATCCCTGCTCAAGAACAACTAGCAGATCGCTTGGCTAAAAAAAGCGGCATGGACAATGTCTTTTTCTGTAATTCTGGCGCAGAAGCTAATGAAGCGGCAATTAAGTTAGCGCGTAAATATGGTCATGAGCGAGGTATAGAAAAGCCTGCGATCATAGTCATGGATAAAAGCTTTCATGGTAGGACATTAGCCACGCTAAGTGCGACTGGAAATCCTAAGGTACAGCAAGGTTTTGCTCCCCTGGTTGACGGTTTTGTTCGCGTCCCTTATAACGATGTGACGGCCATTGAATTAGCCATCCAGCAAGATAAAAACATAGTGGCTATCTTGGTTGAGCCTATTCAGGGTGAAGGTGGTGTTAATATCCCCGCTGACGATTATCTTAATAAAGTACGTAGCTTATGTGATCAGCATGATTTACTCATGATGCTGGATGAAATTCAAACCGGAGTAGGTCGTACCGGTAAATTTCTTGCTTTCCAACATAATGCTATTTTGCCTGATGTCTGTACGATGGCTAAAGCACTCGGAAATGGTGTGCCTATCGGAGCTTGTTTAGCACGAGGCAATGCTGCAAAACTTCTCACTGCAGGAGCTCATGGCTCAACGTTTGGCGGAAATCCTTTGGCTTGTAGTGCCGCTTTAGCAGTATTGGCCGTAATAGATGAAGATAATTTAATTGAACAAGCTGAACAAAAAGGAAACCTTATTTGCTCAGGCTTTACAGAACGATTGCAAAAAAATACGCATATTATTGACATACGTCATAAGGGCTTGATGATAGGCATTGAGCTGGATAAACCTTGTGCGGAGTTAGTTACACTGGCATTGCAGCAACATTTATTGATTAATGTCACTAATGAAGCTACGATTCGACTGCTACCCCCTTTAATTATAGACAAGCAACAAATTAACTTGTTGATTGATATACTATCAACTCTAATTGATGAGTTTACAAAATAAGTCACACATTGAATTATGAATATGAATCCCCGACATTTCACCAGCCTGCTTGATTTATCTAGCGAAGAGTTTCGGCAGATCATCCATAGAGCCATAGAACTAAAAAATAATCGTGATCCTAATTATCAGCCCTTAAAAGGTCGGGTCTTAGCGATGATTTTTGAAAAATCATCTACTCGTACTCGAATTTCATTTGAAGCAGGTATGGTTCATTTTGGAGGCAGCGCTTTATTTTTATCACCTAGAGATACGCAACTAGGTCGAGGCGAATCTATGCATGATAGCGCCAAAGTCATTTCTAGTATGGTTGACTGCATCATGTTAAGAACTGACAATCACGAAACGGTAACAACCTTTGCTCAGTATTCTAGCGTTCCTGTTATTAATGGTTTAACGGACAAGCAACACCCTTGCCAGTTATTAGCTGATATGCAGACGTATTTTGAATTTCGCGGCGATATTCGCGGCAAAACAGTGGCTTGGATAGGCGATGGTAATAATATGTGCCATTCTTATTTACAAGCCGCTAAGCTGTTGGATTTTACCTTACATATTGCCTGTCCAGCTCAATATCAACCGTTACCTGAATTTGTTAGCGACGCTGGTAAGCATGTTAAGTTTTTTGACAGTGCATTAGCGGCGGCTAAAAATGCAGACCTTTGTGTAACTGATGTTTGGGCTAGCATGGGTCAAGAAGAAGAACAAAAACAACGCGAACTCGCTTTTAAACATTACCAAATTAATGCTGAAATCATGAGCTCAGCAAATCATGACGCTCTTTTTATGCATTGTTTACCGGCACATCGTGGTGAAGAAGTGACTGCTGAGGTTATTGATGGCTTACAAAGTGTTATTTATGCAGAAGCTGAAAATCGTTTACATGTGCAAAAAGCCTTACTAGAATTTCTTTTAAGTATTTAAAATAAAATCGCGTGTATAAGATAGAATAAAACAACTAAATTAATGTAATAACTTTTGAATCAGAAGACTACGTAGCCTGCAAAAATTAATACGGCATCATTTACAACCAAGCAACCTAACTTAAAAATATAACCGTGAAAAAAATACTTTATTCTTTTTGTATGTTAATCATCAGCAGCATCACTATGGCTGATATTGTTTATGTAAACGATGCGCAAAACTTGTCGCTATATGAGGGCGCGAGCAGTCATAGTAATGTTATAAAGGTTCTGCCAACGGATACCGCCCTGATTGTTCTTGATAAAAAAATTCAAAATGGCTTTATTAATGTGCAGTTAACAGATGGTACAGAAGGTTACATCAAAGCACGCTATACCAAAACAGAACCTCCGGAAATAGATCCTAAAGATAGCTCTAGTAAGGAAATGTCGATATTACAGTCAAATAACGCTACCTTAAGTGCTGAATTATCTGCTTTAAAAGAAACCCTTACGCCAGGCACAACCCTTGAGAAATCTTTGGTCATAGAACGCGATAAATTAACTCGTGAATTAAATGAGTTGAAAAAAACGATGTCTAGCTCCTCTCAATTAAGAACCGAACGCGATGAATTGCAGGAACGTGTCGTTAATGTTGAGCGAGATTTACAACAATACAAACTCGAAAATCAGGCCTTAAAGGACACTGCTAGTCAGGATTGGTTTCTCTACGGAGGCTTACTTTCATTATTTGGTGTTTTGTTAGGGTTTATATTACCAAAGCTGGGTTGGAGACGTAAAGGTAGCTGGGATTCATATTGAGGCAAAAAAATCTGTCGTAGCTTTACTCCTTACGTTAGTACCATTCATTTAAATCTTATAAATATCAGGAATTGATCACATGGCTCATTCGGATGACCACAACACTCGCAGCTTTTCTTCTTTAGTCGTTGATGGCATGGAGCGCGCGCCTAGTCGAGCTATGCTACATGCTGTAGGCTTCAAAAATGAGGATTTCAAAAAGCCACAAATAGGCATTGCTTCAACTTGGAGTATGGTGACACCTTGTAACATGCATATTAACAAGTTAGCAGATGCCGCAGGCGCAGGCGTTGATCAAGCCAATGGCAAAGCCGTTATATTTAATACCATTACTATTTCTGATGGTATTTCTATGGGCACTGAGGGCATGAAGTATTCGCTGGTATCCCGTGAAGTCATTGCCGATTCTATTGAAACAGTAGTCGGTTGCCAAGGCTTTGATGGTGTCGTTGCCATTGGTGGTTGTGATAAAAATATGCCAGGTTGTATGATTGCAATCTCGCGCCTGAATCGCCCAGCTATCTTTGTCTATGGCGGCACCATTATGCCTGGCTGTCATAACGATAAAAAACTTGATGTGGTTTCAGTTTTTGAAGCGGTTGGTGCAAGAGCCAACAACCAAATTGATGACGCTGAGCTAGCGGCCATTGAGGCTAAAGCTATTCCTGGCGCAGGTTCTTGTGGCGGCATGTATACAGCCAACACGATGGCCTCTGCGATTGAAGCCTTAGGCATGAGTTTACCCAACAGCTCGGCCCAAGCGGCCATTTCTAATGATAAAAGAGTCGATTGTGAACGTGCTGGTGCTGCTGTTTTGGAATTGCTGAAAAACGATATCAAACCTAGCGACATCATGACAAAGGCAGCTTTTGAAAATGCCATTACCATTGTCATCGCTTTAGGAGGCTCGACTAATGCGGTATTGCATATCTTAGCCATGGCTAACGCAGCTAAAGTGGATATTACTTTAGATGATTTTACTCGTATTGGCCAACGCGTTCCTTTACTCGCAGATTTAAAACCGAGTGGCCGTTATTTAATGACCGAATTAATTGAAATTGGAGGTATTCAGCCTCTCATGAAAATTTTGTTAGACAATGGGTTATTACACGGTGACTGTATGACCGTCACTGGCAAAACGTTGGCAGAAAATTTGGCTGATGTAAAACCTTATCCAGTAGAGCAAGAAATCATTCATTCACTAAAAAATCCGATTAAAAAAGACAGTCACTTGGTCGTGTTATATGGCAATTTAGCACCAGGCGGTGCAGTTGCAAAAATTACCGGTAAAGAAGGTTTGCGCTTTGTTGGTACAGCCAAAGTATTTGATGCTGAGGAACAAGCACTAAAAAGTATATTAAATGGCGATATCGTTAAAGGGGATGTGATTGTTATCCGCTATGAAGGTCCTAAAGGTGGCCCAGGTATGCGCGAAATGTTATCGCCTACCTCTGCCATTATGGGTAAAGGTTTAGGTAAGGAAGTGGCCTTAATTACAGATGGCCGTTTTTCTGGCGGCACACATGGCTTTGTTGTTGGCCACATTACTCCCGAAGCTTATGTGGGTGGTCCATTAGCCATCATTGAAAATGGGGATACCATTACGATTGATGCAGAAACCAATGAATTGAAACTAGATATCACTGAGCATGAAATCGCCCGTCGCTTAAAATCATGGAAACAACCTGCGCCACGCTATACTCGGGGCGTATTAGCTAAATATGCCAAGTTAGTTAATTCAGCATCGCAAGGCGCGGTAACTGATAATTTGGATTGAGTTAGCTAATTCATACAACTGCTATGATGTATTGGCTACAGCTGTTAATTTGACGGCTGTAGCTATCTATATCACTTCAAACTGAGTCGTTATGCAATCAGAAAAGTCATTTGTTAGTTGGTTTAGAGATTCATCTCCTTACATTCATGCTCATCGCAACAAAACCTTTGTTATTTCATTAGGTGGAGAGGCGGTTCAGGCAGATGACTTTGATCATCATGTGCACGATATAGCTTTACTTAATAGCTTAGGCATACGCTTAGTTTTAGTGCATGGTATACGCCCTCAGATAGACCAGCGCCTTAATAAGCTTAACGCCCCCGCCCTCTTCCATAAAAATTTGCGAATTACCGATGAGTTAGCGCTGCAATGCGTTAAAGAGGCGGCAGGCTTAGTGCGTGTTGAAATTGAAGCATTGCTATCAATGGGGTTATCTAACTCGCCTATGGCAGGATCTAGTCTGAAAGTAGTCTCTGGGAATTATGTTATAGCCAAACCGATAGGGGTTATAGATGGCATAGATTACTGCCATACAGGTGAAGTTCGCCGTATAGATTGCGCTGCTATTCATCAACAACTTGATCAAAATACGGTCGTCCTAATCTCACCGATAGGTTATTCACCGAGTGGAGAGGTTTTTAATCTGTCGGCCGAGCAAGTCGCTACCGCCGTTTCAATTGCCTTAAAAGCAGAAAAGTTAATTTTATTGACGGAGCATAGTTGCTGTACCCCTGAAAACGGGGAGCACATTCGGCAAATGACCACCGATGAGACAGATCATTTTTTACAACATCATCCCGACATACCTGATCTTATTAAGCTGCCGCTTAAAGCAGCCATTCAAAGTTGTCAGGCGGGCATTGAGCGTGTGCATTTAATTAATCGCCATATTGATGGTGCTTTGCTGCAAGAGTTATTTAGTCGCGATGGTATCGGTACCTTGATTAGCTCAGCTCCTTTTGAAGTATTGCGCTCTGCTAAGCTCGATGATATTGGTGGCATTCTCGAACTTATTAAGCCACTTGAGCAACAGGGTATTTTAGTCAAGCGCTCTAGAGAAAAAATCGAAATGGAACTAGCCGACTATATTGTCATAGAGAGAGACGGCTTGATTATCGCTTGCGCGGCTTTTCATGCCAATGAACAAGGTTGTTTTGGCGCAATTGCTTGTCTTGCTGTTCATGATAATTATCAAGGAGCTCGTCGTGGCGGGCGACTTTTAAACCATGTTTATCAAAAAGCAATGCAAATGAAGCTGAAAAAATTATTTGTACTGTCAACTCAAACTATGCAGTGGTTTATTGAGCGAGGCTTTATATCATCGGATATCAACAAGTTACCCTATCCACTCAAAGTGCTGTACAACCCACAAAGAAACTCTAAAATTTTGTGTAAAGACATCGAATGAATGGGCATATGACCGACCTGTCAATCTTGCAAATAACAGATTGTCATATCTTACCTTGCTTAAATGAAACCTTTTTAGGCATTAATACTGAGCATTATTTCCTAGCGGTACTTGAGCTCGCTTGGGCTGAAAATGGCGCTTTTGATTTAATAATGATTACCGGCGACCTCGCTCAAAATCCCAGCCAAGAAAGCTATCAACGAATTTTACAGCATCTTGAAGCAACTCATACGCCTTGTATTTGTTTACCGGGCAATCATGATGATGCTCAGCTTATGCAGCAAATATTTAATACGTCATTGATAAGCTGCCACAAACAAATTTTGTTAGGGAATTGGCAATTAATCTTTTTAAATAGTCAGATAAAAGGAGCATCTGGAGGACGATTATCAAATCAAGAGCTTTGTTTTCTAGATAACTGTTTAAATAACCACCCAGATCACCACGCTTTAATAGCAGTACATCATCATTGCTTAGAAACTAAAAGTTCTTGGATGGACACCATGATGATAGAAAATAACTCGGAATTATGGGCAGTAATTGATAAATACCCAAAAGTTAAGGTCATTATTAACGGGCATATTCATCAATTAATGGATATTGAACATCAAGGTGTTCGTGTCTTAGGAACACCATCAACGTGCTTTCAGTTTAAACCCAGCAGTCCTACGTTTAGTTTAGATGATTTAGCTGCACCAGGTTATCGCCAGATTACATTGTCTCCAAGCGGCAACATCGAAACATTCATTTCGAGACTGCCAGAACCCTTGAAAGATCTACAAATTGATAGCTTAGGTTATTAAAATTCAGATAAATCATGGCCTATCTGATCTTCTAAGGGACAATTACGGTTATAATGTGCTTTTTTGTAAACCTAATCTGATTCTTCTTCGTTTATTAATCCAAGCTTTTTTACCATGAATTTATTAAGTCAATACCTATCGCTATGCTGGTTTAGGAATAATCCCGCCGATTTAGTTCCCTCAAAATCATTTATGTGGAAAACGGTGGCGTTTTATCTTATTTCAGGCTGTATAGTTGAAGGACTGATTTCTGATCCTGCCGATGGCTCGCTGGAGGTTTTTTTACGCACTGTCATGGCCTTTTCATCCGTCGCCGTGTTCTTGTTAGTCTTTAAAAAATGGCAATATTTTAATCAACTGTATATTGCTATTTTTGTCTGCGAAAACTTTATTATGACATTGGCGACTGTCACCGAAGGGCTGTATTTTTTAATGGTCATGAACCATCAAGAGAATGCGGAAGAAATATCAATCGGCATCGGTGTCTTACTGGTTGTCTGGTATATAGCAATTGTCAGTTACATTTTGCGTCAGGCATTTGAGACCAAAATGAGCCTTAGCGTTATTTTAGCGATTAGCTATTTTATTTTAACTTACGGCATTCCGATGCTGTTTATGGATATTTGACATCCCAGCCCTGAACGGTGGGTTTTTGCGGACAAAGAAAGATAATTTTATGTTACTAAAAATAAAATATTCAGCCTTCAACGCTTGAAATTTCATAGCTTATAGTCATAATGACAGCAGCTAATCTCAATTATTGAGAAATCTATTCATAACATCATGTAATAATGACTTTAATTTTTTAAAACCTTAGTAGAGGTGATTGTGAGTTTTTTTAATAAAGTTTTATTTCTTGTGGCTTTTAGCCTATCGGTTACCAATAGCCATGCAGCCTTAACCATTGAAATATCAGAAGGGATAAGTAGTGCGCTGCCTATCGCAGTGACACCTTTTGCTTCAGCTGGCGCTCCTGTTAATATTGGCGCTATAGTCAATGCTGATCTAGAACGATGCGGTTATTTTAAAATGATGGCGGAATCAGCCATGCCGAGTAAACCTAATACAGCGGCGGCTGTCAATTTTAACGAGTGGCAGGCGGCAAGTCAGAATTATTTGGTTATAGGACAATTAGCTGATTCTGGTGCTGGTCAATATAATGTTCAATTTCAATTATTTGATGTTTATAAAAGTGGACAATTATTAGGCTACCGAATGAACTCTTCAGCAGCTGATTTACGAAAAACAGCTCACCACATTAGTGATCTTATTTTTGAAAAATTAACTGGGAAAAAAGGTGTGTTTAGTGGTCGAATCGCTTATATCACCACTACTAATCTTGGCAGCAAAAAACAATCACAGCAACTTCAAATTGCTGATGCAGATGGCTTCAATCCTCAGACTATCGCTTCATCGGTTGAGCCATTAATGTCTCCTTCATGGTCGCCTGATGGAAAAAAAATGGCCTATGTTTCTTTTGAAAGAAAATCAGCAGCCATCTATGTGCAAACATTAGCTACCGGTGAGAGAGTTCGTGTCGCTGAATTTCCAGGCATCAATGGCGCACCCGCTTGGTCACCCGATGGAACCCGTTTAGCACTGACTTTATCGAAAGACGGTAGTCCTGATATATTTATTCTTAACTTGTCCACGCGCTCTTTAACGAAACTAACCAAAAGTTTTGCTATTGATACAGAACCCTCGTGGTCACCAGATGGAAACTCACTTGTTTTTACATCAGACAGAGGTGGAAAACCACAAATTTACATAGTTCCTAGTCAGGGTGGAGATGAAAAAAGACTTACTTTTTCAGGCTCTTACAATGCTAGAGCCAGCTTTTCTCCTGACGGTAAAAACTTAGTGATGGTACATGGTAATGGCAACGACTATCGTATTGCCATCATGGATATGTCAAATAAATCCATAAACGTACTAACGAGCGGTCACTCAGATGAATCACCTAGTTTTGCACCGAATGGAAGTATGATTCTTTATGCCTCCCAAAAAGGCGGCACAGGATTCTTATCCGCAGTATCAATCGATGGTAAGATACAGCAGAAATTAGTTTTTAATAGCGGAGAGGTTAGAGAACCGTCTTGGGGCCCTTAGATTTACAGATTATCCTGCAATTTTTTACAATTCATATATCAACTAGCTGGTGAGTTAAAAATGAAACTAAATAAAACAATAATCGTATTGGCAATAAGTGCAGTATTTCTATCAGCATGTAGTGATACTGACGAAACAGATGCTGGGCTTACTGATGGTAGTCTAAATGCTAACAGCGGAATTAACGATGCATCAACCACTGGCTTGAATAAAGGTTATGGTATGAATGACTCGGCAATGAATGGCAATGGCGACTACGCTAGCACTTTAGGCCCTGAATTTAATGACCCTAATAACCCTTTATCAAAGCGTACTATTTATTTCATGCTAGATAGCAGTGAAGTTATGCCAGATTTCGTTACCGTTATATCGGCTCACTCACAATATTTAATCGCAAATCCTTCGCAGCATATTACGCTAGAAGGTAATGCTGATGAGCGTGGATCCCGGGAATACAATATTGCCCTAGGTGAACTGCGTGCAAAATCAGTTGCTAGCATGATGAAGGCACGAGGTGTTTCTGAAGGGCAACTAAATGTCGTCAGCTACGGTGAAGAAAAACCAGCTGTTTTAGGTAATAACGAGGCTGCTTGGGAAAAAAATCGCCGTGTTGAAGTCGCCTATCAGCCAAGGTAAGTAAATGAAAAAAACTAGCCTTATTTTCCTGCCCTTTATTTTTAGTAGTGCTTATGCAGACGTGCCGGTTGTCATTGATCATTCTTTATATCCACAATCTGCAGCTCAAAATAACTCAACCAACACGCAATCGACAAGCACCTTGTATGAGTTGATGGGGCGCCTAGAGCAAATGCAATCTGAAGTGCAACAGCTTACCGGCAAGATAGACGAACAAGCTAATCGAATTGATGACTTAAAAAAACATCAGGGCACAATGTATTCAGATTTTGATGAGCGCCTGCAAAACTTAGAAAATAAGACTGGTGGGGTTACTGCAAATCCGACTGAGACAGTACGACCAAGCAATATCGCTGCCAAAGAAATACCAACAACTAAACCTTCATCAGTCATTGCGCCTACTATTTCTACGCAAAAAACTATCCTGCCCGACAAGGCTGTTGATAGTCCCACACAAAAATCACAAGCTGACAGGCCACAAGATCAAATTCCTGATAAACAAGATCCTGATAAAAAAGGTTATTTTATGGCCTATGATGAGTTTAGAAGTGGCCATACGCTTCAATCGATAGAACAATTCAAAGCGTATCTTAGTCAGTATCCTACAAGTGAATATGCTAATAATGCACAATATTGGCTAGGTGAGGCTTATAGGGTCAATCAGGACAATGCTTCTGCTCGCAAAGCATTTAATGAGGTACTTGAAAAATATCCTGATAGCTCAAAAGTACCCGATGCTATATTAAAACTGGGCTATATCGAGGTAGACCAAAAAAATTCTGTAAAAGCAACGGAATACCTCAATCGAGTTATTTCTGATTATCCTAAATCACCTGCTGCAGTGTTAGCATCGAAGAAGCTATTAAAACTCAATGAAGCTCCTCCTCATGAAGAAGCTCATCACTAGATATGAGCAGTCTTCGCATTACTGAAATTTTTTATTCTCTGCAAGGAGAGTCAAATACAGTGGGAATACCCACTGTATTTATTCGTCTTACCGGATGTCCTTTGCGATGCGTTTATTGTGATACTGCCTATGCCTTTACAGGTGGCAAGAAAATAAATATTAGCGAAATTATAGCTGAAGTAGAGCAATATAAGACTCCGTATATTACAGTAACCGGTGGAGAGCCGCTCGCGCAACCAGCCTGTATTGAACTACTGACCCAACTACTCAATAAAAATTTTAAAGTTTCACTTGAGACTAGTGGTGCCATTGATATTTCTAATGTAGATCAACGCACGGTAAAAGTCATGGATCTTAAGACACCTAGTTCAGGTGAGCTCAATAAAAATCTTTATGGAAACCTTCAATATCTTAATAGTAAAGATCAGGTTAAATTCGTCATCGGTAACGATGAAGACTATAACTGGTCTAAAGCTGTTTTGACAGAATATGCGCTGTCTGATCGTTGCGAAGTATTATTTTCACCTGTTATGGGACTACAAAATCCAACTGAACTTGCTGAAAAAATTCTCCGTGACAGATTACCTGTTCGATTTCAAATTCAATTACATAAACTGCTCTGGGATGATGCTCAAGGCAAATAAACTATCATGCAAAAAAAAGCCATTGTTCTGCTATCAGGCGGATTAGATTCAATTACCGTCCTTGCTCTCGCAAAACAACAAGGATATATCTGTTACGCCTTAAGCTTTGATTATGGGCAAAGACATAATGCAGAGCTAATAGCCGCAGCTCAGATAGCAAAAGATTATCAAGTTAACGACCATAAAATAATTAAACTTGGATTAGGAAGCATCGGTGGATCGGCATTAACTGACGAAAAAATTGCTGTGCCTAATAAACCACAAGTAGGCATACCAGTCACCTATGTCCCAGCAAGAAATACCATATTTCTCTCTTTTGCTTTAGGTTGGGCCGAAGTATTAAAGTTAACTGATATCTTTATCGGTGTTAATGCGGTGGATTACTCCGGATACCCCGACTGTAGGCCAGAATTTATTAATGCTTTTCAGACATTAGCGAATTTAGCCACCAAAGCAGGCGTAAATGGCGATTCATTTACTATACACACTCCCCTAATCTCTTTAAGTAAGGCCGAAATCATTCAACAAGGTATTGCTTTAGGTGTTGATTATCGTCACACCGTTTCATGTTACTCAGCCGATGAGCAAGGCCAAGCCTGCGGCGTATGTGATGCCTGTCGAATAAGAGTTGCAGGGTTTTTAGAAGCAAATGTAAAAGACCCAACTCGATATAAAAAATAAAAGCGTTGCATAAGTTATAAAAATCATTATAATAAGCATTCTTTGTTGGGTCGTTAGCTCAGCCGGTAGAGCACCGCACTTTTAATGCGATGGTCGCGCGTTCGAATCGCGCACGACCCACCACCAAAGAATAAATGAATCAAGCACTTACGATTAGTCGAGGTGCTTTTTTTATGCCTAAAATTTCTCACGGCGCACTGGTGGCGCAATTCTAAAAAAACACCCGCAACAACTGCCAACAATTCAGGCACAAAAAAAAGCCGGCGTTACTAAGCCTTAATATCTTATCTAGCCACCACGCCACAAAACCCCTGCGCCCAATAAATACCAACATTTACCAACACCACCGACTAATAGCTTGAATGTTAGTTTTTGTTAGTATTTCTTATTATCCGAATGTCAGGTTTTGTAAGTTTTTCGTTCTTCTTGAATACCAACATTTGACAACATTTTCAGTAACTCGACCGGCTGTTTACTCGCCATAATCTCACCATTCAAATAATGTGTTTTTTGGGTTACAGGGCGGATAGGGCGGATAAAACCCGTTTTCATATCCACCTACGGAAAAAATTTATATGGAGCTAATAGGAAAACGCACTTTATCCGCCCTATCCGACCCTGATTTACATTTTAATATCCGGATGAATAGGTACATATTTAGTCGCGACACCCACCCAGTGCCGCACCCCGTTTGATTTTTTATTAGAGAATCCACGTTCACCAAGTCTACGACCTAAAGCTATATTACTATTGGGTCTAAGGCCTTTTGAAATACACCATGACTGATAGCTTGTATAAATATCGGTCGTTGATACTTCATTTTTCCTGATTAGCAAGATGCTTCAGCTTGGAGAAGCCACCGTAATGGCCTAGGAGGCTGTCCGATAATCCAGCCAATAATGATAGAATGGTCACCTACGCTAAAATAATTACTAACCGATGAATATTCCTTTCAAACAATCGCCTATCGCGCTTAATGCCGCATTGCTCTCT
>TBL_comb47_HYPODRAFT_10002768_pt1 | contig 21367 bp, 29 predicted proteins | sample TroBogypolimnion_40_FD_10682 | JGI IMG/M metagenome (IMG submission 10682) | reverse complement strand
ATAATTTGGGGTGACTCAGATGGTTTTTTGCCACTGGAAAGTTTTAAAAATCTTTACAATTTAATTATTGAAATGAAAAAAAATAACCAATATGACACATTTTATTGGGGTTCAAGATATCACATACAAAGATCTGATTATAAAGATTTTAAAACAATAAACGAAATTGATGATTATTTAGTTTTGAATAATATTTTTTCACATGATAAATTTAATTGTTATGATTTTCATGGTGGTGCTGCTATTTCTTTATTGACAAAGGATATGTATATTGAAACAACTGGCATGTGGGAAAAATTGATATATTGGGGTTGGCAAGATATTGAGTTTCATAGAAGATTATTAAAAAAATATAAATTTGGTGGTGATTTAGAAGATTTAAATATAAAAACTTATCATTTAGAACATTGGGTTAACACTAACTATAACAATAGATTGGATTCAACAATTAGAATAAATGAACCGATAGAATCAAGTGATTTTGGTGCGAATGGTGAAGATTGGGGTCTCAGTAATGAAAAATTGGAAATAATTTATAAAAATAATTTAGAAAAATGAGCAGACTTATAAATATGAGAGGTGGTCCAGGAAATAGTCTTTATGATGGATTAAATGAATTAAACAAATTCGTTAAAAATAAGTTGGGTGACAATTTAAAAATAATAGAGATTGGTTCTTATCAGGGTGAATCAACAGAAATAATTGCTAAAACTTTTCTAAATAGTGAAATTAATGCTGTAGATATATGGCATCAATATATTGAGGATGTTAATGGTGATGGTACTTTAAATTATACATTAGAATCTCAGCAATTAGAATTAGAAGAAGCAGAATTAAAATTTACTGAAAGAATTAAAAATTTTTCAAATGTAAAGAAAAATAAAATTTATAGTTTAGATTTTTGTGAGCAATTAGAAAACAATTCTATTGATTTTGTCTATATAGATGGTAACCATCAATATTCTTCAGTAAAAGAAGACATATTAGCATGGATGCCGAAAATAAAAACAGGAGGTATTATTTCTGGTCATGATTATGGTTGGCCCTCTGTACAAAGAGCATTATCTGAGTGTTTTGACAGAGATCCTGATATGACATTTATAGATAGTAGTTGGCTTTATGAAAAAAGATAGAATATGAGGGATTTAAGGGTATTTTTTTCAAATTGGTGGACTGGAAGGTTTTTGCCTGGCAATAATACTAATAATTTATATACATATTTATTGAGTAAAAATTATAATGTTATCATAGATTCAATAAATCCTGATGTTGTTTTTTATGATTTGCCTGATTATGAAGCTTCATTTAATAATGTATTAAACTATAAAAATAGCATTAAGATTTTTTGTACAAATGAACCAAATCCATATCATCCAGATGATATATCTATATATAAACCAGCCACAACTTGGATTTCTGGTATTCGTCAATATCAATGTTTAATAAATGCTGATTATATCTTAACTTCATTTAAAATAGATTCACCAAAAAATTATTATGTACCATGTTTTTTGTTTTGGTTATATCATCATGTTTTTATAACTAAATTGATTCCATCCTTGGAATATTTTACTCAATATAAGAATTTTACAAAAAAAGATATTAAAAATAAAAAATTTTGTATATATCTTTATAATAATCAACCATTTAGAAGAAATCAAATTTATAATAAGTTAAAAAATCATAAACAAATAGACACTAAACAAGACGTAAGTCATTTAATTTCAGAATTTATATCAGAAGATAAGATAAATTTATTCAATAATTATAAATTTTCTTTTGCTATGCAAAATCATTTTGTAAAAGAACTATTACCAGAGCATCATTTTTATCCCGGTTTTATTTGTGAAAAAATAATGGATTCTTATATTTCGAATACTATACCACTATATTACGGAAATGATAAAATAACTGATTATTTTAATGAAAAAAGTTTTCTTAACTGGCACAATTTTGAATCTGATGAAAGTTTTGTAAATAAAATAATAGAATTGGATAATGATGATGATTTATATTTAGAATATTTAAATCAACCTACTTTTTTGAATTTAGATGTATTGAAATTTGATGAAATTGCTGAATTTTTGAAAAAAATAATAGGATAAGATGAAAAAAATTATAAAAGATATCGTTGATGCTGCTTATATATCAAAAGAGGGTCATATTGCAAGTTCTTTGTCAATATTGGACATATTATATGTTTTATATGATCAAATTTTAGATATAAATCCAATTAAATCTGAGTTAAATGATAGAGATAGATTAATTTTAAGTAAAGGTCATGCATCATTAGGATTATATGCAATTTTAAATCACTTTGATTTAATTAATCATAATCTTAATAATTTTTGTCAATTTAATAGTATATTGGGTGGTCATCCGTCTGATAAAATTCCTTTTGTTGAAGCATCAACAGGTTCATTGGGTCATGGATTGCCACAAGGTGTAGGTGTTGCAATGGGTTATAAAATTCAAAATTTTAATCATAATGTATATGTGATTATAGGAGATGGAGAAACAAATGAAGGAACTATTTGGGAATCGGCACTTTTAGCATCGCATCACAATTTAAATAATCTTTATTGTATAATGGATTATAATCATTCTGGTGATAGAGCATTAAAAATTGATAATATTATAGACAAATTTAAATCTTTTAATTGGAATTGTCAAGAAATTGATGGACATAATAAAAATGAAATATATGTAGCATTAAATGAAAAATCAAATAAACCAAATTTTATTCTAGCAAATACAATTAAAGGAAATGGTATCAAAATGATGGAAAATAATCCAGAATGGCATCATAAATTTCCAAGTGACGAAGAATATAAAAAAATTATCAACGAATTATGAGAAAACAATTAGTTAAGACAGTTGAAAAATTATTAGAATCCAATTCTAATGTTATGTTATTATTGGGTGATATAGGTGTTTTTGGATTTAGAAATTCTCTTACAAAATATCCAGACAGAGCTTATAATATTGGAATTTTAGAGCAATCTACTATTAGTATGATGTCAGGTTTATCAAAAACAGGTCTTGTTCCAATTTTTCACTCAATTGCACCTTTTATAGTTGAGAGAGCATTAGAACAACTCAAAATTGATTTTGGTTATCAAAATTTAAATGGTAATTTTATAAGTATCGGTGCATCATACGATTATGCCGCACTAGGACCAACACATCATTGTCCTGCTGATGTGATGTTATTGAAAAGCATACCAAATTTTCAAATTATAACACCTGGAAATTCAAAAGAATTTGATATTTTATTTAATTCTACATATGATAATAATCATCCAACATATTATAGATTAAGTGAATATCAACATACACAAGATTTAAATGTTGAATTTGGAAAAGCAAATTTAATTAAAAAAGGCAATAACGCTACAATTATATGTGTTGGTGATATGCTAGATAAAATAATTAACGCAACTAAAGAATTAGACGTAAATATACTTTATTATACAACGTTGGAACCATTTGATTATCAGATTATAAGAGATAATTTTACAGAAAAAATAATTATTTGTGAGCAATTTTACGAAGGATCATTAAATTATGATGTAAATAAAGCACTAGTTGGTAAAAAATATTCTTTATATAATATAGGAATGAAAAAAGAGTTTTTAGTAAATTATGGAAATAAGGAAGAACACGACATTAATTTGGGGTTGGATTCTGAATCATTAAGAAAAAAAATAGAAGAAATATGTATGAAATAATTGAAAATGATGTTGATGTAATATTATCAAAAGTTAATTTGTTACCATTAAAAAATAAATCAATATTAATAACTGGTGCTTCTGGATTATTAGGTATTTATTTCGTTTCTTGTTTAAAGAGATTACAAAAAGAATATAATTTAGATATTTATTTTTGGATTAAGAGTGATATTGAAAAAAATTTTCAATATTTCTTCGATTTTAAATGTAATATTATTCAACATGATATTACAGATGCTAGATTTTTTGATAGTTTAATTAAGTTTGATTATATTATTCATTCGTCTGGATATGGTCAGCCAACTAAATTTGTAAAAAATAAAATTAAAACTATTCAAATTAATACAACATCAACAATAGAACTATTAAATTTATTAAAACATGATGGTAAATTTTTATTTATAAGTTCAAGTGAGGTATATAACGGGCTAGAAAAATCTGAAATAACAGAAAATGAAATTGGTGTAACAAATACAAATAATTCAAGATCTTGTTATATAGAATCAAAAAGATGTGGTGAAGCAATTTGTCATTCATTTGCTAATAAAAATATTAAAATTGCTAGATTAAGTTTAGGATTTGGTCCAGGTGTTAAAAAAGATGATGATAGAGTATTAAATTCCTTAATTAAAAAAGCAATTCTAAATGAAAATATACAATTATTAGACAGAGGGCAAGCAATTAGAACTTATTGTTATATATCAGATGTGATAGAAATGATGTGGAATATTCTTTTATATGGTAAAGAGACAACTTATAATGTTGGAGGTGTCTATAGTTTAAGTATTTTAGAACTAGCCGAAAAAATTGGTTTATATTTTAATAAAAAAGTTCTTTTGCCAGAAATAACAAATGAACTTTCTGGTAGTCCTAAAATAGTTAATGTGAGTATTAATAAATATATTGATGAATTTGAAAAGGATTTTGTAGATATTAACGTAGGAATAGAAAATACCATAAAATGGTACATGAAAATAATGAATGAATGATGTGGAGATTACAAGAAAATGTTTTAACAACTAAGGATAGAGAGTATCTGGCTGAATTTATTTTAAAAACTCAAAGGTTTACACAATTTGAAAAAGTTAAAGAATTTGAAAAATTATGGAGTTTATGGCAAAATATAAAATATTCAACATATTTGAATTCAGGTAGTTCTGCAGATTTAGTTATGTTGGATGCAGTAAAAGAATTTTATAATATTGAAGATGGTGCAGAAGTTTTGGTGCCAGCAGTAACTTGGACAACAAATATAACTTCAGTTATACAAACAAAGATGATACCTGTTTTTGTTGATATTAATCTGAATGATTTGTCTTTTGATTATGAAAAATTAGAAAAATTAATTACGCCAAGTACTAGAATTATTTTAGTCACACATTTAATTGGTGTACCTGCAAACATTGATATAATTCAAAAAATTGCAAATAAATATAATTTGATTTTATTAGAGGATTGTTGTGAATCACATGGAGCAACGTATAATTCAGAAAAAGTTGGTAATTTTGGTATTGCTAGTACTTTTAGTTTTTATTGGGGACATCATATCACAACAGTAGAAGGTGGAATGATATGTACTAACAATGAAGAATTGAATGATTTGTTTATTTTGAAAAGGTCACATGGACTTGCAAGAGAATTGGATAATTCAAAACATCAAAAATATAAAGATTTGTATCCAGATATTGATTTTAATTTTTTGTTCATAACACATGGTTATAATTTAAGAAACACAGAATTAAATGCTCTGTTTGGTATACATCAAATAGAACATTTAGACCAATATATTAAAATTCGCAATGAAAATCATAAAAAATATCTTAAAATTATAGAAAAAATTAAAGATAAATTATACATCATTGATAATGAGGGTATTTCATCATTCTGTTTTCCGTTTATTTTTAAAAATATTGATGATAAAAATAAATTAGAGAAGGTTTTTATTAAAAATGAGGTTGAACTTAGACCTATTATTGGTGGTAATTTATTAAACCAACCTTGTTTTTTACAATATGGAAATTATAAAAATTATAAAAATGCACAATTTATTCATGAGAATGGATTTTATATTGGTAATAATCAATTTGTTGATGATGAAAAATTAGATTTGTTGAATAAAATTATAACTGAAACTTTTTAATATGCACATACCTGATTTAGAATATCAAAAAATATTAGAATTTATGCCAATTATATGTGTAGATTTAATAATTACATATAATAATAAATGTTTATTACTTTTAAGAAACACTGAACCTGCAAAAGGACAATATTGGTTTCCTGGTGGTAGAATAAATAAGATGGAAACAATTGAAGATGCCACAATTAGAAAATCAAAAGAAGAAACAAATTTAGATTGTGAATTTGTTAAAATAATTTCGGTTGAAGAAACAATTTTTCCCAAAGAGAAAGATATGAGAACTGATTTACATACGATAAATATTTGTTGTCATTTAACTTGTGATTCTATTGAAAATATACGAATTGACGAATATCATAATGACTATAAATGGATAAATGAACAATCAGAATCATACCATGAAGCTGTAAATCATCCTATTTCATTACTGAATTTTAAAAATAATAAAAATGAATGAAAAAAATTGGACTAATTACTGGAATAAAGGGACTAATAAAAATTTATATATAAGCACATGAAGAAGATAGAATTAAAAAAATGTGAATTATGTGATAAATCTTTTGAGATTAATATAAATGATAAAAGATCAAATGCTAAAAGATTTTGTTCTGGTAGTATTTGATGTTACAACAGGATAAACCAGATGATTTTGTATTATCTACAGGTGAATATCATTCCATCAGAGAATTTATTGAAGAGGCTTGTAAATATATCGAAGTTGATATATTATGGCTTCATTCGGGTATAAAGGAAATTGGTATCGATAAAAAATCAGGTTTTACTGTTGTTGAAATAGATTCTAAATATTTCAGACCCACAGAAGTTGAATTGTTGCTAGGTGATTCAACAAAAGCAAAAACTATTTTAGGTTGGGAGCCAAAAGTTAAATTTAAAGAATTGGTAAAAATAATGATGAAACACGATTTAAAATAATATATTTATTATGGAAGAAAAAGATATATTTTTTGATGTTGATTTTATTATAAAATCTATAAATTTTAATACTGCTTCTGCCATGACAAAATATTTATTACATCAAGATTTTATAGAGGAAATATTAAAAAAATGTAGAGAATTAAAATCTAATAAAATAATTACTAATGGTAATATTGCGTCTGTCATTACTGATAGCAAAAATTATACATTTGTTAGTTTGGTGATAAACAATATTAATAAAAATTATTCTGTTGGACAAATAGACGGTGTTAAAATTTTTATTGATCCTTATATAAGATGGGATGATAATTATATACATTTTGAAAATGACAATGAACAACTTATTAGAAAAATGAAAATTAAAACTATTCAAGGTTCCCTTTCTGATGAAGAGAAAAAAATAAAATTTGGTAGAATATATAGTGGATATGTGAGAGATACTCAAGGTGTATTATTGTAAAAAAGACATTTGTCTTTTTTACTCATCTAAATCAACTTTTTTCTTTCGTTTATATCGATTCTTTTTATCTGGAATTACTTTTGTGGATAAATTTGCACCTGATTTAAGTCGTTCCTCACGATTTATTTTTTTGATTTCTTTATTAATTTCCATTTTTTCCTTTTTTCCTTCATTAATAAAAGTTTCAAAATTGTAAATTCTAGATTCTTTTTTTGATTTTTTCTTTGAATGCTTTTTTATTTTAGATTTGGTTATGTTCATAACGGTACCCCAATATTTTGGATCATCTTCTGAATATTCTTTTGAAACGATTGCTTTTGCTTCGTCCCATTTCTTTTCGGCTTTTTTCATACTAATGCCGTGTTTTTTTGCTAAATTTTTAAGTGCTACTACTGACATAATTATAAATTATATTTTTTGCTGATTTTTTAATTCATATTCTTCAATTTCATCTTTTGTCTGTTTTTACATAATCCATTATAAATTATATATTTCTTTATGCTATATATAATTTTTTTTATATGAAATATTTTTTGTATATTTGTGTAAATATAAAAGATATGAGTTTAGCAAAACGAGCATTAGAATTGCCTGAAAGTAATGGTTTGAGAAAACAAGTTATAGAATTTTTAGGTGGAGAAAAACTTGGAAAGGCTATTTATACAGGAAAATCTAAAAAAGTAACTTCAAAGGAAGTTTTTGTTATCAGTCAATCTAAGGATAAATCTAAAATTCGGGATTTGAAAGGAAATGAAACAACTGTAACAACTTCACAATTGAAGTTTTAATTATTTCATTTGGTTGAGTTTATTTAAACCAGTATACCAATCGATAATTCTCGCTTTTATCGTAATATACGATTGTGTGTTATATACAGAAGAATGTCCAGGTAGCTGTGCTATGGCGGAGAGCCAGATTATATCACCCCTTTTAACTTGTTTTAAACTTATGTCTGTGTTAAGAACAGGACCACCAGCAATTTCATCTAATTTTTTTATTTCTTCTTCATCTGTTATAACTCCAGTAATTTGAATAATATTAACAGGTTCGGTGATTTTTTTATAATCACCATTATCTAATCTGGATATTGCAATAATATCATCAGAAAGAGGTGAAAATTCTTTGGTTTTATCAAAGTCTTTCACCTTTTTCGTTTTAAAATCATCAAATTTTGTAGTTATATCAGACATTTTCATTAGGATTTTTTGCACCCATTGCGTATTCTTTGTTTAATCCTATTGCATCTAATTGTTCATTAATATGTTCAACTTCATTGATAATATTTAAATTGTATGGTTGTTTGGTGTATTCTTCTTTTAGAATAATTAAAACATCATTAACTCTTTTTAAATTTTCCTGAGTTTTTTCAATTTTATTATCAAATTTTTCATTCAATTGAGCATTTTCTTTAATTAAATCCTCTTTTAATGTCGTAAATTTTTTCATGAGTCTTCGAATTTTTTTATAAAGTTAGGATTTTCATCATCAGATGATAATTCCTCAACTGGTTCAATTTCATCTTTAGAAAGTTTCCTATCAACCTCATCTGGATCAGATGATTCTATTTGATTATCATAATAATCATCTAAAAAAGATTCCATATCATCGATAATAGTATTATGACCACCTTCTTCTAAATTTTCATTTTCTTTTAAACCGTTTATCCAACCTTCAAGTGTTGATTTTGGGATAGTAATCATATCATCTTCAACAACAATATCATCTTCGAAATCTTCGTACAATCTAATATTTTCCATTTTATCTTATTTTTTTAAAATCTTTTACAAGATATTCTTTATATTTATTAATTATTTTATCAATAAATATTTCATTTGTGTAATTTTTATTATCAAGATCAAAAACTAAATCATCATTTATCCTAATGCAAATATTATTCTTATTTTCATCTTGAAATATTGATAATGTAGCTTTTATTTTATCTTGATTTGACAAATTAATAACTAAATATGTTCTATATATTAATTTAATATCTCTAAAATCCCTCTTATTAAAATATCCACTAATATCTAAAATTCTAATTGATTTTGGACTATTACTTTTTTTATACGTTATAATTGACAATTCATGTTTAATTTTATCAATTAATTCCTTTTTTTCATTTCCTACTTTGACGGATATATCAGTTAAATCAATATTCTTCTCAAATAATGTTTTAAATTTTGTGATCATTATATTTTCCTCCTTTTTCATATCGTATATATAATTTTTAACATTCAAAAAATTATATATACATAAAAAATTCCATTTTTAATGGCAAATATAGTAAGAATTAGAAATTTACAAATAGAAAATAATTTAAAAGGTGACGAATCAATTCCAATAGATTCTTCGTCTTATTTAAGTAATGCTAAAAGAATTACATTATCAGGATTTAATAGTTATATTAGTGCAATTACATACAGTTTTGTTTCTGGAATTACGTCTGGACAAACTGGTGATATAATTCATGATATTCAATTTGAAGAACAAGATGGCTTAATCAAGTTAGATGGTATTTTTTCTGGAGGTACAGTTGAAGGTATGTGGGTGACCAATATTTACTTTACTGGTACTACATTTGGAAAATCTTGGACAAAACCAGTTCAAGATGGAGATATATTAGTGTATAGTGCAGTTACTTCCTCATATGGTTTTTGGTATCCTACAGGTGTAACTTTTCAATCAGGAAGTGGTACATCAGGAACAGATGGCACTTCAGGTTCATCAGGTAGTTCTGGTTCTTCAGGCACAGACGGCAGTTCAGGTTCATCAGGTAGTTCAGGTTCATCAGGAATAAATGGAAATGTTGGTCCTATAACAATAGTTTCATTGGATTATACTACTAACACAGGTGATACCTATATAAGAGTTACAAGCACTGGTGTTACTCTTACAATACATGACGCCACTGGTAATTTTCCATATCAAGAAATGAAAATAAAAAACGCAACAAACGGGACTGTTGATATAACACTTATTAGTAGTGTTATAGATTCACCTGGTAGTCATCTAATATTAGATTCATATTATAGTTTGACTATTAAAGATGCATTTCCTTTAGTTTGGGATGTTATAGGAACTAGTTATTAATTTTTGTAAACACAACCTTTATTTTTTCATATATATAGAAAAATAACATATTTTATGAATCCTAAAGTTAGTGTAATTATGGCGAGTTACTTGCTTCCCTATCCAGGAAGTCGTAGCAATGCAGATAAAAAATTTATTCGTGCTGTTAACAGTTTCAAAAAACAAACTTATGAAAATAAGGAATTAGTGATTGTATCAGATGGTTGTCCTTTAACTGTTGATTTATATAATCAATATTTCTCTAATGAATCAAATATTAAAATATTACAAATTCCTAAACAGCAATTATATTCAGGCGCAATGCGAAATATTGCATTAGATGTTGTTGATGGAGATATAATTTCATACTTAGATAGCGATGATGTTTTAGGTTCAAAACATCTACAAATTATTGTAGATGGCTTTGATTTAAACACTGTAGATTTCATTTATTATAATGATTTATTAGTACTGGATAGCACCTTTAAGAAATTTTATTTAAGAATTGTAGAACCAAGATGGGCAAGTATTGGAACAAGTTCTATCAGTCATAAAAATTTAGAATATGTAAGATGGTCAAATTCAGGAGGTTATGGTCATGATTTCATGTTTATACTAAAATTAGCTAGTATGGGATTAAAATTCAAAAAATTAGAAAAAAATAGTGAATATTTAGTGGCACACTATAGTGGGGGTGATTTTTGATCAAAAAAACAACAAATTTAAATATTTTTTATATTTATAATAAATTAACTAAAATGAATACAATTAAGACTTACGAAAAAACCGAATCTAGTATTTTACAATCCTTATTAAAGGAATATGACACTTTTCTAGACAATACAGATTTACTTATAGAAAGAGCCAAAGAGAAAAATGAAGATTGTGAAGATTTAGAAAAAATGAGCAAAGATTATGAAATAGATGTGCATTTGATCCGAATGGAGTTAAATAAACGACTTTGGTTTAATGAATAATTTTAAAAAAGAGTGATTTAGAAATATATCACTCTTTTCATTTTATGGGGCTGTAATTTTTATATATAATATTAAAATATTTAAAAATAATATGGCAACACCTTTATATAAACGAATGAAGCAACGTGGAAGTTCATTCTATGCTTTCCCAAGTTCAGCGAACGATTTAAATTTAGCAAATTATAATGATTTTTATGATCTTAATTTTACTAAATTTATGTTATTAAATATACCTCGTCAGGTAGAAGGTAGTCCTAACCCGATTGATGGTACTGTGGATTTTTTGCCAAAAAGTAATATAGGAGATAATTCTTTTTATAGTCCTGATCCAAATTATACAACACCGACATTATTTTCTGATCAATTAGTTGAATCTTTGAGAAATTATGTTGCTAATTATGATACAGTTTTACACGAAAGTAGAATAAATACAAATACAGATTTTTATAATATTGCTGAAAGATATACACCTACAGAACATATTTTTTGGAAATGGTGTAAAAAATTAAATTTAATTGATTTTGAACCTGCAGTTCACAAAGTAGATTGGGATAAAAATCTTTCAGATTTTGAAAATACAAATGAATCTACTGTAACTAATCATGATTATTTCCGTAAATATTTATGGAAAGAAAGACAATCTGTTGATTATTCTGTATATCAAGTTGAAGAAAGTGCAGATTATCAATATGAATATAGAAATACTCCTAAAATTACAATAAAAGGTACAACTACAAATGATTTTGCAAAATTTAAGGTTGGTGATAAAGTTATTTTAAAAAGTGATACTGATCATATTTCAGGAATTACATTTGGTCAAACTTATATAATAGGTCAAATTAATTTTCCAACTGGTTCTACTGCAATAACCGAACTTTGGTTGAATTCAGATATTCAAGGACAAGGAAGTTCTCCTGTTTTATCCGCAACTTATATATATCTGAATTACAATAGATTGGTACAATATATTGGAGAAATTAATCAGATTACAAATATTCAAACTGCATCTAGAGTTGGGCAAGAGATAACGGCATATATACCTCATCAAGTAGGAAAAACGCCTACAATTTTATTTGGGATTAGAAGTAATACTAATTATACTCCAAATTTGGAAGTGCCTATACTTCCAGATGAGATTCAAGAAGAGATTGTAGGTGCCGAAAGTTTAAATTCACCAATAAGGACGAACCCATCAGATTATCCTGGTTCTTTTTATGGACAATATGATACAGTTGATCACACATATATATGTTCAAATGGTGATAGTGTAAGATATCAAGGTGATTATTATGGAGTTTTATTATCTGATAATACTGGTTTAAATGCTGAAAATTATACTGAAAAATTAACAGATTTTAATTCTGATGAAATAGATGGTGTCTATATTGATGTTGATAGAAATCATTATTATAAGATGAATATTCCAGGTTTAGAGACTCAAAATTTTGATGAATTTAATTCTATTTCTATTCAAGATCAAGCGCCAGAAGATTTTGATTTTAATGCTATTCTTTGGTATTATGAATTAATAGAAAAAGATAATAATAATAATATTAATTCTTATGTTAATTTATATGGAATCGAATTTTTAAATAATCCAGACAATGATGATGATAATTATTCAACTTTAATAACACCTTACCACAAACTAGTTACTAACGGTGTGCATGATGGATTATCTTATATTTTTAATTTAAATATACATTATAATATAGATAATGATGTTCTTCCATTGACATATGATCCAAGTACAATTTACAATATGTTTGGTTTTGATCTCTATAATGAAATGATGAGAAAATTTTATCAAGTAAATGAAAATTTTGTGAACATTATAAGTGAATTTATACGAATTAATATGGATCTTCAAGATATGAAGAGTTTAATTTATTCTCAGACTGATATGGACGATTTAAAGTCTAGAATGAAAAATATGGAAGATTTACTAAGATTATATGCTACAAATCAATTTATAGATTCTGATACTGCTAAAATTTCAGTAGATAATTCTGGAATTTATCCACAACTAAAATTTAATGTTGTTGGCGTAGAATATGATGCAATTATAAATGTAAGTACAACAGTTGCTTATAATTATAATTTTACAAATACTGGTACATCTTATCCAGTTGCATTATCATTTACCAATAAATTATTATTAAATATTAATAATGATAATGTTTCTACAGATAGTGGAAATGTTATTATATTATTAGATAGAGATTTAAAAAATATGCAAAAATTAGATATTATCATTAAACCTCAGTATGCTGAATTCTCTCAGAGACTATATGTTAATATGATGTTTGATCAAAATGGTACTAAAACAGAAATAAATGTCTTTAATATAGATTTACCTAAGGATATTGAATCTTATAATGTATTGGCACCAGATCAATCAATATTTACTGATAATTTTTATTTAAATGAAAATATACATGTTAATACATTAGGTATTAACACAGGTGCAAGTTGGTGTTCAACTGGTTATACTGATATTACAGTCACTGAAGATATTTTTAAAACTGGTGATACTGTTTATGTACAAAATTTATACCTTTTTGATCTTTCTGGTAATACGGTAGATTATAGTGGTGCATATAAAATTTTAAATAAAAACACTAATTATAATAAATTTACAGTTTCTGGCTATACTGGATATACGTTAAATACAAATTTAACGATTGATTTACCAGCTTATGATGACTTATTCAATCCTGTTTCTGCAGGTTGTATATTAAAGGGTCAACCTGTTGTTAGTTATTATAGAGGTGTACAAGTTTCTATTTTGAGAGTTAGCGCAGATAATACTACTACGTTTAATGAGAGATATGACGTAACATACAAAATAATTTAATTAAATGAATATATTAGTTGGTGATTTGATTAATAAAATAAAAGAAGTATTTGACTCTACGAAAGTTCTTTCTGTTGAAACTGTTTATGAGAAAACTGTAACAGGAGATTTAAAATTAATTATATCTATAAATAAAATTTTATATGACGATGTTAATATAATTTATACAAAATTGATATTTTTAACAGACAATAAGAAAACCAAAATCACTAAAAATAATTTTACGTATTTATTTGATATTAATTGTGAATATATTAGAGTGGAATTTTCTGATTTAGAAGATTTTACATCTAAAATTACAGAAATATTTAAGAAAAATAAATTTGGAGAAAATATTAAAATTTTATCAAAATTTGTTAAATCACCAGCAACTATAATTAATGAATGGTTTCAAGAAAATGGTGTCACCGATATTTCAATTATAAATGTTAAAGAAGAAAAAATATCAATTATGCCTTGTAAATCATTATTTTTTAGGTTTGTTATTGGATTGAACAATAATCAAAATATAACTTTAGAAATTTCAAAAGAAAAAGAAAAAGAATATATTTTTCAATTTAAGGTCTTTGATAAAGTTTATGAAGACAAACAAACTAGTTTAAAAACCTTAGTTGAAACAATTGGTAATAATTTAAAAAATAATATTAAAATATAACAATGGCAAATACAAAATTAAATAGAGTTTTTAATTTTATAGAGTTAAATTATACAAATTTAACTAACCAAGTAACTAATTGGTTAAGTGCTGCTTATAATAAATCAGGTCTACTTTTTAATTCATCTTCAGGGTATGGACAAATATTAGAAGTTGTTAAAGAATTTTTTCTTCAAAATATCTTAATGTTGAAAAATTATACTAAACAAATTGATATAGATCAAGCAAACACTAGAAGAATGATAAATAATATTGCTAGAATTTCTGGTCATAATCCATCAAGAGCAATATCGGCAAAAGGTACACTTAAATTTAAACTTAAACAAGGAATTAGTATTGCAGATAAAGTATCTGGTGGGCAAGTAACTATTTATGACGATACAGTTCTTAAAAATAAAACCAATAGCCTTTTTTATACATTAAAAGTTGGAACTGATAAAAATTTATATTCCTTAACACCAGGCTGTCAATTTTTTGTAAACATTATTCAAGGAAAATATGATACTCAATCATTTACAGGTGATGGTAATCCAACACAATCTATACAAGTGAATGTTAGTAATAATACAACAATTGATAATTTTGATTATCAAATCACACTTAATGGTATAAATTTAACAATTAAAGATCATTTAACTGATCTACTTCAAAATGAATATGCATGTTATACTAGAACTGGTTTTAATGGTGGAATGGATGTTTATTTTGGTAATAGTATAAATGGTATCATTCCACCAATCGGATCTCTAATTGAAGTTAAATATCTATTGACTAATGGTTTACAAGGTAATATTTTAAATAGTAAAGTAAATGATTTTAGTTTTGTTGATGATTTATATGACGATGATGGTAATGCAATACAAGTAGACCAAATTTTTGATGTTTATGTTGATACAGACATAATTTTTGCATCTGATGGTGAAGATATTCAATATACCAAAACTATTATTCCTTATGTTTCCAGAAATTTTGTACTTGCAACACCAGCACAATTTATTTATCATTTAAAAAAATTAAATATGTTTTCTAAGGTTAATGCATTTAATACGTTGGATATGATTAAAATAGATATAGATAGTGATGGAACTTTAGATGCTATTAATATAAATGAGATGTACTTAAATTTAGTTCCAAGAATTACTGATTATTTTTCTACAGATGTTAATTATTTTAATGTTCCTTTTAGTAGTTTTTATCTAGATTCTGAAGAAAAACAACGAATAATAACATATTTAAAAAAACAAGGTATTGTAAGTATAACATCATCAATAAAAATACTTGACCCCATAATTAAAAAATTTATAGTAAATATTTTTATTAGAAAATTTGATGATGTTACAAAAGAAAATATTAGAGATCAAATTGTAAATGTTTTATCTGATTATTTTTCGACATATAGTAGGTATGATAGAATTATTAAAGCTGATTTAATTAGCCAATTAAAAGGAATTGATGGTATAGATTCTATTAATTTAGAATTTGTTAGTAAAGCTACTGAGGATTATCATAAAGATGGAGCTATTTTATCTGCAACAAAGAAAAATGTATTACAATCAACATATGCTACTACAACATCAGCAGTTAATGTAACAGTAGATTCTTATACCAATGCAGTTAATAATCAGCAAACTTTAAATAAAGTAAGTACAGATAAATCACAATCCACAGTTAATAAGCTTTCTATACTAGGCACTCCAACACAAAATCAATCAACCACAGTGACCAATACCGATAAAACTTCAGTAGGAAACACTACAATAGTATCATATAAGGAAACACAATATGATTCTAAAAAATTAATAGATATTGATCCTACTTTAGGTGATATTATTATTGGAAAAAATGAATTAGTTATATTAAGAGGTGGTTGGAGTAATAGAAATGGCGTATTTTTTCACGAAGACCCAAGATCAACAGATGGTTTTAGTACAATTAATATAATTTGGAAAGGTGTAACACCTAGAAAATAAGATAGGAAATGAAATATTTAAAAACATACGAAAACTCAACCGATTACACGCATGTTGTTGAATATGAAGATCTCAAAAAAGGTGATTATGTTATCATAACTTCTTCTGATATTGGTTTTAAAAATAAATTGATGGTTCTTGATAAACATCCAGAATTATTTAAGTTTTTAAAACATTTTTGTGTAAGTGTTCATAATCCACTTAAAGAAGAAGAATCATATATGTTTTTTGATTATGAAATAGTTAAAAAACTTACTAAATCAGAGGTAAAAGAGGTAGAATTATCTATAGCTGCACAAAAATATAATTTATAAAAATTCTTTAAATATTTCTTCTTTATTATTTAATACAAATGTATGAATATAAAATGCTAGTTTTTTGTAGTTTTCATACTCATAAATATTTTTAATGTTGTAGTCTCTTAAAAAATTTTCATCAATTGACATTATATAATTATCATCTCTGGTAAACCAATATAACAATTGATAAATTTTATCTCTTACTTTTATTGATAATAAAACTGCAACACCACCATTTATTTCTCCAATGTAATCTATAATTGATATAAAATTAACTTCTTTTTCTTCCTCCATTTAGATAACCTTTTTTTTATATATATAATAAAAAAAGGTTTCAGATGGCATTAAAAGACATAAAAGATTTAGTTATCAGATATCCAGGTCATCCAAAATATGAAGTAAATAGAATAGTTGAAGATGATGAAATCGAAGTTATTGTTCAAAAATTAGAAATGATACTTTTTACTAACCAAGGTGAAGTTTTAGGTGACATTAATATGGGAGTAAATTTAGAATATTACTTGTGGCAAACAAGAGTTACAACTGAGACATTAAAAAAGAAAGTGGACGAACAAATATCTATTTATATAACGGAACTTGCTGATTTAGGTTACACTTTATCAGTAAATGTATTTGAAGGTACACTAAGAGATATACTCTATCTGAATTTTGTTATAAAAGGATACAATATAGAGTTCATTTTTGAATAAAAAATATAAATTTTTATGGGTGAAAAAATTGATGAATTTGTATTAACTACAGATATAATAAACGACATTGAACAAAGAGAAAATTTAGGAAAAATTCTTAAACGATATGAAAAAGTTTGGTTCGCAAATACTAGAGGTGTTCGTAAACCTTTTTTAACGTTCGCAATGACAAAAGATGAATTTGAAGAATATGTTAAATGTAAAATTGATATACATTATTTTGCTGAAAAATATTGTCAAATTAAAAGAGAAGATGGATCAGTCGGACCAATGAAACTTCGAGACTATCAAAAAGATATTATAGATCTATATACAAAAAATCCTAGAAGTATATTAATGGCAAGTAGGCAGACAGGAAAATGCAACTCGTTCATAACCAATGTGTTAGTAATTTCGGAAAATAATCAAAAAATTATTATTCCAATTGGATTGCTTTATTATAATGAATTAAAGAAGGAAAGAAAATTAACTTTATTAGAAAAAATAAAAATTAAATTGTATAATATTTTGTATAAATTGCAATAATATTTAAAGTATTTACCATTTTGACTGAATGCGACCAATATTTAGATTTTGAAGATTTTATTAATGAAAAACTTGGCATACATGATGATGTTTTGATTTTATCTAATTTTTTATATGAAATATTAAAAAATCATGATAAAATTAAATTTGAGATTGATAGAAATATATACCTAAAACAAGTTTTAGAATTCATAAATTCATAATAAATTTTAATTCTGGTGATGTGTCTGCATTTTTTAATGAAAGATATTCTAAATTAACAGATAATGGAATGATAATTTCATTATCTTTTAATAGAAATGTAGAATTAAAAAAATCAACAATTAATCATGAATTATCACATTTAATAGATCATGAAAAAAAGATTTCATTAAAAATTAAAAAAATTAGAGATAATATTATATCATCAAAAATATCAAATCTATTTAATAAAAAAGAATTTGACAATTTATGTAATATGTTATATTTGAGTGATGATGGAGAGATAAAAGCCATTACACATCAAATGCACAATATGATTGATGAAGTAATGTTAGAAATGTTAAAAGATGGATATGATAAAAATTTCATATTTGAACATGTTCTGGTGGAAAGTGGTATTAAAAATTTATATGAAAAAATGATTAATTACGACATTAATAAAGATTTAGAAAATGTATCTGATAAAGTAAAAATAAATTTTTTTAATGGTTTTATGAATTTGAATAAAAAAATGGTTAAAATTAAAAGATATCCTTTAATTCATAAATTGCTTATTATTTTTTATTATCTTTTTTCTAAAGAAAACAATATAAGTCTAGATATTATTATGAGAAAGACACAAAAATTTATAAATAATAAAGGTATAGAATTCAGAAATAGAATTCATAGATTATATGGATTATGGTAAAAATTATTTTAATTTATGATTAGTAAATGGCAGAATTTTATTAATGAATCAATTGTTGAATTTCCTTTGAAAAAAACTATGTCAAAGGTAAAAGATACAATCATTGATAATATAAAAGAAGGAAAAAATATATTTAAGATTAATGATCAATCTTTCGTAGAATTTATTCTAAATATAGAATACACTAAATTAAAAAAACATCCATACTCAGGTAATGTTGATATCTACAATATTATTGAAAAATCTATGGGTAAAAAAGTTGACATAGTTGTTAATATATTAGTAATTGATATTAATATAGATTATAATGAATTGTTTTCTTGTATATTACATGAATTGAAGCATGTATTTGATATATATTCGGAAGATTATCAAACACAAAGTTTTTTACAAATTGATTCAGTATTAAGATTAAAAAAAATATTTAAAAATAATAGATATGACGAATTTATTCAACTTGTTTATGAATCTTTAAGGCATGAGATTGATGCCAGAAATACTATGCTATATGATAGATTAAGATGGTTAGCAACATATGATGATATACAGTTAGAAGAAGAATTTAAAAAAAATGGGAAAAATTATTTCATGATTTAGCAAGAGAATATTTAGAAAAATCAAAATTGATTATAGATGAATTAATTATGGATAAAAGACCCTATATGGAGAAAAAAAATATGTGGACAGGAAATTTTCCTTTGATGGAAAGTAGATTAATGTCTATAATAAAAGAATTTTTATAAATTATATTTGTTAGCTAACATATGTGTCTCTATTTCTGGTTTTAATTTGACATTTTCTAAAAATTCGGCGGTATGTAGATATATTTTATTATCACCATCAAAATTGTAAAGTTCAACTAATTTCTTAATATCAAATATATCTTCAACATCATTCAATCCGGCCTCAGAAAAATCAGTATGTATGTGATTTATTAAAAAATTATTCCTATCTTTTTTATTATTAAAAGCATAAACAGTTGGATTATCATTATCATCAACATCATAAACGACATATAATTTTTTATTTGTATTTTCAAATAGCTTTAAATGTTTCATAATAATTTTTTATCATATATATAAAAAGTTAGGAGATGAAAAATATAATATATAAAACTACATAGTAAAAGAAAAGAAGATGGAATATTAGATTTAATGAAAAATTAAATTTGCCGTATATTTGTGATTGTGGTAAAATCACATTAAAAAAACGAATTTTATGTTAAAAAATATAATAAAAACAATAATTTATTTCTTAATTCAATTAATAGAAAAATATGAATTTAGAAATTTTAATCCTAATGAAGAAGACCTAATGAAGAAATTTGTTAATACTATCTTTCTTGAAAATGAATTGTTAGTTGAAACCGATTATGGAATGGTTCCAGTAACTGAAATAAATATAACTCAACCCTTTCAACGATATAGATTGGAATTAGAAAATGGTTTATGGTTTGAAGGCGCTGACACACACATACTATATTGTGAAAATCATGAAACAAAAATGTTAATTGATTTAACTATTAATGATATTATTTTAACGAAACAAGGTCAAAGTAGAGTAAAGAAAGTTGAAAAAGTTTATGGAAAAACAAGCATGTTTGATTTATCCATAAACACACCAGAAATGAGTTATTATACAAATGATATATTATCACACAATACAGTTTCAGCAGCAATAGTAATTTTACATTTTGTTTTATTTAATGATGAGAAAGGTGTTATGATTGTTGCTAATAAAGGCAAAACAGTTAAAGAAATTATTAGAAAAATTAAAGATATTTATAAATTATTGCCATTTTTCTTAAAGAAAGGTGTTACGAACTGGAATGAAACACAAATTGCATTTGAAAACAACTCTAGAATTCAAACAGAAAATAGAACAAAAGATCCATCAATTGGATTTACGATAGATCTGTTATATCTGGATGAGTTTGCACATATTCCTGATAATTTTATTAGAGATTATTATGGTTCTATTGTACCAGTTGTATCTTCAGTTGATAATTCTAGAATTATAATTACATCAACTCCAAATGGTTATAATATGTTTTGGGAGTTGATGACTGCTGCAGAGTTACCGGATGAAGATCCAATGAAAAATCCGTATAAAGCGATGAGGGTATATTGGACGCAAGTAGAAGGTAGGG
>TBL_comb47_HYPODRAFT_10002767_pt1 | contig 21370 bp, 18 predicted proteins | sample TroBogypolimnion_40_FD_10682 | JGI IMG/M metagenome (IMG submission 10682) | reverse complement strand
GAGATTAATGGAGGAAATATTAAGGTTTACAGTGAACCTGGGAAAGGAAGCCGGTTTATGGTTTTCATTCCCTTTTTAATGAACAAACGATGAACCCTAAGAAATCACTTTTTTTTGTTGAGGATGATCTCAGTTTCGGAGCCGTTCTTAAATCCTATCTCGAGATCTGCAATTTTTCGGTGACCTGGATCGATGACGGGAAATATGCTTTTAGCGCGTTTCAGGCCGGATTATTCGACTTGTGCCTGCTCGACGTGATGCTTCCCCATGTCGATGGATTTTCTCTTGGAAGGGATATCCGCACAATTAATCCCGAGATTCCTATGATCTATCTGACTGCCAAATCATTAAAGGAAGATATAATTACCGGTTACCGTATCGGTGCGGACGATTACATAATCAAACCTTTTGATACAGAGGTATTACTCTATAAAATTGCAGTAGTATTGAAAAGATCAGATAATTCAGAAAACAATGATGATCATTTGGTCCAAATTGGAAATTATATTTTTGATCCGAAGTTGCGTGAGATTAAATTAGGGGATTCCCGGCAGTTATTAAGCCCAAAGGAGTCAGCTTTACTCAAGTTACTCTGTGAACATAAAAATGAATTGCTTGAGCGGGAGATTGCTCTCAAAAAAATATGGGGTGATGACGGCTATTTTACCACACGCAGTATGGATGTATTTATTACCCGTTTGAGAAAATATCTTAAGGAAGACCCATCAATAGAAATACGAAATATTCATGGCAGTGGTTTTATAATGACTCACAGCTCAGGTTAATCGGGTTAATTTCACCGGAAAACTAAAAAAATGATCGGCTAAAAGGGTGTAAAACCTAAACAATAAGGAAAATAAATGTGTATATTAGCATCCGATTTAAACTATATTAATTTGTTCTTTTTGTCCGTTTTACCGGACTAAATATCAAACAATATGGAAACAACAGAAAGTGAGATTTTGACAGAAGTAATTGCTGACTGCGCAAAAGCCTGATGGTTGGGCAAATCTTGCTGAAATAGGAGTATTGCTTCGCAAGAAAAATATTGTCTATGGCAAATTGTCAAAATTCATCCTTAAATTCCCGGACATTATCGAAATAAAAATTGATGAATTAAGGCAGCCACCTGTCACCTATGCCCGGCTAAAAGCAACTTAAAGGAATGTCTTGAAGCTGCCGCTCCGATTAATATAATCATAACCTATGATTTTCTAAAGCGGAAATGTTACTTTTGTCGCTCATTAATCCGGAGGTAGCTTATTAATTAATGAAGACCCTTACTTTTGATTTTATTGTAGTAGGCAGCGGACTTGCCGGCTTGCTTGCCGCTTTTCATGCGGCAGATTATGGCAGTGTTGCACTCATTTCAAAATCTGAACTGGACATCAGTAATTCCTATCATGCACAGGGAGGTATTGCTGCGGCAATTGGTGAAGATGATCATCCTTCCGAACATTATGAAGACACGTTGGTTGCCGGACGTAATTTATGCGACCACGATGCAGTATCACTGCTTGTTAATGAAGGCCTTGAAAGAGTCAGGGAACTTATCTCCCGGGGAATGGATTTCGACAAAGATCCTGAAGGAAAACTGATCTTAGGGCTTGAAGGTGGCCATTCGAAACGAAGGATCTTACATGCGGATGGCGACGCAACAGGAAAAATGATGACCAGTTTCATGCTCAAGAAGGTTTTGAACAAACCCGGAATAACAACTTTTGAGTATTGTGCCGCATTGAAAATCATTGTTGAAGATAACATTTGCAAAGGAATTCAAACACTCCAATATATTGACGGAGAGAATATTGTATTTATTGGTAAAGCTACAATCCTGGCAACCGGAGGTCTTTCCAGACTTTATTCCCGTTCAACGAATCCATATACTGCCACTGGTGATGGTATCGCCCTGGCATGGCAGGCCGGAGCCAAACTCGCTGATATGGAGTTCATCCAGTTTCATCCCACTGCCCTTGCTATTCCCGGTGAAGAAGCCTACCTGATCAGTGAGGCAGTCAGAGGTGAAGGTGCCCATTTACTAGATGCGAACGGAGTTCGTTTTATGACGGAGATACATCCATTGGCAGAATTGGCTCCGCGTGACGTAGTAGCTTCGGCTATTTTTAAAAGAATGCAGGAAACCGGTAATAATATCTTTCTCAGCTTAAGGCACCTGAAAAATGACACGCTGGCTGAACGGTTTCATTCGATCGATTCAAATCTTAGATCATTCGGAATAAATCTCCTGGAGGACTTGATCCCGATAGCCCCTGCGGCTCATTATATGGTTGGCGGAATCAGGACTGATATTTGGGGCCAAACAAGTATTCAGGCTCTTTTTGCCTGCGGAGAAGTGGCCTCAACAGGTGTGATGGGAGCAAACCGGCTCGCCAGTAATTCATTGCTCGAATGTCTGGTTTACGGGAAAAGAGCAGTTCAAAAAGCCCGGAATCTGACGGTTAATCAACCACTATCAATCCAACAGGATACTATTAAGCTGAATCCGGATACTGATCAGGAATATCTTCAGATTAAAAACGAATTGGCCAATATAATGAGCGATCAGGTTGGGATTGTACGCAATGCAGCAGGTTTGGAATCGGCACTCTCCAAAATAGAATCGATTGCTGCACAATACCAAAATCCCGGTCTGGACTACAATCATCTTAAAATAGTCAATCTCACCGATATATGCCGGATCATCACCCTTTCAGCTTTGGAACGTAAGGAGAGCAGAGGGGGGCATATCCGAACAGATTATCCTCTTGAGATCGAAGAACAATTGCATCATATTATACAGGAAAAAGGTAAAAAGATTCAATATGAAGCAGTCAGAATATCTTAAGGGAGGATTAAACATTGAGGCGATTAAGCCAATCATTGAATATGCCCTAAATGAGGATATCGGAAACGGCGATATTACCACCAATTCACTGATACCCGTTGATCTTCAGGCCAGAGCAACCATGGTTGCCAAATCATCCGGAATAATTGCCGGACTTTCTGTGGCTGAAACTATTTTCCGTATGTTAAGTCCTGATATTAATTGGAAAGCTTTTACCCATGATGGGGATAAAATAAATACAGGGGACCTTATACTGGAAATTTCCGGATCATACAGAGCCTTGCTAACCGGAGAACGGCTGGCTTTAAATTTCATGCAACGAATGAGTGGAATTGCCACCATGACCAATAAATGCGTAATTGAATTGGCAGGTTATCAAACAAAAATACTCGATACGCGAAAGACAGTTCCCGGATTACGCCTTTTGGATAAATATGCAGTCCTGATGGGGGGCGGAACGAACCACCGGATCGGGCTTTACGATATGGTTCTGATAAAGGACAACCATATTAAAATTGCCGGAGGAATAACCAATGCAGTAATGCAAATCAAAAAAGGAATTACAGGCAACCTTAAAATTGAAGTCGAGGCAACTAACTTTGACGAAGTCAGGGAAGCTATAGCTGCCGGCGCTGATATTATTATGCTCGACAATATGACAACCCCGCAAATGGCTGAAAGCGTAAAGATTATCAATGGCCAGGCCAAGGTGGAAGCCTCGGGAAATATGACCATTGAACGTTTAAAAGAGGTTGCAGGCACCGGGGTGGATTACATTTCAATTGGAGCACTCACCCACTCGGTTACGGCATTTGATATTAGTATGAATATAGAATCCTGAACCATTGAATCTAGTCATCGATATAGGGAATAGTCAGACCAAAGTTGCAGTATTTGATGCAGGTGAGATTGTTCAAACCATTTTCACCAAATCTTTTGATAATACTCAGCTTAGCCACCTGAAACTTATTTATCCGGAATTAAATCAGGCCATTCTTTCATCAGTAGGCACTACTGAGCCAGGTTTACCCGACGCTCTTATTAAGGAATTCGAACTTTTTATTGAGTTTAATCATCAGACACCGGTTCCCATCGGTAATCTGTATCACTCAAAATCGACTTTGGGTCTTGACAGACTCGCTGCAGCAGTAGGCGGAGTTTGCCTTTTCCCGGGGAAAGATCTTTTGGTAATTGATGCGGGTACCGCAATAACTTTTGATTTAATTGATAAAAACAATCGCTTTCTGGGGGGGAATATCTCTCCCGGACTGGCAATAAGATTTAAGGCGCTTCACCAATTCACGAGTAAACTACCTGAAATAGCTGCCGAAGATAGTTGGGAGGATTTTGGACGGACTACAGAAGATGCAATCAGAAGTGGCGTCCAGAACGGGATGCTCTTTGAAATTGATGGAATGATTGATCATGTAACTAAGATCCTGCCCGGTTGCCTGACTATTTTAACTGGTGGTGATTCGTATTTTTTTGATAAAAAATTAAAAAACACCACCTTTGTAAAATTCGAGTTGACCCTGATCGGGCTAAACAGAATTCTGGAATATAATGCAAAGAAAAAATAATCATTCATGAAAAAACTTATTTCATGAAAACAATACGACCAATGAACACTGTTTCTTTGAAACTAGAAAAACTTTGTCAACGTATAGGTTTGGGGGTAATTTGCATCGCATCAACCGTGCTGCTCTTTTCGTGCAGTTCGAAAGTTGCCTCAGATATACCTGTGGATCTGATTAATAATAAAAAGATCCCTTCGGTAGAAGCCTTTAATTTTCAGACTTTTTATACCGATTCAGGAGTGGTCAGGTATTTTCTGAGAACCCCAAGGCTACTTATTTTTGACCGTGAAAAATCACCCTACAAAGAGTTTCCTGAGGGCTTTCATCTTCAGCAATTTGATACCAACAAGAAAATCATATCTGAATTATCTGCCAATTACGGGAAGAATTTCGAAAAGGAAGAAAAATGGCTGGCCACAGGGAATGTCGTTATGGTAAACAACAAAGGAGATACCCTAAGATCAGAAGAGCTGATCTACCTGATTAAGGAAGACAAGATCTATTCGGAAAAATTTGTCAATATAAAGAAAGAGGATCAGGATATCACAGGTTCCGGAGGATTCGAGTCCGATTCTCAAATGAAAAAGTGGGCTTTCAAAAAAACCACAGGACATATTTATATCATAGATCAGAACAACAAATAAAATTGAAAATTATGAACGCTCGTAATTTACAAGCTGAAATTTACTATCTTCGCACGCTTAACAGAGATTAAGTAAAATAATTATAAAGTAACCAAATATCGATGGCAACATTACAGAAAATCAGGAACCGTGCCGGAATTGCGATTGCAATATTTATTGGTATGGCACTCGCAGCTTTTATCCTCGGCGACTTGTTCAAATCATCCAGCTCGATCATGCGTGGCAAGAAGATGGAAATAGCAGTTATTGACGGGAATACAGTAACCTACCCCGAATTCCAGGCAAAAGTTGAGGAGCTGGCCGATATTTACAAAATGAATTCAGGCAAAACTTCGCTTGACCAGAAAACCACAGACCAGATAAAAGAGCAAACATGGCAAAGTATGGTTCGGAATCTGACCATGAAAGACATTTATGAGAATCTGGGCATCAGCGTATGTTCAACAGAACTCTTTGATCTGGTGCAGGGAAAAAATCCTCATCCGATCATTCAAAGCATTTTCCGCGATCCCAATACTGGTACAATTAACCGCCCAGCTTTGATCCAGTTTTTAAAATATCAGCAAACCAACAATACCGGGAAAGAACATAACTATTGGTTATTTGTTGAAAATCAGATTATTGAAGAACGTTCGTTCTCAAAATACAATAATCTTCTTGCAAAAGGGATGTATATAACCTCCGAAGAGGCCAAGAGCGATCTCAAAGGGCGTAATCACAAGGCGAATATTCAGGTTGCCTCAAAATTGTACGCCTCAGTACCCGACAATGATGTAAAAGTATCGGATTCTGATATTCAGGCATATTACGACAAGAACAAAGAGAAATACAAACAGGAAAATAACAGAAGCATCGAATATGTATCTTTCCCTGTAGTTGCTTCCAAAGCGGATGAAGATAAACTGATCAAATGGTCAAACGATATCAAGCCTGAATTTGCTGCGGCAGCAGATCCTGCAGCCTTTGTGAATATTAATTCGGATGTCTCTTTCGACCCTACTTTCTTCAAAAAAGGGGAGCTTTCACCTGAGATTGGCAATTTTGCCTTCTCCGGAAAGGTGGGTGATATTTATGGTCCCTACAAGGATAATAAAAGCTGGAAACTGGTAAAAATTCAACGATTTGAAGATCTTCCGGATTCGGTTCAGGCTCGCCACATCCTGATAAAAGCAAACAACGCTCAGGAACTTACCAAAGCAAACGCAGCGATTGACAGTATTAAAAACCTGATTGTTGTAAAGGGTCAGAAGTTTGAAGATATTGCCCGTGCCAAATCACAGGATAACGGATCTGCAAATAATGGCGGAGCTTTAGGCTGGATTCGTCGCGGTATGATGGTAAAACCATTTGAAGAAGCTGTTTTCTTTGGAAAATTAAATGAACTTCAGGTTGTAAAAACACAATATGGCATGCATCTGGTTCAGGTAACCAGCCGCGGTAAAACCCTAACCAATGTTCAATTAGCTACAATTGACCGGCTTATAGAACCTAGCAGCCAGACCTATCAGGCAACATATACCAAGGCGTCTAAATTTGCCAGTTCAAATCAGGACCCAAAGAAATTTAACGAAGCCATTTTAGCCCAGGGTTTGAATAAACGGATGGCGACCCTTGGTGAAAACGACAAAGAGGTTCCAGGTTTGGAAAATTCACGTTTATTAATCAGGGCAGCATTTAACGCAAAAGCGGGAACAATTATTTCCGGTTCTGAAGGGACCCCAATATTTGAGCTCGGAAGTCAATTTGTCATTGCAGTTCTGACAAGTGAACAGGAAAAAGGGATTGCCTCGTTGAACTCCGTCAAAGCACGCGTAGAAGGTGAAGTGAAGAAGGAGAAGAAAGCGCAGCAGTTGATAGAGAAAATGTCCGGAAAGACAGATCTTAACCAGCTAACCACTACTGTGGGTGCTACAATTACGGAAGCAAAAGATATTAGTTTTGACACCTATTCAATCCCGGGAGTTGGATTTGAACCCGCTATTGCAGGTGCTGCAACTGCTCTGGAGATCAATCAGGTTTCAAAACCAGTTGCAGGAACCAGCGGAGTTTACGTAATTAAAGTATCCAGTGTTAATCCTGGTTCCGATCAGGATCTGGCCGCCGACAAACAGAAGCTATCTGCTTCGGTTGGTTATCGTGCCAATATTTATGCTTTTGAAGCTTTGCGAGAGCATGCAAAAATCGTCGACAAACGTGGAAAGTTCTACTAATCAATGTATCTCATAAAAAAAGCCGCTCAACAAGCGGCTTTTTTTATGAATAGATAACAGGAATATGGTGCAGAATTAAGACGAAGCAGGTGGCTGATGAAGCCTTAAGCCTCAATGCTTAATCGAAGACTCCCTTATAATCAGTTTTGTTTTTAAAATTACAGACTTTGGGGGAGTATTCATATTCCCGGTCAGTTCAAAGAATAGCTGTGCAGCTACCTTACCCATTTCCTTGGTAGGGTGCACCACTGAGGTGAGCATCGGATACACTACTGTGGCATGAAATTCGCGGCCATAATCCAATAACCCCTGTAAATATCCCAAACGCCTCTCCTCTGAAATATTCAGGTAATCAGGCCCTGAAATATAAACGATACGCTGAGCCATATTTTCGCAAAAATGGCGGGTTATCCCTCTGGCCGCTTCAAAACTGTCAGCAACAACTGTGGGTACCCTGTCCTGCAAACATACCCGGTCAAAAAATACCAGGGGAATCTCTCCTTCAATAATCTGTTCAAAATGAGAATAATCGGAGGTCTCCTGTGAAAGACAAACAATAAAACCTTCAACCCTGGCTTTCATTAAATTCTAAATATTTCCCTTTCCTTCCGGCATGATTCATTCGACGATGAAACAATCACAAAATAGCCATTTGCCTCAGCCACCTCTTCAATCCCCGAAATAACGGATGAGAAAAAATGGGTTACCAGGTCAGGAATAATCACCCCGATCATTTTGGCTCGCTGCTTTAACAATCCCATCGCCATTGGATTCGGGGAATATTTGTATACCTCTGCCAACGCTTTAATTTTTGCCGTCAATTCCTTACTGATGTCAGGATGATTCTTTAATCCTCTGGATACCGTTGATATAGAGACCCCAAGCTCCTGTCCAATATCTTTAAGTGAAATTCTTCGTTTTACCATTTACTTCCGGAAACGCTTTACAGGTTTTTCAATTTACTGAAAAACATTCGAAATTAGTTAAATGGAGGAAAATACCCTTATATTTACAACAGAGATTCTCAATTTGGAAATTTGATTTAAATCGTTTGCCAATATTTTTGCTTAAATCATGATTACAGATAATGGCTATAAAAATTTGATCAGAACGATCATTCTAAGTATGGCTCTCTTTATGGCCTGCTCCAAAAATATAGTCCCGGTAATTATCAGTGATCCTGCGGAGCACAAAATGAAAATAGTTCCGTCAAATCCGTCTGCCAGCGATGAGGTTAAATTGGTGGTATATGATGATTGTCAATACAATAAACTCGCAAGTCTAACCCGAAACGGAAGTACAATTCAAATTGTCGAGCAGTTTAACAGCCGGGTTATGATGCCGTGTTTTATAAGCAATGATACCATTATAATCGGGAAACTACCCATGGGATCCTATATCATTAACTATAAACTTATGGATATTGCCATTACCCCGCCAAAGGCATCGCTTAATTTAAATTTCTCTTTGGCGGTTTCTCAATAGATCTGACCTGGCAAAGTCAGTTCATCCCTCATTAATATTTCTGAAGTCTTTTACATGTTTTACAACATATTATGCAACCGCAAAGCTTTGCGTAAACCTTTGCGATAAACCCGGAAGGAGGCGAACCTTGAATATGCCAATCGGATTGAGTAATTTTGAAAGGATAATCTGAGTTTTGTATTCACCATCTGCTATTTATGAAGAATCTGATATTCGTGATTTTATTTTTTTTAACCGCCCTTACCTCTAAATCACAACCTTATAAAGATCCCAAAGTTCCGATCCAGGATCGTGTAAACGATTTACTTTCACGCATGACACCCGAAGAAAAGTTCTGGCAATTGTTTATGATACCCGGCGACGTCAGCGATAATCTTGAGAAATACAAAACCGGGATTTTTGGCTTTGAGATCAGTACTTCCGGTCAGAACGGGAATGCTTCCGGACAAATGCTGAGTTATGCTCCTGGAGCTTCAGCCAATGAAACGGCAGAAGGGGTTAACCGGATGCAGCATTTCTTTATTGAGAAAAGCCGGTTGGGTATTCCCATTATTCCCTATGATGAAGCNTTACATGGATTAGTCCGCCAGGGGGCAACGGCCTTTCCTCAGTCGATTGGCCTTGCTGCAACCTGGGATACCAATCTGATGCACCTGGTTTCGAAAGNAATTGCAACGGAATGTAAGACTCGCGGGATCCGTCAGATTCTGTCGCCGGTGGTTAACATTGCCAGTGATGTTCGTTGGGGAAGAACTGAGGAAACCTACGGGGAGGATCCATATCTCTCTTCTGAGATGGGAGTTGCCTTTGTATCTGAATTTGAAAAAATGGGGGTAATCACCACTCCAAAACACTATGTGGCCAACATTGGGGATGGTGGTCGTGATAGCTATCCTATCCATTGGAACGAGCGGCTGATGCGCGAAATTTACCTTGCCCCTTTTGAAGCCTGTTTTAAACGTGGTGGATCCCGATCTGTAATGACAGCCTATAACTCGGTGGACGGAACTCCGTGCACCGCAAATGACTGGACACTGAATCAGATCCTGAAAAAAGAGTGGGGATTTAAAGGTTTCGTGATTTCGGATGCGGGTGCCACAGGTGGTGCAAACGTCCTCCATTTTACGGCCAAAGATTACCCTGAATCTACCGCTAAATCAATAACCAACGGCCTCGACGTGATCTTTCAAACAAGCTACGATCACTATAAACTCTTTTCACCCCCTTTTTATGATGGTCGCATCGATCCAAAGGTGATCAATCAGGCCGTATCCAGGGTGTTGAGCAATAAGTTTGAACTGGGACTTTTTGACAATCCTTATATCGATCCCAAAGAAGCGGGAAAATGGAACGGCCACCCCTCCCACCGCAAGCTGGCCAAAGAAGCAGCTAAAGAATCGATTGTGCTTCTGAAGAATGATCAGCAGACCCTTCCATTATCCAAAACCATAAAATCTATTGCCGTAATCGGACCGGATGCCACCGAAGGGCGGTTGGGCGATTACAGCGGTCCGGGGATCAATCCGGTGAATATCCTTGACGGGATCAGGAATAAACTTGGAAGTCAGGTGAATGTAGAGTATGCAAAAGGTTGTGACCGGATCAATACGGAATATGTCACCATAGCATCCGACTTCTTCTCCTGTACTGTTGACGGGAAAATCCAAAAAGGATTGAAAGGGGAATATTTCGATAATGTGACATTAAGCGGAAATCCAATTTTTACACGGATAGATCCCAGGATACAGTTTGGTTGGACACTCTTCTCCCCTGATCCGGAAAAATTATCCTATGATTTTTATTCCGTCCGTTGGACTGGAAAGCTGAAAGCAGCTGAGAGCGGCAAACTGAAAATCGGCATAAACGGTAATGATGGCTACCGGTTGTATCTGGATAATAAGCTGGTGATTGATAACTGGAAAAAACTGAGTCGTCAGACCATTGTTGCCGACTATACCTTTGAAAAGGATAAGGAATATGACCTGCGGATAGAGTATTTCGAGCCTGCGGGGAATGCAGTTTTCAGTTTGTTGTGGAACGCCGGGGTGGTCAATAATCAATCGGATGAAATTACCAGGGCTGTTGAACTTGTTAAAAGAAGTGATGTGGCTGTTGTGGCTGTTGGGATTGAGGAAGGAGAATTCAGTGACCGCGCTTACCTAAATCTGCCGGGTCGCCAGGAAGAACTAATCAATAAAATTGCAGCAACAGGAATACCAATTGTAGTTATCCTGGTGGGTGGAAGTGCAATAACCATGAATAACTGGCTGAAAAATGTCCCCGCAATTCTCGACATCTGGTATCCGGGAGAAGATGGAGGAAGCGCCGTGGCAGACGTTTTATTTGGCGATTACAATCCTGCGGGTCGGTTGCCAATCAGTTTTCCTGTTTTTGAGGGGCAGCTTCCATTGGTCTATAACCATAAACCTACCGGTCGCGGTGACGATTACAATAACCTGACCGGGCAACCCCTGTTTCCGTTTGGATATGGAATGAGCTATACTGTTTTTGAATATTCGGATCTGAACTTTGGAAAAAATAGCATATCGGCAAACGATTCAACGACAATAACCTGCAAAATAACCAACACCGGGAAATACGCCGGGGATGAGGTTGCTCAGTTGTATGTTCATGATGAGCTTGCCTCGGTGGCCCGACCGGTCACGGAGCTCAAAGGATTCCAGCGCATCAATCTTCTGCCCGGAGAAAGTAAAACGGTAAGTTTTGCCATAACTCCCGAAACTCTGTCCATGCTTGACATTAATCTCAAAAAAGTGGTCGAGCCCGGCGATTTCAGGATTATGATCGGCGCCTCCTGCAAGGATATCCGTTTAAGGGGAATCCTTAAGGTAGCCAAATAAACATTTTGAGTTCAACTAATTTCATAAAATCCAGGATTAATGGAATACCACCAGTTAGGTAAAACAAAGTTAAGAATTCCCCCGGTAATATTCGGAACCAGCGCATTAGGAAACTTGTATGCAGAACTTCCGGATCATACCAAGGGACAAATCGTCAAAGAGTGCATCAATAATCTTGCTTCGCCGGTAGTTTTTGATTCAGCCGGGAAGTACGGTGCAGGTCTGGCACTGGAGGTTCTGGGAGATAATCTAAGGAAATTGGGAGCATCTCCACAAAATGTAATCATAAGCAACAAACTCGGATGGTACAGAACCAGATTAACCGGCACNGACCCTACNTTCGAGCCTGGGGCATGGATCGGATTGAAGAATGATGCCGAACAACGAATCAGTCACGACGGCATAATCGAATGCTGGGAACAAGGGAATGAATTACTGGGAGGTAGTTATAAACCTTCAATGGTCTCCGTTCATGATCCCGACGAGTTCCTTTCTACTTCCGCAAACGAAACAGAGCGAATAAAGCGTTTTGATCAGATCATAGAAGCCTACAAGGCATTGTCTGATTTAAAAAGAGATGGGAAAGTGGATGCCATAGGCGTGGGGGCCAAAAGCTGGAAAATCATTCGTGCCATCGCTGCCAGGGTCGATCTGGACTGGGTGATGTTTGCGAACAGCATGACTATCCTCAGGCATCCATCTGATCTTCTAAGATTTATGACTGAATTACATCGAACTGAAATCGGAATCATTAATTCAGCCGTTTTTCACGCCGGGTTTCTCACGGGCGGGCGGTTCTTCGACTATGTACCGATTCAACCAGACTGCTCCGAAAACATTTCTCTTTTCGAATGGCGCAAAAAATTCTTCTCCGTTTGTGAGGAATTCAGGGTATTGCCAGCCCAGGCCTGCGTTAGTTTTGCAATGTCCCCGCCGGGAGTAATCAGTATTGCCCTGAATACCTCTGATCCTGACAGGGTGAAAGAGAATGTGACTGCAGTTACGACTAAAGTTCCAGCTGAATTTTGGGATGAAATGATCAAAAGGGGGCTTTTAAATGTCGGGTATCCCTATCTTACTGGAAAATAGCTTTATACATTAAAATTAAAATAATTGATAATGAAGCAAATAATATGCCTTGAGCCGGGAAAATTCGAACAGCGTGAAGTGCCCAGGCCTGTTGCCGAACCTGGTAAAGTGATCCTAAAGGTTAAACGGATCGGGATATGTGGCACTGATTTGCATGCTTTCGAAGGCACCCAGCCATTTTTTACCTATCCCAGGGTGCTTGGGCATGAACTTGCCTGTGAAATTGCTGAAGGACAAGGCCCGGAAATCAATTTTAAGGCAGGACATCCGGTTACCTTTATTCCCTATTTCCCTTGCAACAATTGTATTGCCTGTCGCAATGGAAAACCGAACTGTTGTACTAAAATTCAGGGAGCGGGCGTCCATATTGACGGGGGAATGACGGAGTTTATTCAGGTTCCGGCATATTCACTCATTGACGGCGAAGGGCTAACCTCCGATGAACTTGCAATGGTTGAGCCAATGGCTATTGGTGCCCATGCCGTGCGGATAACCGAAATACAAAAAGATGAATATGTATTAATTATCGGGGCCGGACCTATCGGTTTGGGAGTAATGGCATTTGCAAAGGTCAACGGAGCCAGGGTGATTGCAATGGACGTTAATTATACCCGTCTCGAGTTCGCCCAAAGATATTTCGGAGTGGATCACCTGATTAATGCCCTCGAAAATCCGGTGGAGCAGATTGCTAAAATCACAGGTAATGAAATGGTCACTGCTGTAATTGATGCAACGGGAAATAAACGGGCCATTGAAGGAAGTCTGGAATTTCTCGCTCATGGAGGGCGGATTACTCTGGTTGGCATACAAAAGGAATCTTTCTGTTTTAGTCATCCCGAATTTCACAAACGGGAAACAACTTTAAGAAGCAGCCGCAATGCAACACGTGAAGATTTCAACCAGGTTGTCACAAACATCAGGAACGGCAACGTCAATGTTTCGGCTCTAATTTCGCATCGGATCACCCTGCATTCAGTGCCAGATCAGTTTCCTCTGCTACTCGATCCCCAAAAGGGAGTTATCAAAGCTATTATCGAATTAGATTAAAGCCTGTTATGAAAATCGACAGTCATCAACATTTTTGGAAATTCAACTCCTCAGAGTACAGATGGATTGATGAATCCATGAAAATCCTTCAGCGCGATTACCTGCCTCCGGATCTGGAACCTTTATTGAAACAGGAAGGTTTCGATGGGTGTATAGCGGTGCAGGCGAGACAATCGATTGACGAGACCCATTGGTTAATCCAATTGGCCAATGAAAATTCATGGATTAAAGGTGTCGTTGGGTGGGTCGATCTTTGCTCCCCTGATATTGACAAACAACTGGCTGAATTATCACAAAATAGAAAACTGGTCGGTGTACGGCATGTTCTTCATGATGAAGCAGATGAACTGTTCATGTTAAGAGATGAATTCAGGAACGGCATAAGCTGCCTTGGAAAATATGATTTAACTTTCGACCTGCTTCTCTTTCCTAAACATCTAAAAATTGCAGCCGGATTGGTTGCTGAGTTTCCGAACCAGCCCTTCGTTATCGATCATATTTCGAAACCGTTAATCAGGAAAGGGATCTTCGATCCATGGAAAACGGACATTCAATCCATCGCGCGATATCCAAACGTCTGGTGCAAACTCTCGGGAATGGTAACCGAGGCTGATCCGAACAACTGGAATCAGCAAACTTTCATCCCATACCTGGATAACGTTTTCGGGGCGTTTGGTCCGGACCGGTTGATGATTGGCAGCGATTGGCCCGTCTGTCTGCTGGGAGGTTCCTACTCCAAAATCACAGGCATAGTGAGGACTTACCTTGAAAAGTATGATGACACTATCAAATCCGGGATCATGGGTGAAAACTGTCTGATTTTCTATAAACCACCTATTATTTAAAGACTAACAAAAAACCAATAAATCAACAATAAATGCCCAAATCAAATTATGATCATGAAAAACAACCTTCAATTATTCAAATTAATGATTTTGACAATTATTTTGTCAACCTTTCAATCCGGTCACCTTTTCTCCCAAACCTTCAGGCCAACTGATGAGTCTTTCAGACAATACCAATACCCTGAATGGTTCCGCGACGCCAAGTTCGGAATCTGGGCCCACTGGGGACCGCAGGCAGTGCCACGTCAGGGAGACTGGTATGCGAGACAAATGTATGAGGAAGGGAGTGCGGATAACAAATACCATGTTGCCCATTATGGCCACCCATCTAAATTCGGATACAAGGACATCATCCCTTTGTGGAAGGCGGAGCGATGGGATCCTGAAAAACTGATGCCCTTTACAAAAAGGCCGGAGCCAGATATTTTGTGAGTATGGGATCTCATCATGATGATTTCTTTCTCTGGAATTCAAAAATTCACAAATGGAATGCTGCAAATATGGGTCCGAAAAAGGATGTATTAGGACTCTGGCAGAAAGCCGCCAAAAAGGAGGGATTACGATTTGGGGTTTCTGAGCATCTCGGGGCCAGCTACACCTGGTTCCAGGCGAGTCATCAGGCAGACAAGAATGGTCCGATGGCCGGAGTTCCCTATGACGGGGCCGATAGTAAATATGAGGATCTTTATCATAAAAAAGCCGCTGCCAGTGATAATGATTGGCTGACCAATGATCCGGACAATCAACAGGAGTGGCTTAATTCAATTAAAGAGCTGATTGACAATTATCATCCCGATCTTCTTTATTCAGATAGCATGTTCCCTTTTGGAGATGTCGGGAGAAAAATGGTTTCCCACTTTTACAATGAGGATATTAAAAAGAATGGAGGAAAACTTGAGGCTGTTTATAATTGTAAGCAACCCTCGAAAGGGATGTGGGTGGAAGATCTTGAACGAGGGGTAAAAGATACGATTAACCAGTTTCCATGGCAAACTGACACCTCAATCGGCGACTGGTATTACCGGACCGGACAGAAATATAAGAGTTCTACTGAAATAATTCAAATGCTGGTTGATATTGTCAGTAAAAACGGGAACCTTCTGATTAATGTAGTACAGACCCCTGAAGGTGATCTTGAGCCAGATATGTTAAAAATTTTAGATGAAATAGGCAAATGGACGGCCGTAAACGGAGAAGGAATTTACGGAACACGTCCCTGGAAATTATACGGAGAAAAACCTGCAGATGCAAAAATGGTACTAGCTGGAAACTTTAATGAAGAAAAGGTAAAATACAGTGCCAAAGATATCCGTTTTACCCAAAAAGGAGATATCTTGTATGCGTTTTGTCTGGGAACCCCTGCCGGAACTATCCGGATTAATTCTCTTGGCAAAAATTCAAAACTGGCTCAAAATGCGGTAGTATCCGTAAGTTTGCTGGGAAGTGATGAAAAACTCGTGTGGAAGCAGGAGCAAACAGGACTTGTGATCAGCAAACCGGTTATACTGCCTGACTGGCAGGTTATTACTTTTAAGATCAAATTTAAGAATTAAAGCACTCTAAATATTTCAGTTATGAAAAAATCACTTTGTTTTTCGGTCCTCTTTATTTGTTTCACCCTATTGAGTATGGCTCAACCGAGCAAAGTTTTCGACAACCAGTCGATACCCAGCAAGATTCTGAAAAGTGATCGTAAATACGCTATTTATCTCCCACCTGGTTATGAAACCTCGCAAAGGAGTTATCCTGTGCTCTATTTACTGCATGGCGCCGGTGACGATCATACCGGATGGGTGCAATTCGGTGAAGTCCAACGCATTACCGATAAAGCTATTGAAGACGGCACCGCAACTGCAATGATTATTGTGATGCCGGATGCCCAAACAGGTCAGATGGGGTATTTTAATAACATCGCAGGAAATTGGAATTATGAAGATTATTTCTTCCAGGAGTTTATCCCTGCAATCGAAAAAAGTTACCGCATTAAAGGAGAAAAAAGGTATCGTGCAGTTGCCGGGTTATCTATGGGTGGAGGCGGTTCGTTTATGTACGCGCTGCATCATCCCGAATTATTTTCATCCGCCTGTCCGTTAAGTGCTTATGTTGGCCCCCTGAATATGGAGGATGCCAAAACCCGTATAAAAAAGAGCAATCCCGAAATCACTGATGAAGCAAGGATCAAGGCTTATTTTGAAAACCATAACGCCATTGAACTGGTAAACCGGATGCCTGATGATCAGAAGAAAGCGGTGCGCTGGTACATTGATTGCGGTGATGACGATTTTCTTTATGAGGGGAATTGCCTGATTCACATTGCAATGCGAAAGAAAGATATTCCGCATGAATTTCGTACACGTGACGGAGCGCATAACTGGACCTACTGGCGCGATGCATTACCCAAAGTTCTGGAATTTGTTTCTGAGGAGTTTCACCAGAATTAAAAATATCAGTTTTAATGATTTAATGTTAAGGCCAGCTTCTTTCCGGAAGCCAGACTTAACATTTTTCAACAGCTTCGGCTTATTGCCTTTTTAACAAGTCCCTTATCTCTGTCAACAGTTTTTCCTCATTGGATGGTTCGGCCGGGGGAGGTGGTGCAGGAATATTTTTCTTGTTCAAGGCATTCATCATTTTAATCATCATAAAAATTGAGAAGGCAATGATCAGAAAATCGATCGTCACCTGGATAAAGTTGCCATAATTAAGGGTGACCGGCTGCGAGACAGCCTTCCCTCCCACTTCGACCAATTTTTCCTTGAGGACTATTTTCAACCCGGTAAAATCGGTTCCACCAAGCAGTGCTCCAATCGGCGGCATCAGAATATCTCCCACAAAGGATGATACAATCTTTCCAAAAGCTCCACCAATGATTACCCCGACTGCCAGATCAACCACATTCCCCCTCATGGCAAATTGCCTGAACTCACCTAACATGCCCATATCGTATCTGTTTAAAGGATTAATTAGGCCAAATATAACTAATTATTGGGTTCTTGTATTCCTTCTAAATTGCAACATGACTATCTGATCATATTAATCAAAATATTACATCCATCCCCCCTCTTCAATTATGTCATTTTTCTACAATAAAGGTATATTCAATCTAAATACCTACATTTTAATGTGACTTTAGTCATAATTTCATATTTTTGCACGCAAATTATCCAAAAAAAAACTAAAAACTAATTTCTCATGATCGACAAAGGGGTAACTACGTTTATGATATTAGCAACGAGTCTTGTAATGCTGATGACACCCGGACTGTCATTTTTTTATGGTGGACTCGGTAACAAGAAGAACATTCTTAATATCATGATGCAGAGCTTTGTCTCGCTGGGATTAACTACCGTACTGTGGTTTAGTTTTGGTTATTCGCTTTGTTTTAGCGGAACTTTAGCCAACGGGACCGATTTTTTTGGTATCATCGGAAATCTTGATAAAGCATTCCTGCACGGAATCACGCCAAAGACCATGATGGTAGGTAAGGCTTTTCCTGAATATGTTTTTTTCGCCTACCAGATGATGTTTGCCATAATTACTCCTGCTTTGATAACCGGAGCAATTATTAACCGGGTAACCTTTAAAGCATATGTTATATTTCTGATCTTCTGGCAAATACTTGTCTATTACCCTTTTGTTCATATGATCTGGGGCGGAGGAATCCTGCAGCATTGGGGTGTAATCGACTTTGCCGGGGGAATAGTTGTACATGCTACAGCCGGGTTTGCGGCTCTTGTTGCCACCATTTATGTTGGAAAAAGAAAAGGGGGCGAGCATGAACCCAATAATATACCTTTAGTCGCGATCGGAACTACCTTACTGTGGTTTGGTTGGTATGGATTTAACGCAGGAAGTGAACTTGATATGAATGATATAACCGTAGCTGCCTTTATCAATACGGATGTGTCTGCTTCATTTGCTGCAATTACCTGGCTGATGATTGAATGGAACAGCGGGAAAAAGAAACCGACTTTTATAGGATTAATGACCGGAGCCGTAGCCGGCCTTGCAACCATTACTCCCGCCGCAGGATACGTCACTGTCGGTGCGGCAGCATGCATCGGTACGATGTCTGGAATCGTATGTTATATGGCCGTTGAATTTAAAAACAGGATGAAATGGGATGACGCACTCGATGTTTGGGGTGTCCATGGCGTTGGCGGAGTATTCGGGACCGTTCTGCTTGGAATATTTGCCACAACCACGATAAATCCTGGGACTATCAATGGTATTTTTTATGGCGGTGGCTTTGAATTGATAACCAAAGAGGTTATTGCACTGCTGTTTGCAATTATTTGGGCAAGTTCATTTACCTGGATTATGCTTCATGTCATCAACCGTTTTGTGCCAGTTAAGGTAACCGATGCCATTCAGAAAAGCGGTCTTGATTTTCATATGCACGGTGAAGTTGCAAGGGCGATTTAATATGTGAAGTTCTCCCTTACACGTAACTTAAGTGATAGATTGAAAGATATGTCAATAGAATAAGAAATCATTAAAGCTTGATGATTCTTCTCATACCCCTTGAATAAGTTTCCTGAGTTCGTTACTTTTGCAACTAAATTGACAATACAGGTCTTTCTGCATTGAAGTTCATTTTAATCGATATATTACGTTATGGCACAATATTTTAATGATGTATCCAGAACATTTAACGAGTATCTCCTGATCCCGGGACTTACTGACAAAAATTGCTTTCCTGCAAACGTTTCGTTAAAAGTCCCCCTCGTAAAATTCAAAAAAGGTGAGATATCAGATATTGAATTAAATATCCCTGCCGTTTCTGCGATAATGCAATCGGTTTCTGATCACAATCTCGCAATTGCCCTGGCCCGAAATGGCGGCTTATCCTTTATTTTTGGTTCCCAATCGGTACAAAGCCAATGCGATATGGTTCAGCGGGTGAAAAAATTCAAGGCTGGATTTGTGGTTAGTGATTCAAATCTCACTCCCAACAGCTGTCTGGCAGACGTTCTTGATCTGGTTAAAAAAACAGGGCATTCCACAGTTGGCATAACGGATAATGGAAAATCCAATGGTAAATTACTTGGTATTGTTACCAGCCGGGATTACCGTATTTCAAAAGATCCTATGGACAAACAGGTAAAAGAGTTTATGACTCCTTTTTCTAAATTGATTGTCGGTAAATTAGGGATCTCATTAAATACTGCCAATGATACCGTATGGGAACATAAACTGAATTGCCTCCCCATTATTGATGACCAACAGAATCTGCAATACTTCGTCTTCCGAAAGGATTATGATGATCATCAGGAAAATCTTAACGAGCTGCTTGACAATAATAAAAAGCTATGTGTTGGTGCCGGAATAAACTCACGTGATTATAAAGAACGTGTTCCTGCCTTAATCGAAGCCGGGGCAGATGTTCTATGCCTTGACTCTTCCGACGGATTTTCTGAATGGCAGGCTGAAACAATAAGGTATGTTAAAGAAAACTTTGGCTCGAATACTAAAATTGGAGCCGGGAATGTGGTAGATAAGGAAGGATTTCTCTATCTGGTAAATGCTGGGGCAGATTTCGTTAAGATAGGAATCGGAGGGGGTTCCATATGTATCACGCGAGAAGTAAAAGGGATTGGAAGAGGCCAGGCCACCGCATTGATTGAAGTTGCCCAGGCGCGGAAAGATTATTTTAACGAGACTGGAATTTATATCCCTATTTGCAGTGATGGAGGAATCGTCTATGACTATCATATGGTTTTAGCCCTGGCAATGGGAGCTGATTTTCTGATGATGGGGCGATATTTTGCCCGTTTCGATGAGAGTCCAACCAAAAGATTAAAGATTGGAAATAGTTATGTTAAGGAATATTGGGGTGAGGGGTCAAACCGCGCCAGAAATTGGCAGCGCTATGATATGGGAGGTAATGAAACCATGAAATTTGAGGAAGGAGTCGATAGTTATGTCCCTTATGCCGGAAAATTAAAAGACAATTTAGACGTTACATTGGATAAAATAAAATCTACCATGTGCAGTTGTGGAGTGATATCGATACCTCAATTGCAGGAAAATGCCAGGATCACACTTGTATCTTCTACCAGTATTATTGAAGGTGGGGCTCACGATGTGATTTTAAAGGAAGCAAACAATTAATGAAAATGTGAACTTTCCTGCATTTTATCTGGATGATAATTGAATTTATAATTGATTAGGAATTCATTTTCGAGACTAAACTTTCATTTAATTAATATCAATAATGATTTTAATTAAATATATATTGAAAAAAAAATGACACGATATTGTGTCATTTTTTTTTCATACCTGTTCTCATTGAAAATGCCTTGAATTCTAATTTAACAATTACTTGTCTTTTTTTCAATAGATTACGATTACAATATTTAAATATATCATAGATAATATGTTGATGATTCAGATAATTTGCCGGATTTGACTCATCGTTTCAGTATTTTCAGAAGTATTGTTTTTTGTATTAACAGATAGTTCTTCGTATGTTTTATGAAAATAGTGGAATAAAGTTTTTGCAGATTAATAAAATGGATTACCTTTGCCGAACTTTCGCCAGAAAAAATTGGGTGGAATTAACGAATAGTGATTGAACAGAGTTCATTGAAGATATTGAGAAGGAAAGAGAACGAACTACAAGAATTGAAGCTGTGATAGCTTTGAGGGAATACTAAGGTTCATGAAAGCCGGGTCAGGACAGAAAATTATTTAAAGATTTCTATACAACGGAGAGTTTGATCCTGGCTCAGGATGAACGCTAGCGGGAGGCTTAACACATGCAA
>TBL_comb47_HYPODRAFT_10002766_pt1 | contig 21371 bp, 16 predicted proteins | sample TroBogypolimnion_40_FD_10682 | JGI IMG/M metagenome (IMG submission 10682) | reverse complement strand
ACCCGCCGCAACGCCTGGATATGGCGCTCGCGGGCCATCAGGCTGCCGCCGGCGGGTGCCTGCCAACCGGCAGCCTGCAACAGGGCATGGCGCAGCGCGTCCAATCCCAAACCGGTCTTGGCCGACAGGGTGATGCCCTTGTCGCTGCTTGCATCGGCAGCGTCGGCCTTATTCCAGATATCCATCACCGGCACACCCGAAGGCAATTTTTGCAACAGGGTGGCGGCAATCTCGGCATCGCCCGCCCGGTAATCGGCCTGATTGATGCGGGTCAGGTCGTGTAAAAACAAGACCACGTCGGCAGCCGCAATCGCCTCCCAGGCGCGGGCAATGCCGATCTTTTCGACCTGGTCCACGCTGTCGCGCAGGCCTGCGGTGTCTATCACATGGATGGGTACACCCTCAATCTGTATCGTCTCCTGCACGCGGTCGCGGGTGGTGCCGGCAATCGGCGTGACGATGGCCAGCTCGGCCCCTGCCAAGGCATTGAGCAGGGAAGACTTCCCGGCATTGGGTTGGCCGGCAATCACCACCTGAATGCCTTCGCGCAGCAATACACCCTGCGCGGCGCGGGCAAACACCGCCTGCACCGAGGTCTGTATGCGTTCCAGCTGGCCCTTGGCATCGGCCTTTTGCAAAAAGTCGATTTCCTCCTCCGGAAAGTCCAGCGTTGCCTCGACCAGCATACGCAGGTGGATGATGGCATCACGCAGCGCATGGATTTCTTTGGAAAAAGCACCCGACAGCGATTGCGCCGCACTGCGCGCCGCCGCTTCGGTGCTGGCGTCAATCAGGTCGGCAATCGCCTCGGCCTGGGCCAGATCGATCTTGTCGTTCAAGAATGCGCGCTCGGAGAATTCACCCGCTGCTGCCAGACGCAGACCCGGCAATACCGGCGCGTCGTTTGCAGTACCCTGCGCGGCCTCCAGGCAACGCGCCAGCAGCAGTTGCAGCACGACAGGGCCGCCATGGGCCTGCAGTTCCAGCACATCTTCCCCGGTAAACGAGTGCGGCGCCGGAAAGTAAATCGCCAGCCCCTTGTCGATGGGGTTTCCTGCGACGTCGCTGAAAGGCAGATAAGTGGCCTCACGCGCGTTCAAGCTGCGGCCAAACAGCGCCTGTATCAGCGCTTGCAGTTGCTTGCCGCTGACCCGCACAATGCCCACGGCCCCCCGGCCGGGCGCCGTGGCAATGGCCAGAATGGGATCGTGGTGGCGACTCAGCATAGAGAAAGAGAAGCGCCGCAGGCGCTTCGGGGGGAACCTAGAATTTGGGCAGGTTGAACTTGGGCGGCACACCCATGCGGGTGTTGATGATCCACTGCTGGGCAATGGACAGCACGTTGTTGGTGATCCAGTACATCACCAGGCCCGAGGGGAAGAAGAAGAACATCACGCTAAAGGCCAGCGGCATGATCCACATCATCTTGGCCTGCATGGGGTCTGGTGGCGCCGGGTTCAGCGAGGTCTGCAGCAGCGTGGTCAATGTCATGAACAGCGGCAGCAGGTAATAGGGGTCCGGCGCCGACAGGTCATGAATCCACAGCGCCCAGGGAGCGCCACGCATTTCCACGGTGGACAGCAGCACCGAATACAGGGCAATAAAAACCGGAATCTGAATCACGATGGGGAAACAGCCGCCCATGGGATTGACCTTTTCCTCGCGGTAGATGCGCATCATCTCCTGCTGCATCTGCTGCGGCTTGTCCTTCAAGCGCTCGCGCATCTCCATGATCTTGGGATTGATGGCCTTCATCTTGGCCATGCTGCTGTAGGCCTTGGCATTGAGCCAGTAGAACGCGATCTTCAACAGCAGCACCAAGGCCACAATCGACCAGCCCCAGTTCTGGATAAAGCCATGCAGCTTGTCCAGCAACCAGTACAGCGGCTTGGAGAGGATGGTCAAGCGGCCATAGTCTTTCAGCAGCTCCATGCCGGGGGACAGTGCCTCCAGCATTTTTTCTTCCAGCGGGCCGACGAACAGCTTGGCCTCAACCGTCTTGCTGGCGCCCGGCGCCAGAGTTTCCAGCGGTGCCACCATGGTGGCACGGTAGCAGCAGTCGGCCAGGGGGGCGCCAATGTCCACCGCGTCCATGGACAGGCTGCGCTGCATGCCATCGGGCAGTATCCAGGCGCTGGCAAAGTAATGCTGCACCATCGCTACATATCCATTGGTGGCGGACTTCTCGAAATCGGCCTTCTTCTTCTTGATGTCCGAAAAGTCCACCTTCTCGAACTTCTTGGCTTCGGTGTACACGGCCGGGCCGGTGTAGGTGGAGTAGAAGGACGAGCCACCGGCCGGCTTGTTGCCGTCGCGCACCAGTTGCAAATAGAGTTGGGCCGACTGAGCCGTGGCCGAGGTGTTGATCAGCTCATGCTTGACCGCTATGTCGTAGGCGCCACGGCGCAGGGTATAGGTCTTGACCAGCTTGATGCCGCCCACATCGGGCGAAGCGAAGCTGACCACCAGCTCGTTCTGGCCATCGGCCAGGCTGTGCGCTCCGCTGGCCACCATCACGGTCTTGTGGGTGGGGAAGGCGCCACCGGTGCTGCCGGCCACGACACCGGACTGCGCCATATAGATGCGGTCCTTGCTGTCGTCGAGCAGCACAAAGTTTTTGGTCTTGTCTGCGGCGTCCGGGTACTTCAGCATCTCGGTGCGCACCAGCGAGCCACCTTCGGTGTCTAGCGTCAGCTTGAGCACGTCGGTAGACACCTCGAAACGTTCATGGGCTGCTGTTTCCGTACTGGAGGCCACGGGCGGCACGGCCGCGGTCTGGTTGGCCACAGCGGTCGGCACAGAGGCATCGGTCACCACAGGCTTCGCGCCGGGCGCAATAGCCTGGGTTGCGGGGCCAGGGAAAAAGGTGGCCTTTTTCCCGTTGGCGACTTGCCACTGGTCCCAGAGCATCACCATGGCAAAGCCAAAGATCACCCACAAAATAGTGCGGCGGATATCGTTCATGAAGGTTTCTTTTCAGACGGAGAAAGCAGACGGCCAAACAGCCGCGGGGATTCAACGGGTACCGGGTCTGCACCCCCGGCGCACCAGGGGTGGCAGCGCGCAAGGCGTGCCGCCGTGAGATAGCTGCCCCAGGCAGCACCATGCTGCTCCAGAGACTGCAGCGAGTATACGGAACAAGTAGGCTCGAACCGGCAGGACGAGCCCAGACTGGGACTCAGGAACAAACGATAGGCCCGCACCAGGGCCATCAAAAGGGAGCGCATCAGGACGCGCCCTTGACAGCGAGGGAGCCCGGGCAGGCGCGCTCAAACAAACTCAACAATTCCGCCCGCACGGCCGCCTTGAGGACCTCTGACGAGGCACTCACAAACTGCTTGCGATCGAAAGCGGCGCGCAGACGCACCACATGGGCAGCAATGCCCAGATGCGGTTCGAATTGCACGCTCAGGTTGTAGATCTGTCGCTTGATGGCGTTGCGGGTGACGGCCCGTTTGGCCCAGCGCTTGGGAACCATGGCACCCAACCAGACACATTGCTGCGCAAAAAGCGGCGCCTGCAACACCCCCTCACGCGGCACTTCAACACCCAAGCCCGCACAATGAAGTGCAAAGTGGGTGGTTCGGGCGAGCGTTTTTCCAGACAAGGCNGCCTGGAACTGGGGCCGGGTTTTCAATCGCTGCATGTTGCAGCGCACTGAAGCTCCCTGAGACAAAACAAGTGNCCCAAGAAATGGCCGATCAGAATGGCTTGCTTAGACAGCCAGGCGCTTGCGGCCCTTGGCACGGCGCGCGTTGATGACAGCACGGCCGCCACGGGTCTTCATGCGAACCAGAAATCCGTGGGTACGGGCGCGGCGGATTTTGGAAGGTTGGTAGGTGCGTTTCATTTTGAATCTCTGCTCTAAACTCTGCTCTGAACCCCGACAACAATCAGGGAAACCCAAGATTATCGCAAATTTTCATGCTCACGGCAAGACCCCTGCACAGATTCTGCTTTTTCGGGTCGAAACGACAGGGGCAGAATAAAAAATGTGGATAAGGCTTTGATAAATTACAATTTCAGATGCAAAAAATCAAAAATATCCACAGAAGTTGAGCACAAGAATGAGTACGGGACAATCCGCCAGCAGCCGGCAAACGGCTGCGAATGACATCGGTCAAAGCCTATGGCAGACCTGCATAGAACAGCTTGCGCAAGAGCTGCCAGAACAGCAGTTCAACACCTGGATCAAGCCCCTGCATGCACAGGTGCAGGACGACTTTTCCAAGGTCACCATCTTTGTCGCCAACCGCTTCAAGCTGGACTGGGTGCGGGCGCAGTACAGCGGCCGCATTGCCGGCATGTTGGAAAAGTTGTATGGCCAGGCGATGCAGATTGAGTTAGCAATCACTCCGCGTGAAAACGTTGTCAGGCCTCAGTTTGTAGGCGCATCGTCAGAGGTCGTAGTGATCGAAGATGTAGTGGAAGCGGGCGAAGACCGCAACCTGGGCACGCCCAAGAACCGGCTCAACGGCATGCTCACCTTTGAGACCCTGGTGGAGGGCACGGCCAACCGCATGGCACGCGCCGCCGCCATGCACGTGGCAACCATGCCGGGGCATCTGTACAACCCGCTGTTCATCTATGGCGGCGTCGGCCTGGGCAAGACCCACTTGATGCATGCCGTGGGCAACCGCCTGTTGCAGGACAAGCCCGGCAGCAAAGTTCTCTACATCCACGCGGAACAATTTGTTTCTGATGTGGTTAAGGCCTACCAGCGCAAGACTTTTGACGAATTCAAGGAGAAATACCACTCCCTGGACCTGCTGTTGATCGATGACGTGCAGTTTTTTGCCAACAAGGAACGCACCCAAGAAGAGTTTTTCAACGCTTTTGAGGCGCTGTTGACCAAGAAGTCGCACATCGTCATGACCAGCGACACCTACCCCAAGGGACTGGCCGACATCCACGAGCGTCTGGTATCGCGATTTGACTCCGGCCTGACGGTGGCGATTGAGCCGCCGGAGCTGGAAATGCGCGTCGCGATTTTAATCAACAAGGCACGCGCCGAGGGCTCCGAAATGCCCGAAGAGGTGGCGTTTTTTGTCGCCAAGAATGTGCGCTCCAATGTGCGCGAGCTCGAAGGCGCCTTGCGCAAAATTCTGGCCTATTCGCGCTTCAACCAGAAGGAAATCTCGATTGCCCTGGCGCGGGAAGCCCTGCGCGATCTGCTGTCGATCCAGAACCGGCAGATTTCGGTGGAGAACATCCAAAAAACCGTGGCCGATTACTACAAGATCAAGATTGCGGACATGTATTCCAAGAAGCGCCCGGCCAGCATTGCCAGACCGCGCCAGATTGCCATGTACCTGGCCAAGGAACTGACGCAAAAAAGCCTGCCGGAAATCGGCGAACTGTTTGGCGGCCGCGACCACACCACGGTGCTGCACGCGGTGCGCAAGATCGGTGGCGAGCGCCAGCAAATGACCGAGCTGAACCAGCAATTGCACGTTCTGGAGCAGACCCTCAAGGGCTGATTTCCAAAAACAAGAAAAGAGCCCGTCACATGCTGCATAAAACAGCGAAAATGGCGGGTATTTAACAAAGTCGCCGATCCGCGGATTTTTGGCGCCAAAGAGACTCTGAAAGAGATTGAAATGATCGTATTGAAGGCAACGCAAGATAAGGTTCTGTCGGTTCTGCAATCCGTTGCCGGCATCGTCGAACGCCGCCACACCTTGCCGATTCTGGCCAACGTGCTGCTGCGCAAATCGGGAACTTCGATCCAGCTCACCACCAGTGACCTGGAAATCCAGATCCGCACCACGGCCGAACTCGGTGGCGACACCGGCAGCTTCACCACCACCATTGGTGCGCGCAAGCTGATCGACATTCTGCGCACAATGCCGGCCGACCAGACCGTGTCGCTGGAGTCCAGCCAGAGCAAGATCATCCTCAAGGGTGGCAAGAGCAAGTTCACTCTGCAAACCATGCAGGCCGAAGACTTTCCGCTGGTGCAGGAATCGGCCAATTTCGGTCCCGCCTTCAGCGTGCCGCAAAAGACGCTGAAAGACCTGCTCGGCCAGGTGGCGTTTGCCATGGCCGTGCACGACATCCGCTACTACCTCAACGGCATCCTGTTTGTCGCCGAAGGCCAGCAGCTCAGCCTGGTCGCCACCGACGGCCACCGCCTGGCCTTTGCCAGCGCGACGCTGGATGTGGAAGTGCCCAAGCAGGAAGTGATTCTGCCGCGCAAGACCGTGATCGAATTGCAGCGCCTGCTGGGCGATGGCGATGGCGCCATCGAGATGCAATTTGCCAACAACCAGGCCAAGTTCAGCTTTGACGGCATGGAGTTTGTGACCAAGCTGGTCGAGGGCAAGTTCCCCGACTACAACCGCGTCATCCCCAAGAACCACCAGAACAAGATCACGCTGGGCCGCGCCGCCCTGCTGTCCACCTTGCAGCGCACCGCCATCCTGACCAGCGACAAGTTCAAGGGCGTGCGCCTGAACATCGATCCGGGTTCGCTGCGCGTGGCCTCCAACAATGCCGAGCAGGAAGAGGCCGTGGACGAGCTCGACATCGACTACGGCGGCGACAGCATAGAGATCGGCTTCAACGTCACCTATCTGATAGACGCCCTGGCCAATATGAGCCAGGACATGGTGTCGCTGGAGCTGTCGGACGGCAACAGCTCGGCGCTGTTCACCATCCCCGACAACGCGACCTTTAAATACGTCGTCATGCCGATGCGGATTTAAGGCCAGACGGCAAGCGGTATGAACCGACACAAACCCCCGCCCTGCGGGGGTTTGGTCATTCCAGAGTTTGAGATTTTGTGAGAGAAGTAAGCCATGACTGATAACAATAAGCCCGATTCCAACACCGAAAGCGGCGCAACAAACGGTACCGAAGGCGTGCATACCGGCGAAGGCGGCAGCGAGAGTTCCAACTTCCAGCCCACCATTGACGCCCACCAGGCCGGCGCCTCCGAGGCCTATGGCGAGGGCTCGATCCAGATCCTCGAAGGCCTGGAGGCCGTGCGCAAGCGCCCCGGCATGTACATCGGCGACACCTCCGACGGTACCGGCCTGCACCACCTGGTGTTCGAGGTGGTGGACAACTCGATCGATGAATCCCTGGCCGGCCATTGCGACGACATCCTGGTCACCATCCACTCCGACAACTCCATCAGCGTGGTCGATAACGGCCGCGGCATCCCCACCGGCGTGAAGATGGACGACAAACACGAGCCCAAGCGCTCGGCGGCTGAAATTGCACTGACCGAGCTGCATGCAGGTGGCAAGTTCAACCAGAACAGCTACAAGGTCTCCGGTGGCCTGCACGGCGTCGGTGTTTCCTGCGTCAACGCGCTCTCCAAAATGCTGCGCCTGACCATCCGCCGCGATGGCAAGGTCCATGTGATGGAGTTCAGCAAGGGCTTTGTGCAGAACCGCCTGATCGAAACCGTCAATGGCGTGGAAGTGTCACCCATGCGGGTGACCGGCGAGACCGAACGCCGCGGCACCGAGGTGCACTTCTCGCCGGATCTGGAAATTTTCCAGACCAACACCGACTTCCATTACGAGATTCTGAGCAAGCGCCTGCGCGAGCTCAGCTTTTTGAATAACGGCGTCAAGATCCGCCTCAAGGACGAGCGCAGCGGCAAGGAAGACGACTTTTCGGGCGCCGGTGGCGTCAAGGGATTTGTCAACTTCATCAACAAGGGCAAGACGGTGTTGAACCCCAACATCTTCCACGCCATGGGCGACCGCCAGAGCGACCAGGGCACCAACATTGGCGTCGAGGTGGCGATGCAATGGAACAGCGGCTACAACGAGCAGGTGCTGTGTTTCACCAACAACATTCCGCAGCGCGACGGCGGCACCCACCTGACCGGTCTGCGCGCCGCCATGACGCGCGTCATCAACAAATACATTGACGACAGCGAGATCGCCAAAAAGGCCAAGGTCGAAGTGTCGGGCGACGACATGCGCGAAGGCCTGTGCTGCGTGCTCTCGGTGAAGGTGCCCGAGCCCAAGTTCAGCAGCCAGACCAAGGACAAGCTGGTCAGCAGCGAAGTGCGCGGCCCAGTGGAAGACATTGTGAGCAAACTGCTGCACGACTATCTGCAGGAAAGGCCTGCGGACGCCAAGATCATCGTTGGCAAGATCATCGAGGCGGCACGCGCCCGTGAAGCGGCCCGCAAGGCGCGCGACATGACGCGCCGCAAGGGCGTGCTCGATGGCATGGGCCTGCCCGGCAAGCTGGCCGACTGCCAGGAAAAAGACCCCGCCGGCTGCGAAATCTACATCGTCGAGGGAGACTCCGCCGGCGGCTCCGCCAAGCAGGGCCGCGACCGCAAGTTCCAGGCGATCCTGCCACTGCGCGGCAAGATTTTGAATGTGGAAAAAGCGCGCTACGAAAAGCTGCTGACCAGCAATGAAATCCTGACGCTGATCACCGCTTTGGGCACCGGCATCGGCAAGGCGGGTGGCAGCACCGGCAACGACGACTTCAATGTCGCCAAGCTGCGCTACCACCGCATCATCATCATGACCGACGCCGACGTTGACGGCGCCCACATCCGCACCCTGCTGCTGACCTTCTTCTACCGCCAGATGCCCGAGCTGGTGGAGCGAGGCCACATCTACATTGCTCAGCCGCCGCTGTACAAGGTCAAGGCCGGCAAGGAAGAGCTGTACCTGCAAGGCGCCGGCGACCTCGACAATTTCCTGTTGCGCATCGCCCTGGTCAACGCATCGGTCTACACCGGTGGCCCGAATGGCAGCACCTTGAATGGCGACACCCTGGCCGAGCTGGCGCGCAAGCACCAGGTGGCACAGGCCGTGATTGCGCGCCTGAAGAACTTCATGGATGCCGAGGCCCTGCGCTCGGTCGCCGACGGCGTGGCGCTCAATCTGGACACCGTGGCCGACGCGGAGCTTTCAGCCGCTGCCCTGCAAGCCAAGCTGCCCGATGCCGAAGTGGCCGGCGAGTTTGACGTGCGCACCGACAAGCCGATTCTGCGCATCAGCCGCCGCCACCATGGCAACGTCAAGAGCAGCGTGCTGACGCAAGACTTTGTGCATGGCTCCGACTACCGCGCACTGGCCGATGCCGCCAACACCTTCAAGGGATTGCTGTCTGAGGGCGCACGCGTCATGCGCGGCGAGGGCGAGCGCCAGAAGGAAGAAAAGGTCAACGACTTCCGCGAGGCCATGGCCTGGCTGCTGACGCAGGCCGAAGGCGCCACCAGCCGCCAGCGCTACAAAGGACTGGGCGAAATGAACCCCAGCCAGCTCTGGGAAACCACCATGGACCCGACCGTGCGCCGCCTGTTGCGCGTGCAGATCGACGACGCCATCGAGGCCGACCGCGTGTTCACCATGCTGATGGGCGACGAAGTGGAGCCGCGCCGCGAGTTCATTGAAACCAACGCCCTGCGCGCCGGCAATATCGATATTTGATGCTGTAGCTTCCCTCCACTGCCCGCAGCTTCGGCGACCGGTGGCTGAAAGAGACCAGGAGCGCGGTTTTGCTGATGCCATCGCTCCTGCGTCTATTAGATCGATGTCGTGTCTATCGACGCGTGCCCAAAAATGTACGCGCCAACGAGGTATTACCGATTGCGGGTCTGCTGACCACAACGCCGAGATTGCTTCTTGAAGCAATGGGTGTTTAGTACGACATCCAAACGCTGCGTAGAAGTCCGAAAGGAATTAAGATGGAAATTACTAGTGAATTACGCTAATAATTTACAACTTAACCAACAAAAAATCGGTAATTTTGGATGTTTCAATTTTCGGCGTGGCAGACGGTGTTGCTGGATATGTGGCGCGATATGGCAGCAACCTATCCACTTTTTGCACTGCAATATGCAGCCATTGCGGGCATTTTGTCGGTGACACTTTTGGCTTTTCGCTTGCGCAACCGTCCGGCTGAGCAAGCGCTGATCTACGGTGTGGTGCTGGGAATTGTGGGCTACTTGCTCACCGCCTTCACCCAACAGTTTCTTCAGGGGGTACCCGTCAAGCCGCTGGCACGTGCGGAGTTGTTGTTCTTTGCTGGCATGTTGGGTGGCTGGCGGGGCGGCATGGTGGCGCTGGCCATGATGGTGGCCGCGCGGCTCCAGTTTGCCGAGGCCAGTTGGACGATCGCCTTGGGCACATCGGCAGAACAAGGCATCACCCTGTTGGCAGGATTGGGTTTGTACGGCTGGTACCAGTCGGCCAACAAGGCGCACATCCGCTTTCGTGAGGTTCTGTTGGTGTGGGCCGTGTTTGTGGCAGCGCAATTGCTGGGAGCCCTGTGCTTTACCTATATTGCCGGTCAAGCCGATAGCGTGCGCTACACCCAGTTGCTGCGCAAGCTGGGTGGAGCACCGCGCGCATGGGTCAACATGCTGGCACTGTTTACCTTGTTTCGTATGGATGCCAAGGACCGCCGCATGCAGGCCCAGCAATTGGCCCAAAAAGCGCTGGATGTCATGACCGGTCTTCGCAACCGCCTTGCCATGCGCGAGCACCTGGAAAAATGCTACACCGCCACACCCCATGAATGCATCACTTTGCTGTGCATCGACTTAAGCAACCTGCCGGAGCTGCTGCTGGACCGGAAGGAAGGCTGGCGCGAGCACTACTTGCAGGAGCTGGACCGCGTGTTGCGTGAGGGGCCCATGCAAGCGCTATTGCAACCCTACCAGCCTGAGGCATTCCTCTTCCATGACATGAGTCTGGCGCTGGTATTGCGCGGCACCGTTCCCGCGGATATGGAGAACCAAGGCGTGGCCAGCCGCCTGCACCAGCAACTTAGCTTGCACTGGAGCCAAAACCATGGAGCCGACCCTGCCGTGCGCCCCGCTTTTCAGCTGACAGTGGCAGATGGTAGTCGCGCCCTGTTTGACAATGCGCCCGCTGCGCTGCATGACCTCAGTTTGCATTTGCGCACCCAGGGTATGGAGATGCAGTCCGGGGTGCGCTACTTTTCCCGCACCATCGCACAAGAAGCTGAGCTCAATGTTCAGATCGAATCCATGTTGTTCCAGTGGCTGGAAGGCAAGCAGCCACCGCTTTACTACCAGCCCAAGTGCAGCCTGGCCAGTGGTGAAACCGTGGGGGCAGAGGCATTGCTGCGCTGCGTAGATGCGCAGGGCGAACCCGTATCGCCTGCGCGCGTCTTGGCCGTGGTCAACAAGACCCAGCTTTTTGCGGCGTTTGAGTGGGCCACTATTGAACAGGCTGCCAATGACGCCCTCTCATTGCGCGCAAGAGGCCACACCTTTAGCCTGTCGGTCAACATCTCGGGCGCATCGTTGATGACGGAGGGATTCGCAACGCGTGTATGCGTCCTGCTGAGGGCCTTGACGCTACCAACGAGTGCGCTGGTACTCGAGCTGACGGAGTACAGCAAATTGCCTGATCTGGAAGCGGTACGTGAGAACGCACAACAGCTACACGAGGCTGGTATCAAACTCTCACTGGACGACTTCGGCACCGGTTACTCGGGGCTGAGTGTATTGGGACGTCTGGCGTTTGCCGAGGTGAAGATCGACCAGGGGATGGTGGCATTGATTGAGCAGCCTCGCATGCACGCCGCGATTCAGCTCGCGATCGAGACCGCTTCACGCTACGGAGCCCACTTTGTTGCCGAGGGAGTTGAAACCGCCGAACAGTCCGGAATGCTGGAAGCCATGGGCGTTACCACGGCACAGGGCTTTTTGTTTGCAAAGGCGATGACGCTAGCGCAACTGGCAACATTTGCCGATATGCCACTGCCCACGAAAGGCAGGCCCACCCAAGGCGGTTGACACCGGAACATATGAAGCCGATGAGGTCGATTGGGAGCAACCCGCGCTTCAGCGCACTGGGGCCAACAGCGTCGTCGAGAAGTCGGGCCTACTGCGACATCACACTGCACGGCAATTAGGCGACAACATTGCCTTGCCACGCGCCCATGGCTTTGAAAAAGCCATGCGTGACGTCGCGCTCGTACAGAAGGGCGTTGAGCGCTTTCCAGCGTGCCCACATCCGCTCGGCCTCAGGATGGCGGCCGGAGTCACCAACGAGCTGAAAGACGCGACGACTGGCCGAAGCTGCAACACCATGTTCTGGGTCAAACATCAAGATGGCTGGACTGACCTGTGCCAAACCCTGCTCTTCGGAGTAGCCAACCATGTGCCGCGTCCATGGGGCGCCAGGCCCGTGTAGCGGCACCTCGTACACGGACCAGTGGCTGAGCTCAACAATAGGGTTGATTTCGTAACTGGATGGCATGGCATCTTCCTTTGTGCAAATTTCGGATTTGCACAACTGTATACGCAATCAGCACTGTATGCAACAACAGCTTTATTGCAAATTCCCGTCAACGGCTTTTGTCCCCAACGAGAGCACATTGAAGCCAACGGACCTCGGATGGCGAGTAAGCCGCCAATCCCACGACGGAATCTGCCATGGTCCCGATGCTGTAGCTTGAACAATGTTTGCAGCCTCTGATAGTTGGCTCGGCAGATGTGCAAAAGCGGCCGGCTGTTTCTAATTCGTGTACCCCGACATGATGACCAAGCTCGTGCTCAAAGTACGCAGTATTCCCGATGCCGAATTCCAAGAACGCCTCAGATTGGCGTTGAGCTGGGCGCCCTTTGGTTGACATACGGAATGTCAACAATCAGCCTTCCAGAGTCCGCGGCATGAAATTTTGAAAAAATCCGAACCCTTTGCCGGCACACGTAGTGCAAGAGCCTCTCACATTTTCTTACTTACAATGGCTGGCGCTAAGGATCAGAACTTGGTTTCGGCAAGCATTCGGCGGTACAGCCTGCGCCTAATGGCTGGGATGCGCGCCTTTTGATTTGGTCTGTTTAAGATTTTTGCAATGATTTTGAGAATTTTGACACCCGTATTCCCAGAATCACTGCAAAAGCCGTTGGTTTCCCGTATGCCGTTTTTGCAGTCTTTCTGAGAACCTACAGATCCCTTCATGAAAAAACCCCTCGCCGCACAAGCCGTTGCCAATCCGGAACGCACCACCGCTACCGACATGGAGGCATTGGCAAGGCAGATCGGCATTCCGCCACGGCCGGTGGTCGTGCAGCAACTACAGACCGAACTGGGGAAGGCGGATCCGGACATCCGCAAGGCCGCCCACATCGTGAGCCTGGATGTGGCGTTAACGGTCACCGTGTTAAAGACCGTCAATTCACCCATGTTTGGTCTGAGCCGTCGCGCCGATTCGATCGAGCAGGCCGTGGTGCTCATAGGGCTCAAGCAACTTTCCATTTTGGTCACAGCGCTTTCGGTGCGCAGCGTGCTCAAGGGCGACGCGCAGGCCCTGGCCCGGTTTTACGACAGCAGCAGCAAAAAGGCCTACGCCATGTCGCGCATGGCCAAGGCCACCCGCGTGGTGGATGTCGGGCTTGCGCAGTCGTTTGGCCTGTTCTGTGATGTGGGCATCCCGCTTTTGCGCAACAAGTTTCCGAGTTATACAGAAACACTCCGGGTTGCCAATATGGATGCCGAGCGGCCCTTCACGACCGTTGAGCAGTTGGCGCACAACACCGACCACGCGATGATTGGCGGGATCATGGCGAGGTCCTGGTCGCTGCCGGAGCAGGTGTGCCTGGCCATCCGGCTGCATCACGACTATTCAGTATTCCTGGATCCCAAAATCTCCCCCGACGTGACCCGCCTCATCGCGCTGGGCCTGGTGGCTGAAGCCGCGATACAGCGCTTCGCCCGGTTGCATTCCACGGCCGAATGGTTCAAGGGCGGCGACTATGTTGCCGGGGCCCTGGTGCTGGGTCCGGCCGAAGTGGAGGAGTGGATAGAGCAATTGATAGAGGATTTCGCGGCCGGGGTTGAGTAGATGTTGATCGCTTTCATCTTCATCGCCGGCATCTGGGCCGGCCTGCAAAATTCGCTGGCCGGTGGCGGCTCGTTTGTCACCCTGCCCATGCTGATTGTTTCCGGCATGTCGCCGCTGGCCGCCAACATCACCTCCACCGTGGCCCTGTTTCCGGGCCAGATCACCTCTGGCTACGCGGGCCGCAAGCTGGTGACCGGCGCCGGCAAACTGTCGTTTCGCGCGCTGTTGGCGGTCAGCGTGCTGGGGGGTGCGCTGGGCGGCCTGCTCCTGCTGCATACGCCATCCACCCTGTTTGCAAGGCTGGTGCCCTGGCTGGTGCTGTTTGCCACCGTGGTCTTTGCCTGGGGCAGCTTTCTGCGCAAGAGCGGTTCATCCGGCGTGCATCTGGGCGCTGTGGGCGCCGCCGTCACCCAGTTCTGCATCGCCATCTATGGCGGCTATTTTGGCGGCGGCATCGGCTTTCTGATGATGGCGGCCTTGACCATGGCCGGTCTGCCCACGCGCAACGCGGGTGCCACCAAGAACGCCCTGGGCGGCGTGATGAATGCGGCTGCCGTTCTGCTGTTTGTCACCTCGCCCGAGGTGCATTGGATGGAAGCCTTGGTGATGGGCACAGGCGCCATCCTGGGCGGACTGCTGGGCTCCTGGGCGCTGCACCGCATCAACGAACGCGTATTGCGCATTGCCATCGTGGCCATCGGTGCCTGCCTGACCGTAGCGCTCTTCGTCAAACCCATTTAGATGCAGCCCATGACACAAGCCATCCTGCTCAGCAGCGAGCCCCTGGGCTTTCCCTGGAAAACCATAGACCCGTTTTTGTTTTGCGTGCACCACAACGACGCCTATCCGCAGGGCAACGCGGTGCAGGGNCCGGATGCCTCGCTCGCCGGACGCAATCTGGGGCAGGATTTTGGCGGCAAGGACGGCTGGAGCATGTACCACGGCAAGACCGTGCCCGGCTTTCCGGCCCATCCGCACCGCGGCTTTGAAACCGTCACCATCATGCGCCGGGGCCTGATTGACCACTCCGACTCGGTGGGCGCCACGGCGCGCTTTGGCCAGGGCGATGTGCAGTGGCTCACGGCCGGCAAGGGCATCGTGCACTGCGAGATGTTTCCGCTGGTGCATGGCACGCAGCCCAATCCGGCCGAGCTGTTCCAGATCTGGCTGAACCTGCCGTCCAGGGACAAGATGGCCGAGCCGCACTTCAGCATGTTCTGGCACGAAGACATTCCCAGACTGCGCTTTGCCGATGACGGCGCTGCCGCCACCCATGTCAGCTGTGTGGCCGGGCATCTGGCCGGCGCGCAAGGCCTGGCACCGCCCCCAGCCTCCTGGGCTTCGCAGCCGGACGCGGACCTGGCCATACTCACCATCCGCATGGAGCCGGGTGCGCGCTGGACCCTGCCTGCCGCAACCGGCACGGGCACGCGGCGCCTGCTGTATTTCTTCAAGGGATCGCGCTTGTCGATGGCCGGGCAATGGGTGACACCGGGCCAGGTGATCGAGGTGCGGGCCGACGCGGATCTAGCCCTGCTGAACGGCGATGCCGAGACCGAACTCTTGATGCTGCAGGGCCGCCCGATTGGCGAGCCGGTGGCGCAGCACGGTCCGTTTGTGATGAATACCCCTGCCGAGATTCAACAGGCCTTTGCCGACTACCGCCGCACCGAATTCGGCGGCTGGCCCTGGGGCGCACCGGACCCGGTGCACCCGCGCGAGAGCGGCCGCTTTGCGCAGCATGCCGATGGCCGCCTCGAAAGGCCGGCCAAGGCCTAAGCCTGGCATTGCCCGTCGTGCGCCCAGCCGGCGCCACGCAACGCCTCAATAGGGCTTGAAGTTCTTCTGGCCGTCGCCGCGCACCAGCAAGGGCCTGGCGGCCGCTGGCAGGCGCTCCCTGCGTCCGCCCACCGCCTTGCGCACGCCGGGCTCGGCATCGCCGGTCTTGAAGAAGGCAATGCTTTGCTGCAACTGCTCGGCCTGTCCCGTCAGCTCTTCGCTGGTGGCGGCCAGTTGTTCGGAGGCCGAGGCGTTTTGCTGCGTGGCCTTGCTGAGCTGCCCCATGGCGCCACCGATCTCCACTACCGATTCACTTTGCTCGGAACTGGCGGCGGCGATTTCCTGCACCAGTTCGCTGGTCTTCTGGATACTGGGCACGATTTCATCGAGCAACCTGCCGGCGCGCTCGGCGGTGGACACGCTCTCTTCCGCCAGGGTGCCGATTTCGCCTGCCGCCTGCTGGCTGCGTTCAGCCAGTTTGCGCACCTCGGCCGCCACCACGGCAAAGCCCTTGCCATGCTCACCGGCCCGCGCCGCTTCAATGGCAGCGTTCAGCGCCAGCAGATTGGTCTGGTAGGCGATGTCGTCGATGATGCCGATCTTGGCCGCAATCTGCTTCATCGCGGCCACCGTCTGGCTCACCGCACCACCCCCCTCGGTGGCCTCGTGGCTGGCCTTGGTGGCCATGCCGTTGGTAACGCGGGCGTTGTCGCTGTTCTGGGCAATGGAGGCCGACATGATGTCGATGCTGCTGGTGGTCTGCTCCACGCTGGCGGCCTGCTCGCTGGCCGCCTGGGACAGGGACTGGGCCGTGGCTGACACCTGGTTGGCGGCGCCGGTCAGCGCGTTGGCGGCATCGCGCACCTCGCCCATCACCCGCGTCAGGTTCTCGGCCGTGCTGTTGGCGCTGTTCTTCACCCGGCCAAACAGGCCGGTGTAATCGCGCGTGATGCGGTGCGTCAGGTCGCCTTCGGCCAGTGCCTGCAAGGCCCGCGCCGTGTCGCTCATGACGCCTTCGCTCACTTCGAGCAACTGGTTCATGGCGGCCGACAAATTACCAAAGAAACCAGACTTGCCCTGCAGGCTGACGCGCCCGCTGAGGTCGCCGTTGGCGGCGGCAGCCACAATGCCGGAAACTTCCTGCTCGGAGGCAATTTCGTCGGTGCGGTCCAGCCACTGCGTAATGCGCCCTATGGGCAGACCGCTGTCGTTGTGCACGGGTCGCGCCAGCAGCTGCAACTTGCGGCCCTGGATCTCCATGTCCACGGTTTCACCGGAGCGCACGGCGGCGTCAAAGCGGCTGGCATCTTCCGGGTTCTTGAACAGGGTGCTGAGCTTGTTGCCGTAGAAGCGGTCGGCATCGAAGCTGGCGCCACCCAAGAGCTTGAGCAGTTCCTTGGCCGGCGGTGTGGCATGCACCAGCAGAGCGTCCGCATTCGAGACGGTGACGCAGACCGGCAGGCTGTCCAGCGACAGGCGGATGCGCTGGTTGAAGGTGGCCGCCTCGGCGGCTTGCTGCATGGTGGCCTGCACCTTGTCCATGGCCGCGCTGATGCGTGCCTTTTGCCCGGGCAGGCGCGGCATGGCCACATCCAGCCGGCCTTCGGCATAGCCGGCGGCCAGGTCCACCACCTGCATGTTGTCGGCGATATGCGACTGCACCAGCGCGTTGACGTCCTGCGCCATGGTGCGGTAACTGCCCGGCAAGGCATCCAGCGGAATGCGGTAGTCCAACATGCCCTGATCGTGCTGCCTGGACATCTCGGTCTGTGCCGCATGAAGCTCGCCCAGCACCTTCTGCATGTGGTCCATGGAGGCCATCAACTGCCCCACCTCATCCTGGCGCTCGCTGGCCAGGTCGTTGTCCAATTCGCCCCGGGCGATGCGGGCGGCTGCGGCCTGCACCATACCTATGGGGCGCGTCACCATGCGCCGGATCATCAGCAGCCAGATGCCGGAGATGAGCAGCACGATCAACAGCCCGGCCACGGCAAAGAAGTTGCGCAGGCTCTGGATCTCGGCGGTGAACTCGTCCACATAGGTGCCGCCGGCCACGACCCAGTTCCAGTTCTTGAAATAGGCGTAGGCCACCAGCTTGTCGCGCGGCTGCGTTTCGCCCAGCGCCTTGTTGATCCAGGGGTAGCGAATAAGGCCCTGCTTCTTTTCCATGATCTCCTTGACAAAGGCATGACCGTCGGCGTCCACGCTGGCCAACATATTCTTGCCTTCGCTGGCAGGGTGCACGATCAGATTGCCAAAGCTGTCACCGGGGCGGCTGTCCAGCACATAAAAGTAGCCGGTCTGCCCGATCTTGAGCTTGCGTATCGTGTCCTTGAGCGAGCTCAGGTAATCCGAGAAATCCAGGCCGACAAAGCTCAGGCCCACCACCTGCCCATCGGCATCGTGCAGCACGTCGTATTGCGTCATGTACTGGCGACCAAACAGCGTGGCCAGGCCGGTGTAACTGCCACCCGCCAATGCCGCCTTGTAGCCCGGGTGCGCCCGGTCCAGCTTGGTGCCCACGGCGCGTTCACCCTTGGCATTCTTGAGCGAGGTGTTGATGCGTATGAAGTCGTCACCGGATTTGGCAAACACCGTCGCCACCGCGCCGGTGGTGGCGGTAAAGCGGTCCACCAGCGGGAAATCCAGGTTCAGGTCGCGGCCATCGAGCCGCAGCTCCGGTGTAGCCTGGCCGTTGATGTCTATGGTGGCGGCACGGCTCTCAATCTTGCCGCTCAGGTTGGCTTGAAACGCCCGGGCCAAAGCTGCGGTGCGTACCCGCAGATCCTTGTCGGAGCCTTCCAGCAGGTCGGTCACCAGCTGGGTCTTGGCGCTGAGCTCGTCGCCTACCCGGGCCTCCACGTTCTTGATGAGCTGGTAGCCGATGGCCATCACGCAGAAGGTCAGCACACAGGCGACCAACAGGAAATTACTAAACGCCAGCTTGGCGCCCAGGCCCAGCTTGCGCCACGTGGCGTTTACATTCATTTTTATACCCTGCAACAACATGGCACGGTGACCGCCACGAGCTGCAACGGTTCCCATTTCCACATTAGGTTTGTATCCGAATTCCAATGGCAAACGCTTGACCAGGGTCCAGGCAAGCAGAATAAAGAGGCCCAGGCTGGAGAAAGGCGCAGGCAAGCCCGGTCTATGATGAAGCATGTTCAAAATTTACTGGACCGGTACCCACGGCGAAGCCTGCTCGCAAGACGAACCGCTGCTCACCTTGGCGCTGGACATTGTCAAACAGCAACGCGACGCGGGTCACCGCTTTGTCACCATGGTGGCCGAAGACCCCAGCCATGTCGGCAAACCAGGCGTGGATGCCGTGGTGGACGGCAAGACTCCGGACGGCCAGGACTACGAATGGTCCAAGACCGGCCGCGCCGGCAAGCCGCGCAAACACGACAAACCGCTCCCCCGCAAAGACGCCTGAGGGCTCCAGCATGCAAGCCCTGATCAATGCCATCGCCGCGATGGAACCCGGCACCGACGCCCAGCGCATTTTTCACGGGCGCGGCGGCCTGCACCCCGGCTGCGAGCACCTGGCACTGGACTTCTATCCGCCGGTGTGGGTGCTGACCAGCTTTCTGCCATTGACCGAGGAGGACCTGGCAAGCGTGCAAAACGCCCTGGAGTCCCGTTGGCAGCAACGCATGCCAGGCCAGCCGCTCACCTGGGTTTACCAGTGCCGATCGGATGGCCACGCCGAAACCCGGCTGATGGCGGGCACGGTGCCCGAGCCGCATGAGGTGACAGAAAACGGCGCGCGCTTTCGGGTGCATGTGCAGAAGGGCCAGAACCACGGCCTGTTTCTGGACATGGCGGCGGGCCGGCAATGGGTGGCGTCCCATGCCAGCAGCCATCCAGGCCTGCGCGTGCTGAATCTGTTTGCCTACACCTGCGCGTTTTCGGTGGTGGCGCTGCGCAGTGGCGCGCGCCATGTGCTGAACGTCGACATGAGCCACGGCGCCATCCGCATAGGCCAGCAAAACCACCAGCTCAACGGCATCACCACCGGTGCCAGCTTTTTGCCGCACGACATCTTCTCGACTTGGGGCAAGATCACGCGCGCCAGCCCCTATGACCTGATCATCGTGGACCCGCCCAGCTACCAGAAGGGAAGTTTTGTCGCCACCAAGGACTACGCCCGGCTGATGCGCCGTCTGCCGGATCTGCTGATGCCCGGCGGCTATGCGCTGCTGTGCCTGAACGCCCCGGAACTGGGAGTCGAATTTCTGCAGGGCCAGATGCAGGAGCTGGCGCCCAGCGTGCGCTTGGTGGAGCGCATCGCCAACCCGGCGATGTTTGCGGATGTGGCCGAGGACAGGGCGCTAAAGGTCTTGCTGTTCCAGGCGTCCCTTGAAACGCCAGCTTGATGCGCTGACCCAAGCGGGTGAAGGCGATCAGAGCCGGGCGGCCGTCTCCACCCCCAGGGTGCGCAAACGCTTGGCCATGGTCAGCACCGCCTTGTCTTTGCTCAGCAACAGCGTCTGGTGCGCCACGGCCAGGTCGATGAACTTCTGGTCGTCGGCATCCTTGCACATATAGCGCGCCTTGGGGGCCACGTCCACGATCTGCACATGCGCGTCAAAGCGGGCCAGCACGTCCTGCGCGCTCACCTGGTAATACGCCATGCGCGGAATGATGTGGGTATAGGCAAGCACGCGGGAGAGTTCATCGCGCATGACCTGCGTGGCAATCCAGCGCAGGGTCTTGGCCTCCAGCGCCGCGCGCAAAGCGGGCGTGGCCGGATCGGCAAAGATAAACAGATCGAGCACGATGTTGGTGTCGATCACGATGGCGCGCGCCTCTGCAGCCACAGACAGCGACACGCCAGGCTGCGGCGTCTCAACGGCGTGCATCAGGCAGCGGGCGGCTTTTCAACAGCGCCGTCGGAAGCGCCCTTGGCCATGCGCCCGGCCACCATGTCGAACTTGAACAAGCGGCATTCCAGCGGACCGTTCCACATCGGCACGCGGCGCGATTCCTTCAGGCGCATCTTGCCGGGCAGCTTGAGGTCGGGTGTCAGCACCCAGGCCTGCCAGCCGGAGAAGTTCTTTTTCCAGTGGCTGGCCAGCTGGCTGAAAAATTCGCCGCCGTCCTGGGTTTCGGCCAGTTCGCGCGCGCCGTAGCGGGCCTGCACTCCCTCGCCCGCGACACCGCCAATGCCTATGCGCTCGCCATAGGGCGGGTTCAACACCATGACGCCGCCGCCCTCGATGGGCGGCATGCGCTGCAGGGCGTCGCCGCCACGGAATTCGATGACGTCGGCGACACCGGCGCGCTGCGCATTGCGCTGGGCGAAGTCGACCATGCGGTGCGACACATCGCTGCCGTAAATCAGCGCCTGCTGTCCCGGCTCGGGCTTGACCACGGCCTCGGCCGCTTCCTTCTTCATATCGGCCCAGACCTGGTGGCGGAAGGGCACAAACTTCTCAAAGGCAAAGCGGCGCAGCGAACCGGCGGCGATGTTGCAGGCGATTTGCGCCGCCTCGATGGCGATGGTGCCGCTGCCGCAGCAGGGGTCGTACAAGGGCATCAGGTCGGCGTCGCCATCGGCCCAGCCGCTGGCGGCAATCATGGCCGCGGCCAAGGTCTCCTTCAGCGGGGCATCGCCCTTGTCCTCGCGCCAGCCGCGCTTGAACAGCGGCTCGCCCGAGGTGTCGATGTAGAGCGAGCAGTTGTCGGTGGTCAGGTGGGCGTAGATGCGCACATCAGGCCACTGGGTGTCCACATTGGGCCGCACACCATTGGCCACTTCACGGAAGCGGTCGCAC
>TBL_comb47_HYPODRAFT_10002764_pt1 | contig 21374 bp, 41 predicted proteins | sample TroBogypolimnion_40_FD_10682 | JGI IMG/M metagenome (IMG submission 10682) | reverse complement strand
GCTTGTGCCTGTGACATTGCATAGTATGCCCTTGCGCTCTGCGGGTGATTCTTGATAATTTCAACAAGACCCGACTCAGCAGCCGCAAACTGCTTCTGTTCAATTAGTCTTTCAATTTGATCGAAACTGGCTTCAGCAAAAACTGAAGTGCTAGCAATCAACATTAAACCTGCGATTAACTTTTTCATTAAAGTCCTCTTAATTTGTTTAAAAATATATTATACAGTCTATTGTAAGGAAGAGCAAGCAAAATAATAAGATCCAAGTAAACAAGTCATGTGGATTGCTTGATCAAGCCCAATTGTAACAAAGAACCAATGTCTTTTTTCATTGCGCCAAAAGTAAGATGCCATTCTACTAGTAATGTAATCTGTAATAAAATGTGCAATGGTATTAAATATTAACCATTCAGGATTAATCGGTACAATAAATCCGATTAATGTCAGTGGTACTCCATACAAAGCCACATGATATAACAATATCGAATTATCTTTACTTTTATTAATTGCAATCTTATCACTTTGGAGAAGAAAGTCTCCAATAAAGTGTGCCCATATAATTAAAATATATGCAGTAATCATCGTTTCGGTCCTCCTAACCCTACCCAATAAACAACCGTGTATATTATCCAAAAAATCATTATAAAAGCAAAAATAGCCATTAGTACTGCGGCAGCGTCCGGATAGTACTTATAGACGGCTAAAAAGATTGCGAAGAATACAAAAATAGCAATTGTATAATACAATGCTTTAACTTCGTTACTCATTAATTTTCCGTATAAGAGAAAAACAATTAGAAGTAGAAAATAATCCGATCACATCAGGCATATGAGTTTTTACTACTGCAAAGATATCTTCATCTGAAAAGTTACAATTACGTAAATCGTTAAGGTGAACCCAAACTCGAAGTGATGTTAGATTTACTCCGGGTTTTTCGTCAATCCTTGTTACTCTAAGTCCCAAGTTGTCATCAAAAATTTCTTTAACCTTATCTTCCATCATCGCTCCATCCGCACTTCGGACATTTGATACAATCGATTAATTTAACTTCTTCTGGTTTTAATACTCTATTAAAAGGAACGATATATCTACTATTAGCTTCACCTTTCGGATCAATAGCTATACCCATTTCTAATTTAGTGTTACCACATTCAGGACAATACATTTTTTCTTTCCTGTATTTCTCGTTCAATATCATACACAGTGAAAAATCCCAAAAAAATTAACAAATTAAATATTGTTGTTCCACAAAATACTAATAGATATACGATATCTTGTTTGTGAGAATTGGGAAAAAGGTATGTGATGCCCAAGGCAATAACATATGTAATCAGAGAAACCCATAAGGTGTTTTTATATACCTTATGCATTATTCAATACCAAAACGTTCTTTGATTAATCTCACAGTTTCATCATCATTAGCGCATGACATTTTACCATATTTTGTTTCGTGCGTTTGTTCGGCAATGACCAAACATTCTCTCACAATCAACTCAGCGAATTTTTCAACTTCTTCAATATCAGCATTTCCACTAATAAAATATCTTCTGGGAGTTTCGTTATCAACATAATTGAGTAATGTTGATTTTAATGCCAATTCTCTAATCTTTTCGTTCATGTCGCACCTGTATTACTATTGGACCAAATCTATAGGATGCGTAGACATCACCGTTATTAAATCTGAACTGGTTCCATTGGAACATTTCTCCGGCAAACCACGGTACCTTGACAAAACGTATGTTCATTCTTCAATCCCAAAATGTTCTTCAATCCTAATAATTGCCTGTTCAACATAATAAACACTATCACTTGGTGTGCTCATATAGTTTGGACTAGCAACTTCCATACATTCTTTAATAATCAACTCGGCGAACTTTTCAAACTCTTCTGCACTACCAAGAATCTGAAATGGCTTTGGTGGATTAGTCATCCACGATTCAACTTTAAGTCCGGACTGTTCTGCAAGTTCTTTGATTTTCTTATGCATCAGTTTCTTTCCACTCGTTAATGATATCTTTAATTGCCGCAGGATTCGCACCCCCTTTAAGACGTCTCATACTGTCACCAAATAATACAGCAAAATCTTCGTTTTTGCAATACCCTTTTGCCATAAAATTAGAAATAATTATCACAGCAGTTTCGCATTTATAAGAAACCAGTTGCCTCATTTCCGGAATGGTATCGACTTCTTTTTGATACTTTTCTAGTAATTCGGCTTCAGTCATTTTTGGTTGCGTCTTCGATCATCTTTAATTCTTTAGCAATGCCGTTAAGAATCAGCATGTTTTCTTCGTGAACCTTTTGATTATGTTCTTCTTCAATTCTTATTTGCTCGTGTCTAAGATAGATTGCGTAAAAATCAACAGCAATGCTTGCGGCAAGAAAAACAACTACAACAACGACCCAAAATTTTGTATTCATTACTTATACCTCACTTTTCTAACAGCCTCAACAACTTCTTCTCGAATATCATCAAAGTTCAACGCCAATGCGGCAAGACTATTCCATCTTACTGCTTCTTTATAGATTTGCTCTTCAGCAACTTGAACATACCATCTTACACCCATCCCCATACCAACATCGGGATCCTCTGCTCGTAGTGCTATTATAGCATATTCGGCAACTAAGTCAATCAGTTCATTCCGAGTCATTGTCAAAATCTTGAAATTCAAAGTTCCAACCCGTGGGCATTTGTGATCCGATACGGTTTGCTTCTTCGAAAGTAATTTCGCCACTCTTTAATTTTTGAATAGTAGCGTCGAAGATTTCCAATGCTAACTTTGTGTTCATTTCAAAAAGATTTTGATCTGTCATGTTCACTCTTAATTAAGTTGCAAAATGTAATGTACTTTTCATATGCGTTCTGTACTCTCTTATCGACATGTCGCAACCAAAAGTTTTCTTCTTCTAATTCCGATAATTGATCTGTTCTAATTAATCTATCTAAATCCGAACGAGACAATGTAATAGTAACAAGTTCTTCTCGATACGTTTGAAGATGAGCAGAGTATGCGGTTTGCATACTTGCATGTGAATCATAATAGCCCGAGTGATGATCTGTGTCGATTTTACGAACTCGATACTTTGTCATAAACTTTTCGAGTTGACTATCTTTCATCGTCATCTTCAGTCTCGGTGTCGTGTACAATCTTTTTCCAAAGTGCGTATAAGAACGCAAACATGATTAGTAAGGCACTAACTACGAATCCTTCAAATCTATTATGTTGTTCTAAAAACAAAAACGAAGATGCCGATATAACAAATACAATATAAACAATCCTATAAAGAATTATTTCAAATTTATTCATTGAGTTAATCCATCCCAGGTAAGTCCGTGCCAAGGTTTAAAACCAATACCTTTGCCCATCCAAGTTTCTCGTTCAACAATTTCCATCCATACATCGTCGGTTCCTTTGTAAACAATTCGAAGTATCGGGTCTATCCCTTTGTAATACGCATAAACTTCGTCGGCGTCATTAGTAACAGTCTTTTTTCCCTTTCCGGTATCTGTAAGAAATATAATCCTATGTTTCTCATCATATTCGATGTTGAAATCTGATTGAACTTTACTCATTATCCTCTCCTCATAGCATCTCTACCAACACGACTGTATCCTAAACTGCTATAAATTGTTCTATTTTCTTCTAAAGCATCTAGCATATTTTGCTCCATTTTATCAATGTCAGAAAGTGCTTCTTTTAAAGTGCGACCGCAAGTTCCAACATACTGCACACCATCTTTCCAATGTGCGTACAGTTTAACACCTTCTCGCATTCCTTCAAAGTAATTTTTAATTTTTGCTTTTCTACTCATTACCAACTCCACCAAATGGTTAAAGACTCACCGTCAATATCCTTAATCATATCGTTATCCTTTAACATCTCACGAACGGCAGTTACTAAATGTCTAGCCCAATGCGGATCACTATGCTCATAGCCACTTCTTTTTTTCTCGCAAAATTCATCGGCTAGGTTGTAACAATAATCCCACTCCTCGTCATTATCAGGATGTGGGAAATATGTTACTAGAAACTGATCATTTCGCAATCCTTCAGCAAACAATTCGAGATATACATGCCAATAATTACGATAATCCTTGCTATCTAAACAACTAACCCATTTGCCATTAAGGAATTTACCACCATGCAAATCAGTTAATGGCTCGGTTCCTTCTGCTACAAGTAGTTCATTTAAGTTCTTGATAATTTCAGGCTTGAGATCATAAGCCCAATCATAATAATCGTTTTTTCTTGCGTTTATCATTTTATTGTTTTGCTATAAGGTTTTTCGACACGAAGAAATCCACAATCAGCACAAGCACAATAACATAGCGACGGCAAGTAATCGTGGGCACGGGATTCGATCGTATAGTTGGTCCAACGATGCCATCCTATTCTACACTTCCAAGATTGGATCGGTTTGAGATCGTTTAATGCTCGCCAGGTGTTTTCTTTTGTCATTTTTTATTATCCATCCACTTGCGTATCGGTGTAATAAAAATAGGCAAACATAAAAGAATGACCCACGGCATTTGAATATACTCTATATGATCGGTAAACTTGTAAACAAATATGTTAATCAACCCTGCTATAAAGTATACAGCAGTTAATGAAAACATGTAAATATCGATTCGTCTCATTTGTCCTGCCCTGATAGTTTGCGTAGTTCAGCAATATCTGGATTATTCTTTACAATTTGTTTAATTTTTCGATTATATTTGATTTTTTGATATTTGTCAACTATCACATCATGAGCCTCTCTAGCTAAGGCAAATGGCAAAAGTACCCACCACATAACATAACCAAATTTAGGATCAGGACTCATGTTATACCTTAAATGATGCCCAAAATGCTGTTTTCTTTAGATCGTCTTCAAACTCTGGATATACTTCGTTAAGTTTATTAATAGCTACTACTTCATATCCTTTTTCCGTCTTTTTGGATATTAAACGGCGAATCTCATAATCGGACCCTTCGACAATTTTAGTCTGAAGCTTCTTGCCTCTACGTCCCCAGAATGTACAGTATTTGCCTGGAGTAGGCCAAATATCTCCTTCCTCAACAAGTGTAATAACTCCCCATACTTTGTCGGAGTTACCTTCTTGCATCCAACCGATCCATTTATATTCCATCGTTATTCTCTTCTTAACTTTTAAGGTTTTTTTGGAGGAGGAGCATACTTTTCAGCTAACGAACTTATCTCTAAGATGTCGTTATTAGGAAGATTACCTGCCCGCTTAACTTGTTTGAACAAATCCTTTTTGTCGATCGGAGACCAATATTTTCCGTGTGGTCCGCAATAAGTATCTCTTGATGACCAAAGTCTTGCGGTACTACACCACTCATATTCTCGATTATCGATTTCTTTACCTGTTACTTTATCGCGGTATACGTTACCTTTAACAGCAAGTCTACATTTAGCAAATTCGTAATCTTTAATAAGTCCAAACAACCGTGTCTTGGACATACAATGTATACAACTAGCACAGGAAACAAAATCTTTGTCGTCATCTTTCATTCTACTTCCTCGAAATAGTCCCAGCCTTTACCGCCAAGTTTTTCCCAGTTCTCATACTTCTTAGCCTCGTCCTTGCAAGATTGAGGTTGTGCAATCGAACCTACTACAGTATAACAAGTATCACAACGATAGCTCATTCCTGACGATTCATCAAAGTATGCTGTTCCACCGCAAGGTAAAGGCATTGGATTAAGCTTCATCGGTAGCAATTCCTAAAATTACTGCGAGATTAAAAAAGATAAATCCATAAGTTGTAACATACGGACGAACGGTTCGTGTAAACTTAATATATTGTTTATCACCATGTCTAATCCAACCGTCTGAACTCCAACGGACTGAGAATACATTGTTGCCAATAGTAATCATTATTCAACTCCAAAATGTTTCTTCAACAATTCATCTTCAAATACTACATTGCCAGTAGCATCTAATGCAACTTCCACATTATCATATACAACTTTAATACAGTCCTTAACAATCAATTCAGCAAACTTTTCCATCTTGTATACATAACCCGGTCCACAATCTTCAAATGGTTGTAACCCAGCTTCGGTAGCAAGTTCTTTAATTCTTTGGTTCATAGTTAAATTATAAATTAAAAAGTTGTTTGCGTCAATCTAGCATTTTCTCTAACTTGATCAAAAGTAATCTCGTTAAACAATTTACCATTCTCGAATACAACTTTCAGTTCGCTTAACGGCCAATCTTCTAATCCACTATAGTATGTGCCGTCTTCGCGCTTATACAAAGTTACACGACCTTTCTTGCTGGTCTTTCCTGGATCGGTAATTGGATCCTTAAATACTTCTCGCCATGTACCATTTACTTTAATAGCAGAACACTTCATTGCCCACTTCTGTGTATCTCTGTCGAGTTGTTGTAGCAATGCTCCACCTTGTCCAAATAAAATGTTATCTGCACTATATCCGCGCGAGTCTGCATACTTAAGAATCAAGTCTATAGATTCACCAGTAATACCATCACCTTGCAATACTCGAACAGTATTCAGTACCTTGTATCCTTTGTCGTTAACAGTATGACCGAAGTATCGATCTAGCATGAATAAACATTCACTTACAATGATAGCTGGAACTCCACTATCAGGACGCACAACAAGTTGTACATTATTATCAATGATATCTTGCTTTAGTACAGTACCAAACATTTCACATGCTTGATAAATGTTATAACTATCGCTTACAATCGAAACAACACCGTTTGGATTCTTACGGATCATGTTGCGATAAGATTCGACTTCACGATCCCGACCCCAACTGGTTACAGTGGAGTGTTCCATTGCGGGAACAGAAAACCCAGCACACCCGACACCATACCACCTAGTAAGCAGTACCAGACTAGCAACATTGTCCGTACCACAAAAATTAACCAAGTGTGCTGCTCCTCCCAACGCAGATGATTCAAGACTTGATACACCACGGGCACCAAAATCATGAAGCTTAAAATCAATGTCATTATCGTCACCGTTTTTCTCCAACCATTTTAAAATAATCTTTTTACTTTCATAACTGTTAGTTGCTACACTAGTTGGATACCAAATAGCACGAAGCAATGCTGTTTCTAAGAATGTTGTTAACCAGAAACATTTCGGATCAGTGTTTTCGATTGTTGCTAATACATTCTTAACTGGAACTATGGTGCCTTCAGGAACTGCTTTGATATTAACAGGTAAAAATCCATTGTGAGCGTTAAGGATATATTCCCATCCTTCTCGATAGAAGGGTTCACCGTGAGCAGTAATTATTTGTTCTGCAATATCAATATCTTCTTGAGTAATCGGTTCAAGCAAGTATTCCTTAATAAATGCCTGTAGTCCAAAAAATACAGTAGACGGCCATTTGCCACCACGACTTTCGATGTATGAATATACCGTTTCAGTACCTTCTGGATACTGATTAAACATACTGTATTTGTATGAATCTGAATTTAATATAATGTTGTGTTTCATTTTATGCTCCTACAAAGTACGAAATAATTTCGTAATGGTCTTCATAACATTCTCTCGATTGTAGTTCACCGATCGGGATCCATTGTGCCTTTTCTGCATCATCCATACCTTTTACTTTTGGAAGTTCGCCATCTGGCAGTACAATTTTAAATGCATGTGTAATTGTTCTACCTCTAGTACTACGACCAATTGCATCAAATACACGATTGTCTTTAATACTGCCTACTAGCACAGGTACAGGAACCTTAATTCCAGTTTCTTCTTTAAGCTCACGGACCATGCAATCTACAATGCTTTTGTCTGTCGCAGCATTTAAGAAGCCTCCGGGAATGGCCCACAGCCCTCTGCCCGGTTCTGCTCTGCGTTTAATCATAAGCACATGGCCGGACTGAATTACAACTGCATCTGTTGTTACAAATGTAGGAGGATAAGGGCAACTTGCAAACTGCTTCTTATAATCAATAATGAATTCGCGTTCTCTAATGATCTGTTCGTAGTCTGCTGTATCTTTAAAGTTCTTTAAAAATTCAAATACATTTTCAGGGACAACACCTTTAATGAAATTCATATTAGCATCCTTACGGAAGTAAAGATCTCTAATGTCTGTCGAATGTAATGGTTCGATGCATTCTACATCGATATGATCCCATTGTGGAAACATCTTAAGATAGAAACTAGATTCATCCTTCTCGTGGCCAATAATGCCAATCTTTAGATTTTCTTCTGAATCAAAATTATTATATACAGATTTCGAAACTGCTTCTTGTACACGAATAGCCCATGCTTGATCGTTGTACATAGAATCTTTAATGCAATGCATCGTTACTTCCCAATCAGCAATCATGATCATCTTACGTTCATAATCGGTGAATGGATTCTTATATGTTCTAGGCTGTTCGGCAGAACCGATAATAAGAACTACCTTATTAGCAAGAGCTTTTGCTCTGCAAAGGATTTCGTAATGTGCGTTGTGAAAGGGTTGAAATCGTCCAATGTAGACGACTAGGTCGTACTTTTTATTCATATCATAACTCCTATGATTTATTGAAACAGCAAAGTCTATCTCTGCTATTTGTATTTATAATACGCTCTGTTGTGATCTATGTCAACTGAAATTTAGTCATAAAGAAAGGGCCCGAAGGCCCTTTCCGGAGTATTTCAAATTACTTTGAAATTAGTCCTGCATCAACCGCTTCAGTGATCTGGTCGCCGATTAAATTACCGAAAGATGAAAACACCTGTAGCAATACACCAGCTATAGCTAAAGCAAGCCAACCAAAGAACACGAAGCCATAGTGTAAAGGGGCAACAAACAGCTCTTCCATGAACCAGAAAGTGTGACCCCATTCGTTCAATCCAACATTTGGAAGGATCATGAACGGACCTACAACAGTTACTAGGTATGGAAGGCTAAGTCCTTCTGCAAAGAAAGGAAGTCTAGTCTTTGCATATAGGAATGCTCCAAATCCAGTAATAATGTAGATTGGGTATGAAAGATAGAACTCAATGATGTGACTTGGAGTAAAGTCAGTATCGCGAACGATAGTTTGATGCCAAGTACCATCTTGTTCTGTGAAGTAACTAGCACCCCAATAGATTGCATTTGCATAAGCAAACAACCAAATTAAGTGTGTCATGTTACGACGAAGTTCTTCACGTGGAGTAATCGCTGCAAGGTTGCGATCGCGAGTCTTCCAAATGAAGCCCCAAAGGACTGATGCTGTTGTAACTTCTAACACAATTTCTGTGTAAAGGAAGTTCATCCAGTAAGTTTCAAATTCAGGAGCAAATGAATCAAGCCCTGCAGCCCATCCATATACGCCTTCATACCAACGTACCCATACGTAAAATACTGCATAGATACCAAATGCAAAAGTCAACCAGCTCTTGTTTAAGAGTGATCCTTCTGCTTTTACAACGTCTGATGCTAATGTAGCCATCTTTTTTACCTCTTATGTTTAAGTTTAAAGTTTTGACTTCCGTTTCAGCTTCGGCACTTGTCTCCTTGTGCAACGCTATTTATACATTAACCTAGTACATAAGTCAACATTTGATTTATCCAAAAAGGATCACAAGATGAATTAAATATTAGTATGAAAATTTTAATCACAGGACATGAAGGGTTTATTGGCCGTAATATGATGGTATGGATGGCAAACGAAGGATGGAGCGTTGAAGGATGGGAATGGGATCCAAAGAACTATCCAGATGTCAAGCCGTATGACTGGGTTGTACATTTAGGTGCTGTATATAATGCAGACATAGACACGACCTTAACACAAAACTTAGAGTTTAGTCAATGGCTGTTTAATGAATGCCAGGAAAACGAAGTTCATTTGCAGTATGCTAGTAGCAATGCTGTTTATGGAAGTGGTCCTAATTTTTCGGAAACCGGTCCAGGTAATCCGCTAACTCCTTATGCTTGGTCAAAGTATTTGTTTGATCGTTGGGTGTTCCAGCAAGAGCACAAAATGTTTGTGCATGGATTTAGATACTTTAATGTGTATGGTAAATGGATGCACTTGAAAGGAACTAACGCTAATCTGATACACAAATGGAGAGAGCAAGCAAAGCAAGATGGATATGTTAAAGTTGGAGCAAATGCAGAACATGTTAGATGGGATTGGACATGGGTCGGCGATGTATGTAAACTTCATATTGACTTTATTAAAGAAGTAAATGGATCGGGATTGTGGAATGTAGGGTCTGGACTAACACATAGTCTACTTGACATTGCAGAAGAAGTTGCAGAGAAAGAAGGAGTTCCTGTAAAGTTCGGATCGCAAACTGTTGAAGAAAAAGGCAAAGGCAGATTTAAAGTGTGTGCAGACTTAACGAGTTTGAAGGCTACCATTGGCAAACGTAAGTGGCTAAATGTATTCGAATATCTCAATCAATAAATCGGGTAAATACATAATGAGATTTAAAGAATTTTTTACCGAAGCTGCTGCACCGATAATACTTGCTACTAACCCAGCACAACCTACTCCGCAAGGATATAAGAAATGGGGAGTAGAAGGCAAAGTTGTCTTTGCATTGGCCAACATGACTGGTGATCAAGTTAGCAATGCTCTGGTTGCAAACCCTGCATTACTAAATCCGCAACCAACTGCTCCGGCGCCTGCAGGACAAAGCGGTATGATTGCTCCTCCTGCTCGTCAAGCAGTAGCTCCTCCGCAGCAATCTGGTGAACAACCGCCGCCTGGTTATAGATTTTTCCAATTATCAAACGGAAATCTTACCGCTGTGCCGCAACAGTTAAATGATGTACAAGCATTAGACTTAATCAAACGCAAACGTCCTGATTTAATAGGTCCGGTTGCACAATCAATGAACGCGAAAAAACAAGCACCTGTTGTAATTCCATCAGACTTACCAGGATTGCCTGCCGTTGACAACAAGTTAATGACAAATGCTAAGAAAGTTGCAGACACTTATCTGGGCAGGGTACTGACTCCGCAAGAGTGGGATCATTTGATTAGAGCAACATATGCAGAATCCGGACATCAACCAAAAGAAGATGCATATATTATGGGCACAATTTTAAATAGAGCGAGACATGGTGGATTCGGTGGTGCTAATATCAGCAAAGTATTAACAAGTCCGAATCAATTCCAGTCTGTAACTGGAAAGCCAGGGGAACGATCTATACACAACAACTTTACACAAGGACCGCCTACACAACAAAATTTAACAACATTATTACAAGATGTTGTTAAAAATCTTCCAAAAGTTGAGAAGGATATCGGATACTTTGTATCAAATAAAGAAGCTGCATTTACAGCAGGAACTAACAAAGGTTTTGCAAAGAAATTAAAACAGTCTGGAGGGAAAGTAGTAGGACAGTCTGTCTTTAACAAAATGACTCCAACTGGAGAAGTTGCTAAGCCAACAATGGTTGCAAAGAAATAAGGATACTAGCATGAGAGCAAATGAGTTTATTAATGAATCAAAGTTAGGCGTAACACCGAAACGTCAGCCAAGAAAAGGAGATCGTCCAGAAAGAGGACATAAGACAGTTGAACGCTATCATGTAGACGATCAAGAATTAGACGAAAGAGGTAAAGCTCCTCGTGCGCTTTGTGTAGGTACAAAGCCAGATTCAGAATTAGGTGCTAGTCAATTAGCAAGTTGTAAGTCACAAGGATTACGAGCTCGCGATGGTGAAAAAAGCCATTTAGTTGGCTCAGGTAATCACAAGAAACGTGTTAAAGTTGGCGGTAAAAAGATTAAAGGAAAGAAGTACGGCGGACCATTACCAGACTACGGAACTAGGAAAGGCCAAAAATGAGATTTAAAGAATTTCAAATCAATGAAGCTGATCAACAAAAGTTCTATGCTGTGGGCGACAGTCATGCACAAGGAGTTGCTGCAAATGGGAAGGGCTGGGTTAATTTAGCGAAACAAGGTGCATTGTCTACCGATCCTGCTAGTATTGCTGCTATCGACAAAATTCCAGAAGGAAGCACAGTTGCTATATCATTAGGGCATAATGATTCGACTGGATCTAATGCGACTCCTCAACAAATTGCAGCGAATGTTGCAAATGTTGTCAATCACGCATTAACCAAAAAACTTAAAGTTTATTTTGTTTTATTTCCGTCCGGTAATAATGAACAGCTAATCAAAAGAAACAATGATGTAAGAATAGCAATTAATTCTGCTGTTGGATCAAAAGTTACGTTGTTAGATTTGAACCGAGGATCACTAGGACCGGATGGTGTGCATTCTGCTCCGAGTGAATATGCTCAACTCGGAAATTACATTACCAGAGGCAATAGTTCGTTAAATATCAAAGGCGGTGCAGGGAAAGGAGCAACAGTAAGTCCGAGTCAAGTAGCAAGTTATTTAAAATCTAAAGGATTAGATAATAATCACATCTTAGGTATATTAACAAACATACAAGGCGAATCAGGATTTAACACAGGTGCTATCGGCGACGGTAGAACAAGTGGCGGCTTATTCCAGCATCATGCTGAGAGATTCTCAAATATGGTCAACGCAGTTGGAAGTGATTGGAGATCGGATTGGCAAGGGCAAATTGATTTTGCACTTTCTGAACCTGCCGGTAGACAATATGCTAAGACTTCTTTTGCAAGTCCTGCTGCTGCAACTGAATGGTGGGTTAGGCATTTTGAAAAACCTAAGTACGCTGATGTTGAGGTTGCAAAGAGAGTCGGATTTTTAAGGAATTACGCATAAGGATTTTATGAATTTTGTTGGAAACTTATTAATAGCACCGCCTGCGGTCAAGGGAAATTTTTGGTACAAGACCGTAATCACTATCACAGAACATAATAGTCATGGTAGTGTTGGTGTGGTGCTAAATAAAAGAAGTACATTAACGATAAAAGACTTTGGGGAACAACTAAACTACGATTTAGATTACCCAGGGTACATTTATCAAGGTGGCCCAGTTAACGTCAAAAGTCTAAGTTTCCTACACACAAACGATTGGATATGTAAGAATACATTACGTGTCAATCATCTATTTTCAGTTAGTTCAGCTGATGATATTTTACCCAGACTTGCAATGGGCGACTGCCCAAAACGATGGCGCATTTTCTTAGGAATGTGCGGCTGGGGACCTGGACAACTCCATGCTGAACTCCAAGGAATTCCTCCGTGGAGTCATTCAACGAGTTGGTGTACTGCGTCAAGTGATTTGGATTTGATATTTGAATCGGACAACAAGGATCAATGGGTTGCAGCATTAGATCGTTCCGGTTTAGAATTCGCACAAAATCTATTGACATAGATACATATTTTTGTAATAATAAAAACTTTAAATACAACAACAGAGAGGATAATACCGTGGACACATTGGTGCTCAACGCTGACGGTATGCCAGTAAGTGTTCTACCGTTAAGCACAATAAATTGGCAAGAAGCCATTAAATATCTCGTCTTGGAAAAGGCAGATGTATTGACATGGCATGACAATTGGATCGTACGTTCGGCGTCATGGGAAACACAAGTTCCTAGTGTTATTATGTTGCGCGAATATATGAAGGCAAAGACAACCCTACGCTTCAGCCGCGGTAATATCTATCTCCGTGACGAAGGTAAGTGTTTATATTGCATGAAGCCAGTTGATAGAAATCAAGCAACACTTGATCACGTTCACCCAGTAAGCAAGGGCGGTAAGACCACATGGGAAAATTGCGTAACAGCCTGCGGTCCTTGCAACGCGATGAAGGGTGATAAGAACAAGATGAAGCCAAGATATCAACCTTACAAGCCAGACTACTACGAGTTGGTAAATAAGCGTAAGAAACAATCGTTTCATGTACGCAACGAAGAGTGGTTACAATTCATTAGATGATAACGAAAAAGGTTAGTAAGGCGCTATGGGTTACAGCGGGGTCTTTCTGTATGGTACTTGTGTACGTCGGTATGGTCGTACCTGGTGTGCCATGGAGTACTCCGCTGATCCTAGCTACTTACTGTTTCAGCAAAAGTTCCGAACGTTTACATAATTGGATACTCAATCACAGAGTATTTGGTCCATTTATTAAATCATGGCAAAACGACAGAGTTTATCCTACTAAGGTTAAATGGATTATGTTTGTATGCATGGATCTTAGTCTTGTCATCATTTGGTTCACAACTCATAACATTAAACTTCTAATCGGTGTAGCAGCGTTCATGCTGTTCTGGTTAATCTTCGCTTGGAGATTTCCAGGATCATTAGAAGAATCTAAGAATAGAAAAGCATTAGGGAAAAAATTAGGCTGGCTAAAGTAATAAATACTCAGTTAATGGAGTATTATTATGAAAAGGTTATTAGTCTTATTGCTATTACCATTTGCGGTATTAGCAAACCCAATCGACGATCAGTGTCCGCAGTTTGTTTTACGCGGTGCACCTGTTAGTCAAATACCAAATACACTCTATCTTTGCAAGCAGAACTATGCTATTAATTATAGAACTGATACAAAGACCGCAGAGTATGTTGTAGAACATCCAACCAAGGAAGCAGTAACAGGCAGTTTTAAAAGAAAGGATGACTTTCGTCCTGATCCAACTATTCCTGCACAGTTCCAAAGTCAATTAGCAGATTATGCTGGTCAACCATATGACCGTGGACATTTAGTTCCTGCTGGAGATAGTACACAAACTGCTCTTATTATGAGCGAAAGTTTCTTCTTGTCAAATATGGTTCCGCAAGTTCCTAATAATAACAGAGGAATTTGGAAACAATTAGAAACGGCTGTTCGTAACTTAGTTGCAGAAGGTAAAGATCTTTATGTTATTAGTGGTACTATCTATAATCCAGGTTTCTTAACTATCGGTGCTAACCATGTAGGTGTTCCGACGCACTTATGGAAAGTAATAGTTGACAAGCAAGGCAGAGGCATTGCTTTCTTATTTCCAAATGCTGCTATCCCAGTTGCAGACTTACCGAAACATGCAGTAAGCATCGCAGAGATTGAAAAGTATACCGGTATTAACTTTATGCCACAACTTACTCCTGATCAACAGGCTAAGGTTGAACAGACATTTAATGTTTGGGATTGGTTACCGATTCAGTAATCGAAAACGATCTTTAAAGCATTAACTAAATTTTCAATCATCCCATCATCATGAAATGGTGTAGGGGCAAATCTTAAACGTTCGGTTCCTACCGGAACTGTTGGGAAATTGATAGGCTGTACATAGATATTAAATTCATCTAGCAGCCTATCACTCATTTCTTTACATTTTTTAGCATCGCCGACTAACACAGGTACAATATGTGTTGTACTTTCCATTACTGGAATTCCTGCTTTCTTTAATCTATGCTTTAATTTTTTTGCACGTTCTTGATGCTTAATTCTAAGATCATTGTGCTCTTTGAGATATTTGATTGCGGCTAATGCTCCTGCACAAGTTACAGGACTCATAGATGTTGTAAATATGAATCCTGCTGCTACTGACCTAATAGCATCGATAACTATTGCATCGGCAGCAATATAACCTCCTTGGACTCCAAATGCCTTACCTAGGGTACCATTGACAATGTCGACCCGTCCTTGTAAGCCTAACTCTTCTAGCTTTCCTGCGCCGTGTTCACCGTAAAGTCCGACTGCATGTACTTCATCTAAGTAAGTAATTGCGTTATATTTATCGGCTAAATCGCAGATTTCTTCAATCAAACTAATGTCGCCATCCATAGAATATACCGATTCGAATACAATACACGGAACTTGGCCTTGACCTGTTACTTCAATTAAAATCTTTTCTAAATGTACTAGATTGTTATGTTCAAAAATAGTTTTCGGAGCTCTACTGTGACTCATACCAACAATCATACTATTATGATTCTTTTGATCGCTAACAAAATGAATATTAGGAATAATCTTAGATAATGAAATTAAACTCCATTCATTTGCAACATACGCACTCGAGAATAATAAACTTCTTTCTTTATTATGTAAAGTTGCCAGTTCATGTTCTAGTGCAACATGATAATGACTTGTACCTGATATATTTCTAGTACCGCCCGAACCTGCACCGGTCATGTCCAATGCAGTACGCATAGCATCCACTACAACTCTGTGTTGCCCCATACCTAAGTAATCATTACTACACCAGTTAACAATATTCTTAATCGCATATGGTCCGTACCAAATGGCATTAGGGAACTTGCCATTTTCACGTAGAATATCGTTGAATACACGATATTTGCCAGTATCTTTTAATGTTTGAATAAGATTAGTAAAAGGAGTTTTGTCTATCATCATCTATTTAACGATAAATAACACATCTAGATTTAAAAGAGGAATTCACATGCCACTAGTGAGAAAAGGTGCCTATTCGATTGGCACAACACAAAATTTTACAACAACTACAAGTGTAGCAGTATCGAGTGCAGTAGGATCAACAACTTCTATTATTCGCGTAGCAGTTAACCAGGATACATGGGTATTAGTAGGAACAGGATTAACTACTAATTCGTTTACTGTAACATCGAATGTTGCAAATAATAATGCTTTCTTAATTCCGGCAGGAGGAGTTGAGTTCTTTAATGCCACTGCAGGAAACACAAATGTAGCATTTGCAGCAAACAGCTCAACCGGTCCAATTAGTATTTCTGAGTTAGTATAATGCCTAGACTCGGTTGGAGAACATTAGGCACTTTACACGGAAAGACTGGTTCAACCGTGGCAACAACGACTGCCGCTGCACATGCCTATGTATCTGGTCTATATAGAAAGCAATATAGCGGTTGGCCGAATCAGAATACTGCTAGTCCAACTTTTTTCAACACAGGAACAGTTCTTGCATCAAGTGTAATAAACAATTTTGATATAACATTAACTTCTGCACAGACTAATTTGGCTTACCAATGGGTGGGATATATTAAACCAAATTATACAGGTACTTGGACTTTTACTACAAACGGCGTTAGTATCGATGATTGTCTTACTGTATGGATTGGAAATAATGCCCTGAACGGATACACAACTAGCAACGCATTACTCAATGTATCGGTTAGTGCAGGTAGTAATACTATTAGTTTAACTTCAGGAACATACTATCCAATTCGTGTTCAGTATGCTAACAACTCCGGACCGGGTACGAATACTTTATACTATAGTCATACCGGACAAACTGCAACAAATGCGTGGTCTGGATTATTATACTATAACCCAACAACTAAAGGATTTTAAGGTTAAATACACTATGAGAGCAAAAGAGTTCACAATTAATATTCCTATTAATATCAAAATTAATGACGACGGTGATCCGGTAATCGATGTGCAACGAGATTCCGAAGAATCAGAATTTAATCAAAATCCAGTAATGGTTCCTCCATTACAACAAGAGCTAGAGTTAGCAAAAGCGCAGTTAGGTAAAGAAAGTCCGGTAATAGATAAACTTACCGCAGACGATACAATCGGAGCAGAACCTAGCGAAGATCAGATATTAGCTCTAGTTAAAAGATTACTTACAAAATAATTCAACTATAACATAGCGATAAATATTGCTATGACAATCCAAAAAATTAAATCTGGTAGAGTACCAGGCATTTCTGCTAGCCAATTTGTCGGAGAAAAAGGACAAATTTTCTACAACGAAACATTAGGTGATTTAAGACTTAGCGACGGACACACCCTTGGTGGCACGCCGATAACAACTGGCGGGAACAATACCTTATCAAATGAATTGATAAGCCCGGATGGTGCTTTTACAGCAACTTTAGACGACACTGGCGCATTTACAATTCCAGGTCCATTAGTATTTGGCACAGACAGCACTAGACAAATAACAGCTTATACAGGACAAAGTGGGGGCACTGATACTATTGTGTCGATCACAGTAACAATGCAGTTAAACGAAAGCTGGCAAGATACTGGAATAAGCGGACAAAATTTAAGCAGCGGAACTTGGATTGTACAATTGTTCGCAAATGATACAGGTGCCGGCGGACATAATATCAATGAATACTATAGCGGTGTGATGAGTTGGTATAATGGCCCAACTGACAGTAATCAAGAATTGCCCACTGACGAAATACAATTACACAGAACAGGCGGGAGCCAAGATGGAGGACTTTATTTGCGTACATTACGCAGCGCACATTATACCTACCTAAGCCTTCAAATCTTCAGTAATACTGCTACACATAGCACAGCAAATTATGTGTTTACATTTCGTAAAATGCTCTGATAAATATTGGATAGGAGTGTAATATGGCATTTAAAATTAAAGACGGTATTGCGATAGGTACTACCAACATTTTCGACAGTAGCGCAAACTTACTAGTAAATGCGCCAACAGCAACTAAATTAGCAGCAGCAGTTACAATTAATGGAACAAGTTTTGATGGTTCTAGTAGTTCGTACACAATTACCGCAGCAGCAGGTACACTAACTGGAACTACTTTAAACTCGTCGGTAGTTAGTTCAAGTTTAACAAGTGTAGGTACTATTACTAGCGGTACTTGGAACGGTAATGTAATCGCCGCAGCATACTTGCCCACAGGTACAAGTGCTGCTAAAGGTATATTACAGGTTGACGGTACTACAATTACAGTATCATCCGGTATTATTAGTTATACACTCCCAACAGCAAGCACAAGTACACTAGGCGGTGTTAAAGTAGACGGGTCTAGTATTTCCGTAGCAGCAGGAGTTATTCAAGCAAATGCAGGCGGGTTAGTTGGTACGAGTCTTGCTTCGAATGTAGTTAGTTCTAGTTTAACAAGTGTCGGAACATTAACAAGTTTAGCAGTCAGTGGTAATAGCAGTTTAACTGGTACACTAACAGTAGGATCAAATGCTACTATCCAAGGCAACTTACAAGTCAACGGTTCTATTAACTATACCGGTACTGTAACACAAACTAACATTACAAGTAACAGTGGTACATTTAACGGTGACACTTATGGCTTCGGTGCTATCTACGCAGGTGTGTCAGGAGGAGTAGTTCTTGATAATACAATCATTACGATGATTGCTAACAAGAATGACTTGTCACAGATTAACATTCAAAATAAGAACATCGGTAACCAAGCAACTGCAGAAATTTGTGCAACTAGTTCAAACGGTGGACAAACATATGGTTTCATTGACATGGGTATTGCTAACTCTGCGTGGAATGGAACGCAGACAAACAGTTTAGCATACGCAGCTGGACCAAATGACGGTTGGTTATATGTCATGGGGACCGATGGTGTTAACGCACTCAACGGTGGCAACTTAATTATCGGCACAGGTACTCCGGGGCAAGTAGTTAAATTCAATGTTGGCGGATTAGCAACAACAAGCGGATCACCTAATCAATATATTGCCGCAGTCATTAACGCACCTAATACAACAGCAAGCAGCACAACATCAGGTACACTAGTTGTAACTGGCGGTATTGGTTTAAGTGGTGCTGTATATGCTGCAAGTGCTACAACTACAGGCAATGTAGCAGTAAACGGTGGAAGTATTACGACTACCGCAACAACAGCAAATATTGTAAACGCAACAGCAACTACAGTTAATATTGCCGGAGCAGGTACAACAGTTTCAATTGGTGCTAGCTCAGGTACAACAACCGTTAATAACAATTTAGTAGTTACTGGAACATTTACAGTTAATGGTAATACAGAAACAATTAATGCTACAACTATCCAAGTAGCAGATAAGAATATCGAATTAGGAAAGGTAGCAACTCCGACTGATACAACAGCAGATGGCGGTGGTATCACATTAAAAGGTGCTACTGATAAAACATTATTATGGGATAGTGCTAATGGTAACTGGACTTCAAGTGAACCATTTAACTTAGCAACAGGCAAAGCATTTAAGATTAATAATGTAAGCGTTCTAAATGCTACAACATTAGGATCAAGTGTTGTTAGTTCTAGTTTAACAAGTGTAGGTACTATTGCTACTGGTGTATGGAATGGTACTACAGTTGATGTAGGACACGGCGGTACTGGTGCTACATCATTCACAAGTGGGTCACTATTAAAGGGTAATGGTTCGAGCGCAATTAGTGTAGCATCAGCAAGCGACATTGTAAGTGCAATTGGTAGTACAGCAGTATCAAATGCTACTGCCGCGACTAACGCAACTAACATAGCAACGACAGGCGGTAGCTCAACTAATAGTTCATTCTATATCGGGTTTGTAGCAAGTAACACAAGTGGTAATCAAGCATTAACAACAACTTCGGCATTATCATTTAATCCAAGTACAGGTGCATTAGCATCGACAAGTTTTACTGGCAATGTAAATACAGCAAGTATTAACGCACAAGCAAGCGGAACTACATTAAGTAATCGCGCAGTAGTTCAAGCAACTGTAGCAACTACTACAGCAACAGCAGTTGACACTTGGGCTATTGCTACATACCGTTCAGCAAAATATATTGTACAGGTTAAGCAAGGTACAAATTATAGTGTACACGAAATACTGGTTATTCATGATGGTACAACAACTTACAAAACAGAATACGGTGTTTTAGAAACAAACGGTGCCCTTGTTACATTTACTTCAGATATTTCGGGCGGAAATGCTCGTCTACTCGCTACAATGGGTTCATCATCATCTGCTACCATAAATATCAGTCGTGAACTTATCGTAGTGTAACATGACATTCCAAGTAAAAGATTCTATAACCGTAAACGAAACTCTTGCTATTAACAGTAGCGGGCAAGTAGTTACACCTCTAGCAGTTAGCTCAACTAGTACTAGCTCAATTACTAACACAAATGGCGCAGGCGGAACAACATTTAGTATTACAGGTACCCCTTATCTTCCTGTTGGTAATCAAACTTGGGCGTTTAAAACAGGCACAAGTCTAGGAGCACCTGCTAGTTGGATGAGTTGGCCAGATGGCAGTCTTCAACAAACAGCTTACCTTGGCACAGCAACTACAAGTCAAATTGGTGGTGTACAACCTGATGGCACTACAATTACAATCAGCAGTGGAACTATTAGCGTACCAACAGCAACTACCAGCGCATTAGGTTTAGTTAAGCCAGACGGATCTAGTATTACAATCAGCGGCGGCGTTATTAGTACAAGTGTTGGAGTAGCTACAAGTTTAATCAAGTACACACGAACAACACAACAAACTTCAGGAATATCTGGCGGCTCAATTATTATCTGCGGTGTATTAGAACTCACCCAAGGTTCAGATATCAGTTACAACACAACTACTGGTAAAGCAACACTAGCAGCCAACAGAACATATAGACTAAGAGGTGCTGTTCCTACATTTACAGGTACGGCTGGAGCATTAGGCTATTGTTGGTATAATGAAACATCCAGCGCCTATATCGGCGAAATGGCAGGACAATATAGTCCAACCAGTGGTGCCGCATATGGTGGCATGGGTGGCACGGCAGAAGCAGTTATCACAGTAGGTAGTAGCGCCATAACAGTATCTTTTAGGGTAACAAACAGCAGTA
>TBL_comb47_HYPODRAFT_10002763_pt1 | contig 21380 bp, 18 predicted proteins | sample TroBogypolimnion_40_FD_10682 | JGI IMG/M metagenome (IMG submission 10682) | reverse complement strand
CGGCGGCAGCTCCAAATCTCCCCCGCCGGTCTGCAAGGCCGCGAACTATCGCTCGACGGTTACAATGTGTTGACCCTGCTGGAGAGCGCATTGTCCGGCGGCGTTGTGTTGCTGGGCAGGGACGGTTGCTGCCGCGACATCGCCGGGATTCACCGCCGCTATCGCAAAGTGAATGAGGCTGCGCCGGTGTTGCAAATGATCGGTGAAACCATCACCCGCTGGGGCGTGACATGCTGCCGCTGGTGGCTGGACAAGCCGGTTTCAAACAGCGGACGACTCCAGACCTTCATCACCGAGGTTGCGGCTGCCGCCGGTTGGAACATGCCGGTGGAACTGTCATTCAATCCTGATAAAGTTTTGTGGGAGAGCGGACAGGTTATCGCCACGTCGGACGGAGTGGTACTAGATCGATGCCATCAATGGGTGAACCTGACCCGTGAAATCATCGTGGAACGCATCCCACAGACGCAACTCATGGATTTGACACCGGCTGAAGCTTGAATCTGCGCTGGAGAGATACGTGATACAGGTGGTCACAGTCTTGTCGTCTTTGTTCTCGTCGACGGTTGATGGATTCAGTCCGATGAAGGTAACGGTTGGCAGGGTGTCATCCCATACGCGGCTGAGGGCATAGCGGAATCTGCCATCCGCAGAAATGTGAGCGTCCCGCTTCATGGTTCAATTCCCTTTGATGGTGCGCGAAGCAGTCCCGGCATTGGTGATGATAATGATGACGGGCACACGCGGAGCCACCTTCGCACGGCGCTCTGGATGCTCGATGTAATCGAATGCAGCACGCGACAGCTGCCAGCTCTGGAGCGAATCGCAGGCCGCGAACTGATACACCAGCACGATCAGCCAGAACACGAATTGGTAGCTGCCTTTGGATACCTTGTGCCGGAACCGGCGCTGTGCCAGAAAAGCCCCCGGCCAGCCGCCCAGCAGTTCGGTCAGGTGCAGTCCGGCCTCGGAAATCCGCCACTCCTGCGCTCGCGCCCGCCGCTTGTCCAACGCGTAGCTCCCGTAGCTGACGGCCCCGATCGCCAGCACATACACACCGACCCAGCGGAAATCCACATCGCGTCGGTGCAAGGCGATAGCGGGCAGCATCAGCAGGCACACAAGCAATAAAACTGCCTGCACCGTGATCCGGCCCCCGTCATTCACGTGTGCAGCATCTCTGGCACACGTCCGGCCCTTGCTGTCTTGGCCCAGCGTGAAGCGGATGACGTCCCCGACGGCGGGGCGCTTGTGGCGCTCGGAGAAGTCGCCCCGGTGCAGGAAAACCCGGCGCTTGCCTACCTGAAGAAACCCGAACCCCTTTCGGTCGTTCCATTCGACGATCTTGGCGGTGGAGGAAGACGCTTTGGCGTTGTTCACGGTTTCCATGGCGTTACTCCCGATTTTTCTTCTTCAGATTGCAGCGCCCGCAGTCGCTCGCCAATGGCAGGCGCATGGCTTCCTTCACGCGGCGGAGCAGTTCCAGCGCGTGGGGCGTGAGCTCTTCCTTCGTGAAAAAATGTGGTGGATGCACTATAAACTGCCCTTGCGCTTGACCTTGAAGGCTTCATCAATCAGCGGAATCAGTTTTGCAAGGCCCTCAATATGCGCCAACATGCAGGCAGCAAATTCGGCATCTTTATTCTTGTTCAACATTCCCAGCAACTCGTCACGGGATTCCGGTAAGTCATACCATAAGGATAGGCAAGAATTACTATTATCCTGAAACTCTAATCCAAGCTGATTCTTGGCCTTTTGCTGAAGACGTTTCTTGATTGATCCTAAATCAAACCGCAGTTCTTTTGGCGGCTTAATCCAGATTCCGGCGCAAGGCGCTTCTGAATCTTGCGAGCAGAGCAGCTCCAAGCTGATGCTGTAAATATAAAAGCCCGAGGGCCAATTCTGGTAAGCTGCGGGCCAGCATTTCTTACCAATCCCAACCTGTCCCTCCGCACTGCTCGAATGATTGACGGTGCTGACCAGTTGCGGATGCTTTTCCTGAATGCGATGAAAGATGTTATCCCAAAACTCCGAATACTTGCGGCGAATTCTGTTCATCGCTGCTTCCAATTTCAGGACATCGGGGAGTTTGTGGAATAGAAACTGTTCTTCAGGTTTAAGATACAGGCCGTGTTTCGTTTTTGTCTTCATAATCTTGTGTAAGTTCATAAGTCATACGCCGCAATGCTTGTGCGTAGTGAGCCGCGAACAGGGCCACTTGGTCTGCTTTGGACAATTCCGCAAACTCATCCAGCACGTCTGCGATTTGTTTCCACGATACGGATTGGAATTTAACGCAGGAGGCTTGGTGACCATCCAGCGTCAGATAGAGACCGTGCAACTTCGTTGCCGGAACATTCAACTCGCGCGCTCGACGCTGTAAATCTTTCCATTCCCGCTGGGTCTGGTTGACGCCCTCCTCCGAAAATATTTTATTTTCGATATGGATGATAAATTTACCCGGAGCCGACACTTCCACATCCACACGGGACTCCTCACCGCATTTTTCACGGATGACCCGGTAAGGCGTCTTGGCGTATTCACTGCTAAAACCGATAGCCGCTAAGAATAATTTAAATCCAAGATTCCCCTGAGCGTGGGTGTCATCGCGTCGAAGCAACCAAGCAAGCAGCATCGAATGCCTGATTTCCTCATTTGCCACCTGCAACGTGTCGAGCAGATTGAAATCGTCAGCGGAGGTTGCTTGAAGTTTTTTGCCACACTCGTGTGCCGAGTTGAATCCTTCGAGCAGGCGAACGGAAAGTTTAATTATATCGCGACCGTTTGATGTCTGCCAACGATGGTAGCCATCGAGCAGCGCCTTAAACTGGGCTTTGCGGTCGGTTGCCATAATAACGGAATCTTGCCCATCGGCTTCGAAGAAAGCAACATCACCGGTATGCCCATCGTCCCAGATAATCCTGTTAACCGCAGCATCTGGACTGAATCCATTGCGCTTCAGCGGAAGATTGTTGGTTGCAATCCCGGCCCATTAGCCGTCGGCGCGCAGCAGGCAATGCCGAAAGCCTGCAATCGCGACTCATTTTCAACGCAATGTCCACTGCCTTGGGTTCCCGATCTCGTCGGCAGCCAGTTCGGAAGCGACCGCCGCAGCGTGCTCGTCGTGGCGTCCAGTTACAACGGATTCATCAAGGGTTATTCTGCGCGCGATGCAGTTTTACCCCTCGGCGATTACGTAACCGCTCGAAATGACGCCGATTGCGGGCTTGAACAATTCTGCCGGTCATACGTGGAGAATGTGGTTGCGCACGACGAGGCGTATTATCAACCGATCCTGCGCGATCTGCTGGAAGGTGCAGGCTGTGAGCCGGACTGCTGTTGCATCACCGATCTCTGCAAGGCCAGTTTTATCCAGCGTGGTGGCGGGCCGGATAACGGCAATCGGGGTGATATTGGCAGCGACACGGTAGTCAAAGATCACTGGGCAAAGTGGGTGCCGTATGTGACCGTTCTGGCTGATGGCGGGAGCGATGTGCCGTTGCCGTACCAGTGGCTCTGGCAGCGGATGCAGCAGTGCCACTTCATCATCGCGCTTGGCACCATCGCGGAATACGGCGTGCTGAAAATCTTCCAACATATGGCAGCGGCCTCTACGTCATGGTCATGGCGTGACGAAAGTGTCGTCCCCGATCATCCGACGATGAATGCGGGCATCACAAACTGGGAATACGGCAACGCCTGCTCGCGCCGAACAATGGGAAGTTGGCTGAAAAATGAAGACTGGTGGGTGTTGGGCGATTCGGCCAACCAGTCGCGTTGGCGCATGTTGCCGGTGTATCATCCGGCGTATGCAATCGTTCGCGAAGGTGACATCGGGTATCGCATGACGGCACCAAGGATTCGCCAGATGCTGATGGCGACTTGACCTGTAACTGCATTACTACGTCGCCAGCGCCTTCTGCAGCATCTTCCCGATGTATGTCGTCTTGTCCTCGTTTTGGAAAAAAACATGGCGGGCTTCAAAGGCGGCTTTTGACATTTTCTTGCCCGTATCCGGCGTGAGCCAGTGGTCAACCTGCTCAAACTTTGTGTTGGCGATGATGAATGAATTCAAGATCACCGCCGGGTCGGCTAGGCGTTGCTCCAGCTTCTTAATGGTCTGGAAAAAGGAAATCTTGGGGTCTTCCGCGCCGTCCAGATTGCGGATGCCCTTCGGGTCAACGAACGAGACGTATTGTTTGTCGCCGACCAGCAGCCAGAGAATGAAGTCCGGGTAAAAATTACCCGCCTCGAAAAAGCCAATGCCCCGGCCACGGCTTAAATTGCGCAGAAGATAAAGCTCTTTGCCCTCAAAGAACGCCCGGTAGTTTTCGTAAAAATTTTTCAGATCGGTGACGAAGTCGCGTTCGCCCTCGTTCAGCGCGACCGGACGCACATCCACAACACTGCTGTCGAGGTAGATGAGCGGCTGGTACAGATGCGGTCCAAAGCAGATGGACCGGAACGTGCCCCATTCAATCTTTTTCAACAGCTTGTTGGCGACGGCTTCTTTGACCTCGTTCAACTTGGTGATGATTTCCTTGGCCGACTGGTCAATGAGGAAGCGATATTCGGGCACGAAATTATCATCGTTTTCATCAAGGATTTCGTAGCGCAGCTGCGGCGCTTCCCACGCGGCCTTCTTGGTCTTGAAAAAGATGTCGCAATATTTTTTCAGTAGCGCCACGGCAATCTCCTGCCAGCGAGCCACCCGGTCGAAGCGCCCGATCTCCAATTCCTGCGGCGGGATATACAGAACATACCAGCTTGGGTCTTGCATCAAGGAATGGCACGCGTCCGGCGTCAGATTCAGGTTGAACCATGCCCGTTCGTTCTTGAACGCCTGCAACTGCTGGTCAATCTCTAGCCAGTCGAAGAATGCAAGATGTGACGCCGTGAGCTTGCCGTCGTTACGGGGGGCAATATCCGTGGTGGCCGTCAGGTCTGGCGCAATGCGGCTTTGAATTTTGGGATACCAGTCCAGCACGATGCGCCGACCCTGCATATCGGCATCCGGCGGCCCGAGCGCGGGCTTGGGGCCGCTCCGCTTGAAATCCATCTCTTCTGGCAGGCGCAAAATCTTGAGCTTCTGCGTGCCGAGACTTTTGAAAGTCGGCAGGACGAACTCGATGCGGTCGTCGTTGGTCGGCAGTCCTTCCTCTTCCAGATATTCTTTGAACTGCTGCATGAACTGGGCGCGGACGCCAAACACATTCAGCGTTTCCAGCAGGTTAATATGATCCGGCTTGTGACCCCGGATTTCTTCCACGAAGCCGCTCCGTTTCAAACCATTATTATAGCCTCTGAGCCGAACACCGCGTCCGAACAACTGAATGATTTGCGAGCCTTCCGTCTGCCCGACGTTCATCAGGCCCATCGTGCTAACGCGCCAACTGCTCCAGCCTTCGGTAAACTTCTTGGAGCCGATGAGCAGGTTAATTTTGGAATCAGCTTCGTTCAACGCGCCGAAAAGTGAACTTGAGAACGGACGCTCAGTGACCTTGAGCATTTCGGAATGTTGCTCGCACAGGTCGCACAGCTTGGGTGCATCGCCGACATTGATGACGCCAAAGGGTTCGTTTTCACCGATACGGAGCGCGATCTCGCCGTCGCTGCCTTTCAGGTGATCAACATGCAAGGCGGCAACGGTGGCCGCATTAAATACATTCTTGAGGATATCAGCGAAAACGTCGGCGGCTGAAAGCCCTGTCTCGATGAGAAACGGGAAGGCGCGACTGAAAATGTCATTGTCCTTGGTATTGAGCAATCCGGTGTTGCCGGAGAGCAGGCGTTGAATCCGTGCAACGGAATCCTGCCCGCCCTTGATAAACTCGGCGAGGAACAGCAGGACGTCCACCACGTCGGAAACCTCCCGTCGCCCTTCGGTACGGACAGCGGTCACTTTGCTGCCAACCAAAATCCATAACGGACGTTCGATCAGGAACGGGCGGAAGGCGTTCTCTTGATTTTCGTAAAGCAGCACCTGCTGGTAAAAAGCGAGTAGGCAGGCCGTAAGGTACAGGCGGCGGATTTCCTCGTCGTGGTCGTCGGCCAGATTGAGAATCCGGTAATCTTTGCCAAAGCCATCCCGGTAGAAATACTTGTAGGAGTAATCAAACAGGACGCACCGGGCATATTCCTCCGTGAGTTCCGGCTTGTTGGCGGCTTTGAGCGCCTGACTGAACGTGGCTGAATACTCGAATGAAAACCCCTTTTCGCACAGGCGGTCGCGGTTGTTTTTCCATTTGAAACCTCCTGCGCCCCGGTGGCCTTCATCCACCAGTACCAGATTGTTGCCCTCGAACGCATCCACCGCGATGGTCTTGTCGCCGCTGTCTTCCGACAACTTGGTGACTTCCAAAATCTCAACGGAATGACCGGCGAACAGGCTGCTGCTATCCTTGGAAAAGATTTCCGCCTCGATGCCGCTGGCTTCAAACTCCTGCAAGTGCTGCCGCGAAAGCCCTTCGTTGGGCGTCAGCAGGATCGTGCGGTTCAGCTCGCGCTCCCGCCCGTGCAGTTTCAAGTAGTGGCGATATTGGAGAATATTGACTTGCATGAGCAGCGTCTTGCCCGACCCGGTAGCGCTCCAGAACGCCAGCTTGCTCAGATTATCCGCCGTGTAGGGCTTGATCTGGTCGCGCTCAGTTTTATCCGTGTTGAAGCTGGTGACGTGATCATTCAGGTCATTCAGCAACTGGTCCGCGTCACGAAAATAGCGGTCGAGGTAAATCTCGGTGAATAGCAGGCCGAGATATTGAAAATATTTCCAGCGCAGTGGTTCGCTGCGCCGGGTGCTGATCGCCTGCGTGTGGCGAACGATGTTCTGGTCGTAAGTCAGCAGAATGTCGCGGGACAACTGCTGGCGCTCAAACAATCGTGCCGCAATGACGTGGTGAAAACGGGAGACATTATTTTCATCCACGCCTTCCAGCGCTGTGTCGTGTAGGCCTTCGGTGAGCGGGATGAAGGAATCCGTCTCGAACAATCCGAGCAACCACTGGTTTAAGACCAACCGCTGATCAAAGCGTAACGCGGGCGCTTGGGGGCGGCGGGCACGGCGGTTGGTAGTTGGCGCGGCGGCAGGCATTGTTAATTTGCGTTTGGGCGTTTCGGTGCTATCTGGCAGCCTTCCGCCCACATTTTCTGACGCCGTTGGCATTCGTCAACTGGCAAACGCGGATTCGTTTTTATCAGCCGGTCTAGGCAAGCCAGCGCCGTAGCGTGATCCAGAATCGTTTCTTCGACCAGCAAATCCAGCAACCACAATACTCCGTGCGCCTCCAGCTTGCTTTTTATGGCATGGTTGCGGAGTTTGTTGTCGCCCGTAAGTAGGATGGCCTTCATTTGAATCGCCAGTTGGAGCACCGAACAATCCTCCAACGAAAGGCTCGGTGGCTGTTCCGCCATGAACTCCACCAACGCAAGCATTTCCTCGCCGGAAAGCGTTTTCACCTTCAACTCGCCACGCAGTACAAAAATTTCCACCGGCTGTGAAACCTCACGCAACACCAAGTCAGTGGTGTGCGTCTCAATGCCCAGACGGAAATACGCTTCCAGCAATCCCGCGTTATGGAGATCAATCAGTATATTGGCATCCTGAATCGCGAGAATCATGAAACCAGTTGTAGCGATTCCCGGAATGCCGCGAGCGGTTTCCCCGCCAGACTGGCTGCCTTGGACAGGCTGACCAGTTCACTGGCGGTGGCGCGATACAACAACTGCTCAAACCGGTTCGATTGTTCCGCGCCGCGAAATTCCACCGGCTCAGGATTCCGCCAGCCATGCCGGTTCATGGCGATATGAAACCGGACGTAGAAATCGGCAGTCACCAAGCCCAAATCCCGCGCCCGCGCCATGATCGCGGCGATTGAAATCCCATAGCGCAATTTTAAATCGCACAATTCGTTCAAAGTGACAGTGCTCCGTTTGCCGCCAAATTCCGACACAAACACCGCCAGCGGCATCAGTAACGCCCCGGCAAATCGGTGACAAAGTTTTTCGATTTCCTTCGGGGTAAAATGATCGGCAAATTTCAGGAGCAGATGTCCCAGCTCATGCAGTGAGGTGAGTCGTTTCCGGTCGGCGGGAAACAGCCGGTTCACAACCACCACCGGAATTTTTCCCGCCCAGCCGGAAAGCCCGTCGAACTTGTCCGGCGCTTCCAACTCATAGACTTTGATTTGGTGATCTTCCAGCAACTCCAGCACGTTCGCCAGCGGGCTTAAACCCAGATTCCAAGCGTCACGCAGTTTGTTGGCGGCAGTTTCAATGTCTTCCGGTTTGCGGATGGTCCAGCCCACCAGTGGATTAATAAATTCGGTATCTAACCCCAGCAGGCTCTCCACCTCCAGATAACGCTCAAAAAAATCCCGCGCCCGTTCCTGCACTTCGGCCTTCTGTTTCACCAGCAACTGCGCGCGTTTGCGGAACTCGATTTTTGCCAGTTCCACGGTCGGCGGGCGGAAAAAATAATCCACACTCTGCCGCAGGGCATTGGCGATGGCGATTAACGCCGCGCTGCCCGGCAGCATCTGGCCGGTTTCATACTTGTGGAGCGCCGCATGGGTTGCGGTGCCCTGCATCTGGTCGGCCAACGCACGCAAAGAAAGGCCACGCATTTTACGCGCTTGTTCAAGCCGCTTGGGAAAAATGTTTTTGGAATTGATGCTCATCGTGTCGGTTGACAGAAGATAACAATTCTTCACATTCTGTCAACCAGTTGTTCACAGCCCTTTTCACGCATCCTGCACATCAAACATCAGCCGATTGAACTCGTCCTCGGTGCGGCGATTGGTAATTGGCGTGGCGGGTGACATATTAAATTGTATGAATTAACTTTTCCTTCGCAAGTTTCACGCACCGTGTGACCCAATCATCGAACGGTGGATGCTTGCTGAGCCACGTCGGGTGTGCCGTCCAAATGACATGCGTGCCGCAAGGCTGCAGTCGCATATAAAGCAAGTGATCCGCAACCGTTGTGCGTTCGGCGACCGAACGGTGTTCCGTCAACCAGCTTTCGTCAGGTGTCCAGTTCGTAATGACGACCAGATGGGGAGTAAGCGCACGAAGGACATTGTCCCCTCGATCAATCGGCGAACTCGCCTTCTTAACGGTGCTCCAATCCTCCAACTTGACGCCGCGCCACTCTGCTGTCACTTGATAACGCTCGACGGCGTTCAAATTTGCCCAAGCAAAACTGCTAAGAATATCCGCATGTTTACGCTGCTTTAGCTCCTTCCAATCCGCTATATCGTGGAAGCCAGCCAAGAACTTCAGGACGAATGACCAAAAATCACTGCCGAAGTTGTTCGGCCATTTTGTAAACTCAAAAGTATCAAACCTATTCTGTTCGCGAAGGACGGCTTTTGCACCCGATTCACGAGCATCGGTAACAAAGTCCTCCATTTCCCCCCAACCCCTTGTCTCCATGCCTGCAAAAACTATTTTACATGCGGCAGTGGGATAGTTCCGTCCGGCGACTGGAAAAAAAGGCTCAGGCATACCCGCCACTTTGGTTTCTCCGATTTCTTTAAGGAAATTTGCGGCTAGTGGCTGGTAAACCTTGACGAATGAATCAATATGTTGCTGCCATAAATACATAGCTAGACATCCTGCACATCAAACATCAGCCGTTTGAACTCATCCTCGGTGCGGCGGACTTTCCACGTCTCGTCGGTGCGCTTGAGGTTTTCAAGATTGTTGTCCCCGTTGACGTAGATGACGGCGAACTCCATGTCCTTGGTGTTGTAGCCCTGTTTCTGGAAAAAGGCGTCGAGGTCGGCGTTGGATTTCTCGGCCACGTTGCGCCAGATAACCAGCGTCTTTTCGCCGGCGGGATTCAGGCCGGTGACGACCTTGAAGCCGCGAATGGTGTCCGTGTGGCTCACGCGCAGGCCGAGCAGATAATTGAACGTCTCCACCAGATCCACGTTCACGGCGCGCGATTCGCCCACGCTGCCGGTGGCGATTTTGAGCTGGTAGGCGAACGGGTTGGCGAACTGCGCCACCGCCAGCAACGACGCGCTGCCGGCGCTTTCCACGTCCAGTTGGTAGCGGAGCAGATAATCCTCGCGCAACGGCGCGTGCTGGCGCAACAGGTCGTCCTGCCCGGAAGTGCGTTTCAATTCCAGATTGTTCAAGGCGTCCTCGTAGGATTCGAGGCGGAGATACTTGAACAGGTGGCTTGAACCTTCCCGCGAGACGGGTTTGCCGTCCTTCCAATCTTTGGAGTAAATCACTTTCTGGATGCGCGGTTTCAACACGGTGTCGAAGTGGTCGCCAACTTCGACAAGAATAAATTTCCGCTTTGTATCTTCATCGCGATTCAAAGCGATTGCAGCATGACCGTTCGTTCCTGAACCTGCGAAGAAATCGAGCACGACGCCTTTTGTGTCAAAGAGTCCAGCGCCAACAAGCTCAACATAAAGTGCGAGCGGATGGCAGTAGGAAAATTCCAATCCTAATTTATCTACGTCAGCTTTTCCTCTGCCTGCCTCTTGGATCACAGATGAAATCTGCCGCTGCGAATCGTCGGTGAGAAAAACTTTGCGGCGTGGCTGCGTTGTTTCGTCTTCGCCAAAAATAATTTCGCCTTTGGTAATCAGGTCTTGAATCGTTTCTGGCGCTCGCGACCAACCGCTTTCTGGGACAGGACAAGGCTTCTTTGTCCGGGGATGGATTAGTGGTATGTGAAATTTTGGGTCGGTTCTTTGTTCTGGCGCACCCATACCAACACTTTGGTAAATCCGTCCATCGTCATTGATGCAACGATATGCGCGTTCGCCGCCCGTGAAACCGGGGTAATTTGAAATCCATTTTGCAAATTCAGTCCGCGCTGCTTCACCAACTTCGCCATGCTTTTGAATTATTTGGCTGGCGGTGTCCATAATCAGGCGGAACTTCGCGTTTCGCAGATAGATCGAACCTTCGACATACGTTCGCCATGCTATGTATTCATGCTGTGTGGCGACGCCTTTGCGACCTAGCATTGGATTTTTCTTGTCCCAAACTATCGTTCCTCCGTTTGGCAAACCGAGATTATCAAAAAGCAAATGCAGCCGCTCGTATTCGTTTTCGTCTATGTGGCACAAATATGATCCATCACGAGTCAGAAATTTTGTTGCCGCTTTCGTAACTGAATCCATCATCGCAAGCCAACTGGAGTGCTGGTAAGAATTTGGATACAAAAACCCACTGGTTTGCGTGTTGTAAGGCGGATCAATGTGGATGCACTGAATTTGTTCACGGTAACGAGCTTGAATCAAAAGCAATGCTTGAAAATTATCGCTGTGAATCAGCAGGCCATTCGTGGCTTCGTCCAGCGTGGCCGCGCCGCCCAAAATCTTGTTGTCCGCCAGCAGCTTTTCCTTGAACTCCGCCGAAAAGAATTTCGTGTCCAGCACCAGAAACGGATTCGCCTTTAGAAATTTCGCGTCACGGCTTTTCCTTTTCTGGTTGAACAAATCCGGCGCGATTTCGGAAATGGCAAACAGCTTTTCCCATTCCTGCCATTGCGCGTCGTTGGCGGCAATCTCCGGGTAAAGCGCTTCCGCCACGCGGTCGAGCGTCACGCAATAATTCGTCTCCACCACGAATTTCTTTTTGAGCCAGAGCTTTTTCTGGAAGTTTTCCAACTGCTCCAAAAAATCAATGATCTTGCGGGCGATGGCGCGGATGGCCTTGATCTTGGCGAGGTATTGCCCCACGCGCGGCGCGTCCTCGGTCTCGATGTCGTCGAGGTGCATGATCTCGTTCTTGATGTAGAAATCGAGTTCGCGCCGGAGAAAGCCGCCGATGTCTTTGTGGATGAAATAATCGAAGCTGTTGCGGGCGGTGTAATCGCCCAAATGTTTTTCGAGGAGCGTGCGGTTGGGATTTTTCTCCGTGGGCGCTTTGGCGGCAAGGGCGCTCTTCCATGTAGCAGCCGACGTAAGGAGGCTCTGACTTCCTGCCCCCGAATTAGTATGAGCCTCCTCACGTCGGCTGCTACGAATTTCAGCGGCGAAGACTTGCTCCACGGCGAGCGTGTTCAACTCGGCCTGCTTGCGCTTGTCGGCGTCGGGCCGGTATTCAAACCGGATGACGAGCTCGCCGTCGGTTTCCAGGAGCGGATCGGCGGCGCACAGGATGAAACGGCGTTCCTGCCCGGCGGCGGATTTTTTGTTGTCCGCCTCGGTGTCGGCCTCGACGAGCTTGAAATGGATTCGTTTGCCGTCGGCCAGCTTGAACGTGTAGTCGCGGAGAAATTCGCTGGTCTTGATGTAGTATTGATCGGCGTTGGCCCAATGCAATTTCACTTCCTCGCCTTCGTAGGGAATGGCATAAACGCCGGCCTTGTAGCGGCGCAACGCCAGAAAATCGCCGCCGGAATAATAGCGGCGGAAGAAATTGGCGAGATCGGACAGGACTTCGTTTTCCAACGCGGACACGTCCACGGTGGCGGCAAGCTGGGCGCGAAGTTCCTTCACCTTGGGCGATTGCTCGGCCTGCTCCGCGCTGAAGCCAGCCGCACGCGCCGCCGCGATGGCCTTGGCGAGTTCGGTTTCCAGCCCGGCGCGGTCGCCAGTGGAGACTTTTTCCAACTCACCGCGAACTTGCGGAAGCAAATCGTTATCAAGAAACCGGGTGACTTCGGCGCGCTTCGCGTTCATCACGCGGTAGATGCCAAAGTCGAGGTCGGCCTGGTCGAGCATGAACAACTCGGCGAGGAGGGATTTTAGTTTGTCGAGATTGGTGTCAGCCATGCGCGCAGAAGGTTTTACACGACTTGCCAGCGAATGGAAAACAAATGCTCGCTGGACGTTTTCTGGCTCAGGCGTTTTTCCAGCCGTTCGATTAACAGATCGCGCTTGCCTTTGATCTCGTCCTCGACGTTGAAAATCTGCTGGCGCTGACTACGCTGGGTTTTTTCGAGGTCGCGGATTTTGTTTTGCAGACCGTGCTGCTCGTCAATGGTAGTGGCAAGACGCGTTTGACGGTTCAAGGCTTTGATTTGCGCCTTGGTGTCGGCAAGTTCCCTTTCGGCGGCCAGCACCATGTCCTCCGCCCAGCGGTCAAGGCGCTCGCGTTCCTGCTGGAAAATCTGGCTGTTGGATTCCAGCGAATGGGCAACGGTGGCCTGCGCGTGGCGTTGAGTTTCACGTCCCAGCCGATCATCCGCTTCGGGCGTCACTCCCGCCGGATTGGACGAAGCCGTGCAGCGGAACAGCTTTTCACACGTTTCCTGATCGAGCGACTGCCCGGCATCCGTGAATGCGGAAAACAGGAGGAATTCCTCGCGCTCGAAGGATTCAACGGTGAGTTTTTGCAGCGTGAGCCAGCCAGACTGGCCTTTCAAAGCTTCAATGGCCGTGATCCGGCCAACGTGATTGGAGATGTCAAACGCGACCGTTGCCACGGGTGTCGGGCAGTGTTTGCCGTTGTCCAAAACGTATTCACCCAGCGGGTGCGTGAGGCGATAAAGAAATTCACCGGCGATGTTCGGCTCCGTTTTGGAGATCAAATGATAGATGCCGAGCTTGAGATCGGGACGCGGCGGTGTGTGTAGCTCGAACGCCAGTACATCGGCCAAAAATCGGGCATGGTCGCGCAGCATGTAGCCGGTGAGCGCCCAAAAGAGACGCCCCACACGGTCCAGCTGATCGCGCGTCTGCTGCAGTTGCATTTTAAGGCGGGCGTGAACGTCCTCGTCAAAATGCTCCATCAGGGCGCGCTGGGTGTCATCCATCCGCGCCTTGATGCTGGCGTCCATCTCGTCGCGCAGTTGCTGGAAGGCTGCGGCAATTTCCGCCGGGGTGCGGCAGGTCTGGTAAATGGCCAGCACGCGTTTCTCGAAGTCCACGCCGGATTCAATCGAGCCGAGCACTTCATCGGACGCGCCAAACACGCCGCTGAACAGATGGAATTTTTCTGCGAGTAATTCCAGCACGCGCCGGTCGGCCTCATTGCGCTCGTTCAGAAAATTGATGACGACAACATCATGCCGCTGGCCGTAACGATGGCAGCGGCCAATGCGCTGCTCGATGCGCTGTGGATTCCACGGCAGATCGTAGTTTATGACCAGCGAACAGAACTGAAGATTCACGCCTTCGGCAGCAGCTTCCGTGGCAATTAGGATGTCAGCATGATCGCGGAAGTGCTCGATAATGGCGGTGCGAATGTCCACGGCACGTGATCCGCTGGCACGGCCCGTACCGGCATTGATCGCCAGCCATTTTTCGTAAATCGCCTTGGCCGCCGGATCGGTGTTGGTGCCGTTGAACAAAATGACCCGGCCCGCGTGTCCGTTCGTTTCCAGAAACGATCGCAGGTACTCCTGCGTGCGCCGGGATTCTGTAAAGACGAGCGCCTTGCGGGCCGCACCCGTCTTGGCCATTTCCGCGAAGCCAATGTCCAGTGCCACCAGCAGCGCACGTGACTTGGTGTCGATGCCGATGCCATGTGCCCACGCAATCAACCGTTCCAGATCAGTGATTTCGACTTTTAGTTTGGCGAGGTCAACTTTGGGTGCGCCAGCGATGACGGGCGGTTCGCCCTCGGCGATTGCGGGCAAGTCCAGCGCCTCGTCCAAGTAATCGTCCTCCAATTCTTCCAACGCGATGATCTGCTCGGCGAGGTTTTCTTCCGTTGGTTGTCCGTCGTGGGTTTTTTCCAACCGTTCCTTCATCGTTGCCAGCGTGCCCGCAATGGCATGGCTGGAAGAGGCCAGCAGCTTGCGGAGAATCAGCGTGGTCAGTGCCCGCTGCCGTACCGGGATGGAATAAGTGTCGTCCCGCAGCAGGAACTCGGAGACGGCCTCGTAAAACTTGTGCTCCCCGTCCGTCGGCTGAAAAGGGCGCGTGATCGGGTGGCGCTCCGTATATTGAATGTATTCGGTGACTTGATTTCGGAGCGTGCGCTTGCAGAAACCAGCCAATCGATCGCGCAATTCCTTGAGGTCGCTGTCCTGCCGCATGTATTGCGAGCGAAACGAACCCACATCGCCAAAAATATGTTCATCAATGACGGTGGAGAGGCCGTAGAGTTCGAGCAGGGTGTTTTGCAGCGGCGTGGCCGTCAGCAAAATCTTACGCCGGTCTTCCAATGCCCAGCGCAGGCGCTGGCCCATCTGATTACTGGGCCGATACGCGTTGCGCAGTTTGTGTGCCTCGTCTATCACCACAATGTCCCACGGTACGGCGCGGACGTCCGCCTGCATCGCGCTGGCAAAATTGAGGGAGGTGATGACGATGCCATCCGCAAGGAAGGGCGCAGGATTGCCGTCCGCCTGCGCGCGTCGGTAGGCAACGGAATCCAGAATGGTCGTTGGCAGGTTAAATTTTTCTTCCAACTCCAGACTCCACTGTTTGCGGATGGATGCCGGGCAGATCACGAGCAAGCGTCGCCGCCGTTCCGCCCAATACTGGCAGAGGATCAGCGCTGCTTCGATCGTTTTACCAAGACCAACTTCGTCCGCCAGCAAAACGCCCTTGCTCAATGGTGATTTTAGCGCGAACAGGGCGGCATCGATTTGATGCGGATTGAGATCAACCGTGGCGTTAAACAAGGAAGTCGACAGGCGATCCACATCGGCGGATGGCCGCTGAAGCGTCAGGGCATGGGCAAAGTAGCGGGCGTGATATGCAGTAAAGTTCAATTAAATGGTTTTCCCTTCGCCATGCCGATGCGTTCACAGCGTATCCCTCAAAAAACGTATAGGCAACTGCAAACCTTTCATTCAAAGCAGTTAATAGAATCAGGCTAAAACGAATGCAAAAAGACTTGGCACGTGTCAGCAGACTAATCGCTCAGATCACTTCACCGTGCTGCGGTTGATTAGCTAATATGACAAGCTGATCAACCTCACGGCACAGGGTAAACCCTGATACTGCCGCCCTTTTTGTATCCCAAAGCAGAGTCGGGAAAATCCACATAGAATTCAGAACTTTTGACCAACAAGCTCGTGATTTTGGCGAATAATTTTTTCTCACTTTCAAGAGCAAAATGCTGTTTTCCGTCATCCGTATTGGTAAAGCCCAGTAGCATTTGACACTCATCAGCGTGTTTTTGACCTGACTTTTTTTCGTTCGTGCGTTGAGCGGTCAATTCCAAAATCAAACATCCTTTTTCGGCGGATGTTAAAATGTGGTAATCGACTATATTATTTTCCGACAAAAATTTCACCAACCGATTCGCCCAAACAACCAATTGCTCTTCCGTCAGCCTCATGCCCTGCAAGAAGTGCTCCCTGACTCCCCTAGGACAGTCTTCTAGGCAATCATTGGGGGGGTATTTCATAATTGCATCGTGAACCGGCATCGCGGATACGCCGAGCAGCCCCAGAACTGACCGCCTGCGTTTAATCCCTTGCTGGCCGTCCTTAAAACCATCTCGCGTTCGCACTTCGGACAGAACTTGCGCGTGTCCTGCAGCAGGTCGAGCACTTCAGGATCGTGCTTGGCATCCGTTGATTCCAACAGCTGCGCCAGCCCAGCTTCGTTGACGATTTCAATTCCATGCTTCTCGGCCAGTTGTTTGGCGTCGCTGGTGTAGCCACGGAGCGTGATGAAGATGCCGTGGTGCATCCCCGCGTCGGTCAGCGCACCAAGAAATTCCCGCACAGCCTTCACGCCGACGTTCCATGTCTTCCACTGCTTGCACTGCACCGCCGACCGCTGGCCGTCCTTCTCGATGACGAGATCAATGCCGCCGTCCGGGTTTGCACCGCCGCGCCGCGTCACGGTGTAGCCGAGTTTCTGGTAGGCCAGAGCGACGATCTTTTCAAACTGAAACCAGTCAATGGCGCGAAGCTGATCCAAAAGCGTGGTCGTCGTCAGCGTGGCAGCGCTCGCAAATGGGGGCTTAACTTCGTTTCCGATCCGGGGGATGATCACCGCCGGTTTGATTGGATTCGTGTCATCGCGCGCATAAATCAAATCGAGAGCGGTTTGTCCTTTGGAGCGGGTTGCGATCCGGTAAATAACAAAGCCGATCAGGCCAACCACGGCCAAGATCACCACCCAGATGAAAATGATACCGATGGCGGCGATAAGCTGACGCCCTTGCGGCGTGATCACTGCAAGCAGGATGACGAAGCCCCCCAGCTTGACGACAAACTCAATCCAGTCGTCGTCATTTTTTCTGCGGCGGCTCATAGCTAATCTTAGCTTTCGGTGCCGGTCTCGCCGTTCTGGAACATCTCCAGTGCGGTCAGAAACGGTTCATTCAAATCCATCTGCAGATCGTGCTCCGGCGCAATACGCTTGAAACCCGCATACATCAGGCACATCAGGTGCAGGCCGCTGAACTTCTCGCCCGGCAGCGAGTTCAAAGTGTATTTCTTGTCGGGCGATGCGTAGTCGAGGCCGCTGCGACCGGCCACGCCGATCTCCATCGCCACTGCCCTGATCTGCTCGACCGGCATGGTGTCGTAGCGCTTCAGCGCGTCGAGGCAATAGTAAACGGCGGGCGTGGTCTTCCGGCGCAAGAGATCGGGATTGGTCGTGCCCTCCTTGGGCGCTGACGGATTGACCGCGTGCGTGCCGGGATCAGATTTCCATTCGTACCAGTTGCGCACCCCGATCATGTCGGCGAATTCATCCACCAGTGCATATTCGTCGCCCGGTCCAAGCTGCGGGCACCGCGCCTGCCAGTGCTGGAACAGGCGCTGCGACGTGGCGAACGATTCCGCCCGCTGATAGGCCAGCGCGTAGTTGGTGGCCCCGTGATAGAGATTGTCCATGAACAGCGCGTAGGCACCGTTCAGCGCCGCGCCCGCCCGCAGGATCAGTTTCGGCGTCACTTCCAGGATTTCAGGATTTTGCTGGGACTCCAACGCCTCCTGCGCGCCCATGAGCAGCGCCCCGAACTGCCCGGCAGCCAGCACGGGCATCCGCTCGCGCAACCGGGTTTCAATCACCATGTCGAGCGGGCAGTTGTAGAGGAAGCCCGCCAAGCCGCGTATCAGCGCCAGCGCCAAATCCTTTGAGGCCGCCGCCGGATAACCTTTGCGCTCCAGCTTGCGGATGTCGCCTTGGATACGCTGCAGGGCGTTCTCTTCCGACTTGTAGGTCGTGACAAAGAACCGGTTCTTCCCGGCCTGCCGGGCTTCCGCCTCCAGTTGCAGATGGCTCAATTCGTGCGCCGTCTGGTGCGAGCGCAGAATCTCCGGCAAGCCCGTGCGGAATTTGATCAGGTGATGGTCGCGCCCGTGTTTCCACGCCATCTGGACCGTGGCCGTAGTCTTGTCCTTGAATTCGCCCTCGGTCACGCGCACCGGATAGCCGGACAAGGACTCCAGACTAGCCCGAAAATTCTCCACCGCCTTGAACGCCTCGGATTCGTTCCGGTCGGCGAGTTCACCCTGAATTTTGGCGAACAACTGCCGCGCCGCCTGATACACCGCCTGGGAGCGGACGTCCTGCACCTTGGCCCGGTGAAACATCCGCTCCAAAGCCGCGCCCGCCTTCTCCGGCTGCCCGGTCTTGCTGTAAATGACGGCTTCACCGTAATACGAGTTGGCAAAATCCGGGTTCGCCGCAATGGCCTTTTCAAACAGGGCGATGGCCTCCTCCGTTTGGCCGCGCTCGTAGGTCAATGTCGCCAGACTGTTCAAGGCCCACGCATCATCCGGGGAAAGTGCGAGGGCGCGACGGATGAATTTCTCGCCCGTCTCCTTGTCTTTCTTATCGCGGATGTAAAGATTGGCGAGCACTACCCAACTCCAGACGTCCTGCGGACTGAGCCGCAACACCTCGATCAAATGGTTCACCGCGTTCTCGACGTCGCCCGATTCCACATATGCCATGGCCAGATCGCGCCGGGCGAGGTGCAGCGAAGGCATCAATTCCAGCACGCGCTTGAAGATGCCGACCGCCTTTTCATAATTGCCTTCGCCCGCACGTTGCGAGGCACGCTTGGCCAAGCGCACGGCTTCGTCCTGTGCGGTGATGGATTCCTCGGTGAAGGAGACAGTCACCACGTTTTCAGCGACCTCGATCGTGAGCGGCTGCCGGAGAAATTCAAACTGGCGGCGGGTCATCGCCTCAATGTTAGCGTGGTCGGGCCGCTGTGCCGGGATTGGCTGGCCCTCAAACTCGAACAGGTCGTTGATCTGAATGGTGACCGTTTTCAATGAGCGCTGAATATATGGAACGACCGCCGTCCAAGCGAAACAAAACCGGCAGGTTGAATCGAGTCGCCGAGTTGCATTCTGCCCGTTAAGATTCTGCCCGGCATGGAACACGAACTCATTTTCTACCAGTTCAGCCGCTCGAAAGTGGAGCGCGGCGACTTCAGCCATTTCCTGAATCTCTACGCGCCGGACAAGCTGCCCACGGGTCGGCGGCTGCGCGACATGGCGAACGCCTTCGTATTCGGCATCGAAGGCTGGGACAGTGATCCGCGTGAAATCCACATGATCCCGGAAATCCGGCGGTTCTATTCCGCGTTCCACGAGGCGTGGCCCTACTGGTTTTATTTCTGTAATCTCGACATGGACACGCTCCGGGCAATGACGATGTGCTGCATGCCCTCGATCAACGTGATGCAGGCGACCGGGCAAGTTCAGGTGTCCGTCACCTGCGAACCGCTGGACCTGTTGAATTTCATCAAACGGGATTTCCTGCCAATGAACCTGATGTGCGAGCGAGCCGGGATGTTTGAGGATCGGATTTACGACCGGACCAAGGCGGTGTTTGAATACTTCAACCTGCCTTTCGAGACCGAGCCACCGCCGGTGAAAAGATTTTGATGAACGTCGACGACAGGATCAGACACGCTGCGTCAGCCATTCAAGCCGCCGACGCCCTGTTGATCACCGCAGGAGCGGGCGTGGGCGTGGATTCCGGCCTGCCCGACTTCCGGGGCAAGGAAGGATTCTGGCGCGCGTATCCCGCCATCGCCAAGCTCGGCCTCTCGTTTGCGGAGATGGCGAATCCAACTTGGTTTGCGGAGAACCCGCAATTGGCATGGGCGTTTTATGGCCACCGGCTCAACCTCTATCGAAAGACCACGCCGCACCAAGGTTTCAGCCAGTTGCTGGAAATGGGCGAAGCCACGGCGCTCGGCTGTTTCGTTTTTACGTCGAACGTGGACGGACAGTTTCAACGCGCCGGTTTTGCGGCAGACCGGATCGTTGAATGCCACGGCTCCATTCACCACTGGCAATGCACCGTGCCGTGTTCAGAGAAGATTTGGGAGGCTGACCGTGAAATCGTGAATGTGGATGAAGTCGCGTTCCGCGCGCTAGAGCCGTTGCCCAGATGCAAAAACTGCCCGGCGCTGGCCCGGCCAAACATCATGATGTTCGGCGACTGGTCGTGGCTGGTGAATCGCGCCGACGCGCAGCAGAAGCGGTTTGCCGCATGGCTCGATGAGCTGAAGGAATGCTCGGCCAAGCTCGTGGTGATCGAACTGGGCGCGGGCAGCGCCATCCCCACCGTGCGCCACACCTCGGAGCGGGTGTGCCAGCGGACCGGCGGCACGCTCATCCGCATCAACCCGCGCGAAGACGATGTGCCCGGCGGACAGATAGGGCTGCCGTTCGGCGCGGCGGAGGGCATTCGGAGAATCTGTGATTGCTTGTAACATGACTCACCGCAGAATCGGCGGGTAGGATCACCTCAATGAAACGCCGCACGCTCAGACAAGTTCGCGCGAAAGGAGAACCGGGGCAGCACCATAATGTTTATGTCGTGCTGCTGGACCCCGCCGTCGGCAAGCTCCGAAAGGTGCGCGCGGAAAATCCCAAGCGTGATCCGAAGAAGCCCTGCGTCTATGTCGGCATGACCGGCCTGACGCCGGAGGAGCGGTTCGCCAACCACAAGGCGGGCAACAAGGCTGCGTACGTCGTGAAGCGCTACGGTCTCCACCTGCTGCCTGAACTTTACGCGCACCTGAACCCGATGCCGTTCGCGGCGGCGGTCCAGATGGAAATGGACTTGGCGGAGGATTTGCGCCGGGCCGGGAACACGGTCACGGGCGGGCATTGATCCGCACTCGTCACGGAAGCCCGGTTAATCACCCCACCACGGTTTTTCAAACATGTCCCGGTCAATCTGTACCGGCGCAATGCAGCGCGGATCATCGGTCTTCGGGTTGTTGACGAGGTTGCTGACCGGATAAATCTTCAGCGGCTCCTGCAGGGGGCTGTGCAACGCCGACTGAAACAGGTCATTGCCCGGCTTGTGGTCCAGCCACCAGCGATAATGCTCCGGTTGCACAATGGCTGGCATCCGCTCATGCAGCGGGGCCATGGTCGCGTTGGCCTGCGTCGTGATGATGGTGAACGATTCGATCGTCTGGCTCGGCGGCGCTTCCGCCAGATCGGTGTCCGGCTGGCCCGCCGACGGCGGCCTGATCCAGCGTTCCCACAGACCGGCGAAACAAAACGGTGCGCC
>TBL_comb47_HYPODRAFT_10002761_pt1 | contig 21387 bp, 3 predicted proteins | sample TroBogypolimnion_40_FD_10682 | JGI IMG/M metagenome (IMG submission 10682) | reverse complement strand
AATATATTTTTAGATAAATGAATTTCGAAAGGATATAGGATTTATCTATGGTGGGATTTGGTGTAGTAGTTGTTTCATAATTGTTGTTTCAGTTAATAAATATTTGTATCCTTCAAAAGGAATTATCTTTTATGTTTTTATAAGTGTATTTTTTAAAAGTGCTATATTTGGTCGAATAAGTCATAAAAAGCTGTTATTTATTTAATTAATGTGTTAAAAATCTGTTAAAGCAAATATGTTTCCAAAAATAGTAAAAAAAACGTACATAAGGTTAAATTTAATTTAAATAGATGTTAAATATATGTTAAATGTGACATGCCGAAAGACATTTCATTTCTTATAAAAAGATTTTGTTTAATTATTAAGGAATTATAAAATGGAGATGCATTTATATAGAATTATGAAATGTTCTTGTATCTGACAGCGTTTAACTAAACGTAAATACAATTCATAAAAAGTGACAACATGTATAACAGTTCTGTCAACACGTTGTCGAGTTCTAAGAATATGTTGTCGAGAGTTGAAAAAAATTTTGTCACGAGCTGAGAACATGTCATCGTGTTCAGACAGTTGATTGTTGTGACATGATGACCTAAGTCAGAATAATGGAATACTTTCATGAAATGACTGTTTACAATATAGACTAAAAACAAACAACCCCATCAATATATTGATGAGGTTGTTGATATATTATATAGTATAAATATTATTTATACTATTATTGATTAGTTTATGCTACTTTTTCTTTAGATAAGAGAAAGGATTAATAATATTTGCTCCAATATTTGCATTGTTATAAGCCAATCCATAATCTTGAGAATCTAAATTTCCGTTTCCATCAATATCGCATATAACATATCCATTATTAACAATTGGGTCATCAGAATTTGCAGATACATAAATAAATGTAGCATCTGCTGATTCGAGATTGCCATTTTGATTAACATCACCACCCCAGATGAATGCATGATTATTATTTATAAACATTCCTCCATCAAAAGCAAATTGAGAAATATAATTATAGAAATCATATTTAACGGTATCAGTTGAAAAATCAACTGAATCACTCCAGGTTTCTATACTATTTCTATGTTTAATTTCTATATAATGATATCCGGTTATTCCTGCTGATAATGAAATTGTAATTAAACCATTATTATTTAGATTAACTCCATAAAAGACAGTATCAATAGGAAATGAAGAAAGAAGATCAGCAGTAATATTTGTTTTTCTAATTAAAACCATAACAGTATCAACTGTAGTTCCCGAGAAATTTTTAAATAAATCACCGGTATCCCAATTTATACCAAGTGTTTGATTCATTAAGCCTGTAGAACTGTTAAAATACTCCTGAAGCATTGCTGTTAAATGTAGTATTTTTGAAGAATTAACATTAATGTAATGAGACGATGAAATTCCATCACCACAACTACTATGACCTTTAACGCTAATATTTCCGGAAAATGCAAGTGATGCATAATTAACCATTATTGAATTGGAAGAGCTTGTATCACTGTTGCCATTTGGAAATGTCCAGATATATGAAGTAGCATTTTGTATTGTTGGTACGGTACATAAAATCACAGATTGACCTTGATATACTAAAGAATCTGTCATTATTATACCGGCACCTGCTGGTATAATGTTAATATTAAATATTAAAGTGGATGAAACTCCATAGCAATTAGTATTTTGTCCTCTAACTTTTATAGTGTCTGTTAACGGACTATTCCCAAAGTTAACAGTAATGCTATTTGAAGAGCTATTACCTGTTATTGATGCAGGTAATGTCCAGATATAAGTAGCTGCACCCTGAATAGGAGAAACTGTATAAACAACTCCTTTCTCCCCACTACAAACATTTGTTAATCCCGTTATAATTCCTGCTGTATCGGGTATGTGATTTATTGTTATTGGTAACGATGCTTCAATTCCATCTCCACATTTATTATGTCCTTTAACAGTAATATTTCCTGAAATTGCAGAAGTTCCATAATTAACTTTTATGTAATTAGTATTACTTATACCATTTGCTCCTGTTGGTAAGTTCCATATATAAGAAGTTGCATTTGCAATTTCAGGAACTGAATAGATAACACTATCTTGTCCCTGACAAACTATTGTTTGCCCAGTAATTGCTCCTGAAGGATCAGGTTGAGTATTAGTAACAATAATTGTATCGATTATAAGCCCTCCATTTCCACACGAATTATGTCCACAAACAGTAAGATACCCTGAATAAGAAGAAATACTATAGTTTAATTTAATTGTATCAATTGAACTGCTTCCTGATGCACCTAAAGGCATCGTCCATATATAAGAAGTAGCGTTGTTTATATTTGTAACATTATATGAAACATTATTTTGTCCTTTACATACTATATTTTCACCGGTAATAATACCTGATCCCGAAGGTAAAGGATTAACATTAATAAAAATTGAAGAAGCAATTCCATCTCCCATCAGATTATGTCCCTTAACTTTAATACTATCAGAAATAGCATCGTTACCGAAATTTACAATAATGCTGTTTGTATTACTTGTTCCTGTTGCACCTGAAGGCAAAGTCCAGATATAAGAATCAACATTTGGTATAACTGGAATAGTGTAAACTACATTGTTTTGACCTTGACATACTGGATTATTTCCTGATATTATTCCGGAAGCAAATGGAAGAACCTGAGGATAAACATTCATTATAATTGGATTAGAATTTCCTCCTGAATAACAAGCTGAAGGAACTAATGTACAAGTTATTGTATCTCCGTTATTTGGTACATAAGTAAATGTATTTGTAAATAATGAATCTTTTAAACTATTATTTACATACCATTTATAATTCTGACCATTTAAAGGATGGTCAACATTTGCAGTATAAGTTACCAAATAGTCTTGATATGATGGATTACTTGTTGCAACTATATTTATATTTTGAGTAACAGGAGTAATAGGTGAAGTTACTCCACTACCACCCAAACTGGTACATCCATTGATGGTTGAAGTTACTGTATAAGTATTTGTATTATAAACAGTAATTGTTGACGATGTTGCTCCTGTATTCCATAACAAAGAATCAGTTGAAGTGGTTGAAAGTATAGAGTATCCACACCCATTTTGAACCATTACAATTGGAGTAGGAGGTAGAGGAATAAGGTTAGCTGTACCATTTCCGAAGGCACTTGTACAACCATTTTGGGTTGTAGTAACAGAATACGAGCTTCTATTATATACAGTTATTGAAGATGTTGTTTCTCCTGTATTCCATAGCAATGGATCTAATAATGTAGTTGAAAGAACAGAATATCCACAATAATCCTTTACTGTTACAATTGGAGCTGATGGTGTTTGGTTTACTATAATTGATTTACTAGAAGGTGTACTATTACCACACAAATTAGTCCCTTCAACAGTAATAACTCCATTAACTGAATTAGTGTCGTATGAAACATTTATACTATTAGTTGAGCTTGTTCCAATAGCTCCGTTAGGTAATGCCCATATATATGAAGTTGCATTGTCAATTGGGTTTATTGTATAAGTATATCCTGATTTATTTGAACATACAATTGGATCTCCAATTATTATACCTGCATCAGTTGGTATTGAATTAACATTTATCATTAATGCTGTGGAAGTACCTTTTCCATGTGAATTATATCCATATACTTTAATACTATCACTTTGAGTGTTGTTGCCGATATTTACTATGATACTGTTAGTAATACTTGTTCCGATTACACCTGCTGGCAGTATCCAGTAATAATAATCTGCACCTGCTATTGGAGGAACTGTATAAACGACATCAGTCTGCCCTTTACAAACATTTATTGGTCCTGAAATTGTTCCTGCATCAGCAGGTAATGGACTTACAGTTATATATAATGAGTCGGATACTCCATTGCCACAATTATTATTCCCTTTTACAGTAATATTCCCGGATACAGCATTATTATTATAATTAACAGATATAGTATTTGTACTGCTTGTTCCTGTAGCTCCGACCGGTAATGTCCATATATATGAAGTAGCATTGGGGATTGCAGCTACACTATAAGTAATTCCTGTCTGTTCATTATGAACTAGTTGTTGTCCTATGGGAGTACTTGCATTTTCCGGAACATTAATAATATTTATCATTAATGAATCAGATGGCGTCTCACCACAATTATTTTTTGTAATAGCTATAATGTAAGCTGTTCCTATAAAGTTTTCATTCAAATCAACAGTTGCAGTTGTTGCCGATGTATTATTCCAGCTTATTGTTCCTGCTGATTCAGGATTGATTCGCCATTTATATGTTAATGTGGTATCATGAAGTTTAGTAGTTGTATAATTTATGTTTTGAGAATTAATACACAAATAAGTTGCTCCTATAGGTTGAGTAGTTTTTGGAGGTGCTACACAAATACTGAAGGTGTCAAGTTGAGTTGTACTCCAACGATTCAAAGAGTCTTTTGCTCTAATATATAAACTGTGAAAACTACTTGTAAGCATTGATAAATCTGCTGTAAAATTCGAAGTAATTTCCTCGGTATTTGCTGTAGTAACTGAAGTTCCATTCCCGTATCCCGGGTCTGTATCAAAAAAATATTCCAGTTGTGAAATATTAATACCAGTTGAAGGAGCAAGTTGGGTTAAATGAAATGGCATGTTTTGCGTTGTGCTCCATTGCCCTTGATCATCTTTTGTTCTGGTATACAAAATATGGAACTTTTCGTTTGTGTTTTGAAGAGGTATATTAAAATTAGTAGAAATAGTATCTGCAAATACTGTAGTTAATTTAATTCCATTTCCATAACCAGGGTCTGTGTCAAAAAAATATTCCAGTTGAGTTATATTTGTCCTATTTGTATTAAATTTATAAAATGAAGAATTAAGGGTTGAACTCCATCTATTTTGATCATCTTTTGCTCTAATATACAAAGTGTGAAATCCATTGGGTGTGTTTTGTAAAGGAACAATAAGATTGGTAGAAGTTGTATTTGACAATAATGTATTAAATTGCGACCCATTTCCAAATCCTGGATCTGTGTCAATAAAATATTCCAATTGTGTGATATTTGAAGTATTTGTTGAAAACTTATAAAATGGCACATTCTGAGTTGAACTCCAGTTGTTTTTGCTATCATATACTCTTATAAATAAGATATGGAAACCATTAGTAGCAGAAGTTAAATCAACATTAAAATTAAAATTAACAATATCAGAAACTGGAGCTGACAATTGAGTACCATTGCCAAAGCCGGGGTCATTATCAACAAAATATTCTAAATTAACTATACTGTCTTGTACATTTATGCTATCTGTTATTATTGATGAAGAAATTGCTATGTCACTAAAAGTATTTCTCCCATTAACATAATAAAAAAAGCATAATATGGTAAATGTAAAGAGAATTTTTTTCATTGCTTTTATTTATTTTTTATTTATAATTAAGACAGGTTTATTCTTAATAATCGAAAACTATTCATAATTGTAATAATCATTTTTTTTATATAAGAATATTTTAACTTGTTTTAAATGATAAATAAAATAAGAATTTATTTAAACGATAATATTATTATTATTTAAATACATTCTTATTAATATGTATGCATTTTAAACATCTTAATTAATAATTGTTAATGAATTTTTGCTTTAACATTTACATCCAGCCCACCATTAGTAGAACCTGTTGTACTTGAAGTGTTAATTTCATATATTGAAGGACCTGCAGGAATTCCTGATAACACATAAGGCTGGGCTCCACCAAAAGCCCCACAATCAACTCCATTTATTCCTGCTCCTATAGCAGGTGATCCCGTTTTTAACTTCCATATTCCATCAGTTGAACCTGAAAATATAAATACTGTTGACATATCAACATTAAGTTGGTTATTGTTGCCTACCGGCAATTGCGAACCATTTGAAATATTATTTGAAAAAGCATTATTGGAGCCTAATATATTACCTCGGTTTATTATATTATTTGTTATAAGAAAATTGTTAACATTTATTGCATCACCAATACTATAACCACCATTTGGACCACTAATAACGTTATTAGTAATTGTTCCTGATATATTATTACCAAGTTCAATCGTTCGGAGTTCATAAATATCACTACCATTAATAATGTTATTACTTATTATAACATTATATATTGACGCTCCAGTATTATTAACGATTTCCCATTTTATATAATTTTGACAAATTAAGATATTGCTACAACTAATATTACTAGATAGAAAAACTGCATAAATTTTATTTTTTATAACAGAAATATTGCCACAAGATATATTAATACCACTAGTTATTTCAAGACCGGTAATCAAACTTCCGCTACTTCCATTATTTATTGTAAAATAGTTAAATTTAGCTGTTATAAGTAGTTTTTGAGTTTGCGGATTTTCAGATAAAAAATACCCCGGTCCTATAATAGTAAGAGGTTTACTTATCGTAATATCTCCATAACTTATTGTAGAGCCTTCCACAAAAATAGTGTCGTTGTCATTGGCTGTAGCATAAGCTGAATTCCAATCACTAAAATTGGCATTTATACCCGGATTGTTGTTTAAACGCCATTTAGTTGCATTTGCATTATAAGCAAGAACTAAAATAATTGAGAGTAAAAAGATTTTTTTCATTGTTTATTAATTTTATTTGTGAGTAAATAATTTTTCGGTAAAAGTACAAAAATTGTTTTTAAAATAACAAATTTATTTTATCAAAAACAATAATTTAGAATGATTACAAATAAGAATAGTCTCTTAAAACATTAATAAAAATAATGATTTTTGGGAGAGAGATAGTAATACTATATAGTATTATCAGTATTTTTGTATCTTAGCATGTTATAATGACTGTTATTATTGATGTTTTTGAGGTTATTAAAAAATAAACAACAATTTTCACAGAGATTATTATTCTTTCTAAAATAATAATTAATTGAATTAACAATTGTAAATTAATTCTCGAGACATATATTACTCAATATAACAACACATTAACGATTGAAATATTTGTATCATATATTTTTGCTTATTGTAAAAACACTTTGAGGTACGATAAAAGCATTTGCCGATATGTAAAAAGGATTGTTCGCTATGTTAAAAGCATTAGTCGCTATGTTATAAGGACTGTTCGATATGTTAAAAGGATTTGTCGCTATGTTAAAAGCATTCGTCGCTATGTTATAAGGACTGTTCGATATGTTAAAAGCATTTGTCGCTATGTTAAAAGGACTGTTCGTTATGTTAAAAGCATTCGTCGATATGTTATAAGGACTGTTCGATATGTTAAAAGGATTTGTCGCTATGTTAAAAGGACTGTTCGTTGAAATATTTGTAATAACACTTAAATCAACAATCTTGCTATTTAAATATCAAACATATTAGTTTAAACTCCGAATAAAACGCTTCATTAGTCAAACATTTTGAACAATATTAAAAAGAGCCGATCTCAAACTAATGATAACGGCTCTTTGAATAGATTGCATTAATAAGACCTTGTATGCAAGGTCTTTACTTTTTCTTTAGATAAGAGAAAGGATTGATAATATTAGCCCCAATATTTGCATTGTTATAAGCCAATCCATAATCTTGAGAATCTAAATTTCCGTTTCCATCAATATCGCATATAACATAGCCATTATTAACAGCTGGGTCATCTGAATTAGCAGCTACATAAATAATGGTAGCATCTTCTGATTCGAGATTGCCGTTTTGATTAACGTCTCCACCCCAAATCCATGCATGCGTTCCATCTTGTAACATACCGTTATCAAAAGCAAATTGAGAAATATAATTATAAAAATCATATTTAACGGTATCAGTTGAAAAATCAACTGAATCACTCCAGGTTTCTATACTATTTCTATGTTTAATTTCTATATAATGGTATCCGGTTATTCCTGCTGATAATGAAATTGTAATTAAACCATTATTATTTAGATTAACTCCATAAAAGACAGTATCAATAGGAAATGAAGAAACAACATCAGCGTTAATATTTGTTTTTCTAATTAAAACCATAACAGTATCAACTGTAGTACCCGAGAAATTTTTAAATAAATCTCCGGTATCCCAATTTATACCAAGTGTTTGATTCATTAAGCCTGTAGAACTGTTAAAATACTCCTGAAACATTGCTGTTACCATCAATGTTTTATTAGTAGCTGGAGGCATAAGAGTTGTTACATTGCCTGTTAACGGTAAAGTTGTTAAATAACCAGGTCCACCAGTGTATAAAGAATTAGCAGCAAAAATATAGTAATAATACTGTATACCTGAAAAAAGATTTATATCAGTAATATTTGTATCAGTTTGATAAGCAAATATTACACCTCCACCTAGCATGTCATTTATATCATAAGTGATGCCACTAATAGGAGTTGCAGATAAAGTATTTAATGTGCTCCTTAAAATAAGATAATGATCGGCACTTGTTGAAGGTGTAAAATGCCCTACAATAGAATTAACACTAGCAGTTAAATTTAAATTAGTAGGTTGATCTATAGGATTAACAATAAACGCACCTGATATTGCAGAAGTTACATTAGATCCGCAGTTTCCTGATACAATACAATAATAATATAATACTCCATTTGTTGTAGCTTGTGGAGTATAACTATTTGTTTGAGCTCCATTGGCTGAACCAAGAGATATGCCTCCTGTATTATTTGCTAAAGTATTACTGTACCATTGATAAGTTAAATTACTTCCATCAATGCTAACTGTAATAGGTGTAAAAGTACTATTGGCACAAGTTGTTTGACCTGTTGTAGACTGACTGATTATATTTAAAATAGGATTAACAATAAAAGCACCTGATATTGCACTTGTCGTTGAACAATATGTACCATTTACCTGACAATAATAATAAAGTGTTCCGGATGCATTAGCTTGTGGTGTATAACTATTAGTATGAGCACCATTTGCTGAACCAAGAGTTGTACCTCCATTATTACTAGCAATAGTATTACTGTACCATTGATATGTTAACCCTGTACCTGTAGCAGTTACTGATATTGGAGTAAAAATACCATTTAGACACTGTGATTGTGTTGCAGTAGATTGACTGCTTATTGCTGTTGCAGGAACTACTGTAACAACAGGATTTAATTTTACAGTTGAGCCACTGATAATTGAACCAAAATTACCAGCCCAAGATGTGTAATCATATCCGGCATCTTCAAAATAAACTGACCTTACTCCAGTGCCATAGTTAGTATAAGAATGACTTGTTGTAGTCCAGTTAGAACCATTTGATTGAATCCAAGACGGTGCGTTTGGTGTAGTGTAGGTTGTGGGATTTGACCATACAGAAATTGAAGTACCTCCAGCATTTTTCAATTGTGTTAGTACCCCAAAATAATCATTATCAGATCCGACATTTGGAGAATCAAAAATTCCTCTATAACTATCAGCAATATAGATTAAAGGTTGTGCATCAAGTTCCGTTGCTAAATAGCCATTTGATATTAAATCTACAGATTGATATTTTACATCTGTTGCATAGGATGTAACAAAACCTGAACCTGTTGCTGCCCATCCACTTCCACCATTTGTTGAAAGAGTCCATGAAGATAATCCAGAAACAGCATTAGGGTTTACTATAAGATTCCCATCAGCTATACAACCATTTGCATCGACAACACTTACTATTTGATAATTAGTTGTAGTGATTGGGCTTACTGATATTGTACTACCATTAACTAAACCTGTTATAACAGTATTTGTGCCTCCTGAAGGAAGATAAGTTAAAGTAAATGGACCGGCAGAATTTGTAACATTAAAAGTTAAATTTGTAGAACTTCCTGAACAAATAGATTTAGTACCTAAAAGTATAGGGGGTTTGGTATAAGGATTACTAATAACTGTATAAGAACTTGTACTTGTAGCAACTCCATAAGGGGTTGTTACAGATACTGTTCCTGTTGTGCTATTTCCTACAATTGCTGTTATTAATGAAGCGCTGTTTACTGTAAAGCTTGTTACAGCTGTTCCTCCTATTGTAACTGTAGTTGTCCCATTAAAGAAAGATCCGTTAATTGTAAGGGTTGACCCAAAACAACCATGTATTGATCCTAAACTTGAAATTATAGGAGGTGAGGTAGTAGTCGTACTAAATGTAAGTGGTGTTGTTATTAAATAATTAGGCCCACCAGAACAACTTGTAGCATTAACAGCATAAACAAAATAATAATATTGTGTTGCAGGTATTAATCTTGAGTCAGATAATGTTGAGGTCGTTTGATAAGCTATTACAGAGTCCCCTGTGCTAAGTATTGAAGTATATGGATTGTATATAGTTCCATTAATTGGAGCAGTTGGAACATTACCAGTAGTATTCCTAACAATTAAATAATGATCTGCTCCCGGAGTGCCTGTTGAAGCTGTAAATGAGCCTGTAACAGTTGTATTGTTTGGAGTTAATACTAAATTAGTAGCTTGGTTAGCCGGATAAGCACAATGAGTATAATATGAAGATTTAAGAGGATTAGCTGTTAAGTAAAGTGGAGGTCCATTTGAACATCCTGTTGAATCAGATGCAAAAATAGAATAATAATAGAGTGTTCCTGCGGTTAAAGGCCCATTATCAGTAAATGATACACCTGTCTGATATGTTATTACAGTACCTCCACCTAATGAAACTCCTGATGAATAAGATGTCCCATTAACAGGTGTTGCAGTAAGACTATTTGTTGTGCTTCTTACAATCAAATAATGGTCAGCACTTGATGAAGCTGTAAATGAACCTGAAATAGTTGATAAAGTTGAGTTAAAAATTAAATTAGTTGGTTGTGCAGCTGGGACAACACAATTAGTATAAATATCGCTATTAATTGATGTAGGTGAATAAAGAGGTCCGCCTGTACATATGGCATTAACTGAATATACATAATAGTAATAATGAGTTCCTGAAATAAGTCCATTATCTGTATATGCTGTTGTAGATCCTAATTGGTATGAAACTACTGTGCCACTACCTAACAATTCTCCAGATGTATAAGTTGTCTGATTTGCAGGTGTAGAACTTAATGAACTAAGCGTACTCCTGATTACAAGATAAAAATCAGGTATAGGATAAGGAGCTGTAATAGTACCTGCTATACTTGTTGTACTTGGGGTTAAAGATAAACCGTCAGGAGGATCGGAGGGAGCAATACAAGGTGTATTATTTAATGTTACTGTAAAATTAGTAAGTGGGGATGCAGTTAAATAAGCTATTCCACCGGAACAAGTTGAATTAGCAGCAAATATATAATAATAATATCTTTTATTAGATATAAGTCCATTATCTGTAAATGTAGTACTTGCACTAATTACAACAACTGTATTAGAGCCCAACATAGTCCCTGGAGTATAAGTAACGCCGTTAACTGGTAATAATGAACCAAATGTACTTGCTGTACTACGGAAGATTAAATAACTGTCAGCACCTGAAGCAGGTGTAAAAGACCCTGTAACACTATTTAAAGCAGGAGTTAAAGATAATATAGTAGGTTGAGATGAAGGATTAACAATAAACGCTCCAGATATTGGACTTGTTTTATCAATACCGCAACTACTATGAACTACACAATAATAATAAAGAGTGCCATTTAAATTAGCTTGAGGAGTATAGGTGTTCGTTTGTGCTCCATTTGAAACAAGAGCTGTTCCTCCTGTTGTACTTGCAGTTGCATTACTATACCATTGATAAGTCAAACTTGTTCCTGTAGAAGTTACTGAAATTGGATTAAAAGTACCATTAATACATGCCGTTTGGGTGGCAAGGCTGTAAGCAGTTATATTTGTTGTATCAGCTAAAGTTACAGTGTCACTACCTATTGGGCATACATTATTTATGTATTTTAAGTAAACAGTACTAATTGCAGCAGTTGAAGGCGGTGTATATGAATTAGAAGTCTGATAAGTTAGCCCTCCGTCAAAAGAGTAGGTAAATGGAAGTACATATTGTATAGAAAGATTTTTTATGTTACATCCTTCAGCATTTCCACCTGATCTTGTTGCAATTGAGAAAAACCAAGTTGATTTATTAGCTGCGCCATATGCAGCCGGTAAAGGGACATTACTAAAACAAGTTGTTCCTCCCCATATAACTGTAATCTGATTTGAACTATTTACACTAAAACTAAGAGTTAAATATGTGCCACTTGCTGCTTGAGCAATTTGAGTCGTATAAGCTGAGGTTCCCGGTACAATTGCTCCATTCCACATTATTGATATGCTATTTGTTCCATAAGTTTCCATGTAAATACTTAAACCTGTACCAACTCCATGTTCAATGCCAGCTACACCATTTGCTGTTGCAAGTGCGGCAGGTGTAGTTGGTATGTCAGGAGCAAAGTTAAAACTTAAACCATCAGCAGGAGCACTATTTGGATAAATATTAATATCAACAGAAGCTGAAAATGCTGATGAATTAATTGCAGCAGGATTGTTAATGATCATTTCTGCAACTTGGGATGTAGCATTTTGAGTTAGTTGTAAAACACCACCTGTATATATTGGTGTATTTGTGCCTGTTGCTCCTATTACAGAAGTATTAGCAGGGGCAGATGCTAAAGTTGAATTAACTAGAGTTGCATTCCCAACATTAGCTCCTGAAATAGTTATAGGTGAAGGAGTACCGGTGTAACATACACTTTGAGAAGAAGGAGAGATAGTGAATGAAGATGGAGTTGGACAAATATACAAACTAGCAGTAAGTGGAGTTGTAGTTAAATATGTTATCCCTGAACAGGATGTTCCATTGTTAACTGCATAAATGAAATAAAAATTAGTTGAATTAAAAGATAAATTGTTGTCTGTAAATGCAGTGCCTGTTTGATATGCTATCACAAGATTTCCTGTTCCAAGTGTTGATGTATAGGGAATGTATGTTGTGTTATTAACTGGTATAGTAGGTGTATTTCCTGTAGTGTTTCTAACAATAAGATAATTAGTTGCATTTGCATCTGCAGTAGCTGTAAATGTACCATAAATAGAGTTAGAGTTTGGAGTTAATGTTAAAGCTGTAGGTTGTGCTAAAGGAATTGCACAATTAGTTGTAGTAGCACCAGTAAGAGGACTCATCGTATTATTGTATAATGGAGGAGTACCACCGCCAGTACAATTAGACATTGCTGCAAAAATGTAATAGTAATATTGTGTATTTCCAGTTAATCCTGCATCTATAAATGAAGTACCTGTCTGATATGCAACAACTGTACCTAATCCTGATCCTATTGTATCGCCTATATTATATATTTTTGCATCAATTGGTGTTGCATTAAGAGTACCTGAAGTATTTTTTATAATCAGATAATGATCAGCACTTGGTAATCCAAGTGAAACTGTGAAAGAACCAGAAACGCTACTAACAGCAGGAGTTAAAGACAAAGCTGTTGGTTGAGAAGAAGGAGCAGCACACGAATAATTAACTGTAAAAATAACCTGACCTTTACCTCCTGCACCTCCATTCTCTGAAGCATCATAACTTGAATTTCCACTGCCACCACCTCCAGGTACATTACCTGGACTTCCGGCGTTATCAATGTAATTAGCACAATCTAAATTTTGTCCGCCTGATCCTCCCGGATAAACACCTGAACCCCCATTGGTAAATGCAGAACAGGATTGGTCAGGACCTATACCCCCGATTCCACTAGAACCTCCGGCACCACCACCATTGCCTGTATAACCTGTGGAATAATAACCTATACTTCCATTGCCTCCTGCATGAACTGTTCCTGTGCCCGTTGTGCCACCAGTACCACCAGCAGCATTAGCTGTATTTGAAGCTTTAGCACCACCAGTACCACCAGCAGCAGTTAATGTTGTAAATCCTGTTGCAGCAACTGATGATGCTCCACCGGTTGCACCTGCTGCAGTACCACTACCAGCAGCTCCACCTGAGCCTACTGTAACTGTATAACTAGTACCAGGTACAACTGTTACATTTGTATTTACGGAGCAAGCTCCACCACCACCACCGCCACCATTAGCGTATGTTGTAGGAATCCCACCACCCCAGGAACCGCCTCCGCCTCCACCTCCCCAGAGGTAAACATTAACAGATGTAACACCTGCTGGACAAATCCATGTTCCTGTAGCTGAATAAAATCCGGTTGTAGTCGAACTTCCTACTAATGGACTTGCTGCTTTATAGAGTGGAGAACCTGCGCAGGTAATAGAATTAGCTGCATATACAAAATAAAAATATTTTGTACTCGGTGTAACAGTTGCGTCTGATATTGAAGTTGATGTCTGATATGCAACAAAAGTACTTCCTGTTAACTGGTTTCCGGATGAATATGTAGTTCCGTTAATAGGTACAGGAGCGATACCTGTAGTATTTCTTACTATCAGATAATGATCTGCTCCGGGTGTACCAATTGAAGCTGCAAAAGAACCTGAAACACTAGTATTAGTTGAAGTTAAACTTATATTTGTAGGTTGATTGGCAGGATAAACACAACTATTAGAATAAGAATTACCAGTAAGTGGAGATGAAGTTAGATAAATAGGTCCGTTTATACATCCAGTTGAGTTTGCAGCATAAATAAAATAAAAATAAAGAGTGGCTGTAGTAAGAGGACCATTATCAGTAAATGTTGTGTTAGAGGAATAATTAATTACTGTGCCTCCGCCAAATGAAGTGCCGGCAGTGTAACTAGAGCCATTTGCAGGTGTTGCACTAAGACTACTTAATGTACTTCTTACTATTAGATAATGATCTGCACTTGTTGAAGCTGAAAATTGGCCTCCTATTGTAGTGTTGCCCGGAGTAAAAGTTAAACCGTTTGCTTGCGCAGCAGGAGCAATACAGTTAGTATAAATATCATTATTTAGAGTATTCGTTGAATAAAGTGGTCCACCTGTACAAACTGTATTAGCAGAATATACATAATAATAATAATGTGTACCCGGATTAAGCCCTACATCATTAAATGATAAGTTTATTGTAAAAGCAATTACAGTATCACCATTATTATCGAATGCTGTACCTGGAGTGTATATATATTGTGGAACTGGAGGTGAAAGTGGAGCAATACCTGTACTATTCCTTATTATTAAATAATTATCAGCACCACCGGTTGCTACATAAAAAGCACCGGAAATATTGGAAGTTCCGGGAGTTAACGTTAAACCGGAAGGTGGATTCGTAGGATTAACACATGGTACACTGGATAAAGTTGAAATATAATTTGAGAGTGGAGATGATGTTGTTAAATAAACAGGACCTCCTGTACACAATGAGTTAGCAGCAAAAACATAATAATAATATACAGTACCTGAAGTAAGTGCTGTATCAGTGAATGTAGTTGTGCCTGTCAGTAATGCAACAACAGTATTTCCTCCTAATATATTACCTGAAGCGTAGTTAGATGTGTTTGCAGGTAATGAAGATCCAAAAGTACCTGAATTACTTCGAAGTACCAAATAACTATCTGCACCCGGACTACCTGTTGAAGCAGTAAAAGTGCCTGTAATAGTAGTGTTGGTTGAAGATAATGATAAAATAGTAGGTTGTGATGCAGGAGTACCACATAGAGTAGTTGTATTACCACTAAGCGGAGTTAAAGTCAAGTAAGCAGGACCCGAAGAGCATGCTGTAGAATTAGCTGCAAATATATAATAATAATAATTTGTATTTGGAATCAAATTAACATCATTAAATGAAACTGTTGAACTGTAAGGTAAATATGCTACTACATAAGTTCCTATACCTAATAGTGTACTACCGGCAATATAAGGTGTTCCGTTTGATGGTGCAGGAGCAGTGGTTGATGTACTCCTAACTATTAAATAGTGATCAGCATCAGAAGCAGCAAAAGAACCTGTAACAGTAGTAACAGATGGAGTTAAATTTAAAGCAGTTGGTGGGTTTACAGGAGTAACACAAGCTGTAAAAGTATTAGCTGATGGTATACCAGTGGTTAAATAAGTAGCTCCATTTCCACAGTTTGAATTTGCTGCTAAAACAAAATAATAGTATTGGACTCCAGGAACAACAGCATTATCAGTAAATGTTGTGCTTGATTGATATGCAATAACAGTATCAACACCAAGAATATTTCCTGCTGTATAAGTAGTTCCGCTAACAGGTAGAGATGTCGTAAAAGTACTTGAAGTACTTCGTAAGATAAGATAATTATCAGCACTTGTTGAAGCATTAAAAGAGACTCCTATGCTGGTAGCTGTTGGATTTAATGTCAAAGCAGTTGGTTGAGCAGAGGGAGCAACACAAGTAGTATAAATACTGCCACTAGTTGGAGATGTAGTTAAATAAACCGGACCTCCGCTAAATGGCATGGTTGTTGCAGCATATATATAATAATAATATTTTGTATTTGGTGTTAAATTTGTATTAGTAAATGAAAGCCCTGTAGTGTATCCTACTACGAGATTTCCTGTGCCAAGGGTTGATGTATTTACAGTATATGAGGTTCCAAAAACAGGACTCGTAGGAGCAGTTCCTGTAGTATTCATTACTATCAGATAATGATCAGCATTTGCTGAAGCTATATAAGAAAGTGTAATTGATGTAGGTCCTGATGCAAAAGATAAACTAGTAGGCTGTGTAGTGCAATTAATAGTTACAGCAACATAACCCTGAGCACCTGCACCTCCTGCATAACTACTGGTGCCTGTACTTCTATAAGCACCACCTCCGCCTCCGCCATAAGTACTTCCTGCAGTTCCAGCTGAAGTGCTTGTTGCCTTACCACCACCTCCGGTACCAGTATTTGGGTTTCCTATTCCAGCGGCACCACCAGTAGTAGATGCAGTACCGGCACTTCCGTTTGCTGTTGAACCAGCAGCACCACCTCCGGCACCACTATATGAACCTGATCCAGAACCTCCGGCACCTCCAGCCCATAATACTGAACCTCTGCTTGCTGCGGTCGTCCCTCCTGTTTGTCCGGTTGCTGAATTAGCTAAAACCCCTGTACCTCCAGCTGCAGCAACTGAATCAATACCTACGTGGCTCGAATTGCAGAGTTTAAAAGAAGACCTTTTTCCGTTGGCAGTAGCTTGTGTAGAGCTTGATGTACCACCTGCACCAACATAAATAGTATCTACATTACCGGGAGTAACAGTAAGCATACCTGCAGCATAAGCTCCACCACCACCGCCGCCACACTTTGTTGTACCTGTGGTATTACCACCGGCTCCACCTCCAGCCCAGCATTGTACGGTGATAGAAGTAACTCCTGTAGGAGGAGTCCATGTTGTAGAACCTGTATATGCAGGTGTAGCAGAACCTGTAAGTGGGGAAGTAGTTAAATAATATGGAGAGCCACCCGAACAATTAGCATAATAAGAATATATAAAGTAATAATAAGTAGTACCTGCAACAAGAGCTGTACCATGAGTATCAGTAAATGTAGTTGTAGTAGGGATAGCAACTACCGAGTCTCCTGCACTTAGTATTGAAGTATAGGCAGTATATGTTGTCCCATTAACAGGAATGGAAGGAGTTGCACTTGATGTACTTCTCACTACCAGATAATGATCAGGAGAAGGAGAAGGAGCTGTAAAATTACCAATAATAGTATTGACACCCGGAGTAAAAATTAAACTTACAGGTTGAGCAGCAGGTGTAATGCAACTGGTGTATGAATTGCCTGTAAGAGGACTTGTTGTATTATAAGTTGGACCACCTGAGCAATTAGTATAGTTAGCCGAATAAATATAATAATAATAATGTATACCCGCAGTAAGTCCATTATCAATAAATGTTGTAGTTATTTGATATGCTATTACTGTCCCTTGAGTACCACCGCTACCAAGTGTATTACCTACACTATATGTGGTTCCGGCACTTGGTGCTGTAGGAGCTGTAGCCGATGTACTCCTTACAATAAGATAATGATCAGCAGCTTGTGTGCCTGCAACTGCTGCGGTAAAAGAACCTGAAATGCTTGATGTGCCTGGAGTTAAAGTTAAAGCAGTTGGTTGATTGGTAGGTGTACCGCAAAGAGTTGTTGTATTACCCGAAAGTGGGTTTACCGTATTATATGCAGGTCCTCCTGTACATCCATTTACATTTGCTGAGAAAACATAATAATAATAATGAGTGTTGGAATTTAAACCTGTATTTGATATTGCAGTAGTTGTTTGATATGCTACTACAGTATCGTTGTTATTACCATTAGTACCTGTGATAACTTGATTTGCAGAATAGGTAACTCCATTAACCGGAAGTGTAGGATTAGCACTTCCACTTCTTACTATCAAGTAATAATCGGCAGTTGGAATACCTGTTGCAGCAGTAAAACTCCCGGTAACTGAATTGCCCCCTGGTGTTAAAGTTAAACCGCTTGGCTGTGAAGGAGCTGAACAAACTGACGGATAAGTTTGATATGAAATATCATCAATATACATATTATCTCCATATTGATTTACGGCTTTAAATATTAAATAATTTGTAGGACCAATAAAAGATGAAGGATAATTATAGGTATATTGGTACCACCCATTATTTGCATTATATCGTTGAGCAGTACCTAATGCAGTTGCACCTGTTAAACTATTTGTAGTATTGATATATACAACAACATTATCTAGGTAACTAGACTCCCCATTATCACCATACATCCAAAAAGTAACCGAACCTGTTTGAGAACCAATGCCTGTTAATGAGAATGAAGGTGTAGAAATTGTAGCATAATCTGTAGTTGTAGAATTACTAAAACTATTGTAATATAAGACATAAGAACCCCCATGGGCAGATACTGTAGGATAAGTAGAATTTGAAGCCAGTTCCACTGTCCAAGGATAAGTTGAATTAGTAGTATAAAAAGTCCATCCAGTAGGATTAGCACCCCCTTCTTCAAATCCTTCAGTAACGATGGATATTGAACTTCCTGTAAGAGCTATATTATATGAAATAATACCACCACCTGATACAACAATATTACCATTATATGTTGTATTATTAGCTGGGGGAGTAAATTTCACATATACAGTTGTTGCCGGAACATTAGTACCGGTATAAGCAATAGGTAAAGTACCGGTATAAGTACCACCGGATGTTAAACTAAGAGTATATCCGGTTGGAGCAGTTAAAGTTATTGTTCCATTTGAAGTTAAATTAGCACCTGTTAATGAAATTGATTGTGGAGATGAAGAGCTTCCAAAAGGAATATAACCAAATCCTAAAGAATAAGCTGAAGAAGTTAAATAAGGAGAACCATCCAAAAATAAAGAATTATTACTAGCAACATAATTAGTGTTTGTAACGGTACCTGCAGGACCTACAGTAGCTGTAAGTACACCTGCTGTAGTATTATCCATTTTATAATATCCTGAAAGATTTGCCCAGCTAGGATGAGAAGATGTTACAGGTAAATTATACCAACTTAAAATTGTACTTGCACTAAGAGCAGTACTCCATATTCTTACTTCGTCAATCATACCCAGAAAACATCTGGAAGGATACCCATAGTCATTGCCAATTTCAATTGGAACAACAGTAGTGGGTACATATGAGCCAACAATACCAGTGCTGGCGACCTGAACTCCATCCTGATATAATAAAACAGCAGTGCCATTGTAAACACCGGCATAGTGATGCCATGTACCTAAAGGAACAGAGGTGGTATAACTTGCAGCATATGTAGAAGTACCTACTGTAACTATAAACTGCACAACATTTCCGGCACTTTGCCCACCTCTTAAACAAAAACCAAAAGCTGAACCTTCTTGAGTAACAATTGAATTCTGATAACTTCCAACAGTTGACCAAGAGGAAGGGTTAATCCATGCTTCCACTGTTAATGTTGTATTACCTGATACAAGCGTAGCAGGGATGGTTGCATTAGAAGTTGTAGTAACATTGTCTGGTCCTACAAATTGAAGACAACTGTTTTGAGCTTTTAAGTTTTGTAACGAAAATAATAGTAACATCGTTAGAAATAAAATAGTAAAGATTTTTTTCATACTTAGGAATTTTTAATTATGTTTAATTTATATTATTTAAAATGTTAAAATTCAATCTATTTATTTTGTATTCTTAAAATATTTTGAATAAAAAATATACTATTTTCTATTAAAGTTAAATCTTGCCAATTTTTTAAAATTCGATTTTAAAACAAACCTATTCATAAATAATTGTAATATATTTAATTATAATTTTAAAATGTTAATTTAAAAACAATTCGGTAAAATTATAAAACTATTGTAATAAAACAATATGTTTTTCTTATAATATTGTTAATTATTTGTTAAATAAGATATATGGATAAGCATTTCTATTCTCATCAATTTATATTAATTAAATATTATGGAATTATGTAATGGAAATGCATTTATATAGAATTATGAAATGTTCTTGTATCTGACAGCGTTTAACTAAACGTAAATAGTAGTAACATCGGCTGATTAAAGATTGCCATTTTGATTAACATCTCCTTTACTAACTTTATAACAGTTAGATAAGTTCACAGGTTAAGTAGAAGAATGGGGCAAAACAGCTACGGAACTGCGACCTAGACCTAACCCCAGCCCTTTCCGAAGGAAAGGGAGTAAAACGGTTGACTAACGGGATGAATAGAACGCTGATGACGCGGATTTTCAAGCGATGATTATCGCAGATTATTTTTATTGGTTGTTTTCTTTTTTTTTGGTGGAGAAATTTCACGCAAAATGACGCAAAGGAATTTCGCAAAGGGTGCAAAGACTTTTAACGGTGGACAATTTGGACTGTTTGGACAATGGGTTGTTGTTTTGAAAACTACAAATTATAGATGCGAAGTTCGGAAACTTCGCACCACGTTAGGATGCCTCCATATCCCAATCTTCCCACCACTGCTACAAACTACGAAAAATAGGGTGAATAAACATTTATTACTTCTTCTGCTGTATCTTTTATAATATTAACTAAATATAGTCATTTTTAATTATATCTGAAATTACTCTTGTTTCTCTCAAGTTCTTTCCAGTTGTTTGAACCCAAATGGCATACCTACTATCAGTATTTAATAGAACAATCTCCAAAATACCATCTTTGGTTATTTTTTTAATGAATTTATTTCCACCAAAAACAGTCGATCTTATTTCAATTACATATGGATTATTTATCAATTTATCACATAATTTTTTAAGTTCTTTTTTTCCATGATGGTCTCCAAATAAAGTTACTTTTTTGTCATTAGGATTAATAGGAGTTTCAACTAAATTTAATTCACTAATTTGTTCAATAAATGTAAGTAGATTTGCTTCATTAAATGATTCCACTGAAGAAATATTGTAAACTATTTTTAAATTAATATCATCACCTTTTCTTATAGTAATAATTTGTTGAATATTATCCCAAATAGGTAATGATTTTAAACTTATTGCAGGTAAATCATATAAATAAGCAGATGCAAATCCTATACAATTCGTTAAAGGGAATTGATTTTCTTCATTG
>TBL_comb47_HYPODRAFT_10002760_pt1 | contig 21390 bp, 7 predicted proteins | sample TroBogypolimnion_40_FD_10682 | JGI IMG/M metagenome (IMG submission 10682) | reverse complement strand
CGTGGTTTGCTAACCTCTCGTGGTGAGTCCGATGCGCGCCTGAAACCGATGAGACAGGCGCATTCGATTCGCGATCACGGTGAACGTTTGAATAACATTTGCATTAACCGTTGCCTCTTTCCGGCTGCGGCCGCTCTCCTGGTCATGCTCAGCGTGGTGGCACAGCGCGCCCGGGGCGGAAGCGGCGCCACCGCGGACGGCCCAGGAGCGAGCCCAGCCGCCGTCAAGTCCCGCGGGGAGGTTGTGCCTGGATCCGTCCCGCTCATGCCGGGACCTCTCGTGACCCTGGGGAACCGCTACCTGGAGCTCCGTTTGCAGCCCAAGGGTGATCAGTTCGTAGCGACCGCGTTGGTCAACCACATGGCGGGACGGACGGTGCGGCTGTCCGAGGACGACTTCGCGTTGCATTTCGAGGGCCAACTCGCCTGGCACGCCGCAGATTTCGCCTTCCAGCGAGCCACGAGGGAGGCGATTCCCGGCGGCCAGCGGTTACGCCTGGACCTGGCCCAGCGTGGGGGGGCCTCGCAAGTGGCAGTCGTTTACGAACTGCGCGACCAGGATGCCTTCCTTCGCCGCCATCTGGAGTTCGTTCCCGCCTCGCCCCTGCCGTTGCGCCAGGTCGAGGTCTGGAGCGTCGGACTCAAGGGCCGGTGTGAATCCCAGGAGACCGGACCGCCCGATTATATGCGGTTCAATGTTTGGGGCGTCGAAGGCAAGCAGGGCTTCGGTCAGCCGGTCTTGATGGAAGACACCTTCTGGGGGTTGGAATTCCCGGCGGGATATAATCGGTACGATGGCGGCGTAGTCACACTGAGCCATCGGCCGGGACGGGTCGTCACGGGGCGGTTTGTCAGCAAGGTCGCCGTCGTGGGAGTGGCGCCGGCCGGGCAGGCGGCCCGGCAGTTCCGCGCCTACATCGACCGCGGACGTAACCGTCCCCGGCAGCCAGAAGTCCAGGTGGATTACAACACTTGGACCACCCTGATGTCAGCCACGGAAGCCAACAGCCTTGAGCTTATCCACCAGTTCAAACAGAACCTGTTCGAGCCTTATGGCGTGAGCTTTGACAGCTTCACCCTGGATGATGGTTGGGATGAGAAGAACAGTCTCTGGGAGCTGCGCACCAGCGGGTTCCCGCACGGGTTCAAACCGCTGCTTGACCGGCTGCACCCGATGGGTACTCAACTCGGCCTGTGGCTCTCGCCCTCCAGTGGTTACGAGCACGCGGCCTGGGGAGGCAAGCAGGGCTATCTTCAGAATGCGACCTTCAATTGGTTTCTCTGCCAGAGCGATCCCCAGTACCGCCGCGAGATGTGCCGGGTCGTGCCGGACCTGATCCGGCAAAACGACCTTGGCTTTTTCAAAATGGACGGCTTCTGCGCCAGTTGCGATACCAACCAGCATCCGCAGCACCTGGAAGGCGACTACGCGCGGGAGGCCAATGTGGACGCCTTTATCGAGTTGATCACCGCGATGCGGCAGGCCAAGCCCAACGTCTATTTGGACCCGACCAGCGGGATGTGGCTCAGCCCCTGGTGGTTGTGGTATGTGGACTCCGTTTACTGCGACACCTACGACGGCACACCCCCCGCGGTCGTGCCTTCGCCCAACGGATTCGATGGCGCCACCACCAGTCGCGATGCGCTCTTGCGGCGGAGACTCACGCGGAACCCGGGCTTTGACCCGGCAGCGATCGAGACCCTGGGAGTTTACCTCGACCCAACCCTCGCCACCGAGCCCCAGACCTTTTTCGATAACTGGCAGGACAACGCCATGATGGTTGCCGGCCGTGGGAACCGATTGCTGACGTTCTACATGAATCCGGCTCAGTTTCCCGATCCACCCCGGGATTGGGCCTTCCTGGCAGGCATGATCCAGTGGGCCCGACACCATGGCGGCACGCTGGCCCACACCGAAATGGTCCTGGGCGATCCCTACCGCCGGGAGCCTTACGGCTACGCCCATTTTCTCGGACGCCGAGGAATCCTGACGCTCCGCAATCCGTTCATCCAGCCGCGGAAGGCGCGGATCAAACTCGATGAGGCGGTCGGGTGGACGGCGAGTGAGGCTGGCACCGGGGCCTACGCGGTAAGCCTCGTGTATCCCTACCGGATGACGCTTCCCAAGAACCTGTGGTTTGGCGACACGCTCGAATGGGAACTGCAACCCTACCAGACCCTCCTGCTGCAAGTGGAAGCCGCGAACCCGGCGGCGCTAGCCTTACCCGGCCTGCGCTGTCGTGAAGTCAGCCGTACCGGGCACCAGGCCACCTGGGAAATCTTCACCCCGCCGGGAGAGAGGCTTCGCCTGCCGCTGACCGGCTTGCCGGTCTCGCAGAAGATCACTCTGGATGGTGAGGAACTCCGGCCGGTGAATAGCGCGCACGGCAGGGAACTCCCTTTGATCTGCCGTGGAGAGCAGGCCCAGTGCGTCGTGGAGGGCGGCTCGCTCCGCACCGACGTCCAGGGCATCAACCGGTTGGCGGGCCAATGCAGCACCGTCATCCCGCACGGCACCACCGCCTCCATGTATGTGCTTTGCCTGGGGCCATCGGCCGCGGAAGCCCAACTCCAATGTCGTGCCACAGTCAACGGGAACCTGGCCAGGGTCACTACCCTCCGTTCCTCCCCGACCGACGCCAAAACCCCACCGCGCACGATACGGGAGCTCCCATCGGAGCCTTGGGTCTTCTTCCGCTTCGATCTCCCCGCCGGGAAGAGCCAGGTCGCGGTTTCCCTCTCGGGCGGCACACGGGGAACCGGTCCGTCCGGGCTCAAGGCGGGTTGGTGGCTTTGGATGGAAAACACGCTGAAGAAATCGACTTTGATGATGGAGTTCGCCCAGCCGCTGCCGGCGGCTCCCATTAACCCGTTGCCCTTCCCGTCCGGGCTGGAATGCCAACGGCAAGTGCTAACTCTGCAACCCCTCAAGGCCTTTTGATGAATCTGATGCGAGTGAAATCAATATTTCTATTGTTGGGCCTGTTGCCCCTGGCGGCCTTCGCCGATTTCAAGCCTGCGGTGGCGCGCTTGGCGTTAGACCGCGACCGCGTGCCGCCGGGCGGCACCGTTCAAGCCACCTACACCTTCCATTCCAGCGGCCCGTCCGCTGTGGAACTGTCGGCCTTCGTCCACGTGGTTCGGCCTGACGGACGGCACATCGGCGCGGATTTCTCACCGGATTTGCCGAGCACCGAGTGGCCGAAGCAAGGCTTTGTGCGGGAAGGGCCTTTCCCCATCGTTATGCCGACTGACGCGACGCCGGGAAAATACCAGGTCTGGGTGGGTTTGTTTTCATCTAGTGAGCGGATCGAGCTCGACAACCTGGATCGTCAGCGCGGGTCGCGCGAATACTACGTGGGCGAGTTTGAGGTCGTCGCCGCAGGGGCCAAAGTGGAACCGAAGCCCGCAGTTTTCGATTGGCTGCCGGTGGAGGAGACGAAGGTGGTGCCGGCGCCGCAGATGGCCGCCCTCCCCGGAGATAAACCAATCGACCACATCACCTTGGCCGTCGATCGGAAGGTCCTGTACCCGACGCGCGATCCCAAAGCCGTAGGGCAATTGACCTTGCGCGCGTTCTATTCGGATGGCTCCCAGCGCAGCCTTCGTCCTGCGGAGGCGGTGATTCGGGCAAGGACGAAGGCCGCCAGCGGAGACGTGGACGTCGTGGCAATTGAAGGAAACGAGGTGGTGCCGAAAGCAGGTGGGGTGGCTAGGGTCGAAGCCACGGTGGTGCAAGGGGCCAAGCGCCATAAAGCCTCCGCCGACGTCGTGGTGGCACCGTACTACCGTGACTATCACCAAACCCTGGTGCTGAAACTCTTCCTGGGCATGGAAGGAGAGCCGGTGGAGCGCCTTGCCCATGATCCCACCTTCCGGAAAGGGCACGAGGTGTTTTGCTCCTTCGAGGAGGCCCTCGAGGTCATCCGGAAGACCGACAATCTAACGCGCGGAATACCCAAGATCATTTACCTGGTCGGCTGGCAAAAAGGCGGGCACGACCACGGCTACCCTGCCTGGGATGAGGTGAATCCCCGCCTGAAGCGACCGCAGGACCGGACGGCGCTGGAAAGTCTGCGCTGGCTCATCCGCGAGGGCAGGAAGTTTAACACAACGGTGAGCCTGCACCTCAACATGGCGGATGCCTACAGGCAAAGCCCGCTGTGGGAGGAGTATCTGGCCAAGGATTGCCTTGCCAAGGATGAGCAAGGCCAGCCGTACACCTTGGGAATCCAGGTGAAGGGCGAGGACATGTACAACGTGGTTTATCCCAAAGAATGGGCAGCCGGGTTGGGGCAGCGGCGCATTGATGCGCTGATCCAAATGATTCCCGAGCTCAAGGAGGGTCACACCATTCACATTGATGTCTTCATTGCGCAGCGCGATGGCGGAAAACCAATCAGCCCCTGGCACGCGAAACCCGAGAACGGCGGGTTGACGCCGGAGAAATACGTCGAAACCCAGCGCCAGATTTTTCATTACTGGCGGGACCGTGGTTTTGATGTCACGGGTGAAGGCACCGGCTGGGCCCACCCGCCGGGGGAACACTTCGTCGGCTTGCAAGCCATGTCGTGGTGGTATTCGTGGAATCCGATGGACATCCCGGAATGCCTGGGGGCGCGAGGCCGAACCGATCGGGGTGGCGATGGCGATTTCCGGTTTGGCTCCAGCATGCACGGAGAAGAAATCTGGAAAGAAGATAAAGCGAACATGCCCGGTTTTCTGGGCATGTTCTGTCGCACCACCCTGCCGTGGTATTACCTGAGCCGGTTGGAGCGGCAGAAGTTCGAGCACGAGGCGCTGTACTACAGCGACGGAGTGGTGGCCCGAACCGAAGCGGGGAAACGCATCATTCGCAAAGGCGATTTCGTGCTTCGCGAGGACGATGACCTCTTCGTTCCGGCGCTCTGGACCCAGCAAGAAATCATCGCTTACAGCCGGCCGGGCTACGAAAACAAGGCGTGGCGACTGCCTGACGACTGGCGCAGGGTCAAGAGGGTTGATCTTTACCGGATAACGCTGGGGGGCTGCGTACCATTGAAAAAGAGCGTTCCGGTGATCGATGGAAAGCTCGTCTTGTCGCTGGAAAAGGACGAGGCGGTTTCCATTTTTCCGGCGGGAGCAAGGCTCGCCGGCAGAGTTGTTCGATAAGCTTTGTGCGCGATACAAGGTAACCTATAGCTGCTGATTGAAGATGAATTCTCAACCCGCCCTTATCAGCCTGGCGTTGTTTCTCGCCTGGACATCCTGCACTACGCCGGCGCGTGCTGCTGATCTTGCCGGTGAACTGGTGATTCCCTACCCCAACGCGCTGCAAGATGCCAGGGTTGTGGTCTCGAACATGTCGGATGCGCAAAGGGAAGGCCTCATCGTTGGCAATGGTGATCTTTACGGAATTGTAGGGGGGAAGGAGGGCGGTCTTTTCCTGCGGATCACCAAGAATGATATCTGGGATGCGCGGGTGGATACGTCCAAGGACGGCCCTTTGCCCAAGGTGAATATCCGCACCCGGGCGGTGACTGGTTCAAAGGGGGCTCCTCCCAGTTACGATGCCAATTCATTTCCCGAGCCCGTGTGCGCGGCGGCGCTCCGTATCGGGAAGTTGCGCGTGGGCCAAGGGGCACTGGATTTGCAGCATGCGGTGGCCACCATCACGTCGGGCAACGGCGACAAAACCGATGTTCGCGTGTTGGCCGACCGGAATGTTCTACTCATCACCACCCAAGAGACGGTGAGCATCGAACCCGGCCGCGGCGGGCAAACCGGGAAGACCAACGGCGTCGAGTGGCTGCAGGTGACACTGCCGGGCGACCTGGATTACAAGGGCATGGAATACTGCGTGGCGGTGGCGAGTTCGGCTGACAGCAAGGTGGTCGCGTTGGTCACGTCGTTTGATATCTCCGGGGGCGATGTACGCGGCGCTGCCATTGCGCTGGCCAACCGGACCGCAGCGGAAGCGGCACGGTCGAAAGCAGCGCTTATTGCGGCTCATGAAAGGGCCTGGCGCGATTATTGGGCGCGCAGCGGTGTGGAACTGAGTGATCCCGACCTGGAGCACTGGTGGTACCGGATGCTGTATTTCGCGCGGACCGTTTCCCAGCCTGGCGGCAAATTCCCGGTTGGCATCATGCCGCCGCTGGCAACCGACAAGACCCCCTGGCATGCGGACTTTCATTTTAATTACAATTCGTGGCAGCCCTTCTGGGCGGTTATTTCCCCCAACCATCCTGAACTCGCGGATCCCTGGATCTCGTATATCCACGGCTTGCTGTCCCGGGCCCAATGGCAGGCCAAAGCGGTCTTTGATTGCGACGGCGTGTTTTACACGATCAGCCAGTTTCTGCATGAACCCGATCCCGCCGTCTGCAAGAGCGTCAACCAGCGTTCCCTCGTCATGAATCCCTGGGGCATGACCATCGGCATGGTCGGGATGACGGCGCAGAACCTGTGGCACAAACATTTGTGTGATCCGGATCGCGCCTATCTGGAGGCGAAGATCTACCCAAGCCTTCGCGAAGCGGCGCGATTTTATCTTTCGTTCATGACGCAATGCCGGAAGGATGCCGCCGGGAAGATCCTGCTCGGGCCATCGTATAGTCCCGAACATGGCGCTATGGGGATCGACAACTGTCCTTTCGACATTGCCTATGTGCGGTACACCTTCGACGCCTTCGATAAGGCGTCCCAAGAACTGGGCAAGGACCGGTCCCTGGCGGCGGAGTGCCTGGCCATGAAAGCCCTGCTGGCGGATTATCCGGTGGCGCTCGATACCAATGGCCAGCCGGTTGTGGTGGATTGGGCTGGGTGCCAGTACAAGGAGGTCGCTGAGCACAATCTCACCGTGCCGGCGGCCCCGGTGTTTCCGGCGGAACAGGTGACCTGGTTCTCTCCTGAACCGATCAAGGAACTGTTTCGCCGCACCATCAAGGACACCAAACACAACGGCAATAATTCGCATGTCGTGTTCAATATTGCCAAGGCCCGACTGTCCATGCCCGAGGCAGTCGCCGACACGAAAGCCTGGTTCAAGAGCCGGGAATTGCCCAACGGCCTGTTTGTCTGGCAGGGACACCAGCACGGCACGTTTATGCCGGAGAGCATTGGCGTGGCGGCCGTGGTCACCGAGTTCATGATGCAGAGCGTTGGCGATATCATCCGCGTCTTTCCCTGTTGGCCGAACGGGCAGGATGCGGCCTTCACCAACCTGCGTGCGCAGGGCGGATTTCTGGTTTCAGCAGAGCAGAAGGCCGGTAAAGTGACGAAGCTGCAAGTCACCGCGACCGTTGGCGGCCCACTGCGGTTGTTGAATCCGTGGACGGGCAGGATCGTCGAGCGCACGACACGGCCGGGACAGAAACTGGCGTTTAGCGAGGCTGAATGACGCTTCACGACCTTTGGCCGGAGGCCGCCGCCCGCACTGATCGAAGTGCGTCGGTGGCAAGTTGTCACCAGAAACCGCCTTCATCCAGCAACCCCGCCAGTTCAACCGCCCGCCAACAACAGGATGTGACATCGTTCACGGGATCGATCTATAGTGTCTATCGAAACCTATGAATACTCATTAACTACGATCATGCAATCCACCTCCACCCCCTGCCGCTTCACGGTTCTGTCCATTGGCTGGCCCGCTTTGTTGGCGGTGATGATTCACGCCTCGCGGCTGCACGCACAGCCGGCCGCCGGCTCGTCCACGGCGGCATTCGCGCCCGGCGAGGTCTGGCGCGACACCACTGGGCACGTCATTAACGCGCACGGTGGCGGGATCTTGTATCACGTCGGCGTGTATTATTGGTATGGCGAATTCAAGGAAGGACGCACCTACCTGGCGAAGCCGAACAAGGCCTGGGGAGGCACGCGCGTGATCGCGGGCGGCGTCTCGTGTTATTCCTCCACCAACCTCTACGATTGGAGGAATGAAGGACTGGCGTTGCCAGCGGTGGCGGAAGACCCCGATCACGATCTTGCCTGCGAAAATGTCATCGAACGCCCCAAGGTGATTTACAACGCCCGGACGAAGAAGTTCGTGATGTGGCTGCACCAGGACAGTCCGGACTACGCTGCCGCGCGCTCCGGCGTGGCGGTAAGCGATTCGCCAGCCGGGCCGTTCACCTATCTCGACAGCTTTCGCCCGAACGCCGGCGTTTGGCCTATCAACGTCACGGAAAAGGACCAGGAGCCCACAGCCACGAATATTCTCGCCCGCGATTTCAAGGGTGGCCAAATGGCGCGCGACATGACGCTCTTCGTGGACGACGACGGCAAAGCGTATCAATTCTACTCCTCGGAGAACAACGCCACCATGCATATTTCGCTGTTGACGGACGATTACTTGAAACCCGCCGGCAAATACGCGCGAATCTTGATCGGGCGCGAGACGGAAGCCCCGGCGGTGTTCAAGCACGCCGGCAAATACTACCTCCTCGGCTCGGCCTGCACCGGTTGGGAACCGAATGCCGCGCGCGCAGCCGTGGCGGACGACCTTTTCGGGCCGTGGACCGAGCTCGGTAACCCGTGCCAGGGCAACGATGCGGACAAAACTTATTACTGCCAGAGCGCGTTCGTGTTGCCGGTGGCGGGACAACCGGACCGGTTCATCGCCCTGTTGGATCGCTGGAAGAAGTGGGATTTGGCCGACTCGCGTTATGTCTGGCTCCCGTTGGAATTCTCCACTGACGGAAAGCCGGCGCTGCGCTGGCAGGACCGCTGGTCTTTGCCAAAGCGCTATTGAACATCATGAGGAGACAACCGGTTAGACCCGTCTGCGCCGTCGCCACCGACGTGGCACTGCTCCTGTTCTGGTTCTGTACCGTGTCTGAGTCCCTTGCCGGCGAGTATCTGACGCCGGACTTGCTGGCCATGCCGCGGCGACAAATCTCGCTCAAGGGCACCGATGTGCGTTTGTTCAACGCCCGCAGTTCGTTGACCTTCCGTGAGTGGACCGTCACCGGCATCGCAGAGTTATTCATAGCACCTCGGGCGGCCAGCCGGGTGCCCGTCTCGTTCGATCTAGCATTCCGTGAGGAGACCCTTGGCGAGCTGATCGAGGATAACCAGGATGAGTGGGGCGAAGGCACGCTGAATGTCTGGCAGCATTGGAATCCGGCCAACCAGGACCTCAGAATCTACAAGGGCTGGGGCGAGGCGTTGATCCTGCCGTCACAGCGAGCCACGTGGGCGCCGGACGCGTACACCCGCCGCGGAACGTTTCACCACTACCTCGGCAAGGACCTGATCTCTTTCGGTGTGGTATCCCGCACTCTGCCGGCGGCGGATGTGGACGGGGCATACGAGGAACTCACCATTACGAATCGCACCGAGCGTCCCTTGTCGCTCACCCTCATCCCCGACCAGCCGCGTGGCGGGGACAATAGGCGCAGTGCCTGCTTCAACCGACGGGGGGGGCGAATTCATGCTTCAGGCGTTGTGCGATATAGGTCCGTCAAAGGGCGATGGTTGGCGGTTGGACCTTCCCGCACGGGGGCAGCGTATCGTTCACGTCGCTTTGCTGGTCGCAGACGCGGGGGCCGCGGAGCCGGCCGGCCATTATGCGGCGGACCTGGCGGCGCGTTTCACCGCCAGTCGCCAGGCGACCGTGGATCTGCTGCGGCGGGCCGCGGACTGGTGTCGGGAACGCGGCGACGCGAAAGCCGATGGAATCCAGGCCGCCGCTCGGCGTCTGCACCATGAAATGGAACGACGGTTGTGGGACGAGAACGCCGGCTGGTACATCAATCTGTACCCCGACGGCAGCCGGCACCGGGTGATGAGCTACCACGTCTTCGATCTGCTGCGGCAGCCCTCGATGCCCGAGGCGCACCGGCGTCGCCTGGCGCGGCACATCGTTCCCGGCGAGTTCCTGGGCCCCTACGGCATGTACTCCATCGCCTTGAGCGACGAGGAACATTGGGACATGCAGGATTGCGATTGGGGCGGTGGCGGTCAGTATGTCGGACAACCCCTGCGCATCGCAGAATCGCTGTTTCAAATGGAGGAACCGGAACGTGCGTGGGACGTGCTCTCCCGCTGCCTGCTCTGGGTGGGGCGTTTTCCCTATTCTCCGCAGACGATTTACACCGAAGAACTGGCGTTGCAGGAGCATGAGCGTGGTTGGTCTTTGCAGATTTCGGCGGGAGCCGGTGCGGAAGCCATCCTCCACGGCGTGTTTGGTCTGATGCCGCAGGATGACGGGAGCCTGGCGGTGCGTCCCCACTACGACAAGTCCCTCGGAACGGCGACCCTGAGAGGGCATCACTTCCGCGACCACCTCTATAACTTGCGCATGGATGCCAAGACCTTCCAGGTCTTTCGCGACGGTGTCCCGCTGGCCAAGGAGCGCCATGGCCATTGCCTCACCCTCACCGAACAGGGTAAAGTCCGGCGGGATCGGTCCGGGTCAGGTCTGGAGACAGGTAGATAGACTGATTGTTTTTGAGCGGAACAAAACCAAACAAGAAACCCCATGGGAAAACCCACATGAAGAAGTTGCCGATGATAATTGGAAAGGCCGCCCTGCTGACCTTGATTGCGTGTCTGGGTCAGGGTGGAGGGTTAATGGCCGCGACGTCCCACGTGAAGCTCGGGCCATGGTACACGACGGGCCCGTTGAAAGCCCAGGCCTTTGGCGACGTCCTGTTCCCGGAAGAGGGCGTTGATCTTTCAGCAAAGAGCCCCGCCGGTGAACCGCTCTGGATGCCGCGTCCCCAGTGGCGCGACGGTCAGCCGCAGGAGCTGCCCTCGGACGGCGGCCGGGCTTCGACCTACCTGTTTCGCACCATTACGACCGACAAGGCCGTGCCGGCATCCGCCGGCCTGGGCAGCGATGACGGGTTGGAGGTCTGGCTCAACGGCAAGAAGCTGCTCTCGAAGGACGTTGCACGCGGCGTGTCGCCCAACGACGACACGGTCATACTCGACCTGCAACCAGGTGAGAACCAACTGCTTTTGAAAATCTACAACCAAGGCGGAGGACATGGGTTCTTCTTTGAGCTGGGAACCGGCCCGGTCTCCGGCCTGGCGAGCACACGCGCGGCGATCGAGCACCTGGTTGCCACCTACGGTGGTAAATACTCCAAGGGCCCGGAATTCCTCAGCCGTTTGACGGAGCTGGAAAATGCCCTCAAAGAGGCTGAAGCGGCTTTGGCCGGCGGCGACCAGTTGGCCAAGCAGCACCTTGCGGAGATGGCGGACAGGCTCGCCGTCTTGCAGCGCGAGGCGCTGCTGGCTAATCCGCTGCTGGATTTCGACAAACTCTTGCTGATCAAGCGCGGCGCGGGGAACCTGGGCCTGCCGCAGAACTGGCAGGCCAACTGCGGGATTGGCAGCCGCGGCTATGACAACGAGATCGCCGTGCTTTCGCCCCTCGGTCCACAGGGCAAGCTGACGACTTTGATGAAGCCTCAGAAGTCGGAGTTCGTGGGCGACCTGAAACTCGACTTCGACGCCGAGCGGATGCTCTTCTCAATGCCCGGGGCCCATGATCGGTGGCAGGTCTGGGAGATGAAGGCGGACGGAAGCGGCTTGCGACAGGCTACGCCCGGCGACGAGCCGGACGTGGACAACTACGATCCCTGCTACCTACCCGATGGCCGGATTCTATTCAGCTCGAGCCGCGCTTTCCAAGGGGTGCCCTGTGTGGGCGGCGGCAACAATGTTGCCAATCTGTGCATTATGAACGCCGACGGCAGCGGCATTCGCCAGTTGTGTTTCGACCAAGACCAGAACTGGTGCCCCGCCGTGCTCAACGACGGCCGCGTCCTGTACACCCGCTGGGAATACTCCGACGCACCCCATTACTTTACCCGGCTGCTGTTCCACATGAACCCGGACGGTACCGGCCAGATGGCCCACTACGGGAGCGGTTCCTATTGGCCGAACTCGATCTTCTATGCCAAGCCGGTACCGGGCCACGCGACCAAGCTGATTGCGGTGATCTCCGGCCACCACGGTGTGCCGCGGATGGGCGAATTGATCTTGTTCGACCCCGCGCAAGGACGTTTCGAGGCCGACGGGGTGGTGCAGCGTATCCCCGGCCAGGGCCAAAAGGTCGAACCTATCATTCGCGACGACCTGGTCGATCGCTCATGGCCAAAGTTCCTCCATCCGTATCCGCTCAGCGACAATTACTTTCTGGTTTCCAGCCAGCCCACGGCGCAATCAAAATGGGGCATTTACCTGGTGGATGTTTTCAACAATATGACGCTCGTCAGGGAAGAAGACGGTTACGTTCTCTTTGAGCCGATCCCCTTGCGCAAGTCCACCCGGCCGCCGGTGATTCCCGACCGCGTCAATCTGGCAAAGAAGGACGCTACGGTCTTTCTGGCCGACCTCTATTCCGGTCCGGGCCTGAAGGGCGTGCCGCGCGGGACGGTCAAGAAATTGCGGCTCTACGAACCGCATTTTGCTTATCCCGGCATGGGCGGGCATATCAATATCGGCATCGACGGCCCCTGGGATGTGCATCGCATCCTCGGCACGGTGCCAGTTGAGGCTGATGGTTCGGCCAGCTTCAAGGTGCCCGCCAATACGCCCGTGGCCTTGCAGCCGTTGGATGCGGAGGGTAAGGCGCTTCAGGTGATGCGAAGCTGGTATACGGCCATGCCAGGCGAGAGTTTCTCTTGCGTCGGCTGCCACGACACGCAGAACTCGTCCCCGTCGACCAAGCCGACGATGGCCGGGCAGCGCCAGCCCTCGGACATCTCGCCGTGGTACGGTCCGGCGCGGGGCTTCAGTTTCAAACGCGAGGTGCAGCCGGTGCTGGACAAGTACTGCGTGGGCTGCCACCAGGACGGTGCGCAGCCACAGAACGGCCAGGCCGTCCCCGACTTTACCGCCAAGAAAGAAAGAGGCTGGAACGGCTTTACTCCTTCCTATATCGCGTTGCATCCTTTCGTGCGCCGTCCCGGGCCGGAGAGCGACTACCACCTGCAGAAGCCGCTGGAGTTCCATGCCGATACGAGCGAATTGGTGCAGATGCTCAAACGCGGCCATCATAATGTGAAGCTCGACGCCGAGGCCTGGGATCGGCTCATTACTTGGATTGACCTGAACGTGCCCGACCACGGCACCTGGACGGAGCAAGTCGGCGGCGCGCGGCCCGTCATGGCGCGGCGGATGGCGATGCACGCCAAATACGCCAACCGTACCGACGACCCGGAGCAGAGGCTGGACACCGGCGGCAAAGAGCCCGTGAAGTATGTCGCTCCCGCACCGATGCCCGAGCGCACACCGCAGGACATTCGCGTGGCGGGCTGGCCTTTTGACGCCACCGAGGCCTCCAGGCGGCAAGCAACCGTGAACCTGCCGGCCAAGGTGAAAATCGAATTGAAAGGGAGCACGCCGGTGGAACTGGCGCTAATTCCCGCCGGCGAGTTCGTCATGGGCGACGCAGCCGGCGAAGCGGATGAAGTCCCCGTCAGCCGCGTGAAGATCGACCAGCCGTTTTACCTGGGGGTGGTAGAGGTGCGGAATGACCAATATGCCGCCTTCGACGCCGAGCATGACAGCGGCGTGATCAGCATGGTCAGCAAGGACCAAGATACCCGGGGGCATGACGTGAACCAGCCGAGCCAGCCTGTGGTCCGCGTCACCTGGAACGAAGCCCTGGGGTTCTGCCAGTGGCTCTCGCAGAAGACGGGCAGGAAGTTCACGCTGCCAACCGAGGCCCAATGGGAATGGGCCTGTCGCGCCGGCACCGATTCGCCCTTGTTCTACGGCAATCGCGACACCGACTTTGGCAAGTTTGCCAACCTGGCCGACGCCTCGATCGCCGGGCTTCAGCGCGCTGATTCACCCGCATGGCATCCCAGGGACGGCCGCTTCAACGACGGCGCCATGGTGACGGCCAACGTGGGGCGTTATCAGCCCAACGCCTGGGGCCTGCACGACATGCATGGCAACGCGGCCGAGTGGACGTTCAGTTCGTACCGGCCCTATCCCTACAACGAGCAGGACGGGCGCAACGATCCGAACGTGGTTGAAATGAAGACCGTGCGCGGCGGTTCGTGGTACGACCGGCCGATCCACGCGCGCTCCGCCGCCCGATTGCCCTACCGTCCCTGGCAGGCGGTTTATAACGTCGGCTTCCGCGTGGCGATGCTTGCTGAGTGAGGCTGGGATTGTATGGAAAACTGGAAAATGATTCGAAAAGGTAGCGCGAGCGTAGTTGCTCTGTGGCTGCTTCACGCGCTGACCGGCAGCCTATCCGCCGAGAGCGTAGCCATAGCCGATCTCGAGGTGAACGCCGAGTTCCGTCCGGCCATCGTGCGCATCGCGCTGGACCGAGAAAACGTTTGTGCGGGGAAAAGCGTCCAAATCCGCATGGACTGGCGCACCAAGGCCACCACGGGGCGGGATTACCAACTCTCCTTGAACCTGGTGGGCATCGGGCGCCCACCGGATTTTAACACCAACCTGGTACTCAGTCCTCCGACCAGCCATTGGGCGGCCGGTGACTTGGTGCGCCAAGAGGCGTTCACCGTAACCATTCCTGCCAATCTCTCGCCGGGCTGGCGACGCCTGCTATTCAGTTTGGCTGAACCCGGCGCGCCCGACCGGCCCATCCCGCTGGACAATGCCGACCGCCTCGAACGCAACTCACAATACTGCTTCGGCGAAATCGAGATTCTTCCACCGGGCTCGGATGCTCCCGATAAGCCCGTCGTACGGCTGTCCACGAATGACCCGGCGAAACCGGAACGACCCAATGAAGAGTGGCGCCTGCGGCATGGCGAGCGCGTGGCCGAGGTGCAGAGCCACTCTAACGCGTTGGACGTTCTATTCATCGGTGATTCCATCACCGGCGGTTGGCTCAATATCGGCAAAGCGGTCTGGGAAAAGGAGTTGGTTCCCCTCGGTGCGGTCAACATCGGCATCGCCGGCAGTCAGACCTCGCACATCCTCTGGCAGTTTGAGCATGGTGCCATCGACGGGATCAACCCCTGCGTGGCCGTCTTGATGATCGGGGTGAACAACGTCATGGCCGCGCCTTCGCAGTCTGCCGCCGACATCGCGCGTGGCATCTCCACCATCGTCGCTAGTCTGCGCAAGAAACTCCCGCACACCAAGGTCCTGCTCCTCGGCACCTTTCCCAAGGACAGAAGTCCCACTTCGTCGGACCGCCGCAAGATTCAAGAGATCAATATGCCCATCGCCAAGCTCGACGACGGAAGGAACATCCGGTACTGCGACCTGACGGCGAAGTTCCTGGGGGCGGATGGCACACTGTCCGCCGAAATCTCGCCTGACGGCGTGCATCTGAGCCTTGCCGGCTACGCGATCTGGGCGGAGGCCCTCCGACCGATTCTCCGGGAAATGACGGCGCAGAGGCCATCGCAGGCGGTGCCGCCGCCGGAGGAAGCGCTCATCCTGTCCAGCCCGCTCGACTACCAGGTCGTGCAGCGGCAAACCACAACCGCCGGTACGTTTCGGCTTCAAGGTAAAACCGCCTTCATCGCGGCGAAGTGGCAGTATCGGCTGCTGGGCAAGCCTCTGTCAGGACCGGCGGATGAAGCGTGGCATGACTTGCCGTCACCCATTAAGGAAGGAGCGCTCGAGGTCACCGTCTGCGCCCCCGCCGGCGGATGGTATCGGCTGGAAGTGCGCGGCCTCGGCGCGGCCCAGGCCGCGGTCGAAGCCAGCGTCGCGCACGTGGGCGTCGGCGAAGTGTTCATCGTCGCGGGCCAGTCCAACGCCGGGAACCACGGCGCCGAGAAACAGACCACCAGGACCGGCCAGGTTAGCTCCTTCAACGGCGCGCAGTGGGTCCTGGCGAACGACCCCCAACCGGGTGCCAGTGGCCGCGAGGGGAGTTTCATGCCGGTGTTTGGCGACGCCATGAGCGATCGCTTTCATGTCCCCATCGGCATCGTCGCCATCGCCCAGGGTGCCACGAGCGTGCGTGAGTGGTTGCCCAAAGGGGCGCGGATGCGCCAACAGCCGACAACCGGCGCCAATGTCACCCCGGTTGGCCCAGGCGAATGGGCCAGCAACGGCGCGCTGTTTGATCTCCTGGTCAACCGCTTCGCCAGCCTCGGGCCGCGCGGATGCCGCGCCGTCCTGTGGCACCAGGGCGAGAGCGACGCCGGACAGGCGCGCGCTGGGTATCCCAAGGATCGTCAGATCACGGGTGACCAGTATTTCGGGTTCATGCGCGATCTCCTCAACGCCTCACGGGAGAAGGCGGGCTGGCCTCTACCCTGGTTCACGGCCCAAACCACCTATCACAGCGAGCAGGATGCTTCCGATCCCGAATTCCGCTCGGCGATGCAACAACTCTGGGACCAAGGGCTGTCGTTACCAGGACCGGACACGGACACGCTCCGGGCCGAGTACCGCGCGGGCGTTCACCTCAACGGCCGAGGCCTGCGGCAGCACGGGCAAATGTGGGCCGACCGGGTGGGTGCCTGGCTGCAGCAGCAAATCGCCGCCGAAGGGGCGACGGCTGCATCCGCGCCGGCGGGCGGTGACCGTGCCTCGACGCCGCGCCCAGCCTCGCCGGAGCAGATGCAGTGGTTTCGCGAGGCCAAGTTCGGCCTGTTCATCCACTGGGGGCCCGCCAGCATCAGCGGCGCGGAGATCAGTTGGGGGCGCAAGGATCGCCTGGAGGCGGGCGGCCAGGAGTTACAAAAAGTCCCCGCGGAGGTTTATGACCATCTTTACCAACAGTTCAACCCGGTGAAGTTCAACGCCGACCAGTGGATGGCGCTGGCCCAAGAGGCCGGCTGCCGCTACGTAGTGTTGGTTACCAAACACCATGATGGTTTCTCCCTGTGGCCGACAGACCAGGTGCGTTGGAACGACCCGGCCCGGCCCCGGCACTACAGCATCGCCGACACACCCTACCAACGCGACCTCTGCCGGGAGATCGCGGAGGCGGCACACCAGCATGGACTCAGGCTCGGTTGGTATTATTCGACCCGCGACTGGACGCACCCCGATTACCTCAAGGGCGACAACCGCATCTATAATGCCTACTATGAGGCCCAGGTGCGGGAGTTGCTCACTCGCTATGGCCCCGTGGATATAATGTGGTTCGACCATGCCTTCGGGGATTGGAGCGAGTTCACCATCGAGCACCTGTTCCAGATGATGTACCGCGCGCAGCCTAACCTGCTCGTTAACAACCGTTCGGCCCGCGGATTGCAGCACCTCCCCGCTGGAGCCATGCGGCAACTCACCGACGCCGACTACGACACCCCGGAACAGCAAATCGGCCATTTCCAGACCAACCGGGCCTGGGAATCGTGCATGACCATCACCAAATGCCGCAACGACACGGGTGGCTGGTCATACCGCCCGGGCGAACCGACCCGATCCTACGAAGAATGCCTCAAAATGCTCCTCAGCACGGTTACCGGCGACGGCAACCTGCTGCTGAACGTCGGCCCCACGCCCGCAGGAGAAATCCTGCCCGAGCAGGTGGAGGTGCTCAAGAAGATAGGGGCCTGGCTCAAGCAACACGGACAAAGCATCTACGGCACCCGCGGCGGACCCATTCCCAACGGCAACTGGGGGGGCAGCACTCAGCGCGGCAACAAGGTCTGGTTGCATGTCTTCCAGTGGTCCGAGGATGCTTTGCGGCTCCCGCCGCTGGCGTCCGTCATTCAGTCCGCCCTGACCCTTGATGGCCACCAAGCCAAAGCGACCCAAACCCCCTCCGGCCTCGAAATCACTCTCCCCAGAGCGCAACAGGACCCGGTCGATACCGTGATCGAGTTGACGCTCGCCGCCCTCCCGGCCCGGTAGTTTTCCCCTGCTTGCAGACACCTGACCCAATCCTGAAACCGATGAATCGCACCGCACTGAAAGGAAAAACAAAGATTTGGTGCCTCGTCGCCGCCTGGCTCCTGCCCGGTTTGCTCCTGGCCGCTGCGACGACAACGGAAGCCTCCTTCAGCCTTGCGCCTGAACGGCTACGCTGCGAGTATTTGGAGAACCCCCTGGGCCTCGAGGAGACGAGTCCGCGCCTCAGTTGGATCCTCACTTCGGAGCAGCGCGGGCAAAGGCAGACGGCCTACCAATTGCTAGTGGCTTCGAGTGAAGCATTGCTCCAGCAGGACCAGGGCGATTTCTGGGACACGGGAAAGGTGCCGTCCGATCAATCCGTGCTGGTGGCTTACCAGGGCGCGCCGCTGAAGTCGGGACAGTCCTGCTTCTGGAAGGTGCGAGTCTGGGGCATGGACCAGAAGCCCTCGGCTTGGAGCCAGACGGCGCTCTGGACGATGGGGTTGCTCAATCCCAAGGAGTGGGAGACGGCCAAGTGGATCGGTGAGGCAAAACGAGCGCCCGGTTACAACGCGGAAGGTTACCAGTGGATTTGGTATCCCGAGGGCAAACCGAATGAAGTCGCGCCAGCGGGCACACGCTATTTTCGCCGCCAATTCAACCTGCCGGAGGGAAAGCAGATCACCTCGGCGACGTTCAACGTGACTTGCGACAACGGCTTTACCCTCTACGTGAATGGCCACCAGGCAGGCCAGGGCACCAATTGGTCTCAACCCCCAAAACTCGATATCAGGGCGTGGCTCATTCCGGGCGTCAATACCTTGGCGATTGCCGCGACCAATGAAAGCAGTGCGGCTGGACTGACCGGCAAACTGACGGTTCAATTTGAGGACCACACGTCACTGGTGCTCGGCTTTGACCCGTCTTGGAAGACTTCGGATCGTGAGGTAATAGACTGGACCTCCGCGGGGTTCGATGACCATGCCTGGCTGGCGGCGATGCTGCTCGGCCCCATGGGCATGGCGCCCTGGGGCGCGGTCCAGTGGAACGAAAGCGGACGAACCTGGGTGCTTCCGCCGTTGCCTTACTTGCGGAGGATGTTCACTACCGCGAAACCCATCCACCGCGCCACCCTCTACGCCACCGCTTTGGGTGGCTACCAGATGCACCTCAACGGCTCCCGGGTCGGCCAGGATTATTTCAATCCCGGTTGGACAGAATTTCGCAAGCGCGCTTATTACCAAACGTATGACGTTACGAAGATGCTGCGGCAGGGCGATAATGCGCTGGGCGCCATCCTGTCAGATGGGTGGTATTCCGGCTACATCTGGGCCGGTCGCGATACCTACGGAACCGTTCCGAAGCTGCGCGTTCAGTTGAGAATAGAGTATGCCGACGGCACGCGAGAGACGGTCGCAACGGATGAGACCTGGAAGCTCGCTTACGGGCCGATCCGCGAGGGCGATGTGCAACAGGGCGAGACCTACGATGCCCGCCTGGAAATGCCCGGCTGGGATTCCGTTGCGTTCAATGACTCAACTTGGCAGCCCGTGACCGTCTCGGTGGTGACCAATCTCGTGCTCGGCGTTTCACCCTCCGCGCCGGTGCGCAAACAGCGGGAACTCAAGCCGGTGAAGCTGACTGAGCCCCGGCCCAGAGTTTATGTCTTTGACCTCGGCCAGAACATCGCCGGTTGGGTTCGGCTCAAAGCGAAAGGCCTTCCGGGAACCAGAATCCTGCTGCGCTATTCTGGATGGCTGAATCCCGACGGCACCATCTACACCGAATACCTGCGGGAGGCCCGTGGCGTTGACGCCTACTACCTGAAGGGTGGCAGCCAGGAAATCTGGGAACCGAGTACGACTTACCACGGCTTCCAGTATGTGGAAGTGACCGGATATCCCGGCACGCCGACCCTGAGCGACCTCACCGGGATTGAGTGCCATTCAAGCTTGCCCATGACCGGCGCCTTCGCGTGTTCCGATCTGCGCGTGAACAGACTTTATACCAACCTCCTCTGGACGATGCGCGACAACCTGGTGGATGTCCCCACGGGTTGCGCGGACCGCGCCGAGCGGCTTGGGTGGTGCGCCAAGACGCCGCTCGTGAAAACCTGGACGTATGCCTTCGGCATGGGCGGATTCCTATCCAAGTGGATGGTGGATCTGGTGGATTCGCAATCCCTGAGCGCCAACGAGTCCGGGTCTGCCTTCATGCAGGTGGCCCCCTTCTGGGGCGACGTCGAATCGCCCGGTTGGTCGGACGACGGCATTGCGGTTCCCTATGGTCTCTACCAGGCCTACGGCGATACGGGGATCATCCGGAAGCATTACGAGGCGATGGCGCGATACATCGGTTATATCCAGAGCAAACTGGTGAACAACTTGCGGCCGGCCAACTTGAGAATTGCCGCTGACACCAATTTTGTCGGCTACGGCGACTGGCTGGCCATCACCCAAAACCGGGAAGGCAACGCCGACCTCTTCAACACGCTCTTGAACGGAGCCTCGGTGAAAATGATGGCGGAGATGGCGGAGGCCATCGGCAGGACAGCGGACGCCGCAGCCTATCGCACCTTGTTCGCCAACCTGCAGGCGGCATTCGGTCACGCGTATGTGTCCGCTCAGGGCGTGGTTCGCGATGATAGCCAGATGGAATATGCCCTGGCGCTGTATTACGGATTTATCCCGACCGACAAGATCTCCCTGGCGGTCTCCCATCTGGCCAATGACATCCTGAACAAAAGCCATCAGCAGACTTTTCCCGATGCGCAGGGCAAGAATCCCACCATACCCCCGGGACATTTGACCACGGGTTTTCACGGCTCCCGAGCCTTGCTGCCGGTCCTCAGCCAATACGGGCGCAACGACGTGGCCTATCGCCTCCTATTGGAGGATACTTATCCCTCGTGGCTTTATCCGGTCAAACTCGGCGCCACCACGGCCTGGGAACGGTGGGACGGATGGACTCCCGACCGAGGCTTTCAGAATCCGGCCATGAACTCGTTTAGCATGCCCGACCTGATGGCCTCCGTCGGCGAGTGGCTCTTCTCCTGCGTCGGCGGCATCGAATCTCAAGGCGCCGGGTTTCAAGCGATCCGGATCAAGCCCTATATCGGACCCGGACTGGATTGGGCCCGTGCCTCCTACGAGAGTGTTCATGGCACCATTGGGGTTCGGTGGGAGAAGCGCCACGGGGCTTTGCTCGTCGACGTCAACCTTCCCGCGAATACCTCGGCAACGGTGAGCCTGCCTTGCCTGGGAACCGGCCCGATCGAGGTTCGCGAAGGTGGGCAGGTGATCTTTTCCCGGGGCATCTATCGCGGCGGAGTTTCCGGCATCGCCGCTGCTTGGGTCGACACGGACCGGGTAGAGGTCAAGGTCGGTTCCGGCGCGTATCGGTTCCGGGTTACGGGTGGGAAATAACCACGCGCAGAGGATCGTCAAGAACGAGGAAAGATATGAAATTAACGCCGCTGGGGCTTGCGAGCTTGTTGGTATTGGTTATGTCACCGGGCGCCTTACACGCTGCCGAGAGGGGCATGACGGCAGCCCTGGATCGCGAAACGCTCGACCGATGGTCCGCGCCGTATCGCGGATGGCATTACTACCCCGAGCACGTGATCCCGTCTGAACCACGCATCCCCGGACACGAGAAATTCCACAACGCC
>TBL_comb47_HYPODRAFT_10002759_pt1 | contig 21390 bp, 37 predicted proteins | sample TroBogypolimnion_40_FD_10682 | JGI IMG/M metagenome (IMG submission 10682) | reverse complement strand
CTCTTTAGTTCTACTAGCATGTCTTCGGTTAGTTGTTCCGTCATTTTTATTTCTCCTTTAATATATTATGGGGTATAAGTGGTGTTCTGTGCTATGATAAAGTATGCATCATACGTGCTGTCATACACTACTGTAATATAACCCCACGCATTATTAAATTGTATAGCAGAAGCACTACCGTCAATAGTTTTTCCACTTGCAGCACTGACACTTACATCAGGTGAACCAAACGTGGATGCCTTTTTGATAGTATATTGACTTCCATTTGCAGGCGCAGCAGGCAGCACGACATACGCGGTGAATCCACCGTTGCTGTCTACTGTGATAAACTGACTAGTATTAGGTGCATTATAAGTGTCACTAACTCCGGGATTACCTGTTTGAGCTACAAAGTCATACACTGATAATGCTGATGTAACATTAGTTAAATGACTACCGTCACCATAGAAATAATTTGCAACGACAGCATTAGCACCAGTGATGTTACCATAACTGCCACCTGATACAGTTTGCCAAAGTAATTGTGTGCCGTCGGTATATAAATATTTGCCACTATTACTGCTAACTGATGGGAAGTCAGGACCACCGTATGCTCCATGTTGAACACTTCCGCCTGGGAATGTAATGTCTCCACCAACACCAAATGACCATACTGAATCAGAATCACTAATACTAATAACAAAATTGCCGCCAACTCCGTCTATGTATGCTAGTGACGGACCATCTTGAATTGTATTTGAACTACCGCCACCTATAACTACTTGACTACCGTTAGCATAGTTAATAGCAAATGAGTTGCCCGGTAATGTCAAATTCCCTGTAGGATCGAATACCCAACTAAAATTATTACTTGTGATATTAGCGCCGTTAGTATCAACCGACATTGATGAATTACCTTGGTAACTCATTTTTACATAGCCAACTGTTGGGTTTTCATTCCACAAGTCTAGACCGTTAACATAACCATCTAAACCTACAAAACCGCGATTAGCTGGCAATGTCAATGAACCGCCCGGCTCATAGTTCCAAAGAGAAACATTACCGTTGCCGTCATTTGCATTTATTTGTATATTGCCGGTGTTTGCTAACTTGACAAATAGATCATCGTTACCTAAGAACAACTCAGTATCGTACAAGTTACCTGATGTTAAATGTAGGTGATTATTATCGCCACCTACTGTTGGATAAACTAATAGTTCTTGATTAGCATATAAACCACCACTTGGTTTTAATGAAATGGTATTACCTGCTAAGCCATCAAACGGTATATTTGTTTCATAAATTACGCCACCGCGAGGCAGTGCTAAATTACCCGTATCATCAAATTTCCAAATATAACCATTACCACTAAAATTACTTTGAATGAATACGTTTTGACTTCCACCTATACCAGTGTCAGTTGTAGCATTGATAGTAACATATCCACCACCGTCACCGCCTGCGCCTATGTTAAGTTGATTAGCACCAGTGTCAGTGTAAATACTTGCGAAATTGTTCGGGAATGATAATGTGCCGTTGTAACCAAAATTCCAAGTTGATACAGCATCGTTAACGCCGTCACCTGTACTGATGTTTACAGGATACCAACTGTTAATATCAAAATGTCCATTGCTGCCTAAGCCTGGAACTTGATAATTGGCTGATCCTGGTAAAGATAAATTACCTGAACTATCAAATATCCATTTATTTTCTGTTCCTGCTTTGTTGGAATGAATAACAACATTAGTACTAGCCATTAAATCAGTATTGCCATCTGTTATCGCAAGTCTATCTTGTCCGGCTTGTTTGACATAGAAATTGCTATTAGCACTCAATGTCATGTTAAGACCACCGTCTACTTTCAAACTACCGTTGTTGTCTGTGCCATTGTCGCTGAATACAATACTGCCATTGTCACTTGCTGGTACAGTTAATAAACCTGTTGTAACATTGCCTGTTGTAGTAATTGTATTGCTACCATAATTTTCTAAGAACGCAGCAACATTGCTGTTACCATAAGTACCGGATCCTAATGAAACCTGTTGTCCATTAGCATAATTAACTGAAAATGTGTTGCCTGGCAATACTAAATTACCACCTGCATCAAAGTTCCAACTATAAACATTTGGAGCTCCATTGCCTACATTGATTTGAAAATCATATAATCCATTATATGTTATTGTAGCGCCACTTGGTATGTGTAATCCGCCAGTTGATGCATCAAAAATCCATTCATTTATTTCTGCATTTACAATAACATTTCCGTTGGCATTAGGAATAGTTACGTTACTATTACCATTATAAATTTTATTTGCTGTGCCACCATTGCTTAATGGAACTTGCATACCGTTAGCATAATTAATAGCAAATGTATTGCCTGGGAGTGTGAGGTTACCATGAATGTCAAATTTCCATGTATTGCCATAATTATTTGTGATTATTTTTATATTGCTTGCTGACAATATACTACCATCAGTTGGTGTACCTGTTACGTTACCTAACGAAATATCTCCTGGCGCAAATAATGTTCCTGTACCTGCATCAAATGTCCAATCGTAACTATTAACACTTATTCCAAGATCAGTGTCATTACCTGAAAAAAATGTTGTACTTGACCCACTAATATAAACTGTTGAGTTACTAGGTAAAGTAAAATCACCTTGGCTATCAAACAACCAACTATATGTTTTAGAGTTAGCATTATCGTATGTTTGTAATGTGATCGATTCTAATGTATTTGCTGTACTAATTACTGTATTACTAAATTTTATATTGTCTGTATTTGCAACTAAGTTTGATAATCCTCCACCATCTCCAATAAAATATCCAGCACTAATATTGCCTGTGGCATTCATATTAGTTGTGCGCAATGAGTAATTACCGGCATCCCAAATTAAACTAGTGCTTGCACCAAAGTTTCCGCTTTGATTAAATTGAATTTGTGCATTAGCACCAGCTGGGTAATTAGTTACGTTTCCACTTGCAGGTAAAGCCCAGTTTAAATTACCATTGCCATTTGTTTGTAAAAACTGACCGTTGTAACCGCCTGTAATGGTAACATTTGAAACAGGTCCTAAATTAGCGACACCCGCCATTGTTAAATTTGTTAAATTTCCTACACTTGTAATTAAAGGTTGTGCTGCATTAGTTACAGCATATGCAAAATTAGCAACATATGCAGGTTGTAAATTAGCACCTGCTTGTGTTAAAATATAATTACCTAAGTTTCCTAATGAAGCCGAATCAGTTGATACTACACCTGTAGTTTGCACAACTGGTAATATAGTTGAGGCTGTAAACGCATTTCCTATTGGGGGTAATTCACTTATTGTTATTGTTGTATTTGCCATTCTTTTTATCCAAATGTAACTCCATTATTTCCAATGCAGAACCATTTATTGTCGATATATTGTAATGTACATCCTTGACCAATAGCACTAAATGTTGCTGTGCCTGTACCACTACTCTTCCATCCTGCATTAGAAACAGTGATAACCATGTCACCACCGTGTGTAACCATCATAAATGTTTTAACTTGACCTGCTGTGCCTGTTGCTAATGTAGCTGTACTTGAACCTGATGTTGTAATGTAACTAGCAGTCACACTTAAGTTAGCAGCATTTCCATTTGTTAAATTTCCACTACTAAATCCAATTGGAGATTCAATGTCGATAGTTCCTGTTGATGCTATTGGACTACCAGTAACATTCAATGAAGAACTTGTTACACCTACATATGTAACTGTGCCACCTGTTACAGGACTTGATATTGTAACAACTCCTGAGTTACCGCTTAATTGTATGCCTGTACCAGCACTTAATGCGGTAACACCTGTGTTAATTACAGTAAATTGATAATTTCCATTACTACTATTATTTGTGACGGCTATGCCTGTGCCTGGAGTGATACCTACGTTAGCAATAGTAGCTCCATTTGCTGCTTGTGTTATTCTACCAAAAGAATCTACTGTAACAGTAGGGTTTGTATATGTTGCAGCATTAACTCCGCTTAATGCTAGGTCAATAGACATTGATCCTGAACTTACTATTGGCGAATTTGTAACTGTTAATCTTGTATTTGAAACTGGGGTTAATCCTACACTTGTAACAGTTCCACCTGATCCATTACCTCCACCATTTGAAGAAATTGTAATATTTCCTGTAGTTCCTGATAATGTAATTCCTGTACCAGCATTTAATTGCGTAACTCCAGTGTTAGTAATTGTTACGGTATTACTAGTAGTATTAGCAACTGTACTAATACCATTTCCCCCTACAAAGGTACTATATGGGCTAGCATAGTTTGCTAATATGTTAAAATTGGTGTTTGCTTTAGTAAAAGCAACATATAATGAGTCACTTCCTACAGATTCGTTAGGTAACCCAACATTAATAGTCTGAATATTTGCAATGGCCATAGATCAATCCTTATACTGTATTTATCAGTAGGGAGTGAAAGAACTACCGCATCCGCAGGTGCTTTTGGCCTTGGGGTTTTTGATTGTAAAACTCTCGTTGAGCAGTGTTTTTTTAAAATCTACCTCTGCCCCTTCAAGATATTGCGCTGAAATTGAATCTATAAGTACACTGATTGGACCAGCTGGAATTTCAAAATCATCATCNTTTTTGCTTTCTTCTACGGCAAACCCATAATTGAAACCAGAGCAGCCGCCCCCTTCAATATACATTCTAAGTCTTGCGTTTGGACCTTCTTCAGACAACACTTCTGAAATCTTTTTGATTGCTGATTCAGTTAAAGTAATCATACACTTATTTATTAGAATTATGACTGTTGTGAGATATTCTTTTCAGCTTGCAACCTATAATTCATAGTAGGATTGTCAAATGTCCTGCAAGTTTTCCCGCAATAGGCTAATTTATCATCGGTATCTAATTTATTGAAAACTAATTCATCTAGTACAGTATCGTTTAAAATGTCAATTAAACTACGCACATGTATATTAAATTTATCTAAACCAATTTCACCTAATTTATTAATTAAACTTATTTTATCTATTTCAGGAATTATTGTTTTATCTAATTGTAATTGACTAAATGCGCTACCTATAAAACAACAAGGAAATACATACCCATCATGTGAAATAAACAAATTAGTTTTTACACTATTGTTTTCTCTTATTATACTTATACACTTAATAGGGAATTTTTTGACTTTATCTTCTTCAATTTTATGTTCAGCACTTATAGGTAAAGGCACTTTGTCCATTATATCTTGAGATTCATAAGTGCTTTTAGGAAAAACTGTAATAACTTCTTCAATTGGTTTTTCGGATATCGAATCAATTGGTGGCAGAGATTGATTTATTTTTAACTTACCCCAGCGGTCAATTAAGTCTTGAAATTGATCTGATGTAAATTCAGTGTTCAATAAATCTCTATATCCATCAGTATTCTTTTTAGATAGATAATGCAACATAACTCCGTTGTTATTAGTAACTGGTTGTATTTCTTCCCCGTTACTTTCTCTAACATTTATGACATCAACCCCTACATCTTTGCACCAATCAACTACTGCAGGCAAATTACCTATGTTTTGATCCCAAACTATAAATTGGACCATTAATATGCCTTCTTTAGTTTTGCTTTTTGCAAATGCACGGATGTTTTCATCGACACGATTAAATTTTACATTTACTCTATGTAACTCATTAATACCATTAGTGCCGTCAACTCCAAAAATCATTTTCACACCTAATCTACCTAATTGAGCATATTTGTCTGGACTACCTATGCCGCCATTGGTATTGATGTTTATCCCACACTGATTTTGATTTACTTTAATAAATGATACAATATCTACTATATCAGGATTAGCCATTGGATCACCTAAATTACCACAAAAGGTGATTTGTTCAATCCAATCAATATTTTCTAAAGTTTTTTGTACTTGTTCAACTGAAGTATAAGTTTGTTTAAAATTTAATAAACCTCTGCCCGCACTTTTTCTAGTGCAAAATGGGCACATAGCTTGACATGCGCTACTGATTTCCCAGTGTATCGAATGTAAGTTTGTACTATTGGTCATAGGTCAACTATAAACTTTTACCCCAGCGTGTGCTGATAACGTTCCAGTTGATAATCTTCCACTGTTCTTTTAAATACTTTTTCTTATCACTGCCATAGTCTAAAATCCACGCATGTTCCCACCAGTCAATCAATAGTAATATATCTGGTTTAACTTCATGGTTTTTAATTGTTTTAATCTCGCCACTATCACTCAAATAAACCCAACCGCTACCCTGAATTTTCATGGCAACATCTTCTACTTTATCTTTAAAAGTATCATAGTCGCCATGATGTCTATTGATAAAACTCAATATTGGCCCATTGGGTTTGTTATTATCTCTCACTTCACGGAACTGTGGAAATAATGTGTTATGTAAAAAAGCCCCAGCATAGTTAAAGTCTCTGTCGCCTTCTTTATTATTGTATCTTTTTGCATAGCCCTTAGCGAGATGTTCATAGTGTAAATCAAGGGTGGCTTTGGAGAGTACAGGACTGACTTCGCTTTCTGTAAAGTTAAGAGGTATGATTTCTATGTCCTGGGGCTTGGACTTTGATTCCAAAATTGTAATAATATCTCGCATTAAGATATTTATCAATTTCTTTTTAGCGCCCTAGTTATATTTAGAAAATTTTGTTCAGGAATTATCCTATAATTTTTGATTTTATTATATAAATCAATCATTAAATCGTTGTTAGATTCTATACCAAAATGTTCATCTCTGGCAAAATCCTTTCTTATAAATTTTACAACTTGATCATTGCTATCAAAGAAGTCTTTTTCATTTTCTACATTGGCAGCACTTACATGGAAAACAGGTATATTGTAAGATTTGACTTTATATTTTGCCAAATATGCTGCTGCTTCAAAATATTTCAATTCGTTTCCGGCTATCATAAAATTAACTATTTCACTATTGCTATGTAATGAAAACATTTCTAACCTTTCAATAGTTTTAACATCTTTGTATTGATTAAAGGCAATAGATGCTGCTCGTATCCAATAAGGCCATTGAAACACAATATATTTTGGTTTTTTGTGAGTGTTTAACCACACCGTTAAATTATGTATAGCGACATCTATACCAGACCCACCCAATGCTAAATTATAATAATCGCAATTTAATTTTTTACTTAAAGTATAAGCATACGTTTTTTCTAATTCTAACCCTACACCTTCGGTGTGACTACATCCTACAAATAATATATAGTTGTCATAATTAATATCACTGGCATTTTTACAACGATGACCGTAACTATTTCTTTCATAAGTTATTTTTACATTTCTATAATACCAGTCGAGTGGTTTGGTTTCTAAATTTTTTTTAAAAAGTTCTTCAGAGTCAGAACCTGAAAATACTTCGGTTTTATTATAAGGATTGTAACCAATAAGTCCATTAGGATATAATATCATTACAATCTCCTTGTAATTCTACCCTTCGACAAATCATATGGACTAACTTCAACTTCTACTCTGTCACCCAATAAAATGCGAATTTCATGTTTACGCATTTTACCACTAATATACCCTAATAGTGTATGTCCGTTTTCTAATACTATCTTAAAAGTTGCATTGCGTTGGACATCAACTACTTCGCCTTGAAAGTGTATACCTGTTTCTTTAGCCATTATTTTTTAAGGATGNCCCACATCTTTTCTTTTTCTTTAATTTGGCTTTCAAGTTCTTTATAACGACGGCTTAATTCACGTAGTTCTTCGTACTTACTTTCAAGTTCTTCATTAGCATGATATACGCCTAAACGTTCTTCTAATCGTTCTAGTAATTCTAATAAACTTTTGCCTTTAATTTTTACATCGCCTTCAAAATCAGCATCGCCTTTTACATGTAATTTAGTTTCAATATTGTTATTAGTCCAAGTTCCTGTTGTAAAATTGTATCCTGGAGCAACAGTGTTTGGCATAGTNTACGNGAACCCATAAGTAGGATTTGTATTTGTATTTGTAATTGNAATAGCGNCAATACTAGCACTGCTCCCAAAATTATAATTTTGATATGTGCCTGTTGGCCCTATACTTGTGTTGTNTGTTATATTCATAATTTAATTTATTTTTTTCAAATAGATTTTACCCTGATCATCAACGCTAAAACTAACGTCGGTGCCTTCTTTCCATCCTAGTTGATCTAGTAGGGGCTTAGGAAGAGGAATGAATAAATCACCTGACTCAGGATCCTCTTGTGTAATAATTTCATAACGGATTTTTTCTTTACCGGGTTTTAATTTGTTCATATAGTATTTAATTAAACTATCTTAACCCAATAAATTTACCATGCACGACATGACCAATAACGTGCTTTCCAACGTGGTCCCGGGTTCTTACAATTATGTCTTGCACGAAAACTTTTACGGCGTTTTGGATTGCTTTTCTTAATACGCATTTTCTTATCGCCAAAGTTTACTTTAACGATTTTACCATTTGGTTTACGTACATATACTTTAGATTTTTTGACATCACCCTTCATTGGCTTACCTAATGGAACTGTACGACCATGATATTTGGCTTCATCCATTTTGTCTTCTATTTTTTTAATTTCAGCATTTTTGTATGAAGAATTTTCTTTTTTAAGACGTTCAGCCTCTTCACGTGTATGCACTGCTTTAAGTAATCTACCATTCATGTACAATCCATGAGTGTCGCTTTTATCGTATGCTGATGGTATTTTTTTCTGTGCGTTTTCGCTCATTTTAAATGAACCGGCACTGCTTGCATCACTACCTGTACCCATGCGCATTTGAACATGAGGTTTATCTTCGTTTGTAGCTTTTAATTTTGCTAAAACAGCTTTCTTTAATTCTGGATCGCTGTTTAATTCAGGCATTTTAGCAATATCTGCTAAACGTGCCATGTCTTCACGTATGTCATCATTATACATATGACTTGTTAATTGATCTAATTCTGGACTTAATTTTTTACCTGTTTGATCTGCTTTGCGCAAGAATGCAGGACTATCATAATCTGTGCGATCTTTTTGTGGTCTGTCTTTTGCTGGCGTGTTTAATCCACTATATTTTAATAATTGATCAAATGCTTCGTCAGTTTCTTCTTTGTTTACTTCTTCGGTAACTTCTTCTTCATTTTCTTCTATTACATTATTATATTTAATAATTTCACTTTCTGTTAATTCTTCAAAGTCTTCAAGAATGAAGTTTTCACGTAATATATTAAGAGTTGTTTCATCGGCTTCTACAATGATGCTTTCGTCATCACAGGCTACAACACCGGTTTCTACTAACCATTCGTCACCGTCTTCGCCTAATTCAAATGTGAAAGTATCACTAGCTTCCATAAGTTCGCTACTTTCTTCAATATCACTAAGCATATCCATTAAACTTTTTACATCATTCATAAAATTACCCTGTTTANTTTAGTATTTATCGTATATTTTTCTAAGTTGAGATAGTGCTTGTTCAGGATTTTCGTCACGGTAAAGTACCCCTATACCGCCCGCAGCTTCCCAACGTCTAATGTTTTCTTTATGATCGTCTACTAATACATTAGGATGCCCGCCTTTCATTGCTAATCTTTCTTTATCGCCCCTAAATAATGCTGTATCTTTCATAGAAGGATTATGGTTACTTAACCACTCTAGTTTTCCCTTGATACTAGCCTCATTATTACCTCTAAGAGGGGCACTTAGTATAGTAGTAGGAATTTTGTTAGTTTCCAAAAAGCTTAGTAGTTTATTACAGTTAGGAAGAACGGGTAGTGTAGCAAAAAACTTCTCAATAAACTCTGGACCACGTGAGTTTAAATCGTTGATTTTTCTTTCGCGTTCAGGTTTGTCCCCTAGTTCTTTGTAACGTTCTTTGCCAAAAAGCTTTGCCCATGCACTAAAAAAGTCACATTGGACACCGTCCATGTCTAGGTATAAATGTGGGGTAGTTTGAAATTCACTAAAACGCATCTAGTATTTATTTTTTCCAGACAATAAATGTCATATAATCTTTTTCGTTTTCAAATTTAAAGCTATAACTACCTGCTTGTTCCCCAGCTATATTAATTACATCAAAGTTCCAGTCATATTCACAATTATTTTGACACCATTCAATAATAGGTTTTAACTGCCCATATGGTAAATCAATAATTGTTTCAAATTCGGTTTTGATAATTATTCCTTGATAAGTCTAGCTTTATCTGGTTGGTCTTTCCAAGTCGCTGCATCGGGCAACGCATCTTTCTTTTTAGTGAGTACAGACCATTTTTTTGCTAATCTAGCATTTAAGTCAGCCCAAAATTGTAAGTTTGGTACATTTTTATCATTGTCTACAACAATGGCATCTACAGGGCATTCGGGAATACAGACCCCGCAGTCAATACATTGATCAGGATCAATTACTAAAAAGTTTTCACCTTCATAAAAACAGTCTACTGGGCAGACTGCTACACAATCAGTATGCTTACAATTAACGCAATTTTCTGTAACTATGTGAGTCATAGTAATCCTATTTATTCTCTGCAGTAATTGGGTTTAAATTTCCCTCATGTAAAAGGAACCATTTATTATCGTGCTTTATAAGCGCAACGTTTACATTTAAATATTCAACTAATTTTTTGCTACATTCTTCAAGTGTAGAACCCTGAACAGCAAATTTATTATCTTGTGCTGTTTTGTAAACATAGATTACATTGTTGATTGTTTCAGTATTAAACAATTCATCTTCAATATGTTCAACTTTAGTTTCAGGTTCATCATCAAGGAACTGCATTTTGCTTAGAAAAACTTTTTGTTGCTTTTCGTCTAACATTTCGCAAACTACTTCACTAGATTTTCTAACTCCCCAAACATAACCGAACAAGAAAGTAAAAATAAGTAATACCGTTAAAATTATCAAAGTTACAATTAACATGTGTTTATCCTATGTTTTGTGTGAAAATCTATTATAACATATTTACTAATAAAATCAATAAAAAAACGGGGCAGAATGCCCCGTAATAATAGAATGTACTTTTAGTTATTCTTTTATAGTCTATTAGACTAAGCCAGCAGACAATGCTTTGTAACCTGCGGCTACAACTGCACGACTTGGGGCACCTAAACGATACTTGGTAGTAACGCGACCCTTTGTGTCTGTGTGACGATTAGCGTAAACAGCGAAACCACTGAAACGAAGATCGCTTACTGTTGCGGTTGGGTTAGCAATACCGAAACGTGTTGCGATTTGTTTTGCAGTCAACTGTTCACCATTTTGTAATGCCTCGACGAGGCGAGCTTGTTTTGTCATCATTTTTCAATTTCCTTTATATTGTTCGATGCGTTTTAAACATCGTGAGATCATAATACTAAAATAATCAAACACTTACAAGTCTTACGGGTAACTATTTGATAGTTAATTACCCGATATCAATAATTTTATTGATATCCCAACCAGTGTCTTCATAGTTAGCATAGCCACGTGGGTTACAAACAACACGACAGTCACCAATCTTGTAATCAAAAGGATGATGCGTATGACCATGTGTCCACAACTCAATATATGGATGAGCAAGGATAAAGTCTTCTAAGTCACTATAGTATGCGCCATTCATAATATAATCATCACGATATTGTTCCGCAACACTTTGAATGCTTGGGCAATGATGTCCTACAACAACATAACGCCCAGGCTTTTGTACAACACTACGAATATAGTCTAGTGTCTCTTGATGACGCATGACAACATCAGTGCTACTAATACGGCGGTAACTTTTTTCGTCATTGCGAATTAAATTAAAATCGTTAAGATAGCCTGGAATTTGCGCCATTGTATCTTTATCTAACTTATTCATGTCGGTCCAAAGTGTACCGCCAACAAATGTTACATCGTCAATAGTATGACTATCATTTTCTAAAAATGTAATATTTGGGTAGCGAGCAATTTCTTCACGTAGATAAGCAATGCCCTTATGCCATTTGCCATGATAAAATTCATGGTTACCTGCAACATAAATCACATGTGGGAATTCATCATTACAACGCTGTAAGAAATCACGAAAACGACTGGCTTTAGCATTAGTCATAAATGCTAATGTGTCAATTACATCTTCGGGTTTATGATCGTGCAATGTTTGACTGATTAAAATATCGCCGCTAAGGATCAGCACATCCACACCATTATTTGGAATATGGATATCGGCAAATTCTAAATGTAGATCGCTAACAACTTTGATTTTCATTTAATTTAATTCCAGCATAAAGTATAATTATACACTTATTATAAAAATTATGCAATTGGGTTATTATCCAAAAAAATCCTCTATTTTAAAATAGAGGATTTTTGTTATTGCTGTGGAGCAGGTTGTACAATCACTTGTTGTACTGGTACCCATTCTACATGGCATTGTTGTTGATATACAGGACGATTGTACAAATCAACGCCAATCATAACTTGATTACATACAACAGTGCGAGTGTATCCAACTGGGGGTTCAGCATTAACATCAATTTCATGCATAATAACACCACCGATTACAACGCCTGCTAGTACATCAAAAGGTCCCCACCAGCCGCCATGATGAGGCGCCCAACCTCGATGTTCACCATAAAAATGTCTATGTTCTTCAGCAAAGGCTGTATTGATCAAACTTAAACCAAGTAAAACAGACAATAAAAACACTTTAATTTTCATAACAATATCTCCAATAATATATTATTTATTAGCCTCTACGCATACGGCTAATATCTTTCATTTGTTCTTCGTCAATGACCGGAACAGCATTAGACTTATGCATAGTAGCAATTCCACGAACTAATGTACCTGTATACTTGCGATTCTCACGTTTGCCGCAACTATTAGGATTACTTACTATAGACAAACTAGGTATACTTTGAGTTTCACGACTATACGTTACAGGTAGTTCATATTTACCCGTAGTAGTCTTAGCCTTGACACGACCTAAACGGTAGTCAATATATTGCTCAAACGTGATCGTAGCACAATGTATGCTTTTCAAAAATTTGTTATGATCACGCCAAGCAACCTCATAGGTACTAAGTTTAGATTTAGTAAGTTTGGTCTTGTACTTGCGTGTACTAAGAGTTGATAAACCGCGTTGTAAGTGCATTGTCATAGATACTATTATAGCAATTATACTACCCTATGTCAACTATAGTCTAAGTCTTTGATTTATATGTTAATTTTTTAATATGCTCCACATATATGCTTTTTCTAAATGATTCAAATATCTAATTGCTGAATACAAGTTCTTATATACAATACCCCATACGTATAACATATNNGCTATAACATTCTGGACATTCTATCTTGAACTTCTTGTAGATACATTTCAACATTTATCCAGTCAATACTTGGTTCTCCTNTTCGTCCCCAACTACAGTAAATGCCTATATCTTCCATACCCTGAGCATAACCAAAAGCATCAGTAATACATTTACTCTTTTTTAACCNATGAGNAAATGGATAATGTCGAGTATTGTTCCAAACAACAGCATAATANTCTGTGTCATCGTAGTTCATTGTCATTATCTTAAAAGGGCTATTTTTTATCATTTTACTATGACCACCTCAACAAGAACCAAGCAAACTTTTGTTCATCGACAACACGATAATCTTCCATACGGTGATCTCGGTCTAACTTTACTTCTACACCAAACTCAACCAACACATGATGAAGTTGTGCATCATATTTTGGATTACCGGTGATGACCAGTGCCTCGGGCGGAAGTGGCCACGGCCGCTCTATTTTGTCTACGGCTCGTGCTAATATTGGTTGTAATTCACAAGGTTTCATGACCACCTCAACGCAAACCACATACGCTGTTTTTCGTCCTTGATACGCCAAATATCCATACCGAACCAAAATCTAGCAGTACTTTCATTATGCTTAGGATGCTCGGCAATTATTTTATTTTCTCTACACCATGCCAATACCTCCATTTTGTATTGGACTGGCAGTACAAAATCGCGAGAATCGCTGCGAAGTGCCACACCACCTTTTTTCATAAAGATTTTTTCAGCCATTACGACCACTTCAAAAGGAACCACGCCAAATCTTCTTCACGGTCAAAAACAATGTGTACTTGACCGTCCCGAAACGTGATCTTTTGATCATACGTATTGTTCCAATTCCATACCCATGTAAGGTCAACAACACTATCCGTAGCAATGACTTTGCGTAGCCGATTGCGGAACCATTCAGGTTGCTGATTATGATCTGCTGGTACTTTGTAGTAATACATTATGACCACCTCAACAAAAACCAAGTATAATGTTTTTTAAAACGAAAAACAAATCTATAATTAGATTTGTAATATGTAAAGTCCCAATTAATTAATCTGTCTTTTATATTTTCATCACACCATTTACGCATTTCTTGATGTTTTTGAAAATCCCTAGGAACAATATGTCTATATCGACCTTTCATAGTGCACCCAATGTAAGCATCATAAGCATACTTTCATCTTTTAAGGTAACATAATATGGACGACACCGATGATCATAACTGTATTTTGTACCAATATACGAATCCCATTTTGGATACCGAACATAACGATCTCCGTACGATTTGTATAAAAAGTTTTCAATATCACGTGCTTTTTGAGGATACCCATTTATGAATTTTAATCCAATGGTATGCCCATATATGTGATAATTTTTATATCGTTTGTCTAATTTTATAACTTTGTAATCCATTTTAAGCCCAACGTAATATAAACCACTCTAAATCTTTTTTATCACGAAACCAAAACTTGCTGTTATTTACATACCAACGCATTTTAGGAGTCCATACACCGTCAGGTGCAGTAGGGCCAAATGTACTCTTTGCCCAAGACTCCATTTCATTCCAATCATAATTGCGGTTAGGATGCACAGTTAAATATCGTGCACCATATACTCGACCTTCACTTATATCAAATGCCTTCCAACCTAATGCGGACATTACAATTTGTGTATCAATGTCTTTAGTCATTTGATCGGCAACTTGATTGATTATATCTTCTGTTATATTCATGACCATCTTAATATAAACATCATTAAATCACTGTCATTGCGAAAATAAAATTTATCTTCTTTATAAAACCAACGATGACCTTCATCACCATATTGTTCTATACACCAGTGAAATGCAGGACTATTGCGGGAATCGTCATATTTATTTTCTTCTGTAATAGGTAAACTTACCCATTCATAATCGCCAAGCCAGCTAGATGACTTACCTCGTTTAAAAGGTTGTGCCTTAGGCTCAGACATACCAACAATTGTTGGCATTGGCATTTGTATATTCGGTTTATTACTCACATTAAGATTCTAACACACTATTTAAATGTTTACAAGTATGACGAAAAGTAAATCCTGGACAAGTACAAGTTTTTTTATCTTTGTCAACAAAGTAACTATCGCCCTTGCTGCCCTTGACCTCAATAAGTTTACTTTCACTTTTTACTTCAATTTTTACTTCAATCTTAAATGGATGATCTTTAAGTGCAATAAACTTGCGACCACGTTTGTCTAAACGTGCTTGATACTTACTATATATAGGTTCACCTTCGCCCCATTTCTGATAGGCAACAACTTTGTCGCCGTCAAGCAAATATACATGATTAGGCTGTTTGCCTTCCATGTTCCAAACAGTTACTTCCTTGACGGCGACTAAACTCATATTAGATTACCTCAACCATATTAGCAGGAACACGCCAGTTGCCATAACTCATGCCGTTTTCACGAATAATAAGATTTTTGCGACCAATTTTAGTCACTGTACCTGTGATATTTTTACCAGTCTTGCTGCTAGTAAATTGTACGTTACTACCAACACGAATAGTATTGATAGTGCTACGTCCTAATTGTGTACGCACAAACTTGACAACATCAATAATACTATTGAGGTCTTCGTTTGACAGGTTACTAGTTAAAATAGCACTGCGAATTTGGTCAACATTAGTCATAGTCATCTCCGTTGTTTCACTCTATAATAATAGTATAGCAAATCTATACCCAAACGTCAACAATTATAATTCCAATGAAATCAATGACTTACCAACTGCTTTGATAATAAAATTCCCAACGACTGGGTTCATCTTTGAGAACATCAATAAGGTACGTTTGCATCAAAAGTTCAAGACTGTTTACAGTGGATAATAAATCATCAGTATACCCGTCATCATATTCGGTGCTGCCAAAAAAGAACCCACTTGCAGTAGGTAATAACTCCTCTGCTTTATCTGGGTTTTCTAATATCGTTTGACAAGTGTAATAAAGTTGTTTTAACTTTTCAAACTCAACGTAGGTTTCACGGCAATCATCAACACCTTCTTGGCAATTGTCAACAAACCATTTATGTATAGCATTTGCTTTACGCCAATATGTGATTGCTACCTTTATCTCTTGCACATCTTTAAAAACAGCAGGTAGTTGATCGTCAATTGCATTTTTAATTTTTTTGTCCTCAGGAACGTAATCCCTAAGATGACGTTTAGCGTACAAGTACATATCTAAGCCCATAAATTACTCCTACAATTAACTGTTGATAAGATATATTATATACCCAAACCGATTTATTGTCAACCGTCAATCTACGTAGTAGTCAACTGTTTGCAATAGTGTGCTCATTGCGTTTTCTAACTCGTTAAAGCACTCCAGTTCCGCTAGTTGTACCCCATCGCATGTTGCTGTTAACAGCATAGCTTCCACTTCCGCTAGTTTAACAAGTATTGCATCTTTCATTACTGCTCCTTTTTAGTGTATGTGTGTATTATACTGTCAATCCGCCAGCGTGTCAACCGTTTTATGCCATGTTGAGTTGAACTTGTAGACCTTCCCAAGTACCACCTAGACCGGTTGAACACATTTCAACACCGTCACCGGAACGATACACTTCCAGTACCTCGAGGGCTTTTTGCGTAGCCGCATTACAAGTATAAAAGTCACCTACCCCTGCACGGATTTGCTTGGCAGTAGCATAGAATGAAACAGTAGAACCAATGTTAATACGAAACTTTTGGTTCTGTTTGAAACGCTTGATAGTCATGTCAACTCCTTTAATCAATCAATACAAGTATTATATGCCCAAAACGATTTATTGTCAATCGATAAATTCAATGTCTTTACTGTTGACCAAGGCGTACTTGCCGTCACGCTTGATCACGACCTTCTTAAATTGTGTGATGTTGTGTACTGCCCACGCAGGAATGTCCAAGTCACCATTGTATACCGAGATAGCGTCCCAAACTTCATGCTTGTCGTAGATTTTATCTTCTTTGGTTGTATAAGGGCGCCAGCCACTCCAGTAATAAGAACGGACCGATTCAGGAACTTCAACTTGAATAACGGTTTCGGCTTTGACTAAAAACATTCTGTGCCCCTTAAGTGTCTGTATATTATTCTAGATTCCACCCTGCCTGTCAACCCCGCGCCAACTATCGGCTATTGCTTGTTGACAACAGGTTTCTACATCTGCTAGGATCTTCTTGAGTTCGTCAATGTTGATTTCAAGAAAGCCAATTGTTGCTACAGTAACATAAGTATCAATGTTACCGAGATTCTTTTTGGCTTTCTCTTGAACAGACGCCAGCAAAGCTTCCTTGCCGGCGATTGTGTTTTTTAGGTTGTCGCGGACTTTGTAGATGTTCATTGTGTGCGCCTTATCCTTACTGTATATACAGTATAGCAAATCTATGCCCAAATGTCAAGCCTTTTATGGCTATGTAAGTTATTGATTTTATTGGTAGAATTTAACGGAATTTATAAGGTTATAGTCATCCTGATAGAAATCACGGACTTTTTTATAATATTCCGGCTTTTTTAATACATCATTAAAGAAATTATACCATACTATTTTATTAGGATGACTATCTTGTATACTATTAACTATAGGTCTGTCTTGAACATTTGTAAAATGTTTACTACCTTTTATGTTTTTAGATAATAAAAATTTATTAAAGTTTTCAGATAGGTTTTCATGAAAATTAAAAAATATAATTTTATCAAGTTTAATCTTTTTGATATAATCAGATTGCTTGCTAGTATGCATGTCCAATTCTACTCGATTTAAGATTATACTTAATACATCACTGTCTATATAGTTTGTTGGAATATTCCCAACTTGGTTATTAGCTAAATGATAAAAATATTCTGCTGCTCCTGAAATCCATCTGTTTACTGGATCTCTTAAAACTATAAGTGCATTTTTTTCTATTGGATAATAATTTTCTGATTTATCTAAAGTTTTTTTAGTAAATCCCCTTGATAATAAAGTCAGCCTAATCCAATTGGTTGCATTTTTATATATAGGTACCCATATAAAATCTGATGATTTTTTATCGTAATAAAATTTTTTATAATTGTTAAAACTAACCTGGTGTGTGTAACCAAACTTATCTAATAATGCATCTTTGTAAGGATTGTTTGGTTTCGACAACGCTCTCATTAAAAATTCAATGAACCTAATTCTTCAGTTTTAATGCCTACTACACCGTCCCAAAATGTATTAAAAGCAACACTACGTCTAGGCATGATATTATCGTCTGATCTATCTACCCAATGACTAAATGTAGATAAAAACAATACCAAATGATTTTGCAAATTATTAGCAGCAATCACATCATGGTTATTATCATAACACAATGATTTAAGTGACACATAAGACTTGGCTCTTTTAATAAAATGTGGTATTTGTGGCAAATATGATTCCACATATAAATTTAAATTTGCAGGGTTATTATCCAAATATAATGTACCGCTAACTATTGAAAAGGGGTGTTCATGTTCATGGTGCATATATCCCGAATCAGTGATATTGCCCCAGCTATTAGTCATTTTTAAATTAGTAAAATGTGGTTCCATTGAAAGAGTAGTTTTTAAATATTCTTCACATTCTAAAACTAATTGTTTTTTAATCTTAGACAATTTATTATGGTCAAATAAATTTTTCTCAATACTAATCTGATTGGAAACATTGTTTTTCCAAGTTAGTTTATTGAAATGTTTTTCAATAATATCAAAGTCTAATATGCCAGTCATGTCTTTGATTAGCACAAAACGTTGCGATACATTAAATAAATTATTCACGTTTTGTAATTACCTTGTCAGCTAAACCATATGCAACGGCTTCAACCGCACTCATATAATTATCACGTTCCATGTCTTGTGTTAATTGTTCAAATGTCTTACCTGCTGTGTTATGTTGCACATAGATATTGGTAAGATTCTTTTTCAATTCTAAAATTTCTTCAACAACAATCAACATATCAGTTGCTTGACCACGTGCGCCACCGCTAGGTTGATGAATCATATGTCGTGCGTTAGGTAAAATTAATCGTTTGCCTTTTGCGCCGGCTTGAGCAAGTAAACTGCCCATGCTACATGCTTGACCCATAACAATTGTTTGTACATCGGGTTTAATAAATTGCATGGTATCGTAAATTGCCATACCTGCTGTTACGCTGCCGCCTGGGCTATTAATATACAAATAAATGTCACTATTAGGATCATCACTTTCCAAAAATAATAATTGTGCTACAATCAAATTTGCCATTTGATCATGTACTTCACCTTCTAACAAAATAACACGATCACGTAACAACCTACTATAAATGTCATAGCTACGCTCACCGCGACTTGTTTGCTCTAAAACCATTGGAACTAAATTAGACATAATGTACCTCTTTTAATACATTGTATATTATTTGTAATAAAAATCAAGTATATTGGTTAGCGTTTACGCTTGGCTCTTCCCACGTTTGGCTCAACTGGGATTGGTTTTTTCTTTTTACGTTTTGGTTCAATAATTGATTTAGATGCTTTTGATAAACTAGGTTCTTTTGGTTCTTCTTTATCTTTTTTGAACCCTTTAACTACGTTACCATCAACATCTACCATGATAACGTCTTTATCGCCTTTTTTACCTAAACCTCTAGTAGCAGTAACACCCAATGGTCTAATACCTGCAATGCCCAATGATGCGCTATTTCTATCGCTGTCATTTCTTAATAACCACAACATTGCATGTGATTCGGGAATATCTTCTTTATTTTTGATAACAGCATGTGCATCCACTTGAACATCATTTTCATCTTGTTTAAAATGTTCTGGCTTAAATGTTTGTATTACAATGCCACCTTCAGGATTTATATCGCTACCAAATATAGCGTTCATGGCTTCTTCTTCAGTAGGTTCCATAACAATTTCTTTACTTAATTTGTAAACAGGTATGTCGCCACGCATTTTAATTTTTTCTAATTTGATTACTTTATCTTTTATTAATTTGTTAAGTATTTCTCTTGCTCTTGCGCCAAACATATTATCTGCGCTTTCCCACATATCGGCATTGATTTTTTTAATAGATACAGGTAATTTGTTTTTAGAACTTTTTAATACAACGTCAGCTTTTTTTCTATTGGCTGTGCTACGACCTGCAACTTCAACGTCTACACAATTTTTGATTTTTAAAGTTTTACCTCTAGGATCTTCAAATGTAATATTAGCACTACCATATTTGTCTATAACGCTTTGCAGTATACTGGCTAATTCAATTTCATTGGCAACGCCCGCGCTTTGGTCACCCTGTTTACCCAAATCTTTAACTAATACTTTTATATTGCTATTGCCAAAAACAATGCCACCTAGACTGCTTAGTCTTGCGTCATCGCTATACATTGGTTTATATTTAGGAAGCACATGCTTTAATATACCTAAAATTTCCATTAATATGGCTGATCTAAATTCGTCTTTCTTTTTGCCGTCAGGAATTTGAACTAATACTGTTAATTTGCTGCCACTTTCTTTGAAGTGTTCATAGCCATTTTTACGCAAAACCTTTTCTACATCGGCTTTAGATAAAATGGATTCTAATAAAGTTATTAAATCGCGCATCTTGTATTTATTCGTTGTAATATTGAAAAATTTAATATTGGTTTAGAAAACCATTAAATAACTGTTTAGGAGAATATTCATGGATATTTTATTAATGGTAATCGGAGCTGGCATTGTAGTAGCAGCAATTTGGGGAGTTAAACGTTCAGCAAGTAAAACTGAAGTTGAAACATTTAGCCAACCAGAAGTTGCTACTGTACAAGAATCAGCCCCTGTACTTACAGTTGTTACAGCAGAGGAAACTCCTGTAGCAAAAGAAGAAAAGAAAAAGTATAAGCAAGGTGCTAAAAAGCCTGCAGCTAAAAAAGCAGCAGCTAAAAAACCTGCTAAGAAAAAGACAAAAAAATCTGCTGATTAATGGAAATAGGGTTTGACATAATAAGTGACTTATATCTTACCCCAGAAGAAAGTTATAACTGGGAAAATAAAGCCACTAGTTTATATTGTATAATAGCAGGAAATTTAAGTGCTGATAGTCGTACAATATATCAAACCCTAGGACATTTAACAAATTTTTATCAAGGTGTTTTTTATGTTCCTGGTCCGTTAGAGTATCAAAA
>TBL_comb47_HYPODRAFT_10002758_pt1 | contig 21400 bp, 31 predicted proteins | sample TroBogypolimnion_40_FD_10682 | JGI IMG/M metagenome (IMG submission 10682) | reverse complement strand
CCGAATGAAAATACGCCACTCTGCTAGACTATGAACATCAAAATCTCCACATCTCGACATTTCAATATTTTTGAAAAACGATAAAACGATTAACGGTGTTTCATTTTAGAGTAGACAAGGTGTAACAGTATGTAAATCATTAGAAATATTTGCAATATACAAAATAATATCCATTGACAATGTGCATTCATAATCCTCAGATTGCATTGATACTACAAATCAAGTAGTTTTTAAGCCCTACGCAGCTGTGATGATCAAACGAACCATATCGTCAGAGTACATAAAAAGACACGGAAAGCGGGATAAACTTGCGACGCAAACACGTAATATCTTCGGCATTCATTCCTTCGGCAAGACTCTCAAAACGTGGACGAATATGGAAGTCAAAAAAGTAGTCTAGGCATTTGTGCTTCAAAGCATCCGCAAAATCAGCCGGATTGGAACTGTAGCTGAATTCGAAGTGTGGGTACGCAGCTTCAACACTCTCACCAATTGCATGTCCCAACCTCATCATGTATCCTGAACCATCTGTGCACAACACAAGCTTGGCAGTCTCAGATGCGACATTTGTAAACAGAGTTGCGTATTGAGTCATTTTGTTGTAAATACACTTTGAAAATGTTAAATCATTTTTCCACAAATCACATAAGCAAATATTCAGCATGTGTTTCCAAATCATGCACAAACAATTTGAAATCAACCATACATTCTATACACGTGCCTTTTGTCAAGGTGCAATGTATGCTATTCAATCTGTCAATACGGAATTTCCAATTGCCGAGGCAAAATTTGTACGGTCATATGAGCACTGTGGCAAAACATCACATGTATTCCAATACAATGTTGATTTCGATTCGTTTCATGAATGGCTCAAGTGTTGGGTCCACATTGCCAAGAATCACACTCTCGTCAAAGGGACCACGAGTGAACCATACCAAATTGAGTCACATATTTTTGATGACAATATCTATGACATCACCATCATCAGCAATATATGTCCTATAATCATCGAAGCAGGCGAATATTGTGGTGGTGATCGTATTGTAGTAAAAAACAAGTTGGACAACTCGACAAGGACATCAAACATTATGTGACTGAAAGTATTGAAACAAAGTGGAATTGTATAAATTGCGTTCGTTTTAAGAGAGAAACCATTGAAGTTTCAAGCATCGCCCACTCGGAACACTCTCAACAATTACCGATCTCGCGCCATTCGTCGTTTCCTTTCGTATCACTAACACCGGTGTCGTATTTGACATTGACAAGGACACGCTTTCCGGAAGTTGGTCAGAAACAAGTGATTGTCGACAAAATGCAAGTACATGCTGGTTGGACGTATATTGTACGTGATTTACTAAAATGATATATATACCAAAAATCAAAATATATTATACCGCCATCGGTGCCTTGATCGGCCCATAGCTCACATAGCCTTCAAGTGTAAAATCGTCAATGGTAATGTCCTCCAATGTCTTCTCTAGAATATTATCACTCACGACCAACTTTGGAAACGGTAGAGGATTGCGAGTAAGTTGCGCCTTGACTTGATCCACATGATTGGCGTAAATGTGAGTATCCCCAGTGGATACAACGAGTTCCCACGGAACCATACCACAGAGCTTGGCCACAATATATGTAAGCACTGCATAGCTCGCAATGTTAAACGGAAGACCCAGGAAAGTATCGCTGCTCCTACAATACACGTGGCATGACAACTTCTTTTTAGATTCCTCTCCACTCACATAAAACTGGATGGCGATTCCATGGCACGGCATCAACACACACTGATCAACTACGGCAGGATTGAAGGTAGTCATGACGTGCCGACGCGAATAAGGGTCCGACTTGAGCGTCCGAATTAGCTCGGTGAACTGGTCGAATCCCTTGCCCGAATAGTTGGCATCACATCCATGATACACAGATCCGTAGTGACGTAAAGCGTGTGAATACAGTGGTCCCACATCGCCTTCCCTATAATTCAACCCCCTGTTGTCAAGAAACGCCCTTGATGAATTCGGTGCCCAAATGGAAACACCTTGAGCCTCGAGGAGCTTCGAGTCGGTGTTGCCGCTGATAAACCACAAAAGCTCCTTGATGACTGTGCGCCATGCGAGCAACTTGGTGGTCAAGAACGGGACCGACTTGGAAATATCAAAACGGAGTTGGTGTCCAAACGTAGCGAGTGTGCCTACCCCTGTGCGGTCAGGACGTGCCTCGCCGTTGTACAATATATCGCGCATCATTTGCATATAGCCGAATTCCCCGTGAATACGCCCACAATCCCGTTTCTTGTACGTCACATACCTATAGTGACAGTCTGCATCCGTCGAAAATTGCCTTGGCGATACACTCTCGATCTCGTACTCATGAAGACGCTCGGTGGGGAAGAACCGGTCACACTCGTACTCCTTTTCAATAACTGTAGCATATATGGTGTCCGCTTCTCCTACATACCTCCTATACAGCTCTTCGCCACCAATAATAAAGATTTCACCATGATTGATCACGGATGGCAGGGTCTCGAGTGTAGATCCCTTGATAAACACTACATTCCCAACATGTTCTTCTTCACGACCACTTGATACCACAATGTTGAAGCGGTCCTTGAGTGGAATGGATCCCATGCTCTCCCATGTGTTCCGCCCCATCACAACTGTGTTGTCCCGTGTGATCTTGGCGAACCGCCGCAAATCCTCCGGGATGTTCCACGGAATACCCTTGTCCATCCCTATACCAAACGACCGATTTGTAAAGGCTACAATGATCTTCATGTATTCACATCTCCAACCTGTATCTTTAAATCAAAAAAAATCGATCATGGTTTAAAGATAAAAACACACCAACTAATCACATACAACACGATGCGTATCAACGACCTTTTCCCCATTGTTTCCAAGGACACTACCATTTCCGAGAGCGACAAGGCAACCATTTACAAGCTTGTTCGCATCATCCTAAAGAACCGTAAGGACTGGGATCTCACTAATGATGTATCTGCGCTTTATGAGAGCCTCGAGGAGCTAGCCTCCGAGCTCCCCAAGGGAGGGGATGAGCTTCTGACCAAGGTTTTCGAGATCGAACAGGTGGTCGAATACTTGAAGGCCAAGGGTGTCTATGATGAGTCAGAGGAAGAAGACGAAGATGATGACTCTGATGTTCTCCAGCAACACATCACAGACGTCCGGATCAAGGTCGATGGATCCTGGATGTTTAGCTACCTGGTAGTCATCAACACTGCCACATTTGGCATCGCAACCTTTCTGCTTTACAAGTCCTATGGCCTATAATTCAAGATATGTTATTGTTATGTTATCAGTGCTTCCAAAGGATTGAGCGACATGTATAATCCGTGACAACATCAAAGGTATAATTTCATTTTTATTTTCGGTACGACTCATGTACTCGAGTACAATAGAATTCAACGCGGATTCATTCAAAACATCCCAGATCCCATCGGATGCCAATATTATGTATTTGATGTTGCCCTTTTCAGACGAGATGCTCCTTACATACGGATTGCAATTCACCCATTGTTTCAAATGATGATCACCAATTGCCCGCGACACGTTGAGGTTTCCGTTGATTCGCGCGACTCCATCAAAGTGTGTAACAAGTCCTCCTTCACTTTCAATCCTTTCCTTTTCCTTTTCGACCTTGTGTTCTTGGGACATGCTCTGACATGTTCCATCAACATAACCCACCATGATCATGCTGTCACCTGCATTCGCGAACCACACCGCATCGGGACATACTAGACAAAACACAACTGTGCTCCCGACATACGGTTCGTTCATGTGGAACGCGAGATTGTCTAGAATGTAAAAGGAACTGCGAACGGTTTGCCCTATATCATAGGGTGTATCGAGGATACCTTGCTTGATCACTTCGGGAAAGTTCCCGGCACACATTTTCGAAACAGCACCGCCTCCATGACCATCGAAAATGCCAGCAAAATAACAATAGGGTGTGAGCTGTACATTTGCATATGTATCCTCCTGATATGGTCTACCTCCCTGATTTGTTGCTGAAAACAAGACAACCATTTTACTTTACAGTTGTAAAAAAGTAAATTGTATATAAACAAAAAGTGTTTGCTCGCCTTATACAACATGCTACGTTGTGCGAGACCTCTAAACATCCGAACCCAATGCTGTCCTTCCAAAAAGACTTGCGATACACGTTTCCTAGTTCACGAAGCAAATGCTAAACAAGACATCAAAGATATGAATGCGCGCATCACGGTGATCCACATCACAATCAACCAACTCCTCGAAGACATTGAGAAAATAAAGGCTCTCATGCCAATGGCTCCCCCGCCGAATGGAATGACATGACTTATAGTCCGACCTTTTGATTCAGCATGTTGATGTTGTTTTGTTGCTCCACCTCGACAATGTAATCTTGTTTGTTGGTAAAGTTGATGTCCCGAACCAACCCTCCAATCTTGCTCTTGATTTCCAGATCCGAGTTGTATAGTGCCGCAATATTTTTAAAGACATACACATAAAGGTACACCAGTGCCCCAATCACCGAGAGGACCAGGAGGAGAATGACTACTGAGAATACTATGCCGCCGACTCCAGTTTCGCCGTCACCACCATACATTTAGAATTACATCATAAAATTATTTCTTTGATTTCCATAGCAAGTTGAATTTGCTGTTTTCATTGAGTAGCCCATTCACTACAACAGTAAAGGCAAAGGTTAAAATTATGGACGTCATGATGTCCCGAGTTGCTATGAACACCATGCAGAACAATATCACTTTTTTAAACAGTTCATTTTTGAGGATCTTTTCATGACTCGGCCCAAGATCAGCTGCCACATACTTGGATCCAAGGTTCATGATGAGCATGGCGCATCCAATAAAAATCTTATTCGTGCCTATAGCTGAAAGTACGTCCATTTCATTTACGTGACGTTTTCTTTTTCCTCAAGAACAATGATACATAACAATAGAATCCCCATGATCAAGTCAACCTCTGCTACAAAGTATAACAACATGAATGCAATAAACTTGAACACCGGCTCGCGGAGTTTAGCTGCACTCGGACTCTGCTTCTTCAAAGTCATGTGCAAAATGTAGAAAATCATGAGTAAATAAATGACATAGAGGATAAGCGAATCGACAGATATCATTCCTGTATAAGACACATAAAATTGGCCTACCCTAAGATAAGCTCATAGACGCCTCCAAATGCACGGAGACCTCTGTAAATAATAAAAATAAACTACAATTGTTTACTCTATTTTGTCTCGTACAATTATATTTCAAGACTGTAAAGCGTGAGATGTCTGGATATGCCTTCCTTAACGAAATATGGACCGAGGAAAAGGAAACAACACATGCACCACCTCAGTGCTCATTGTATAAAACAAAAGATGGATCACGTCAAATTGACAACATAATGGATGCGTACATGAGTGAGCCGAAACCAATATGCCAAGAAGAGTCGTCGACAATAGTTCAAGAGGAAGCCCGATCAGTTCCAAAGGTTTGCTGGGACAACGGAAATATCGAAGGATACGGTGGCTCGTCTCTTTTGAAAAATGCATACTCTTTCGATTCCTACTACAAGGACGAATTGGATAACATTACTGCAGCCAAAGAGAGCAAGGTTATTAATGATAACAATGTCAAAGAGACTCTTTGTGAAGATGAGGCTTTCTCACCCCCATCCATCACCCGCGAAGAGATATATAGGAACCTGATTGAAAAATACGAGCAACAGCAGACCAACACAAATAGCAGTCAACAAAATAGCTACATCGAACTGGGAATATACATTTTTTCTGGAATTATAATTATCTTCTTGATGGAACAGATACTCCAAATCGGTCGGTCTATGCGCTAAAAAATGATTTAAATGTAATGCATAAAACAACAACTATATTCGTATGGGTTCCAAGGCAAGCAAACCTGATGCAATCGCACAAGTCATATTAGATCTCGAAGAGGATTTGCCCGTGGTAAAGCTTCGGACTCGGAATGCAAGGGCACGCCCAAAGAAGCCCCGCCTACATGTGCAAGATGTCATCAGCTAAGATCTAGTACGTATTTGCCTGTATTCTTCTTGGTCCTTACAATTTTTGATGTAGGTTGAGCCACAACCTTTCCTTTTGGTTTCGCTGGTGCGGCTGCAGCTGCAGGTGTGGGTGGGAGAAGTGCAGGAAGTGGTGGGGGTCCCCACGAAATATATAGAATTCTAGGAAAGAAATATCTCACATAAAACCCGGCAGTGTTCAACTTGCGCACAACATATTCTATGCATTCATTCAAATCATACAGCGGGTATCCTATGATGAACTCGGGTACCTCAAATAGGCAGTGGTGGTTGTTCCGGAGGACGTCGATGCTCTTGTTTATGGTTTTGAAGCACCTAGATACTACTTGCTCAAATGATTCATACCGTTTGGTTTGTTGCCGTGCTTGTTTTGCTATTATGTCACGAGCAAGCATATTTATACATTTCTTTTTTATTATAAGGACAAGTGAGCCGATCTTGTGCAAATGACCTATTACAATCTGGTACTTTCCGGTGGAGCGTTCAAATCATGTGCATTTATCGGGTGCATAAAATACCTCGAAGAAATCAAGGCTGTGACAACTATAAAAAACGTGATTGGGTCATCTGCTGGAGGCATCATAGCCTTGATGTATTGTGTTGGGGTAAGCACAAACGAAATGCGGGATTTGATGGTCAAAGGAATGCATGATTACCTTGACAAGGACATTGACGTAGAAGCCGTGTTTGATATTTTTGATACTATGGGCTTGGATGACGCCAGCATTTTCACCAGCATGATGCGCGACCTCTTGTCCAAAACATTCAACGACCCCGACATTAATTTCCGCGACTTTAGCAAGGCGACAGGTAAGAACTTTGTGGTGACGGGGAGCAATGTGTCACTAGCCAAGGTAGAGTACTTTAGTATAGATACGACACCCGAGATGAGTGTAGTGGATGCGGTTCGCATAAGCATCTCGCTTCCTTTTGTGATGAAGCCCGTCGTTTACAAGGAATGCATCTATGTTGATGGAAGTATTTTCAACAACTTCCCGATCGAGTATTTTCAAACCCCTGGCAAACCATTCCAAGACACCATTGCCCTCCTCCTTGGCTGTCCTTTCACCCCACCCAAAGTGACCGACCTAAACCTCTTTAAGTTTACTCGCATTCTCATTGATGCCATGTTCATGAGAGTGAATGAAAAAATTAGTAATGTTGGAAAGAACAACCAAGTCATCAACATGGAGTTTCCAGATGACAACTATGGATTCGACCTTGGTACGTTCAAGCTCATTATGAATGATACCAAGCTGGAAGAATACATTGCCTATGGTTACAAATCCATCAAGAAACAAATTACTGTGTCGCCCCACTGACAAACTTGCTGAATCCGGGACCATCAACATATCCCACTTGTGTCTGTGACAATGATCCATCAGGCTTTAGGACAATGACGGTAGGATACGCCGTGATATTGTATTGGTTGATGTATTGGGCAGCAATGGGGTCACTCCTGTCATATGACGATGCATTCACCGCTCCGTCAGGTGCAAGGGATTGGCTCCAAGCTGTAAAAACCGGAGTGAACTTTACACAATACGGGCAAGTGCTGCTGTAGACATAGATGACCGAGAACTTGCCATTGTAATAATGCTCGGATGCTCGTTGAATATTATAGACGTACATTACCGAGAAGCCGAGGAGGATGACAAGGACCGCAATCAAGACGTAACGCATTCCCGAACCTTGAACCGATTTAGAGACAGCTTTTTTCATTTATAGTACCAGTAGAAAAAACTAATTCGCTCACACAATGACCAACGTCCCCACATTATTCAGTTTGGCAACGTAGGTAATGGCAGTCAGATTTTCCATATCATTCGTATAAATTACGGTAATATCGGTCAGGTCCACGTCATCGTCCTTGATGAACGTTTCAAACGTTTGGACCAAGATACGACAATGTTCGGGTTCATCCAGGTCGGTTGCACATGCATAATCATTATCGTAAAGCATTTTCATAACATCGATTACATTCTCTTCATCCTTGCAGATAAATACCGCTCGATAAATTGATAGAGATTCGTTTACTTTGTTGACAACATCAATCACATGGGACATCTCCATTCTATTCTTTTAAATCTAGCCGATTTTTAAACTAGGTATTTGCCCCCTACTTAAATGGTTTTTATTCTAATTTATCTTATACAGCAAATGGAGGATCTATTAACGATCGATGTGTCTGTATTCCTGAGGCTCCGCCCCAACCCTCCAAAACTGATGACAGGGGATAAAATAGACGAGGTACTGAACCTCGATTGCTTTAACGAGAACAGTAAAACTTTCCTGAGTCATACTTTTAAATCGAAAAATACATTTCATACAAAAACTAATCACAATAACAACAATCATAACAACAACCAGGCGATACGGCCACAAGTTGTCAAGACACTGTCATACCACGACAAACTCATGCGTGAAGTGACGGGTAACATTAACAAGATCAATGCCTCCAATCTGGGTAACATTATCAAGAGAATTGATAGGGTAGTAGACGTCAACAATGTAAAAATGATATCAGAAATTATTCTTGCCAAGTCGATCATCCATACTTCATACATGAACGAGTTAGTAAAGCTTCTAAAGACATTGGAAGCAAGACACAAGATAGAAGTGTCGACTGCTATTGTGACAAATGCATCCAACTTTATGGAAAACATGGACACTGATCTCGCACAGCTAGTAGAGCTAGACTATAACAACTATGACCAGTATTGTAAGTTTGTTCTCTGTAAAAAGACCATGATTAATCAAGTTGTGCTCGTTTCCAAATTTATCATGTCAAGGGACATTGACGTTGTTCCGTACGAGCTATTCGATACGTTGTTTACAAAGTTCGCCAAGTACAGGGCAAATGTGCATCTTCAAGTCGCTCTGCTAGAGATGATGACAGTGTTCTTTACTACTTTTAAAAATGAAAAAAGTTGCAAATCCAGACTCCACGACGAGATAGCAATCAATGACGAGCTGACTACTAAAGCCCGCTTTATAGTCCAAGACATTTTCCAATTGTAAACTATACACACATCATGATAATCATTGTCAAGAACACATCGAATATCGATAAAATCGTATCAGCGCTGCCTTCAGGATCATACACTGTGGTTGATGCAACCAAACCTGTGATGCTACCGGCGAATTGTTCAGGGATCATCATTGGCGGGAGCAAGGAGCATGTCTATCGTGACGGTATTCCCATTGGAAATATTCAATCTATTGTACAAGGTGGGATCCTAAGAGGTTGCCCAATCCTTGGCATATGTTACGGAATGCAACTCTTGTCGGTCCTGTTTGGGGGCGAGGTAAGCGAACTGCCAAAGAAGATGACGGGCGAGATGGGTATCACATACGAGGGAACGTGCCCTCTCTTCAATGGACTAGTAGCAAGTTCCGCAATCTTTAACAACGAGGACATTGTTTCGCGGGTCCCTAAAGGCTTCAAAATGGTAGGGTATGTGACAGGGACACGCAAGGTCGTTGCGATTCACAACAACCAACATAAAATCTTTGGGGTGCAGTTTCATCCTGAAGAAAAAATTGATACGAAAATTATTATCAAGAACTTTGCACAACTCTGTATAAAGCAAGCAGTACCCGTTCAAGAGAGTAACAACATGAACGCCCTCCTTATTGAAAAGCTGACCGAAGTCTGCAACATTGAGCGCACCAAGAAACAATACTTTAAAGTGAGAGCGTACCTCAAGGTGATTGATCAGATCAAGGCCAGCTCGCGTGTCTTGAAAAACATTGAGGATATCGACTCCTTCGAAGGTATTGGCAAGAGCATCAAGGATAAAATACAACAAATTATGGAAAATGGAGAGATATCTGGGATAGACAAGGATGATGTGGCCATGACCAAAGTGGTCGAGCTATTGACCAAGGTGCATGGAGTGGGTGTAGTCAAGGCACAAGAGCTCTACAAGCAACATGGGATCAAATCAATTGATGAAATGAGAGCACATGCCGAGCATCTCAACGATGTTCAACTGCTTGGTCTAAAGTACTACGAGGACATTGAGAAGCGCATTCCGAGAAAGGAAATGGACCGTCATAAGGATGTCCTTGCAACAGCATTGGTCGGATTCAAGTACGAGATCGCCGGAAGTTACAGGCGTGGTCAACAGGATAGCGGCGACATTGACCTCATCATATCATGGGATGACACGAAAAGCCTTACTGACATTGTTACAGCATTAAAGAAGCAAGGCTACATCAAGGACGACTTTGCCATCGGGGATAAGAAATACATGGGCATGGCAAGGTTACCCCGTTTCAAGACTAGCCGTCGTCTTGACATACTATATACTGAGCCGGAGCGCTATCCTTTTGCAATCCTCTACTTTACTGGATCTCAAAAATTCAATATCAAAATGCGCAATGTTGCATTGTCCAAGGGGTATTCGCTCAATGAGTATGGTCTCAAACCTATTGGCGGGAAAAAGGATGATCAAATATCACACACCTTCAACTCTGAGAAGGACATCTTTGACTTTCTGGGAATGGCTTATGTTATCCCGACTGAGCGCTAGTAGTTTGCAAGGAATGATACAATAGCGGTTTCTTGGTCATCGATATCAAGAGTTGGATATACTTGTGCAAAATATACTAGTTGTTTGTATTTTTCTGGTTGGGAATGCCGTAAGTTCTCGAGGTATCGAAAATGTTGACGGTCTATATTCAGGTATGCCGGGTCGTTTTTGAAGGAAACTGCATCGGCATAGTCTCTAATTTTCCTCTGTATTGATTTGGCCATGTCCACAATTTCAAGACGTACCTTGTTTGGAATTTTCTTCACTACTTGAACAATTTGGTCAAATACCATTCTATTTTACGCATACATTTTTTCAATCTTGGATAAAGCATCCTTGATCACCTTGACGTTTGATACAAGGTCGTCATAGGGAACGTTTACCATTTTTGGTGTTGGAGGGATAGTTGGATTAGCCGCTGGAGTAGAAGTAGACACTAACGGTGTTGTGTTGGGCATAGGTGTTGTTGAAGTAGGCATTGCAGGTGTTGTGTTGGGCATAGGTGTTGAAGCAGACACTGGCGGTGTTGTGTTGGACATAGGTGTTGTTGAAGCAGACACTGGCGGTGTTGGTGTAGCTGCTGCAATTATAGGATCAACAAAGTTCTCTTTTTCCTCTTGATTGATCCCATAATCTGACAAGATAGTGATCAACATGTCTTGTTCATTTTCAATAGTATAATACTTTTCAATCTCTTCTTGCTTGGGCTTTCGATGTAACACAGTGTCAAACACCTTGATAACAGTCATTCTAGATTCATAGTTGCCTGCACTTATGTCGGTAAAGTGCTCGACTCCTCCTGTGCAATAATTAGACTTCATGACATTAAACACAAGCCATACCAAATATGCGACTGCCATTGAAAGAAAAACTAGTAGAACTATATTATTTTTCGACACCATTTATTATTACAAGACAGAAAATTAGCTTGTGTAAAACATGGACTTGTATTTGGCAGGGTCAACAATGTTGAGGTCTCTAAACACTTTATCAATTACAAAATATTCATTACGGATATTAACATATACATCCTCTGAAGTTACTTCTGGAAACGTAGTCTTGTCAATGCTTACTGTTTCTTGAGGGAGGCCATTAGGATCCTTGGGGTTAATTGAACCGATCAGCCTATTGAACTCAGGTACAACCCGGTTCTTTACTTCACTAGGAAGTGTGAAAATGCTCCTAGTATTATCACTCGAACTGGCTATACTATTGTATTGGTCCTTCATTTTCCTAAGAAACCCCACATAGTTGTTGAGAATTATGTCATCTGGATCACCATTGCCGCCCACACCTTCTTCTTGAACTACATAATCACTTTCCTCTTGAACAACAAAGCGTTCGGTGGCGTGCCATGGCATATAATCGGCTCGGTATCCCGTCAAGTACATTAGATACAATATGAATACAACAAAAAACATGACAAATTCCAGGTTGCCTAGGTTCTTATAGGACAAGAAAAACCAAGTAACAATAATACAAAATATGATCAGAAATGGAGTTTCCATTTATAGTGTTTTATAAATATAGTACAAAAATGGTAGACGCTTGCCAACACTGTCGACGTTGTGAGCTTGGGCTTATAATCAAGGACCATCTTGATCTTCTTTTCAACATTTTTGAACAAGACCTTGAGCCATTTGGGCTACATGCCAACTTGAAGACCAAGTGTATATATACGGCAATCATGATATTATGGTTGTTTCTCGGCCGTAAGTCGTTAGCCAATATCGAGTTTTGTCTAGTTCACAATGTCCAAGATAGGTACAAGCGAAAGGGCGGAAACCAATCACTTGACTATTTCCGCAACTTTAAAAGACAAATATCTTTGAAAACTATCAAGGACCGCTACCTTTTCTTCGTCATGCTGACCGATGGCAACATGACAAATGTAAACAACACAAGCACTACACGATCATTTCCAGGTCACACTTTCATAATCGAGATGATTCCCAAATGCGGATTTCTGCTATACCAATCCTATGTTAACCAATATGATTTGAAAAGTTATCTTGTTCAGAACAACGACACGCTTTATGTTGAAACTACCAAGATGGACAACATTGTGAAAGGTCTCGAGGAAATGTTGACAACGAAACAGTGGACAGAAAAGACTACTACGTTTTGGAAGGACTGGACAATGGCAAGCCACAACGATCTCGAAGGGTATAAGTTCGACCCCAATACGTTTTTGTTTTGCTATCAAAGAATCCGGGTTACTGCTTGCAAGGGGACGCTGCTTCACATGCTGGAAAATAAACAGAAAAATAATTTAATAGCTAGATCTCTAAAAGACGAGACAAATGTTCTAATGGACAAATTGAAATAGAGTGGGCAAAACTTTTTTCATGCATGTGTGTAATGCAATCAATGTCTCCATCTCCACTAATATATTTTTTTGACATCGACGGTACTATGGTAGGTGATGTACTGTCGCAAGTAGCCGAATGGGATATTCTTACAAAATACGAAAAGGGGAAAATCCCACAGTTTCGGAGGAACTTGATGACACAACTCCAAAACGGGTTATTGCGTCCTCACTTTACATCGTTTATAGATTCCATCAAATCGAGGAATGAATCGTGCGAGTTTCATGTGTACACAGCATCGGAAACTAAATGGGCGCATTTCCTTATTGGCTGTGTGGAGCAAGTCATTGGGATGAAGTTTAGTAGACCTTTGTTTACACGAAATCATTGTATAAAAACTTCCAAAGAATACCAAAAGAGTTTACAACTTGTGGGCAACATAGTTCTAAAAAAACAAAGCCCAAAGAGATTCAAACACGTAAAAGAGTTAGTGTCAAGATCTATTCTCATTGACAATAATAAAGTCCTAATCAAGGCAGAGGATTCACGGCTCTTGCAACTATGCCCCACATATATGTTTAAAGATGTGTACGATGTATTGCGGCTAGTGTCAGAGCAAACAATGCACGACAACTTTATGGAGATAGCAACATCGTTGACAATGCATGGCATGTTTCCAGTGCTTGATACACCTCGAGTTTATTCGTATCACGTGTTCAAATCACTATACTTTACATTTTTGGGATCACAAATCAAGGAGAATATCAAGACATTGCGGCTTATCAAGGACGACTTTTGGTTGAAAGCCTAGGCCAAGTCCTCTCTTAAATAGCAAAATTTTGCGTTTTTTAAATAGGCGTGAGGGTGGGTTGTCCCGGATATCAACAAGGGGATTTGATGCTTTTAAGTCGGCGTTCGAGTCAGCCCATTATATCGGGCTCACTACCAAATCCAATACTCATCAAGTGATATATTGAGACTTCGGACTTGTCGCCCCTATGCCAATGCAGGGATGTGTATAAAAACGTCCGATGGAAGAGTAGCACAACCAACTGCAAAAGCCACCTTTCCACCAGCATTGTTAGGTCTCATGGCAAGTGCAGACAACGCAGCCTTTGACAAACGGACACCCACTGCATAAACTCCGTCAGACGGTGCTCCGACCAAACGAATGTCGTGGTATTCGGGGACAGGGATCGCATACGTGTTGCCATCCGCAAGTGTCAATGCCGGAACAAGTGTACCAAGCACAAACTCGACAGGGATACCATAATCGGTCCCTCCTATATTGAGTTGCCCAGTGAATGGAGTTTTGCATGTAAAGCCAAGAAGAATGTGAAAACATGTAGGCACAAACTTGTTCAGCGGTGATGCGAATGGACGTGTCACAATACCTGTGTCCAACATTGCATTGTGCATTGCATTGTACAAGTCTTCTGTTGTTTTCCCTTTGATCTCTTCCCACTTGCGACCTGCCTCCAACCACACACTCTCACCACTGCAAACTTGTTGGTGGGTTGAGGACATTGGTGGAATTATGGGATCGTATACTGCATTTTATAGGAACACTTGAAATAAAATATTTATCTAGTAGACTAGTTTCTTTATCAATCAGCCGGAAGTAAAAATCACGAGACATTTTATAGTTGCTATATATTTTTTACCTTTGTTTGGCGGCAACAGTAAAAACTACATTCATACAGGTGGCTTTCCCATTTTATAGCCATACGCCAACATATCCTTCCACAACTCATAACTGTACCCCTCGCCCTTGCCATTGTTACCGAAATCCCAATATTCCTGTATAGCTCGGGTGAGAAAGGTTGCACGTTCTGCTAGGTTGACATGTTTCATTTCAACCCTGTGTTCATCCAAATCTTTTTTCAAAACATTAAAAGGGAAAACGCATAGCGATTCCAAATACATGTCTTCAATCTCGCAGATTACTTTTTGAATATGACTGATCTTGTTGTAAAAATCTTCCATCTTGGTATCCGTTTCCGTATTCTATAAATGCGTTCCGTTCTATTTAAAGTTTCTCTCGCCAGCTTATAATCATGGACGATGATGTAGATATTATTGGTCTGGACCTCCTTATGAACCCTAAGAAACGTTCATCATCAGCCGGAAGTAGTGTCAGTAGCAGCAATGACGTGATCAAGATTGCAGATCATCATTCGGTGAGATCTTCCCGTAAAAGCAAGTCGACCAAGTCTTCAAGCTCGGCATCCAGCAGCAGTTCGAGTGCATCTAGCAGCAGCAGCGGAAGTAGCTCAAGTGGTAGTGGAAGTGGCACAAGCAGTTACAGTTCATCGTGTTCTTCGATGGTTCCCAAAAAGAAGCTAAGCCAAGAGGACATTATCAACATGAAAAAAGAACTACTATATCAGTTCGACCGCCTTGAGAAGAAAGGAATTAAACTACCAAAGAAATTCACGCTTTCATCTAGTCTGGACGAGATGAAGGTCGAGTATGACCGTCTAAAAAAGGATAGGGAAGTTGATGTCAGTGTCAAGTTCCAAAAACGTTGCCTCATGACGTTCATCACAGGTCTAGAATTCCTCAACAAAAAGTTTGACCCTTTTGATGTGGATCTCGATGGTTGGTCGGAGAATGTCAATGATGGACTCACCGACTATGACGATATCTTCGAGGAACTACATGAAAAGTACAAGGGCAAGGCTAATCTTCCTCCAGAGGTCAAGCTCATGTTTGCTCTTGGTGGCAGTGCATTCATGTTTCATCTACAAAAGACAACGTTCAAGTCTAACCTTCCCGGTATCGACGATGTCATGGGCAAACAACAACAACGTAAACAAAAAGCTTCTAGTGGAGGGGGTGGGGGACTCGGTGGAATCCTAGGGAACCTGATGGGAGGTGGAGGAGGACTAGGCGGGCTCCTAGGGAATCTCATGGGGGGAATGGGGGGAGGTGGCTCCAGGGATGAGGGTCCGCCACCACAGCCTAGGACTCAAATGCGTGGACCCACAAATGTGGACGATATTCTGAGTGAGCTCAATGCACAAAACCGCATGCGCCAACAACAGCAAAGTCAGCAACACGTTGACGATCGAGTAGAGATGATGTCGACTATAAGCGAGTCAGAGTACTCTGAGATTCCGGATGACGAGAGCCTATTCACCCAAAAAAAGACAGGTAAGCGTACACTCAACCTGTGAGGTGAGCACGCCCTCACAACGGCGCCTGGCGGGGGCCAGCTTCGCTAGTTTACTCAGAAAAAGACTGGCAAGCGTACACTCGACATATTATTGCTTTTTGGTAAAATTATTAATTTTTGTGTAATTTGTCCACTAAAACAAATGTGTGTAAAATAAAAAAAGAAATGGGATATTCGATTGACATCGTAGAAAATGCGATGCGTGATGGAATTGCATACACGGTCAATTCTTGTGACAATACATACGTCTTTTTTTTGAACACACCAAGGTGAAAATGCGGGGGTATTCCACGAATGTACGGATCCGTTCAGCAAAAAACAGCTGACATAACTTTCAATATAAAAAGATGATTACAAATACATAGTTGAAAAGCGATATCATGTGCCTATCTATTATAAATGTCAAGGGCGATGGACATTGTTTCTACAGGTGCATTTGGCGCATAGCCAAGTCGATCCCTGAAATGGCTGAAGCACTGTATATTTGCAATGTGGTCGAAGAACTCGAGGGCGCTCAAGAAATTCGTGAATTCGTGGCAATCATGCTATGTGTAGACTACACATTGGACGTCATGATCGAGACCCTCGTGGAGTTCAAAGAATTTGGAGGCAACGATGATGTGTGTCCCTTGCTCCAACACGTGGACCCTCATTTATCGGTCAAGGAGAACCGTGTCATCCTCTCTGGCATTGTGAAAGACACGGCGATATATGCGAGCAAAATCGAGATCGATATAATAGAACGTAACTTATTAGAAATCAATATAGGCATCGTCGTCCTCACTTGGAACACTGGTGAAGAAAAGACAGATGTTGCTGACAAGTGGTTGTTCCAAATGAAAAAGTATCTTTTGAGAATGGATACAAAACACGTCATTTTGCTGGTAAACGAGGACAACGTCCACTTTAAATACATGAAGGCATTTGGTAACGTATTGGTCGATCGGCAACAACTTCTTGACCATGTACAAGAAAAAATAGACACAGATACTGACGAATCTGACTTTACCTGATCACTGCCCATAGTTCATTGGCAATGATGTAATATACACTATCAAGTGCCGCACTGCTAGTCATTTCCGTATCTGGTTTTGATGCTAGCAAACAGTTCACCGTAGTATAAGTTCCATTTACTTTGTTGAGAAGAGCAAGGCACGTGGACTCGTTATCCGCATACCAACTACCCCAAGCTGTTTCATCGGCGATTTGGCTAGGCTCTAGAGGAACAAGGTCTCCAACACGAATAGGCAACTTGTATTCATTAACAGTCCATTTCATCAAGAGATATTCGGGAGGGGGAGGGGCGACTTCGGCAACTGTGATATTAGCAGTAGTCGCATCGTACATCATGGTGGGAATGACGGGAGTTGTGGTGTCAACAACTGGTGCAACAGTGGGATCAACAACTGGAGCGACAACTGCATTGGGATCAACAACTGCAGTGGGATCAACAACTGGAATGGTAGTGTCAACAACTGGAGCGACAACTGCATTGGGATCAAGAACAGGAACGGTTAGGTCCATTTTATATTGTGAACAAAAAAAGAATAATTCGTTTTACGCAACAAGTGTCCACCTATGAAGAGCGAAGCTGGCGCCTGGCAGGGCAAGCTCCACATATCATGTTTTACTCCTCATGTACGTTTGTGCAAGCCTCACTGAGTTGACTGCAAACAGAGTCATGTTCAGAGCGAACCATACATGATGCTTCTTGTACATACCGGACCCAAACATTGCACCTGTAACAATGCCTCCAATGTCGATGGCAATGATCTGAAGCGTTTGTACATCCATATTGACTTGGATATTTACAAGAAAAATGTCCTTATACCATTAACTGTTTCCAATTAATCGTGTGGTAAACTATCGATTATTCATCCTTTTTATTTTCCGAGTGTAAATATGTTCAAACAACAATACAATGGTAAAACTATTTGGAAATGCATGACAAAGGTTTCAGTTTCAGAAGAATATCACATCTTCACACACAGGAATACGTAAGTCTAGCATTCATAGCTCTTTCGGGTACATCACCTCACGCTGAACAAGACTCACACTCGCCAACATTGGCCAATTTGGTCAGATTGGGATCAAGTGTAAACTGCTGTGTCTTTGCCTTTGCCTTGGACCTCAAATAGTAAATTCCAGTCTTGAGTCCCTTTGTCCACGAATAAAAGTGCATAGAAGATAGCCGCTTGAAATCCGGGGACTCCATGAATAAATTCATGCTCTGTGACTGGCAGATAAACGGCCCACGGTCAGCTGCCATGTCAATAAGCACCTTTTGCTTGAGCTCCCACACTGTCTTGTAAAGCGCCTTGATATCATCTGGAATAGCGTCGATGCTTTGGACACTTCCTTCATACAACATGATGAGATCCTTGATTTCCTTTGTCCATAGTCCACGGGCAATGAGGTCATCCACCAAATACTTGTTTAGAACAATAAATTCACCTGCAAGTGTCTTTCTCTTGTACAAATTTGAAGTAAATGGTTCAAAACATTCGTTCGCCGACATGATCTGACTAGTGGACGCTGTGGGCATGGGTGCAATGAGCAGCGAGTTGAGAACACCAAACTCAACAACATTTGCCTTGAGCTTGCTCCAATCGTATCGATCACTTGGCTCCACATTCCACATGTCGAACTGAAAGATGCCCTTGGACATTGGAGACCCAGCAAATGTCGAGTATGCTCCATGCTTTTGTGCAAGCTCCATGGACGCCTCGACAGCTGCATGGTACATGGTCTCGAAAATGTTGCGGTTCAACTTCATCGCCTCCTCGCTGTCAAACGGCAACCTAAGCAACGCAAACGTGTCTGCTAGTCCCTGTACACCGATTCCAATGGGGCGATGTGCCTTGTTGGACCTTTCCGCCTTGTCAATAGGATAGTAATTAATGTCAATGACCTTGTTCAAGTTCTTCACAATCACCTTTGTAATATCATGGAGCTTGTCAAAGTCGAAGCCAATTCCAGTGACAAACGTCTTGAGCACAATGCTCGCAAGATTACAAACAGCCACCTCGTCCGGCTTGGACACCTCACAAATCTCCATGCACAAGTTGCTCGACTTGATGATACCGATGTTGCTTTGATTTGTCTTTCGATTCACGGCATCCTTGAACCCAATGTACGGAACCCCTGTCTCGATCTGTGCCTCCAAGATCTTGAACCAAATGTCTTGTGCCTTGATTTGCTTGATAAACTTGCCATCTTCCTCGTACTCTCTATAAAGGCTCTCGAATTCTTCACCGTACACGTCGCTCAATCCAGGGCACGCAGATGGGCACATGAGCGACCACTTGCCGTTTTCCTTGACACGCTGCATGAACAGATCTGGGATCCACATGGCATAAAATAGATCACGCGCCCTATCCTCTTCGTGACCGTGATTCTTTCGGAGCTCTAGGAAGCTCTCGATGTCAGCGTGCCAAGGCTCCATGAAAATCGCCATGGAACCATTTCGCTTTCCTCCCTGGTTGACATACTTGGCCGTATTATTGAAAACACGCAACATGGGAATGATCCCCGTCGAGATCCCGTTGGTACCCTTGATCACACTGTTGCGTGCGCGGATATTATGAATGTGAAGGCCAATTCCTCCAGCATTCTTTGAAATCATCGCACAATCCTTCAATGTATTAAAGATCCCCTCGATCGAGTCATCCTCCATGTGCACCAAGAAACAACTGCTGAGTTGCTGCCTTGTTGTTCCCGCATTGAACAAGGTTGGAGTGGCATGGATAAAGTACTTGTTTGACATGAGATCATAGGTTTGAAGGGCGTCCTTGATGTCATGGCCGTGGATTCCAAGTGCGACCCTCATGAGCATATGCTGAGGTCTCTCGACTGGCTTCCCGTCCACCTTGAGCAGATACGACCTCTCTAGTGTCTTGAAACCAAAGAAATCGTAATAATAGTCGCGCTTGTAATCAATAACATTGTTTAGTTTTTCCTTGTTGGCCTGGACAACATTGTAAAGCATGGGGGAAATTAGACCCGAGTCATTCAAGATTGAAATGGTTTCTGAAAATGAAGGAGATGTATTCTTGTGGTGGTTGGAAGTGCTAATCCTAGAGGCCAACACACCATAATCTGGATGTTCCACAATGAGCGAGCTACACATGTGTGCCGCTAGCTCGTCGAGCTCTGACGTCTTGACCCCATCGTAAATGCGTGTGCATACCTTTTGTGCAAGCTCGTAACAATTGACTGCCAGTTCCTTGTCGGCGAGAAGCAAAAGACGGTTGAGAACCTTGTCAAATGACACATCCTCAAATGTGCCATTTCTTTTCACCACGCGCATGCTACTGCTCATTGCACCACAATTTACTCTTTTCTTTATATACAAGCTCAAAAGGAATGCACGTTGTATAATGCAGTTTTTCTAGCAACCAAATTAGAATTATAAGGAATAAATAGTTGCATGTATAATATGGACCAACTATTAAACAATGCAAATATTATTCTCTGTAAAGCTACGTACAATAGAGAATCAATTGAAAATGTACTGTCAGTACTGCTTACTTTTGAACAAGATCTCAGTAAAATAAAGAAAAAAGCCATGCCTGAATTTATCCAGAAGTACGGGTGCATGTTGTCATCAATACAATATAATTTGTATACCCTCATTGCTGATCCAAATAATGCAGACCATAAAACAGATCTTTTGAATTCAAGAAATCGAATATTTTTTAGCAAACTTCCAAGCATACAACCAGAAATTGTTACACTCAGACAAGTGAATAATGGTAAACAAATGATGGGGTACTCTCCAAGAGGGAAACAATTACGAATTCAAAAGGTCCAACCAAGAATGACAACAACTTCTTCCTTAGTAATTTCTTCTCAAAATGGAATACACCGAAGACAAGAAGTCGAAGGATCATTCAATACTGATCGTTTTATGTGTTTCCTTGATGATCTCCATCTCCCGTTGTTGGCTGTTATTCTTTTGGATAATGTGTCTTTCCATCATTCAAAACGAGTGAAATCATGGGCTGCAGAAAATCAAATTGATTTATTGTATACACCACCTTACTCGCCTTGGTTCAATCCTATAGAGGGGATATTTTCCATAGTGAAAAGATCATTTTATAAACATGGTATTATACAATACGCTTTTGATGATGTTAAAGAACACCATTGTAAAGCGTTCTTTAACAAGTCTTTTAGGGAATCCGAAGGTTGCTTCTGACATCAAATCAGTTATGGACTTGAAAGGCAAGCGAGTAATTGGAGTCGACCCTGGAAGAACTAATATTTTTGAAATGGTAGAAAAGCTAAAGGATGGGACCTACAAGGAAT
>TBL_comb47_HYPODRAFT_10002755_pt1 | contig 21418 bp, 18 predicted proteins | sample TroBogypolimnion_40_FD_10682 | JGI IMG/M metagenome (IMG submission 10682) | reverse complement strand
GCCCAGTCATTCATATTGCTATACATGCTTCATTGTTAATGAAGATGCCGCACTTTTGAACCGCCCCGTCACACACATGACCCCGCCGCACTTTTCAGCCGCCGTTTACACAGGCTGGCGGCGGGAGCATTGTGCTGTGTTCGTCGGTGGCCGCCCGGCGCGGATTTGTGAACCACGAAGCCATTGCGGCCGCCAAGGCTGGGGTGGAAGGCTTGGCGTTGGCAGCGGCGGCCAGTTATGCGCGGTTTGGCGTGCGCGTGAATTGCGTTGCTCCGGGGCTGACGCGGACGGATTTGACGCGCTCGCTCACGCAAAACGAAGTGGTTGCGAAAATCTCGGCTGCGTTGCATCCGCTCGGCCGGATCGGAGAACCGGCGGAAGTGGCTTCTGCCATTTGTTGGCTGCTGTCTGAAGAACAGAGCTGGGTGACGGGGCAGGTCCTCGGCATTGATGGCGGTCTCAGCCACGTTCAGGCCCGGAGTTAAACCCGAGGCAAAATGTATCATACAGAAACTTTTTTGCCGCAATCGGATCTGGTCGGCGCACAGTAATTTCATGACCGCTGCCAAATTAATTTTAGTCTCGGGCGCCACCGGTTATGTGGGTGGGCGGCTGGTGCCATGGTTGCTGGCGGCGGGTTATCGCGTGCGTTGCCTCGTGCGCGATCCGGCACGGTTGCAAGGGCGGACATGGTTGTCACAGGTGGAACTGACGGCTGGCGATGTGCTGCAACCGGCTTCGCTGGTCGCGGCCATGCGCGACGTCAGCGTGGTGTATTACACGTGCACAATATGGGCCAGATTGACTAATCCAGCTGCGAGTGGAAATACTCGTTCCGGGGCGGGCGTGACTGGAGTTCAAGTCGCTGCCAGAACCCAAAGGACAGATATTGGTCACGCAAACTGCGTACTTTGAGCCAACGGGCTTGCTTAGAATACTTTATTGGTATGCCCTTTATCCAGTTCACGCACTAATCTTCAGTGGCATGATCCAGTGCGTTGGGGAACTAGCTGTTTCCGCCTCTCAATTGTCGCCTTCGTAGGTGCTGCCTTCAAATTTACTTTCGTGGCGCGGTTGAGATAAAAAGCGCGTCAGTTCATTTTTCACAGGGCAATAGATAGTTCACTCACGCACTGATTTCAGCCCTCCATCAGCATCCGACTAACTCAAAATCCCTGACATCCCATCGTAGTGGTTTTGGCTGGTTTGATAATTGACGCTCACCGATTAATTACCCCTAAAGCGCCGACCGATATAGGAGCGCCGAAAGCATCAAATGATTCGAGCTGATCATTATCCATTGGCTTTTGGACTGGCACCGCACTCGCATACAAATTTAGGGCAATGACACAAAGAAAATCTGGACTTCATGCAGGCCGGACCTTAGAAAACCAGCATGAGCATTCTTGCCGGTCTGGATATTTTACTGCTGGAAGACGATGGCCCGTTGCGCAAGCGGATCACCGCCCAGTTGGAACGCCTGGGGGCAGAGGTATTTCCGGCTGAAAATTTGCAGGCCGCCCGCAACCTGTTGTCGCAGATGGATTTTGCGTTTGCGCTGCTGGATGTGAATCTGCCGGATGGCCTCGGTCCGGATTTACTGCGGGGAAAAGAAATTCCCTCCGGCACTGGCGTGATCGTGATGACCGCGCAAGGCGGCGTGACCGGCGCGGTCGAGGCGATGCGGCTGGGGGCTTTGGATTATCTTGTAAAACCGTTCGACCCCGAGGAATTGCCATTGGTGATTGAGCGTGCCCGCCGCGTTCGGCAGGCGTCGCGCGTCGAAGAACACCGGCGCGAAGATGCGGGCAAAGACACTTTTTTCTTCGGCTCCGCGCTGGCGGGCTTGCAACAGCATTTGAAAAAAATACTAGCGGCGGATTTGCGCATGCAGGGTGCCCCGCCGTCCGTGCTGATTCAGGGCGAAACCGGTACCGGCAAATCCACCATCGCCCGTTGGTTGCACGAACAAGGACCGCGCGCCGGCAAAGAATTGGTCGAAGTGAATTGCTCTGCCCTGCCGGAAGCGCTGGCGGAAGCGGAGTTGTTCGGCCATGAACGAGGCGCTTTTACTGATGCGCGGACGGCGCGAATGGGCTTGTTTGAGGCGGCCGATGGCGGAACTTTGTTTCTCGACGAGCTACCGAGTTTGTCGCTGGCGTTGCAGGCGAAAGTGTTGACTGCGATTGAGGATCGAAAAATTCGCCGGGTCGGTGCCAGCAAAACCGTACCGGTGGAGGTGCGAATTATCGCCGCGACCAGCACTGACTTAAAAGCGATGGTCGCACGCCATGAGTTTCGCGAGGATTTGTATCATCGACTCGATTTGTACCGCATTGAACTGCCGCCGCTGCGGGACCGGGGCGAGGACATTGTCAAGTTGGCCGAACTGTTCGTGCAGCGGCTGGGGCAAAAACACCGGCTGGCCACCAAGACCATTTCGGCGGCAGGGCGCGAGCGGTTGAAGTCGTGTCCTTGGCCCGGTAATGTCCGCGAGTTGGCGCATGAATTGGAACGCGCCATTGTGTTTGAAGACGGACCGGAACTGCATTTTTCCCATTTGGCCGGAGCGGCGGCCGCAAGCGAAGCCAGCGACGACTCCGCATGGCTAAATCCGGCGTTTCGATTCCCGCCGCAGGGTTTTCAACTGGATGCCGCAATCAATCGCCTGATCCAACTGGCCATGAGTCAGACCGAGGGAAACATTTCGGCCGCCGGCCGGCTACTCGGCGTGCCGCACGATTTTATTCGTTACCGGCTCGGGCGAAAGAGGAAGAAAGCGGATTAGCACCAGTTCCAAGCCGGCGCGGCAAATTTGGAACTAATTGGAAATACTCACGCTCGCCAATCCACTTGATTAACGAAAACCGCAATTTTCAAATGGGTTTTTGTTGGGTAACAGAGGTGGCATGATGGTTGCTTAATACCTTGTCATAAGGTATCTCAAGCGAGTGTTTGAAATGCCTCGGATCAACCAAACAAAATCATCATGAAAAAACTCATTGCTCTAGCCACAATGACCGCCGCGCTGGTTCTCGGTAGCCAGATATTCGCGCAGGTCGCGCCCACCAACAACCCGCCGCCGCCGCCAATTGACACCAATGCGCCGCCGGTGACTCCGCCGCCGCCGATTGATACGAACGCACCGCCGGTTTGCACCAACTTGCCGCCGGTTCTTGACACGAACGCGCCGCCGCCGTTGGGGACGAATCCCCCGCCGGTGTGGAGCACGAACGCGCCACCGCCACCGCCGATTGATTGGACGAACACGCCGCCGCCGGCCGCTTGCACGAATGCGCCGCCGCCGCAACGAATTGTCGGTCCGGGCCAAAATCCGGGACCGCAAGCGCCCGGCGATGTGCGAGCCGTAGTGCAACAGTTCCAACAAGATCGCAAGGCATTGATTGGCCAATTGCAAAACGCCAATGCGACGCAACGGGCGGCGATCCTCGGGCAACTGGAACAAACTCGCCAGCAGTTTGCTGCGCAACTGGGACAATTGCGTCAACAGGCCCAAGATCAAGCCAAACAAATGTTCAACGCGAATTCTCCGCTCACGACCCGCACCCAAGGAGCAACGCCACCGCCGCCTAATCCAACTGGTGGTCCCGCTCGCTAAAATAAAATTAAAATTATTCGCTGGGCGACTCTGGGAGTCGCCTAGCGTTTTTATATGGGAACCCGCATTTGAACCGAGTGTTGTTCAGCTTTCCAAGTCGTTTGCATTGTTGGGGGGTGTTAATTCTAGTCCTGATGTTTCAGGATTTTTCCAGCATCGCGGCAGATAACTTGTCGCTGAAAGATTTGGGGCTGCCCAAAATTTCACTTTGGAATTCCGATATCACCCTGCGCAGTAGCGTCGGCTACCGGGATAATCCTACATTGAGTAGCACCACGAACGCGCAGAACAATCCATTTTGGTCCACCGGCGGCGACGTGATTATTTTCCGTTTGCCAACGGGCGGTTGGCAATTCAACACCTTTGCTTCGTTCAATTATCTGAGCTACGTGGGTTTGGGCAACACCTCGGAAGTTAGCAGTGAAAAGCTGGGGATGTGGATGGCACAACTGGCAAAAGATTTGGGCGATGGCTGGAAAAGCGGCGTCGGCCTGAGTGCGATGTATCAAGATCAGGTGGTGGACACTAGCGTCACGCAAACCAACGGCTCCAGCATCAGCGAAATTGTTGGCGAAAGCGTTGCCGCCCGCTGGTTTGTGCGTAAAGATTTTCGACCTTACTGGACTGAATGGGATTTGCAAACCACGCGACAATGGCTCGCGGCTCCTCTGGATAGTTCTTGGCAGCCCGGCACGAGGCTGGCAGCCGGTCGCAATTATGGATATGGTTCGGAATTGAGTCTGGCTTATCAGTGGAGCTATGTTGCGTTCGACACTCGCGAGCAAGTCACGGCCGACGGCTATTCGGATCCAGGAACACATTTGTGCTTTCAATCGCAAGCAACCGAATTGACTTGGCGGCACGGATGGGATGCAAAAAAACACTGGCAAACGTTGACCAAGGCGGGACTCAATTGGAATCAGGACAACGGCGTGGGCTATTTTGACTTCTGGCAATATCAAATCTCCGAACAACTTAAATATCACGCCGATACGTGGGAAATCTCCGCATCCTCCGGCTACCATTATTTTGATTTTCCAGTGCAGGCGGTCAGCCAAACTGATCTGGCGAAACGGCGGAAGACTTCGGTTTCGGCAGCGCTTTACGGAGAAAAAAAACTGGGAAAACACTGCAAAATATTTTGCAATTTTGCCTATGAAGAATCCCACTCCAATACCAGTTATGACACCTACGGCACCAGCACGACCAGTCTCGGTGTGGAGTATCATTTCTAATATTAACTAAGCATCGCCATTCGCAAAGACGCCGGCTAACTTGTGGCATTGGCAACCGCTCCGCATGAGAAAAAAACCGCTCCAAGATTCCAAACTCGCGCCAATTATGGTTTTGCTGTTTGCCTTGGCAGTTCTGTGGGCGGCTATTTTTTCCGGTTCCCACCGGCTGTGCACCAGCTTGAGTCATCAATTGGTTGACCGCGACGGGGAAATTCTTCACGCCGTGGCTTTGGCTGGCCAGTTTTCGCCGGGTGGTGCAACTAATAATCTGGCCGACCGGCTGCAAAATCCCGCCGACCAATTGGCGTTGGTCTTGAATATTTCCCAAATTGTTGACGGCGTGCTGGCGGTGCGACTATTTGATGCTCGGGGCAATTCTGTTACCGCCTTTCCCCCCGACGTTGCCACAATTCAGTTGTCGGCTGAAACCGTTTCCCAACTCCAAGCACTAAAACCCGTCAGCCAATTTCAACCGGACGGTTCTTTAGCTGATATTTTTATTCCAGGCACGGCATCCGCCACCACCACCCCAACTCCGCTGGTCACAGTCAATTTGCCACTACATGACCGCAGCCAGCCAGAATTGATTGCTTCCGCTCAAATTATTCTCGACGCTTCAAATCTGGCGCGCGAACTGACTCAACTCAGCAATCATCTTCGGCGGCAGGCATGGTTGGCATTTTTTGCTGGCGGCAGTTTGGTCACGGTGGTCTTTGTTTGGGCGTATCGGCGGTTACAGGCCAGCCACCAGCAACTGGCCGAACGCACCGCACGCTTGTTGCGCGCCAACCATGAACTTTCTCTCGCGGCCAAAACCGGCGCTTTGGGGGCCGTGGCGGCTCATCTTGTCCACGGTCTGAGCAACCCGCTCGCGAATTTGCAAGCCTTCATCGCTGCGCATCAGGGAAAAGACGACCCCGCCGGCGAATGGAAGGAGGTCGTCGCGTCTACGCAGCACATGCAAGCGATTGTGCTGGAAGTAGTGCGCGTGATGGGGGAAGAAAAAAGCTTGGATAATTATGACATCACGTTTGCCGAACTCGCGGGCATTTTAGCTGAAAAACTACGAGCTTTTGCTGGGGCAACCGGAGTTAAATTTGCGGTTCATTTGCGAACGGATGGCGTTTTGTCCAATCGCCACGCCAATCTCGTGCTGCTGATTTTGGAAAATTTGGTGCGGAACGCACTGGAGGTAACGCCGCGGGGAAAACCGGTGGAGCTTACATTTTTTGCCGCCGCTGGTGATTTAATCTGTGAAGTCGCGGATGCCGGTCCAGGATTGGCTTTGGAATTACGAGGTCGCATATTTATGCCTTGCCGTTCCACCAAAGGTGGCAACGGCCTGGGGCTGGCCATCAGCCACCGGCTGGCCGCGCAAATGGAAGCAAAATTGGAACTTGCAAAGACGGATGGCAACGGGTGTATTTTCCGGCTAACCGTCCCGGCGGCAGTTTTGGCGCCGGATCGGGTGGTCAGTGAAATATAATATGACGGCTGCATCCCACGATTTAATCCGGCGCCCGATATTTTTTTGCGCCGCTTTATTTTTTTGGTTGGGATTGGCGACAGAAGTTTTTGCCTTCACGCTGCCGCCGGTTTGGCGCTGGTCCAATCCCCAGCCGAACGGGGCGAATATTTACGGTTTGCAAAGTGCTTCGGGAACTTACGTTGAGGCTGGCGAACGGGGACAGATTTTTCTGAGCAGCGACGGACAGTCTTGGTATCCCATTGACACTGGCCTGACGAATTCCTTGCGCGCAGTCACATTTCTTGGCGGTCGGTTAGTGGTTACTGGCGAAAATGGAGCCATGTTGATTTCGGACAATTTTTCTACTTTTTACAATGTGAGCCAGAGCACCACCGACTGGCTGGTTGGCGTAGCCGCAGCTTCCAATCTCGTGGTAGCGGTGGGTGACAATGCGGCCATTTATACGAGCACCAATGCCGTAGTCTGGACGCGTCAGAGCGTCGGTTTTACCACCTGGTTAAACGGCGTTGCGTACGGAACCAATACGTTTGTAAGCGTGGGCGCAGCCGGATTCATCGCCACCAGCGCCAACGGCACGACGTGGACGATACGCACCAGCGGCACGACAACCAATTTGAACGGCGTGGCCTGGCTGGGCGACCGTTTTCTGGCTGTGGCCAGCGGTGGCAAAACTTTCACCAGCCCGAACGGCGTGAGTTGGACTGCGGTGACCACCGGAGTCACGAATGATTTGTACGTTGCAACCGGCACCAATAATTCTCGCATCGCAGCCGGCAATCTGGCGTTGTTGCTCCAAAGCTCGGCAAATTATTCCAACCAACTTGCCGCCACCTTGGCCGCGCCCGCTCCGAGTTGGCCTTACTATGCGGCGGCTTGGAATGGCTCCAATTACTTTGTTGCCGGTGAAGCAGGGATGTTGGCTTCGAGTTACCAAACCAACGCGACAACTTACTGGAACGCCACCACCAATTCTTATTGGAGCTGGCTCTGGCACGTCACCCACCTGGGCAGCAATTACATCGCTGTCGGTAATTATGGAACCATCCTGACAAGTCCCAACGGGGTGAGCTGGGATGCCGAATTACCGCCCACGTCGGCGACTAACGCGGTGCTTCTGGGCGTCGGGGGCACCACGAATTTGCTGCTCATCACGGGCAGTCAAGGAACGGTGCTCTGGGCGACCAACACTTTTTGGTGGAATGCGGTCTCACCCGTTCCCACCACTAATGATTTGGAAGGCGTCTGGTACGACGGTACTCGGTATCTGCTGTGCGGGGGAAACGGCACCATTCTGGCCAGCACCACCGGCACAAATTGGGTTGCCCGCTCGACACCGACCAATGCTTTTCTGATGAGCTTCGCACAAACCTCAAACACGCTAGTGGTGGTCGGCGACAGTGGGGTCATTCTCACCAGCCAGAATTCGACCAATTGGACGCGCCAGTCTTCCGGCACCACCAATTGGCTCTCGCAGGTGAGGTACCTAAACGGTTCGTTGCTTGCCGTCGGCAACAACGGCACCATTCTTACCAGCACCAATGGCACGAATTGGTCGTCCGTCGCCAGCGGCACCACCAACTGGCTCAATGCAGTGGATTATGTCAACGGCGCATGGTTCATCGCCGGCAATTTTGGGACGATGCTCATCAGCACCAATGCAGTCAATTGGACGAATGTCGGCACCCTCACGAAAAAATCCCTCTACGGACTGGTGATTTATAATGGCCAACTGGTCACCGTTGGCGTGGAAGGCGTCATCATCCGCAGTCAAATTATTCCGGCAACCAATGCCGTGAATATCACCGAATACTCCCGTAAATCCGGGCAGAATATTTTTTTGTTTGCTGGACAAACCGACCAACGATTTAATTTGCTCAGCACAAATAGGCTGGTAACTGGCACTAACTCGGCTTGGTTGAACACAGCGCGGTTGGAGATTTATGACAGTGGCGGAACCTTGCTTTATCTTGATTCCGCTTCCACCAACTCCTCGAACCTCCAATTTTATCGGACCGTAAGCACGAATCATTAGCCCAAAATTTAGGCACTCCGGATTTAACGCATGAAAACCATCTTCGGTTGGAGCGTCAGAAGTTTTGCGGTTGTGACCTTTATTGGCGGGATCTATGGGATTACACATTTTTTAATCCCCACATTTCAGCGCCCTATGCTTGATTTTATTGTCGCCGATAAATCCGTTGGGATCGGTGCTTATTGCATTGATTTTCACGAACCCAATCAGACCGGGGAGAACATGCACTATTACTTTCTCCATCACGACTGGTTTTATGCGACAGCCCAGCCCGGCGATCACTTACGGGTCGCGGCGGCGGCAGGAAGTAATATATGGGGTGATGGCTACCGTGAACTAGTGCGAGCCGGACGGGTTGTCGGGCGCAGTTTTTCGGACGAGCAGTTTTGGATGATGCTGTTAATCACTGCCGCCTTGCTTCCCGGGTTGGTATTTCTTCCCTCCAAAAACAAGGTGGTTCAGGGCTTGATTTGGTGGGTGGCGATTTTTGCGGAAGTCATGGTGATTGCGGTCTTTTTATTTTGGGCGCTTCTATTGTATGCGTTTGGGCATGGAGGCGGTTGCTGAGAGGGGGACGTCATGGTGCTGGCGAATGAGCGGCGCGCTTGCGATGCTTGTTGACATGCTCCACTTGGACAGCCTGTGTCCCAGTGCCACTGGCAGACTGGCGGCATGAAAATGATTTCCGTCAGCCTCCGTCACTCGACCAGCCACGTCCTCCAACGCTTCGGCGCGGCGCAACTTGTTCGCTCACGACATCGTCCTCGCCAGCACCCGCCGGACCGCTCCGCGCAAATGTCGGTCCTGGTGGAAGTTTCGGCCATTCGGGCTCATCCGCGCGTTGTGAACAACTCAGCATGGACGGACGCCGACGATGCGGTAGCGTGTCTGCTGCCGATGAGCGCCCGCAACAACCGCATTTTGCACATCGACGGAGATTCCTTCTTCGCCAGTTGCGAAATCGCGCTCGATCCCAAGCTGGAGGGACGTCCCGTGTGGGTGGGCGGCGGCCGGCGCGGCGACGGCATCGTGATTGCTGCCAATCGACAGGCGAAGAAATACGGCATCAAAACCGGCACCGCCTGTTTTGAGGCAAAACGGCTTTGCCCCAGCGGCGTCCTCTGCAAACCGCATTACGACGCCTACCGCGAATTGTCCCGCCAGATGTTCCTGATCTTAGAGGAATACGCGCCCACGTTGGTGCCGTATTCCATTGACGAGGGGTTTCTGGATTTTACCAGCATGGACACGCACGTCTGGCGCAACACCACGCCAACCGATTATGTGCAAGGCATTCGGGAGCGGATCAGGAAAGAGACGCGGTTGCCCGTGACCGCCGGTCTCGCGAACTCCGCCAAACTTGCGAAGCTGGCGACCGATGCCGCCAAAGGGGTTGGCTTCCTTGAAGTGCCTGCTGGTTCCGAAAAAGAATTTCTAAAAGACCGGCCCTTGTCCGAAATGTCCGGCATCGGCAAAAATCGTCAGCGCTCGCTCGCCGCCTTCATGGCTTTTACCTTCGGCGACGTGGCGAAACTGCCCTCCATGCTGCTCAAGCAGAAGTTCGGCATTTGGGGGCAACAGTTTTGGTTGTTTGCCAACGGACAGTGGAATGAACCGCTCGTGCTGGAGATCAAAGATCGCACGACGATTTCCAGCAGCACCACCTTGCCGCACGACGAGCCTGACTACGAAGCCGCGCTGACCTTCATGCTCAGCGAAGCCACGCGGCTCACCGGCCAGTTGCGCCGCGAGCAGATGCAGGCGCGGGAATTTAGCGTGACCGTCCGGTTCACCAATTTTACCGAAGTCGGCACCAGCCACCGTTTCCAGCATCCGCAGTTTCTCAACTCCGTCATCAATGAAGTGCTGGAGCAAATGTTTCGCGGCATCATGGCCGGCCAATGGATGCCGGTGCGACAGATTCGGATTGCGATGTTCAACCTTGAAAAACTCGACACGCACCCAACACTTTGGGGTCGGACGCATGAAGAACGCTGGGGCGCGGTGGATGACGTGGCGCACAAGCTGAATGAGCAGCTGGGCAAGACGGCGCTGATGACCGGCGCGCAACTCGCCTTGCGCCACATCGACGAATCGCAAAAGCAGCCCAAGGCGAAATGTCCGTTCACCCCGCAGCGGGAAATGATTTCAAAGCTTTGGGGAACGGAAAGGCCTGCCAAGCTCGCGCAGGGGACTTTATTTAGACCGGATTAACTTGATCCTTGCTAACCAGTCGGTTCTCATAAAAACAATTAACGGATTATCAATGACCGGTTTTTTAGAAAACCAATCAAATGTGCAAAGTCATCATTTCAAGTTTACTGCTGGTATGTGGCACCGCTGCGTTCAGTCAAACCACATCCTTGCCGACGTTGCCGACTGACGTAAAAATCAGTTACCCCAAAAGTAACCCGCTGAAAGAGGCGCTCCAGCCGGTGCCCGCCAGCGGCATCTTCAAAATGGATGGTTATTATCTTTGGGATCCTTCCGTCATCAAGGTTGGTGAAACTTATCACTTGTTCACTTCTCGCTGGCCGGCCTCGGCGGGCATGGCTGGCTGGCAAAAAAGCGAGATCATCCGGTCCACCTCCGCCTCGCTCTTCGGGCCTTACCAGTTCCAAGAAGTCGTTTTAAGTCCGTCCTATCATCCCTGGGCCAAAGCGGGCACCCATAATCCGAAAATCATGAAGGTGGGGAACAAGTATTTGCTTTATCATCTCGGCATTCCCCAATGGAAAACAGGATTTGCCTTGGCCGATTCCATCGAAGGACCGTTTATCCCGCTGCCCCAGCCGGTGATCAGCATCAACAACCCCGCGCTGCTGGTTCGCCCGGATGGCAGCGCTTACGCCGTTGGCAAGTTTAAACCCACCGTCCAAGGCGACGTCAAATACTACATGCGGGCGTTGGCGGCGACTAATTACATGGGGCCATACCAGGTGGTGAAGGATGAGTTCAGCCGGCTGCCGCATGGTTTTGAGTTAGAAGATCCCACCATCTGGTGGGCCAATCAGCAATACAATGTCATTTGTGACGTGACTCGACTTTTTCGGGCCAGTTGATGTGTTAGTGTGGCCCGAAAGAAAGGACCAGACAATGAAAGGCCAACCGTATACGACGAAAGACAAGATACGCATTTGGCGGCAGTGGATCGCGGTGAAAAACTGTCTTGGATATTTGTCGCGGGGCCAATCTCTAAGAGGTGAGCTTTTACCGCTGGAAGCGGCAGTTTAGACCTATGGAGGTCAACGAAGCGAGCCAACTCAAGGAGGTGGAATGGGAGAACACCAAGCCTAAGAAACTATTATTTCTCAAAAGCTTGGAATGCCCAATCCACCACTATGACGTTTAAGTTTAGGCTCCGTGGGCAACACAAAATCACCTGCGACATCGAAATGGTCCGCATGGAGGAGATCAATAACACCTACGAGCGAATGCTCAAGAGTGACGTGGAATACCGCTTTGTGATGACAGGGCACGGCTGATGGTAATGCTCAGCGTTTAGAGGCGTTTTACCCACACAGGCGCGTTTTTAACTTGTTGTGGATAAAAAGAAAAGCTGATATATTTATATTCCCATGAAATTGTTTTCAGCAGTTCTTTTGATTTCTCTGCTTTCCCTTTCGGCCTTTGCGCAGGTTCGCATCACCGAGTTTATGGCGAGCAACACGCACACACTTACGGATGAGGACGGCGACACTTCCGACTGGATAGAAATCCAAAACACCTCGAGCAACAGTGTCAGCCTGCTCAACTGGGCGCTGACGGACAGCGCGGGCAATCCGGGTAAATGGCGTTTCCCGGCCACAAACATGGCACCGAAAAGTTTCATGATTATCTTTGCTTCCGGGAAAAATCGAGCCATACCCGGTGCGGAGCTGCACGCCAATTTCAAGTTGAGTTCGGAGGGCGAATATCTGGCATTGTTCGCCCCCGACGGCACGGTGGGCACGGAAATAGCGCCCCAGTTTCCGCCGCAGTTTCCGGATGTTTCCTACGGCATCGGCATGCAACTCACCACCGCCCCGCTGATCGCGACGAACGCGCCCATTCATTTTATGATTCCGACCAATTCATCCGCCGATGCGACGTGGACGCAGATCAATTTTGACGATTCAAGCTGGCCGACCGGCACCAACGGCATCGGCTACGAAACCGGCATCATTGATCCGCAAGAGGAATCGTTCGGCGCCAAAGTGCTGGCCTCCGGACCGGTGCTGTATTGGCGATTGAATGAAACGAATGGCTTGACGGCTGTAAACCTCGGCAGCGGTGGCGTATCCGACGCCGGCGGCTACAGCGGCAACTTTACCCTGGGACAGGCCGGACCGCGCCCGCCGGCGTTTCCGACCTTTGAACCGACCAACTACGCGCCGGTTTTCAACGGCACGAATGGTTCTGTGAACGGCCCGTATCAACTGGTGAATAATCTGCCGGCCTTCACGATTGGAGGCTGGATTTACCCCACCGCCACGCAAAACAGCCGCACCGGTTTGTTTGGCCAAAACGACACGATGGAATTCGGTTTCGATTCCGCAACGACGATTCAAATCTGGACGCCGGTGGGGGCGGTGTCCGCGACTTATCCCTACGCCAAAAACACCTGGCATTACGTCATGGCCGTGGGCGGCAACGGCCTGCTCACACTTTATTTCGACGGGACGGCGGTGAAAACCAACTCCTCCATCACGGCGGCAAATTTTGGCGAGTCGGAATACGATTTCAACGTCGGCGGCGGCGGCGTTTTCGATCCGACGGGAAATTATTTTAAAGGCCAGATTGATGAAGTGGCCGTGTGGTTCCGCGCGCTGGCGACCAATGAAATCACCGCGCTGCTCGCGACGAACGCCGAGCAGGTCAACTACACGAATTACATCAGCACCGATGTGCGGTCGCAAATGTATGGCAGCAACGCCACCGCGTATGTCCGCATTCCGTTCACGGTTTCCGATCCGAACGCGTTCGACAATTTGCAACTGCTGATGCGTTACGACGACGGCTTCGTGACATTTCTAAACGGGCATTTGATCGCGAGCTCCAATGCGACAGTGTCGCTGGCGTGGAATTCCGCCGCCACGCAGCGGCATCTGGATCCGCAGGCAGTGCAGTGGACCGCGATTGATGTGAGCGCGGCGCGGCAATGGTTGCAGCCGGGCAACAACGTGCTGGCAATCCAGGCGTTGAACATCGCGGCGACCAACACGGATTTTCTGATGCAGGCGCAACTGGTCGGCCAAAACATCACCGACACCAGCATCGGCTGGAGATTTTTCAGCGGCCCGACGCCGGGCGCGCCGAACGGCACCAGCACGAATGATTTCGGTCCGGTCATGTCCGGCGCGAGCCACACGCCAAACGTGCCGGCGGCGGGCGGCGCGCTCACCGTCACGGCGCAAATTGTGCCGGGCTTTTACGCATTCACCAATGTCACGCTGCATTATCGGGTGATGTTCAACGCGGAAACCAATGTGCCGATGAGCCTGCTCAACACCAACGGCACCTGGACCGGCACGATTCCCGGCGGCGGCGCGGCGGCGGGGCAACTGCTCCGTTATTACGTCACCGCCACCGACGTTTCCAACAATATTTCGCGCTGGCCGATTTTTCCCGATGCGACCGCATCGCAGCAATATTTTGGAACGGTTGTGACGGATCCTTCGGTGCAATCACTTTTGCCCGTCGCATGTTTGTTCGTTCAAGACACCAATGCCGCCGACAACCAGACCGGCACGCAAGGCTCGCTTTTTTACCTGAATGAACTTTACGACAACCTGCACATTTATGTTCACGGCCAATCCTCCGTGGGCTGGCCGAAAAAAAGCCATAATCTGGAATTCCCCAACGACCACCGGTTTCTTTACACGCCCAATGGCAATCGCGAGGATAAAGTCATTCTTATCAGCAATTACGGCGATAAATCGCGGATGCACACCACGCTGACCTGGCAGGCTTGTGCGGTGTCCGGCGGCGTGAGTATGTTTTCTTTCCCGATCCGCATTCAGGAAAACGGCTCTTTCTACGGCATCGAAGACATGGTGGAACACGGCGACGATTTGTGGCTCGACCGCATCGGTCTCGACGGCAACGGCGCGCTTTACAAAATGTATAACGAGCTGAGTACCGCGTCCGGTAACGAAAAGAAAACGCGCACCACCGAGGACACCAGCGACCTGACCGCGCTGATCACCAACCTGGATGAATCGTTGCCGCTGACCAACCGCGTCACTTACGCCTGGGACAATCTCAATCTGCCGCAGACAGCGAGTTATTTCGCCGACATGGCCATTGTGAGCAGCCAGGATCTCGGCCATAAAAATTATTATCTCTACCGCGACACCGAAGGCACCGGCGAATGGGCGATCACGCCGTGGGATGTGGATCTGACCTGGGGCCGCAACTGGCTGGATGCCAGCGGCTATTTCACCGACACGATTTTCACCAACAACGTGCTGAATTTTTACAACGCATCGCAACAAGGCAAGCCGGCGAACCGGCTGTTCGATTTATATTTCGCGCAAAGCGAATTCCGGCAAATGTATCTGCGCCGGCTGCGCACGCTGATGGACACGCTGCTCATGCCCACCGGCACGCCGACCAATCAGTTGCTCATTGAGCCGCGCGTCCGCGCATCCGCAGCGCTGATGAACCCGGCGAACATTTCGCCGAACGACGCCACGCTGGATTACAATTTATGGGGGCCGACGTGGGGCGATCCCACCCTGAGCATCGTGCCCGCCACGGCTGATCAAATTATCACCAATTATCTGCCGGGGCGGCGGACTTTTCTCAACAGCACCAACGCCACGCTCAACGGCGATTTCATTCCGCCATCACAACCGACCAACGCGGTCGTGCTGATCAACGCAACGGATTACAATCCCGTCAGCGGCAATCTGGCGGAACAATACGTCCAACTTCTCAACACCAATGCTTACGCCGTGGACGTTTCCGGCTGGCATCTGACCGGCGCCATCGAGTTTACCCCGCGCCCGGGCACGGTGATTCCCGCCGGCAAATCTCTTTACCTGGCGGCGAATGTGAACGCCTTCCGCGCCCGCGCGGTCACCCCGCACGCAGGACAAAATATTTTTGTGCAAGGACCGTTCGGTGGTTTTTTGAGCACGCAGGGAAATTCGTCGTTGATTTTGGAAAATTCTGCGGGCGCGTTGGTCAGCAAAAATAGCTACGCCGGCAACACCTCCGCCACCGCGTTCACCGCCGGCAACCTCGCCGTGCTGCGCATCGGCGACGGTACGGAGACGCTGGCCAGTTCCGGCAATTCCGTTTTCATTGACCAATACACCACCAACGGCGCGCTCGCCGGCAGCATCGCTCTTCCCGATAGCGCCACCAACGCGCTCATCATCAGCGGCAGCGCGTCGTCCGAAGGTGCGCTGACCCGCTCGGCGGACAGACGGCTGCTGGTCATCGGCGGCTACAACGTCGCGCTGACGAACAGCGCGTCGTCGCTCGCCAGTTCCAGTGCCACCACTGTGCCGCGCGCGCTCGGCGTGGTGGACGCGCTCGGCAGCTTTGCGCTCGTCGGCATGGCGACAAATCAATTCAGCGCGAACAATATACGTTCCGGCACGACCGACGGGCGCGGCAACTACTGGGGCGCGGGCGCGAGCAGTGGCACTTATTATTTTGGCACTGGCCAGACGAACACCATTCAGACCAACGTTGCCAATTCCATCGTGCTACAGGACATCGGCGGGAATCTTTATTTCAGCACGCAAAAAATCACTAATGGCCTCTGGAAAATTCCCAGCACGCCCACGGTTTCCGTCACCAACGCCGCCGTGTTTTTGAACGCCGGCTCTAAGGCCAGCACGTATGCCTTCGCGCTGAACAGCAATGCCACGCTGGCTTATCTGGCGGACGACACTTTAAAGGGAGTGGGTGGGGTCCAGCGGTGGGATTTCAGCGGCGGCGCGTGGACGATGAGCTACGCTTTCGCTGGCATCACCAACGTCGGCGCCCGCGGCGTGGCGGTGAATTTCAGCGGCGCGCGACCTGTGATTTACGCCACCACGGCGGAAAACGCCACCAACCGGCTCGTCGCCATCACCGACACCGGCGCGGCTTCGACAGTCAGCACGCTCGCCACCGCCGGCGTGAACCAGATTTTCCGCGGCGTGGCCTTGACGCCGGACGCGACGGCGAATCCAACCATCTTTAGCGCCGTCGACAACCCCAATGGTTTCGTCATTACCTGGACCGCCTTGGTGAACCGGAATTACTCGGTGCAATGGACGGATAACCTCGCTACCACCAACTGGACCATGCTGACCAACCTGACTTCAACCTTGCCCGCGATAACCGTCACGGACACGACTGTGACGGCGAACACCAACCGATTCTACCGGATTATTTTGAACCCGTGATTTCTGAAGCCGCCGTCGAGATCGTTGTCTCCTCGCCGCCCACCGCGTTAGAAGGCGAATTGGTGGTGCCAATACGTCACCTTTTCAAACCGTTGCCCGCACGTCATGGCATACGCATCCGCTGGGACAGGCGTTCATCGTCACTGCCGGCTGCGGACCCGTACAGCGCGATGGTGGCCCGATTGAAGAGAAAGCGGAAGCGCTCGCAATTGGCCGGACCTGTTTGTCGTCCCCACCAGGCTGCACCATCGTTCGCGGAAGTGGCGCAATCTTTTTTGGTGAATAGATTGACAACTGTAACCATTGTAGTGCGGCATCTACATGATGCTAAACAGTCGTCCAATCACCACCCCGATGCTGCTGTATATCGGATTCAGCCTCGTTGGATTGGTGCTTGGGCTAGTGATTTTATGGTTGGATTATCGGCAAGTGAAGGCGTTCAAAGCCAAATGGGCAGGGGTGGGCAAAGGAATAAAACTATGAATCAAGCCAAGAAGGATTTTTTGTCTTTGGCGTTACCGCCGGCGCGAGTGGGGATGGATGAGACGGCGTGGTTGCTGGGGTTTAACGAGCACGACATTGCCGTGCTGATTGCCGTGGGGCTGCTCAAGCCGTTGGGCCGGCCGGCGGTCACGGGCTCGAAGTTCTTTGCGACGGTCGAGTTGCTGGGGTTACGCAATGACACGCGTTGGCTGGGTAAAGCGTCGGACGCCATCGTCAATTATTGGCGGACCAAGAACACGGGGCGTCGTAAGCAAAGCACACATCAGCCGAACGACGTAGCTAGCGGAGGTGTTCGTCGTGCCGGGGGTAATTGATTCAACAGCCATCGCCTGAGTCCAAAGTCACATAGGCGCTGCCAACCAGCGCTTCACGCGGCAAATTTATCGTAGCGTTCCGTCACAAAATCCCAATTGATGACGTGAAAGAATGCGGCCACATATTCCGGCCGGCGATTCTGGTATTTCAGATAATAGGCATGCTCCCAAACGTCAATGCCCAGCAGCGGTTGCTTGCCCTGGCTGATCGGTGAATCCTGATTGGCTGTTGATTCAATACTCAACTTTTTGTCGGCCTCCAAAACTAGCCATGCCCAGCCGCTGCCGAATTGTCCCAGCGCAGCTTTGGTGAAATGCTCTTGGAATGCACCCAGGCTGCCAAAGCGGGCATCAATCGCTTGCGCCAGTTTGCCGGCGGGTGCGCCACCATCCTTTTTGAGTGTTTGCCAGAACAGCGAATGATTGTAGTGCCCGCCGCCCTGATTGCGCACCGCCGTCCGAATCTTTTCCGGCACTGTATTCAAATCCTTGAGTAGGTCTTCAACGGATTGCTTTCCCAATTCCGGATATTCCGCGACCGCCTTGTTGAGATTTGTGACATAGGCCGCGTGATGTTTGTCGTGATGAATCTCCATCGTGCGAGCATCGATGAAAGGCTCCAGCGCATCATTGGCATAACCCAGCGACGGCAGGGTGAACGCCCCAGTCGTTGCGCCGGTAGCGGGCGCGATGGCATTGGTTTGAGCCAGCGCGGCTGGCAGTGTGGCGAGCGCGGCGCTGGCCAGCGCGGTGGTTTTAATGGCTTGGCGACGGTTCATCATATTTTTTGTTCGGTTGGTCGTTGGTTATTCAAAGGTTTTCCGCGCAGCGCTTGGCGGGCGCCGGGCGCGAGCACCATAAGCCGTTAATCAGCTTTCAGCAAGCGGTGTCTGTGCTGTTCCGGTTCTGGTTTTGGGTTTCATTCATTTGCCACTACGGTTTTTCAGCTGCTCTCGCCGAATTAGCTCCCGAAATTTTTCCGCCAAGGGTGCGTGCATCATATTGAGCATATTAACGACGGTCGGGTCGGCGGTTTTGGGATTGCCGCCGCCGGGAAATGGCGGCTGTGGATCGTATTCACCGAGCAGTTGCATCCCTTTGGCGTAAAAATCTCCCCGGTAATGCCGCACGAGTTCAAAGCCGAGATCAAGTCCCGCACTCACGCCAGCGGCAGTCACACGGTCAGTGCCATCAAACACTACTCGTTCGCTAACGGGGATTGCCCCGACATCCTTCAATACGTCGAGCATCTGCCAATGGCTTGTCGCGCGCCGGCCTTTCAATAGACCGGCAGCGCCGAGCAATAACGAGCCGGTGCAAACACTGCCAACCATTTTGGCTTTCGCGCTTTGCTCGGCGAGAAATTGGAGCGTGGCGCCATCCGCCATCGCGGCCATCGTTCCGGTCAAACCACCGGGCACGAGCAGCAGGTCAAGGTCCGTTGGACAATCCGCAAATGTCAGGTGCGGTTTGATGCAAAAGCCGCCTTTGCTCGCGCCTTCGCAGGGAATCAGGTCAAGCGTCTTGGCGACGAAGCGAACCGTTGCGCCCATCATGCCCGCCAGCGCGTAGTGCGGGCCGAGTGCATCGAGCGCAGTGAATTCGGGATAAACGAGAATGGCAATTTGTTCGCTGCCCATCCGCAACTGTTCCTGAATCTGGCCGTGCACGGATTTTGGTTCGGTAGAATTGGTTTCCGCCGCAGAGACAAGTTGCGGTGCGATTGCGCCAGCGGCGGAAGCGAGCGTTAAAAGTTTCAGGGCTTCGCGACGAGAATAATTTTGCTGGTTCATGATTTTGTAGGTTTCAATAGTAGTAGTTGCCGAGGATATGTTTGAGGCGGAGGTCGGGACTGTTCGCGCCGGAAAGGTCGAGACGGTTGCCACTCGTCCATTCCACCGAGCCATCCGACCATGCGCGGTTGATGCCTTCGAGTTCTTCGGCGTGAAAACGGAAGTCGGGATACTTGACTTGTTTGCGTGAATGGAACAATTCAAAGCGGCGCGGGTCGGGAGTGATGAATTCATCCAGAATGTCCGCCCACAAAACACCGCGCCGCGTGTTTTTGTAATCGGCGGCCTGTCCGGGATTGACCAGTGTGGCAAAGCCCATCGTGAGCATCGAGGATTTTTCGATGCCACCCACATAAACGTAGCCGGTGTAAAGTCCGCCGCCGACAGTCACGCCCTCGGCGTAGCCGGATTCCGTCGCAAGCGGGCAATTAAACCACTTTGGCTGGTCGGCGCGTTTTGGCCACGTCGAGGCCAGACCGGGCGGCACGGTCATGCCGATGGTCTGTGCCATTTGTGTGAGTCGCGCGACGGAAATGCTGCTCGGAACGTAATCGCTCGGCGCGGGCAACTGGCCGTATTCATTGCAGTAAATCGTGTCTGCCAGCGTCATCTGCCTCAGGTTATTCATGCAAACCGTGCGTTTGGCGCGCTGCTTGGCCTTGCCCAAAACCGGCAGCAGCAAGGCCGCGAGAATGGCGATCACGGCGATGACTACGAGCAATTCAATCAGCGTAAAGCCGCGCGCACAAAGGGCACGGATGGCCGCCACGCTTGCGCGCGACGACCATCCGGCTTGTTTTTCTGGGAACATTGAAAAAATCTTACGGCTGCTGCAGGCGGAAGTAGCGGGCCGCTTCTCCGACAGGAACGGCAATGGAATTAGTTGCCTTGCCATCGGCGCTGAAATTTCCTGTGGCACTGATGCTCCACAAAACCAGCGGCGTCTCGATGTTCGTGGTGGAGAGGACGGTGTAGCTGCTGCCCGCGAGACCATTCGTGGCCTGCAAGGTTAGGCTGCTGCCCGTCAATGCGACGCTGCTCACCATCGGCGTGGTCAGCGGAACGGTGTAACCGCTGAAGCTGAACGTGCCGACGTTCGCGAGTGTGTTCGCCGGCGTGGCGAAAAGAAAGTTCGCCAGCTCATACGAAACACCCAAATCACCGCTGATGGTGAGTGATTTGCTGGTCTCGGTGATGTTCACATTCAGCAAATCAAACACCGTGGCTGCCGGCGGAATGTTGCCATACAAACACCAACCTGTGCCGCCGAACGCGATGCGCGAGTTGTCATAATACAACGTGTAATCTCCGAACAACAAATTACCGCCGATGCCGCCGAGCACGGCCATCCGCGTAACACCGCCGAGACCGATGACGCCAACGTGATTCGTCGCCGCCCCTTGCGGATACAGAAATGTCGTTGGCTGGGTGTAACGCGACGACAGGTTAGTGACCGTGGAACCATTCATCGCGTAAACCTCATTCGAGTAGGAATAGGCGATTTGTGCGTCATGCAACAAGTTGCTCTGGGGGAGCCCATTTGCCTGCGTCTGGTTGAAGAATGCCGAGAGTGTGAGCACCGGCGGCGTAGCAAAACCTGACGCGAGACTTTCCCACGCGCTCTGGCTGTAATTGATCTTCGCCGCACCGGCAACAAGTTTGTTCACGCCAGCGGGAATCAACTCGATGTGGCCCAGAATTTTGTTCGGATCGAGCGTGGCGATGGTCGAACTTTGAAAAAATTCATACCAGTCCGAGTCGCCGAAGATGTAGTCTGCCGAGAGATGCAAATTACCGTTGAGTGTCTCGGTGACCACATTCGTCAGAAAGAATACACTGCCCAGCCCAGGTCCCGAGGTGGCATACAACTTCCAAATGCCATCCGCCGGATCCTGCGCGATGGCCAGATGCTCCCACCAGACCGACGCGCCCGGTTCATTGAAATCACTCGTGGCGCGAATCGAGCCGCCAAGACCAATGTAACCGTTCGCGTTCGTGGTGGAATTGTAGGAGGTGATTTTGTGATTCGCGGCGAAACTGTTCGA
>TBL_comb47_HYPODRAFT_10002754_pt1 | contig 21434 bp, 22 predicted proteins | sample TroBogypolimnion_40_FD_10682 | JGI IMG/M metagenome (IMG submission 10682) | reverse complement strand
AGACATCGAAGAACACCGAACAACATCAAACAACAGCAAACACCCAAACAGCCGACAAACCGAAACACCTTCGGTGTCCGCGCTCTTCATCCTCCCCCTTAACGCAGAGGATTTCCGCGCACCCTGTCAAACCGAGCACGCTTTTTTGATGACCGAGTACAACTCGGCGCGGCTCACCGGTTTGGCGCAAAAGTCGTCCATTCCGCACTCGAGACTTTTGACTTGGTCTTGCGGTGCATCACTGGCGGTCAGAGCAATGATGGGCAGTCTTTTGTTTTTGACTTGGCCTTGGCCTTGATGGCACTCCCTCTCCCACAGACGAATGGCCTGGGTGGCTTCAAATCCATCCATGAGCGGCAAATGACAATCCATGAGCACCAAGTCCACATCCGGCGAATTCACTACCCTCCGGAGCGCTTCTTGACCGTCTTTGGCCAATTGACACACGCAGCCCATGGACTCCAATAAAGTTTGATAGACCAACAACAGCGTGGGGTTGTCCTCCACCAACAGCACGCGCACACCCTGCAAGTGCGTCCTGGCTTTGGAATCGTTATTGAGCTCCACCGGGGTGGCCTTCAGTCTCCAGGCCTGCCTCAAAGCCAACTTCAATTCTGCCCGACTAAAAGGCGTGATCAGCAGCGTGGGGGGGTGGTCTGGGTGGGCGGCGATTCGGTTCAACCGCTCGCTTTTGACCTCGATGATGGGCAGGTCCTGGGCCAAGTAAGGCTCAAAGTTTTTGACTTGGCTGGGCAACTCTTGGGCATCGGTGATGATGCCACTCAAAGCCACTTTGCTCTGGGCTGTGGGGTGCAAGGCGTGCCAGGGTAAATTCAAAGCCGTGAGCTGCAACTCAAGGGCCGTTTGCAGCAAAGGATCCTCAAACCACAAACCCAAGCTCAATCCTTGCGGGGCATCCAAGCGCGCCTGCAGAGCTTGAACAAGATGGGCGAAGTCCGCGCGATCAAGTGACTCAAGGCGATCATGCCGATCATGCAGGTCGTGATGCTCATCGGACTTCAAGAGAAGCGGCAAACTCAACTCAAACACACTCCCCTCACCCAAGACCGAGCTCACCCGCAATTGCCCCCCCATCAAGGCCGTGAGTTGGTGGGCAATGGACAAACCCAGCCCCGTGCCCAGTGTGCCTGCGCGATTCGTGTCACCCACTTGGCTAAAGGGTAAAAAGAGATGGGGCCAATCCTCTTTGGCAATGCCAGGTCCCGTGTCAATGAACTTCACCACCAGTTGATCCTTGGGTTCATCACTGGGCACGCCTTGCCGCTGCACTTGGGCGTGCACCAGCACATGGCCACTCGCGGTGAACTTGATCGCATTGGAGAGCAAATTGGAAAATACCTGGGTCAAGCGCAAGGCATCGACATTTAAGGTGCATCCCTCAGGCAGATCCATCCACACATAAAGTTTCAATCCCTTGGCTTGGGCCAAGGGATCAAACCACTGAATACTTTTTTCCATCAAGGCCACAGCCTCATGAAAATCAGTCCTCAAAGTGAGCCGTTGAGCACTGAGTTGCGAGTGATCGAGCACCTCATCGAGCAGTTGCATCAAATGCACCCCCGCACCTTGCATGAGACGCAAGAGCCTGGCTTGTTCCGTATCGAGCTTGGTGGAGCCCAGCAACTCACCCGCACCCAAGACGCTGCTCAATGAGGTCTTGAGCTCATGGCTCAAGTGGGCCAGGAACAGTGCTTTAACGGGTTCTTGGGCGAACGAAGCCAGCTCGCCGCTTTTACTGGGTGGGCATGGTGGGCAAGGTGAGCTTGATGGGTCCGCAGGACCAGGAGAAAACGTCATGGATAGGCCAAGGTTTATGATGACCCTATTGTCATGGAAGTTTTGCAAGCCCAGTGTCTTAATCCTAGAGGGTGTCGACCCATCTGTTTTTCTCCTCAAAAACCACAAAAGAATTACAATCCCAGCCATGTTTCTACTTGACAAGCTCAGCAAATCTGCCCAACCCCTTTTAGCCCAGCCCACCTTAAATTGAAAGGCGTCTTTGCCCATGCGTGAGACCCGACACATTCTTTTCCTCGACGACGACCACGTCATGAGACTCACGCGATTTGCATTGGGCGGTGCGGCCCAGGTGAGCGAAGCTTGGGTAGAGGCGTTTTTCTCGCCCCTGCCCGTCCTCACGCAAAAGGTCTATGACATCGCCCACGGTCTGCACGAGAGCGACGGGGTGAAGGTCTACCCGCTGGGCACGCCTTCCAAGCTGAGCATTCAAGAGGCCGCCTCGAGCAAAACATCCCCACACCCAGCCGAGATCATGGTGTTTCGACGCGGCGAGGTGAGCGCTGAGCTCTTGGCGCAACACCCGAATTTAAAGTTCATCCAGCGCTTGGGCGAGCGCAGAGATGGAATTGATTTTGCTGCAGCCAAGGCCCGCGGTGTCCAAATTTCATGTCTACCGCGCGCAAGCCTTCAATACACGGCCGAGCACAGCATGATGTTCATGCTGGCGCTGTCCAAGCGCCTCCAAGACGGCGATCGTGCGGTGCGAGACGCCCACTGGGACACGAGCAAAGTGATCCCCACCGAAGATGTCGCATACAACTGGGCGGCCTTGGATTCACTCTCTGGGCTCTACGGCAAGACCTTGGGCATCATCGGCATGGGCGAGGTGGGCGCTTTGCTCTCCAAAATGGCCCTCGCCTTTGGCATGAAGGTGCTCTACTGCAATCGCCACCGGCTCACTGCCCAAAGAGAGCTTGAACTGGGTGCTCTTTATACGGAGCTCGACGCCTTGCTTGGCGCCTCTGATTTTGTGTCGGTCAATGCCGCGAATTTACCCGCCAACGAGGCCATGATCAATGCCGATGTTTTTAAGAAAATGAAAAGCACAGCTTTTTTCATCAACACAGCCAGAGGAAAATTGATCGATGAAGCGGCACTCTACCAAGCGCTCAAAGACAAACGCATTGCCGGTGCGGGACTCGATGTGCACTGGCGTGAACCCAGAGAGGCGAACCACCCGTTGACGACACTGTCCAATGTGCTCATGACACCGCACTATGCCGGTGGCGAAAGAGGTGAGGTCTTGAACGAACTTGCCGAGGTGTTTGAGAACTGCCGCAAAGTTTTAAAAGGCCAAACACCAAGCCACCTGGTGAGCTAAAAAAGACTGCCCTTTAGTGAAAACAGTCGAGTGCGTCTTTTATTTTATCGGTGTAATAGCGCGCTGCATTCTTCGACTCGATGAGGCTTTGAAAGATCTCACCGCCCACGGCGCAATACTGGTACCACTTCTTGTCCACCTTGACCAACAAGTAGCCGTGGTCTTTCTCAAAACACACCCGCTTGATGATGGGGCTGCTCATGTCACTGCATTCATAGTCCGTCAAATCCACCTGACCGCGCCCCAAAACCGGCACGATTTCAGCATGGGAAAAGGGGGCCGCGATGGACACAAGACACAAGAGCGTCAACGCCAAGGTCTTCAGACAGCGGATTGGGAGAAATTTCAGCATTGGCTTCAACCTCTATTTTTAAAAACACCAGACTAGTCTCAGGGTTGAACTTCCACTTGTCAACCCACCAACTTGAAGACATGGTGTGTATTTTGCATCAAATGCAGCGCTTAAAGTCTTCTAGCGCCAACTTCATCCATTTTGCAGCAGAACTCTTAGGGCCGAGTGCGCACCAGATCGAACAAACCATCGGCACCGTCGTTGGGCTGCGCTGGAACATCACTGAGATGAGCGAGCAAGTTGTAGACATCAATGCTTCGTGCCTGCGGGATATTTTGCACCTTGATTCGAGGACCGACCACAATGAAGAGTCCTTGCATCTCTGAGATCGCATTGTCAAAACCGTGTTGCCCCACACTTTTATAACCGTGAGAGTTGCCCTCAACGCTCCAACCTGGTTCGCTCAAACACAAGACACTGGGAATGCGTCGGTGCTGCCCAAAGTGGAAGCGCTCGGGCATGTTTCGTTTGGCCCAACACTGCAGGTGATCTTGAAGGATCAGGTCTGCCAACAAGGCTTTTTCTTCGGCAGGCTTCACCTCAATACCGGCAATGGGGCCCGACCACAGCAACTGGGCCGAGGCATGGGACTTGAGCGCGCGCGACAAATCCAATCCATGGCTAGAAGGAACGGTCATCATGCCGTGGTCTGAGACGATCACCAGGGTGGTCATTTCTTTCAAGTGCAGTTGGGTGAGACCTTCCAACAACTCACCGATGGCCTGGTCCACGTCGAGCAAGGCGGCATTGACCTCGTCACTGTCGGGCCCAAACCCATGCCCCTTGGAGTCGACCTGGGAGAAATAAAGCGTGGCGAAATCCGCCCTTTTGCTGTCCTCGCGATTGAGCCAGGAGAGCAAGGTTTTAACCCTCTTTGAAGGCGACATGCCGCCCTCGTAAGTCAACCAGTCTTGAGGTTGAAGTCCATGGATTTTGGCTTCCGATCCTGGCCAAAAAAGGGTGGATGCAATTCCTCCTGAACGCACAACCGTCTCCCAAATCGGTGTGCCCTCTTGCCACCAGAGGGGGTTTTCAATGGCGGCGCGATTGGAGAGGTTGAATTCTTGAGCTGGAATTTGGGGGTCCACCATGGTGTTGTTCACGATGCCGTTGTGATCAGGGTATAGCCCCGTGACCAAAGCGTAATGGTTGGGAAACGTGATACTGGGAAACACCGGTTTGAGTCGATCGGCGTGCGTTCCACTTGCGGCGAGCTTGCTCAATTGAGGTGTGAAACCGCGATCGAGATAATCGGCTCTGAATCCATCGATGCTCACCAAAAGCACCAAGGGCTTGTGTGGCAACACTGGGTTGGGTTGATCAGGGGTGCTCTGCGCGTGGGCTTGAAAGAAGAAAGATGCAGCGAGACAAAGTCCCAAGATTGAGCGCAAGACAGCGCGGTCAGAGTTCATGGCTTATGTGCATTCAAAGTAAAGGGAAAAGTTTGACCACAAAGATCAACAACAGGGTATTGAACGCTCACTATAGCTCACGAATATGACAAAAAACTCCCCCCCTCCAGGGCGCAACTTGTGCTGGGGGGAGCCCGGTCATCGCAGGAACTGCAACGCTGGGGGCATCAAGACAAAAAGCCCAAGCGACTCTTGCCGTTGGCAGCGTTTGGCAAATCCTCAACCTCGACACCGTAGCGCCCCTGAAGCCTGGCGTTACCCAGACCCCGCATCCATGCGCGTCGCATTTCTCGAGGGGGCATGCTGACCATGTGGTCGAGCACTTCTTCGTTCACCTCATGGTCAAACCGCCCACCCCAATCATGCTCGGCCAAGATGCTGTGGTACATCCGGGTGGCAATTTGACGGGCCGCTTGCGCGTCGGGTGCACGAACTTCAAAAACATTCATGCGGTTCAAAATGGGGGAAGGAATATTTCTTTCGTCATTGGCCGTCATGATCCAAATGACTTGGCTCGCATCGATGGAGACCTCGGCAAACTCATCGACAAAGTGCCGAGCGGTGTCATGCTCCAAGAGACCATACAAAGCACCCAAGGGATCGTACTGGGCATCGGCACTCGCTTTGTCGACTTCATCGACCACGATCACCGGATTGGCATATTGACCATCGACCAAGGACTCAAACACTTTGCCTGGTCGAGAACCTCGCCACTGCGCCGACGAGCCTGACAACAACCAGCCTGCGGTCATGGAACTCATGGGCACCAAATTAATGCCCGTGCCCAAGAGTGTGGCGATTTGGCTAGCGAAATGGGTTTTGCCCACGCCTGGGGGGCCAAGCAACAAAAGCGGTGTGATCTCCAAGCCGTCGCGACTGTCTTGGCTCAAGGCCAAGTGGCGCTTGATCTCATCAAGGACAGGGCCAAAATTGGGCAAACTCTCGTACAAGGTGTCCATCTGCGGCAAGCCACTGGGTTTGATGGAGAAACGTTCGGGTCCGGCCTCCAACATTCTCTCATAAACATGGCAAAGTGACTCGCGCTCAGAGTGCTGGCCACTGCCGCGCAATTTGTGAAGTTTGCGCTCCACCTCAGACGCGTCATAAACTTGGTGCATATTGGCAATGGGCAAGTTGATGACCGAATTGATTAAACCGTTGTTGCTCATCATAGGAAAACCCCCTAGTCAAAAAAACACGTTCAATTTCACCTTAGCATAAACCGTACCCGATAAAAAGCCCGACACCGCCAATTCAAGCGACAAGTTGCACCAAATGAAGGCGGGGATGGAAAAAAATTCCAAACCTTGGTTTGAACAGGAGAGGGCTTGGATCGACTTGGATCAGAAGGAGACAAATTAAGGCTTGTATTGCGCCATCACACTTGTGATTTTGGCTTGCATGTCTTGGCGCTCCTCGACCCTAAAGCCCGTGTGGATCAACGCCACTTGGCCCTTGGGATTGATCAAATACGAGGTGGGCATGACCTTGAGGCCCATTTTTTTGGCCGATTCACCGCTTGGGTCAAAGGCCAATGCAAAGGCAGCTGGGTGCTGATTCAAGAACCGATCGGCATCGCTTTGTTTGGCGTCCACATTGATTGCCACAAAACGCAAACCTGCAATGATGGTCTTATCTTGCATCTCATTCATCCAAGGGAAAGACTGCCGACACGGTCCGCACCAGGACGCCCAAAAATCCACATACACCCATTGCCCTTTCAAATCCGTGAGTTTTTGCCCCACCTTGGAATTGGGCAAGGCCAGTTCCCCCACATCGTCACCAACTTGGACGGCCAGGGCACGACCCAGACCCAGGCATATTAAAAGGGTAAAGGCAAGCCCGAGGCGCAGTTTGGTTTTCATGGTCAACAGTTTCCGATCAAAACAACACACTCACAATGCGTAACCGGTATAGGCCAAGCCACTGTTTTGCAACCCAGTCAAATTGATGTTGCTCAAGTTCAAACTCAGTTGAGCGGCCATCACCCCCAAGGCGGCTGGGGTCGAACTGCCATTGTCCAATTGCGCCACAAAAGGAGCGGCCTGGGCCGCTGTGGGGTGTGAGCCCACCACGCTCGTGTAAAGGGTGTCCACCACTTGGGCATGCGTTGGGTTGGCGCCAAGCACCGCACCCAAGGCCAACTGCATCACATCCAGAAATTTTTGATTGACACTGGTGGCCGTGTCTGCGTCCACAGACTTCAAACCAATGCCCACATAACTGGTGTTGTTCACTGACGAGGCCCCCAACACCGCCCCCAAGGTCTCGGCCACCAAAGCGGCATTGCCAGTGGTAGACAAATCAAGCGCGATGTTCTTGTCTGAGAACTGGATACGCTGAATATTATTGAAGGTGAACAAGCCCAAGCCATCTTTGGCCAAAGCCGAGTACCCCGTCGAAGTTTGGGAAATGGTGAAATTCGATGCGGACCTCGAAGTATTGGCGTTCAATGAGCTTTTCGATCCATCCAGAAATGCCACGTTCAAATTTCCAATGCCTTGGTAATCATGCCCTGTGTTGTAAACCAAGACCTCCATGTTTTGAAGCGTCGCGTGTAGCGGTGAGCTTGCCGCCGAGATAGAGTCGACATGGACCCCATCGGATGCTGTGCTGACTCGATAGTCCGAGGCCAACGAAGTGCCCAAGAACAAAGTGTCAATCCCAGCCGCCCCATTCAAGGTGAAGGTCCCGGCTGAAACCACCACCCATGCGTCATCGCCTGCTGTACCGGTTGTTGTTGACATCTGAGTGCTTTACGTAAGACTAAAAATCAAAAGTAGTGGCTGAAACCCGCTTGGATACTTCTGGCCAAAAATGGATCCATTCCCGTGCTACCCGAGCCCAAGAGCTTCCAGCTACCACGTTGCTGGTACTCCTCGATTTTGAGGTCCACGAAGGTGTCAGGGCCCAAAGACTTGCTCACCTTGAATCCATAAGTGTGTGCCCCATAGGCCGACATGCGTTGGTCTTCCGAATAATAGGTCGAGCCAGGCGTGGGAAATGGTGGAAACGGAGAACCCGACGTGTCGGCGTTGATGAAAAAATTGGCTGCCGTTTGAGTGTAGAGGCGCATTGAGGGTGCCAGCGTCCAACCGTTGCCCACAGGCTTGACCCATTCAGCGTCCCAAGTGTGTGCACGGATGCCCCAGTCGTCTTCGTAGTAACGGTAACCCATCTTCACCGTTGATTCATTGCCTGGGAGGTAATGATTCCAGCGCACCGTGAAGGTGTTGTTGATCCGCTCTCGAGGCCGGTTGTCAAACACTTTGTAGGGGTCTGAGTAATCACCCTTGCCGCTGTAATGCGCCACTTGGACTTGGGCAATGTTGTCCATGTTGAACACCTGGGTTAAACCGGCGATCAAATCATAGGACTGTTTGGTCTCGTTCATCACCACTCGGTTGGTGGGATTGATTTGATCGCTGCTCACCGACACCCCTGCATTCCAGGTGCTGTTCTTGGACTCATCCGATTCGGTCATGGAATAAAACAGTCCCCGAGACAAATAATCCACCTCTTTGGAGTAACTCCCCCCAAAAGTGCGGGCGCCAGAACTGAGATAACGCGTGGCACTCAAATCCAAGGCATGGCGTTCATCGTGCATATTTTTTAAGGCTTGGGTGTGAAACGCGGGTGAAGCACCCGAGATTGCATCGGTGGTGTAGGTCGAAGAGACTGACCATTCACTCGAGAGTGGCTTCATTACCAAGACCGAAGGTGCTCTCACCCGTATGCGATCCAATCCAGGTTGACTGTCCAAGTAATCCAAATATTTGAAGCTCACCAAGCCTTTGTCGGGCGCGCTGTCAGCACACGCTGGCAAACTCACACCCAGGCTCAAAGGCAAGGCCATCGGCAATGCCAGTGGCAACCCCAAGGCCGCTTTTATGAGTGCCAACCCCAATGGGTTCACTGCAGACGACTCTTGCGAATCGCTTCCCTTCACACCCCTAGCATCAATTGCATCCACAACCACCCCCTCCCACACCCGATCCACCAAACGCGCCCTCTTTGCTGAAGTAAGTGTGTTCGGTAAACTGTTTATCGAGCACGTCGCCCTCAAAAGTCATTTCTGGCTTGGCCAAATTGCCTTTTTGCCAAGGCTCAACGGGGGTGATGGCGCAAGAGCACAACAACAAAGTCAACAATGCACTAGCGATCATAGGAACTGGCTTCAAAGGAACATTCATTTCTACGACTTGGTTGGATTAAAAAAACGCGATGCTTTGATTCTATAATAAACCCTTATAAACTCAGGGCTATTAGAGTATTTTAGTTTTACAAAAAATTACTTGATAAACCCTGAATATTTAATTTTTTCATATTTTTAATCCTTATATTATCCAAGTCACTCTCCAATCCGTCTCGTCCAAGCACCTTACACGAAGTACCATCGCCTCATGCGTCTGCCCTTTCTCCGCGTTTTGATCCAAACATTGGCCTTGAGTGTGTGCGCAATGCTGGCCACGGCATGGTCTCAAAGTCCCCCATATAGCAAGGCTCGAGATGCAACGGTGTATAAAACCGAGCAAGTCCAAGCTCAATTGCAGGTCTATGCGCCTCAAGGCTTAAGGGAGGGTCAGCCCGTGTGGTTGGGTGTTGCACTCCACCACCAAAAAGGCTGGCACACCTACTGGAAAAATCCTGGCGACACCGGTCTGTCCACCCACTTGATATGGAACGCCCCCAAAGGGTTTTCTGTGGGTGAGACGGTGTGGCCCTTGCCCGAAAAAATCAAAGTCGGCGACCTCACCAATCTGGGCTTTGAAGCAGACACCTTGCTCTTGGCTCCTTTGCAACTGCAAGTTCCGTCTACCAAGTTGCCAAACTCTTTGGCCGTATCTGTTCACGCCAGTTGGTTGGTGTGTCAAAACGAATGCATCCCTCAAGAAGGCGACATGTCGCTCACCTTCAACACCCACGCCTCTTGGGTCCAAAACAGCACGGCCTTTGAGGACGTCCTCGCGCAGCAAGCACTCCACCCAACGAGCGTTCGGGCCCAAGCCCAAATGACACACAACAGCAAAACCGATCTGGAGATCAAGGTCTCAGGTTTACCGTCGAGTGCAATTGGCCAACAGTTTGAAATTCTGGCCGAGGAGGCCGAATTGATCGATGCCCAGGGCGAACACGCCAAAGGCGCCTCTGAGTCTTGGGACAAAGGGGTTTGGACTGCCATTCTTCCCATTCATGACATGCGCTCGAGCAGCCCCAAGAGCTGGACCCTTTTGCTCATTGAGAGCCCTCGCCCCAAAGGCAAGCCGCCAGTGAGCTATTCTGTACCCGTGAGCATGACAGGCTCTTGGCCAGAGCTCCCGAGCACCTTCACGGGGGCCCGTATTGACGCCAACTCCAACCCACCCTCAAGCCGTGAAAGTGCATCAAGTGAATCAAGGCTAGCCAGCCAAGCCCCCATCGGGTCTGATCAAGGACTTTTCATCGGGGCCTTGTTGGCGGCCCTCTTGGGAGGCCTCATCCTCAACCTCATGCCCTGTGTCTTGCCCGTCTTGGCCTTGAAGGCCATGGCCTACACCCGAGCGAGCGCCAACCCCAGAGCCCATTTGAACGCGAGTCTCTTGTACACATCCGGAGTGGTGTTGTCCATGTTGGCCTTGGGGGGCTTGGTCTTTGGCCTTCGCGCTGCTGGCCAACAAGTCGGCTGGGGATTTCAATTGCAAACCCCTTGGGTGCTCGTGAGTTTGGCCATTCTCTTCACCCTCATTGCCTTGAACCTCTGGGGCATCTTCGAAGTCGGTTCACAGGTTCAATCGTTGGCGGGGAATTTTCAGTCAAGGCACGCTTGGCTAGACTCTTTTGGCAGTGGTGTTTTGGCCGTTGCGGTCGCCTCTCCTTGCACTGCGCCCTTCATGGGGGCTTCGGTGGGTCTGGCCTTTGGATTGCCGGTGTGGCAAGGGCTGGGCATTTTTGCAAGTCTTGGTTTGGGTTTGTCCTTGCCGATTTTGCTCTTGGGCTTGGTGCCACAAACCGCTGGATTTATACCCAAACCTGGCCCATGGATGGACAAACTGCGCAAGGCCCTGGGGTTTCCCATGCTGGCCACCGTTGTGTGGCTGATCTGGGTGTTGGGGCATTTGTCGGGCATAGATGCGTCAAGTACATTGCTCACCTTGCTACTGGTGCTGAGCTTTGGGGTTTGGCTTCTCTGCCATCGTGACCAATCCCCGGCTGCCAGCGGCAAAATGGCGATCAGTCAGGCCATTGGGATTGCCGTTATTTTGACATCCCTCATGTTGGGGGTCTATTGGCTCATTGGCTTGGAAGATGAACCCAGTGCCCAAGTTGACGCCATCGAATCGACTGCCCCTGGCCAAGCCGCTTTTTGGAAGCCCTGGTCAGAGACCGAGGTGCAACAAACTTTGCAAAAGGGTCAACCGGTTTTCATTGACTACACCGCCAAGTGGTGCATCACCTGTCAGGTCAATAAAGCGAGCACTCTCAAAAACACCCAGGTGTTGGAGTCCTTCAGATCACACCAAGTGCAGTTGTTTGAAGCCGACTGGACGCGGCAAGACCCCGCCATCACGGCATCTCTTAAAGCGCTCGGGCGAAGTGGAGTCCCAGTTTACGTCCTCTTGAGTCCGCAGCATGAAGCGCGAGTTTTGTCTGAAGTATTGACCCCTTCAATGCTGCTCAAAGAGCTTGACGCACTTTAAAATTCAGTGATATTCCATCAATTGACCGTAACCGGCCAGTTTGTCATGGATGCCACACGCTCTCAACGCATGCCAGTAAGTCGCAGTGTTGATGGCAATGACCGGTTTGCCCAAGAACAGCTCGGCTGCTGGCGCCAATCGAATCATGGACAAATTGGTCCCCACCTGCACAATCGCGTCAACATCATCGCCATCGATTTCGCGAATGGCTTTTCTGCACATCTCATCGGTCGTGTGAGCAATGAGCACGGGGCTTGGGCGCCTGAGACAAATATCTCTCACCACCGTGAAACCACAATCCTGGAAAAAACGCCGGACTTGATCATTGGCCACTTCAAAATAGGGGGAGAAAAAAGCGATCTTTTTGACATTGTAGGTATTCAAGGCGGCTTCCACAGAAAAAGATCCGCATGAAACGCCCACGCCGGCCTTGTCTTTCATTTTCTCCAAATACTCTTGGGCGCCTTTGCGGCCATTCCAAAACGTGGCCGCTGACATGCCCATCACCAAGTAGCTCATCTCACAACTCTTCAAAGTGTCGACTGCAGAAAAGGTGGCTTGATTGATGTTGTCCACCAACTTCAAGAATTCCTGGTCGTTGTTCACCGGATCATTGGGAATGGCAATTCGACTGTAGTGATTGGTCACGCCCACAGGCCTTAAATCATCAAAATCAGGTTGGACAATGGTATTGGTGGAAGGCCCCAGAACGCCAAAACGCTGGCGATACCCCAAATGATCGGTCATGGCTAATTCACTCCTAAAGAAACAAGTTGATCCATGACGTTTTGTTTGCTCATCACGTCGGCGTATTTTTGCTGCATGTCAAACAAGTTGGCGTCGTGCGGCTCTTGCGCACGGTCGGCCACACAATCGAAGACCACGATCGTCTTGTAATTGTGCTGCATCGAATCGACGACACTCGCTCGCACACAGCCGCTCGTGGTGCAACCCACAATCAAGGTTGTGTCAACGCGGTGAAAGGTCAACCAGTCGGACAAACCGGTGGAGAAAAAAGCCGAAGCCGATTGTTTTTTGATCACCAACTCGCTGGACAACGGTTTTAAGACCTGGACGATTTGGGACTCGAAGGCGGTTTCCGTGAGTTTCTTTAATGCGGGCACCCGAAGCGTGAAGAAATTGTGGTTGGCGCCATGATCATCAAAAACGACACGGGTGTGCGCCACAGGCAGACTCGCTTGCCTGCAAAAGCTCAAGAGCTCCACCGTCCGATCAGCCGCTTGGGCAATCGACTCACTGCCCAAGAGATCAGGATCGACAAAGCCGTTCACAAAATCAACCAAAATCAAGGCGCACTGGCGACCTATCCCTGATCGACCACCAAACCCTTGCTTTTGATAGATGTTATGTTTATCTTGCGTCATCGTGTCACAGCTTTTTGACGTGAGCCGCGTCAAATTCAGAGACCCAATCAAAACCCATTTTTTGCGACATTTTGCTAAACGGATACAAAGGGGTGGTCAATCGAGTGGTGGAACCGTCTGCTTTCAAGGTTTCATAAACGCTCTCAAAGGCTTGGGTCGCCGCCAAGAACGCGGTGGCTGGGAAAATCGCCAAGCCATAACCAATGGACTCCAAATCATGGGCGCTCAAAATGGGCGTTCTTCCACCTTCGACCATGTTGGCGACCAAGGGGAGATCAAAACAGCGGCCAATTTGTCGCATCTCTTCTTCAGACTCAGGACTTTCGACAAACAGCAAGTCCGCACCGGCACGGGCGTAGCTTTCTGCCCGTCTCAAGGCCTCATCAAGCCCCAAGGTGGTGCGGGCATCGGTGCGGGCAATGATCAAGAAATTGGGGTCATTTCGGGTCTCCACTGCCACTCTGATTTTGTCAACCATGTCTTCCATCGGAACCACTCGGCGCCCGAGCATGTGCCCGCATTTTTTGGGAAACTCTTGATCCTCGAGTTGGATAGCACACGCGCCTGCCGCCTCATAACCCCTCACCGTGTGCATGACGTTGAGCAGTCCGCCGTAGCCCGTGTCGCCATCACAAATCATGGGGGTTTGGGTGATCTGCGCAAATTGTCCAACCCGGTTGACCATGTCGGTATAGCTGGCCAATCCTGCATCGGGCAGCCCCAGATAGGACGCCACAGTGCCATAACCCGTCATGTAAAGCGCGTCAAAATTCATCTCATCGGCTATTTTTGCCGAAATCATCTCAAAGACACCCGGCGCAATGGTCAAATGCCCTCGACGGATTTTGGGTCTCAGGAGTTGTCGGCGTTGCTCTGCTGTGAGTTGGGATAAACCTAATTTCTTCATGCGATGGACTCCGCGCGTTCTAAGGCGTCCAACATGGACGTTTTTCGCAAGTATTCTTTGGCAGTGATGGGGTTGCTGGCAATCGCTTTGAGTTCTTTTTGGCTTTGGGCCCGGACTTGAAGATCGCGTTCTTCCAAGAGTTTTTTATTGCGAGCCGTATTGGCATTGATGTACTCAATGGCGATGGTTCGTCTTTGCCGTTCATAGCGATCCAATATGGCCGCATCCTTTTGGTGAATCACCACATCAATGAGCTTGTCGCACAAATTGATCGCATCGTGCACACCCCCATTCATGCCCATACCCCCTAAGGGATTGTTGATGTGAGCCGAGTCTCCCGCCAAAAAAACCCGCCCCCGTCTGAACTCTTTAGCGACCTTTTGATGAACTTTGTACAAGGTTCGGTGCTCAGATTTGTAGGGCGTGTCTTGCACCAACAAATGCTGCAATCGTGCCTCAACGCTGTCGTCATGCAAGACTTCTTCATCGCTTTCTTCGGGCTTGGTTGGGAACAAGACGCGCCACAAGGCTGGCACTTTGAGCAAAACACACCACTCAACGGGATCAGAGCAGTAATTCACATAAGACAACTGGGGCAAATGGTTTTCGTAAGGAAAAAGGGTTGAAATCACCAAAAACCGCTCCGGATAGGTAAACCCCTCGAATTCGATGCCAAGGCCGCTTCGAACTGCACTCCAAGCACCATCGGCGCCAATCAGGTAGTCGCCTTTGAAGGTAGTTAACTCGCCCTGAACTCGAACACCGAGCGTAACCTCATCTGAGCCTTGGCTCACGGATTCGACCGAGGCATTGAAGACGATTTTCACATCGGGGTTTTGATCCAATTGCTTCTTGATCAATTGAGTGAGCTTCCACTGCTCGCACTGAAGTCGGAAGGGGTAGTTGGTGTCGCCCTTCAAGATCTCCATGTCAAACTCTGCCACAACCCCCTCTTGCCGATCTCTTTGCTGGGTATAGCGAGCAATCAACCCCATGGCTATGAGCTGATCGGTCAATCCAAACGGCGCCAACATGTCCAAGGTGGGCGGGTGAAATGTCGACGCCCTGAGGTCCATGTTCAATCCGCTTGAAGTCTCCAACACCGTGACTTTGAAACCCGCTTGGCTGAGCTTTAAAGCGCTCACTAGCCCAACGGGGCCTGCTCCTGAAATCAATACATGGTTTTTCATAAAAATTGAGGTAAAAATCTAGTTCACAACTCAAGATATCACAAAAAATATGTTTTCCAGCCCAATTTCAATCAAATATCCAAAAGCATTTACATTTAAGACTGCAAACGGAAATCGGATTCTTTTTCACTTATCAAGGATACTGCCATGAAGTTGACTGTCCCGTTGTTGTTCAAACTGCTAGCTGGCTTGGCGCTCATCTTCGCATTTGAAGCCAGCCAGGCCCAGACCTATCCAACACAACCCATCAAACTGGTGATGCCCTTTGTCCCAGGAACGGCAGCTGAAAACGCCTTGCGCTTGCTGGCCGATAAATTGGGAACCGCTTTAAAGCAATCTGTCGTGATTGAAAACCGCCCTGGGGCTGGATCTACCTTGGGTACAGAATTCGTGGCCAAAGGGTCTGCCGACGGCTACACCTTGCTTGCCACCTTCAATTCTTCGATTGCCCCAGGAACATTGTTGTACAACAAAATTGGCTACGATCCCATCAAAGACTTTCACCACATTGCGCTCTTGGGGGTTTACCCACAATACCTGATCGTGAGAACGGACCATCCTGCCAAAACGATTCAAGATTTGCTGGCCATCGTCAAAGAAAAGCCTGACACAGTCAATTACGCTTCGGCAGGCGTGGGCACCTCGGGGTATTTGGCCGCGGAGCTGCTCAAACAGACCCTGAGGCTTCAAATGACCCACATCCCCTACAAGGGTCCCTCCCCGGCCCTCACCGACTTGCTGGGCGGTCGCTTGGACATGGTTCTTACCGCCAGTGCCGCTGAACTGGTCAAAGCCGGGAAAGTGCGGGTCTTGGCCGTCACGTCTGAGCGCAGGGTGGCGAGCTTTCCGGACATTCCCACCTTGGAGGAGGTCGCTCCTGGCGTGAAGGCCGTGTCTTGGGTCGGCATTTCGGTCGCGTCCAATACACCCAAGCCCATCACGGCCAGGCTTGAAAAAGAAATCCTTGCCATTTTGTCCACACCTGAGATGTACGCCAAGCTCTCGGACCCGAGCATTGGACTCACCCCCATGGCGTTAGGCTCAGAAAAATTCTTGGAATTCATCAACAAAGAAATCAATTTTTGGACGCCGGTGATCAAGGCAGGCAATATCAAAATAGACTAGACAAAGTCTCTTGAAATTCTAAAATGAGGAAGATCGTGTGAAAAAAAGTCTGGTCATTGGCGCATCCCGAGGGATCGGCTTGGAGCTCGTCAAACAGCTCAAAACAAAGGGTCAAGAAGTATGGGCCTCGACACGATCGGCATCGAGCTTAAAAGCCTTGGAGGAGCTTCATGCCATAACACTGCAGCTTGATGTGAGCAGCGAATCTTCCATTGAAGCGTTCAAACAAAGTTTAGTGGGTGAACATTTTGATTGGGTTGTTTACGTCGCTGGCGTTTATGGGCCCAGAAGCGATGCGAAACAAGAGGTCAATATTCAGGATTTCGATGAGGTGATGCACACCAATGTTCTCGGTGCCATGAAACTCATGGCCATCCTGGCTCCCAAGGTCACTGCGCAATCCGGCAAAATGGTTTTCATCAGCAGCCAAATGGCGTCCATGGAGCAGACCGATTCATCGAGCGGCTGGATTTACAAAGCGTCCAAGGCCGCACTCAATATGTGCGTCAAAGCGGCCAGTTCTTCTTACCCCGACATCTGCTTGCTGAGTGTGAGTCCTGGTTGGGTCAAAACCGATATGGGGGGTGAGTTTGCGCCCTTAACAGCCACCCAAAGTGTGCAAGGAATTTTTCGAACCATCGATCAAGCGACTCTTGCAGATACTGGTCGTTTTATGGGCCACCAAAGAGAATCCATACCCTTTTGAATGATGGGTAAGAACACTCGACACTCAACACTTAACCCTTTTTCGACAGATCCGTTCAACGTGCTCTCATCGATCAAAACATTAAAGAGGTGAAGCACCATCGTGTTTAGAAATATCTTCATGTAATTCAATTCAGTCGTGGCGACTCTACTCCCAAATGGATCGGGTAGGTTTTGAAATATCAGGGTCAGCAAATGCACCCAAAGCGATCTTCATGTGGCCAGGTCTCAAATCGGCCCTCCATAGTCGCCTTTATGAAGCTTAGCATTTCAAAACCAAATAAAACCCTGTAGATCACGAAAGAATGAATCATACGATTTCACGATTAAGATTCTCACTGTTTATTCTGAGCCGAAATTTCTGAGCCACCACCAACCTTAATTTGATTTTAAATCCAACGTAAAAGGATGCGCTGATTGAGTGTGCTCTAATGATGATCTAAAATCATCTTTAGGTCATGAGCCAACTTTCAATTGGACAATGAAGTGCTTTTTTGAGCGCAAGTGCCCTTGAACTCCTCAACACTGTCACTTTCTTCTTCGCAATCGAACTGGATCATCGATGAACTTATTATGGCGTCAAATTTGCAGCTTCTTGGCCACCGAATACAAGCATCTCACAAACTTCAACAAAAGTGACCGCCCGTGGCAAATGCCCATTGCCGCATCGATCGCCATGGGACTGCCATTACTCATTGGCGTACACTTTAATCACCTGAATTATGGTCTGCCGGGTTGCTTAGGTGGCATGGTCTTTTTATACCTGCCCAACACCCCCATGTACCACCGCATTGTGACCCTAATGACCTGTTCATTTGGCATGGTGACGTGCTATAGCCTGGGCGTCGTCAGTCAGTTCACGCCAGTGTTAATGGTGCCCTGCCTTGGCATCGTTGCCACGGTCGTCACCATCGCATGCCGCTTCTTTATGATTCCCCCGCCAGGCAGCCTCTTCTTCATCATGGCAGCATCCATAGGAATGTTCATTCCCATGGATGTACTACAGGTGCCTTTCTTCATTGGACTTATGAGCCTGGGGAGTATTTTATCTTTGGGTGTGGCCATCATCTACAGCTTGTACATCCTAAGAGTTCGTCCTGCGGGCTTGATCTCAAGTGTGCAAGCCCCAACATTTGAATTTGTCATTATTGACTCCGTCATGATTGGATTGACGGTCGCGCTTTCATTGACTGTGGCCTTATCACTGGACCTTCCTCGCCCCTACTGGGTTCCAATCAGTTGTCTATCCGTGATCCAAGGTCTGTCCACCAAAGCGGGCTGGAACACATTGGTTCAACGCATTTTCGGCTCAGCCACAGGCTTGCTGTTGTCATGGTATATCTTGAGTTTAAATTTAGACAATTGGTCAATTTGTTTTGTGATGATGGCGCTGAACTTCTTGATTGAAACGCTGGCAGTGCGACAATTTGGTTTGGCCATGGTCTTTCTCACGCCACTTACGATCTTTATTGCTGAAGCCGCTCGGCGTGGTATTGACGATTCGCCCTTCATCGTTATTCGCTCAAGGTTCACAGATACGATATTGGGCTCTGCCATCGGCCTCATTTGTGGCTGGTGCTTGAGTCAACCCAAATTCAGAGAATTGATCAATCAACAATTGCGTAAACTCATCCCAGTACATTCAAGCTAAGCGATCACTCAAAAAAACAAAACTCATGCTTTTATGGATGTGGCTTTTTAATCATTGGTTTCAACATCGAAGTTCAAAAAATTTCTAATATTTTTTAGATCAATACCATTGAAATCAAAGCTTAATTTAAAAATAGCAAACAAATAAATTTTCCCAGACCTCAAAAGCGAAATAGTAAAAGAGCCTAGTCACGTGAAAAATAGTCCAATGAAAATGACCAACTTTGAATCTTTGAACGATCAGTAAAAAATTCCACTCAATCCTCCGCCAAAACTATCTTTTGTGAATTTGTATGGGTTTTGTTACGTTCCTACGATATTGAAGCTGTAGATATGAGTAAGGCTCTCAAGGCTTTAATTTCCGCTACCCATGCTAAGGTTAATCGTCCCGCCGTAGAAGCTGGAATATCGCAACTGGAGGTTGGTGAAGATTTTGTGGATGCCGTTATTGCATATGAAGGCAAATGGATTAGAGGAGAAACTTTTGTATCTTTTGATAAAAAAGCAATTTCACTGTTAAAAAACAAAATCAATCAGCAGAGTTATTGTGAAATTGGTCTGCCCGGAGGGTATCGAACCCCCGACCCACAGCTTAGAAGGGCTTGTGCTTGGCTGTAACCACACGAATTTAAACACTTTTTTATAACCGTGCAAAAACAGCGTAATGTTAATTGTTTTAGCTTGACTTGTAATGTAAAATTACATTACCATCCATCATCAATCATTGGAGGTTCTGATGCCAGCATTAACCATCACGGCAAAGGGTCAAGTAACTTTTAGAAAAGAAATTCTTCAACACTTGGGACTTAAGCCTGGCGGAAAAATCGTGCTCGATCTGATTCCAGGTGGGAAAGGCATTATCCAAGCAGTCAAACCTACAGGAGGAATGAGCAACTTCATTGGTTGTTTAGCAAATAAAACCAACAAAGTACTCACAATAGAAGAAATTAACGAGGCTACGCAACAGGCTTGGTCCAAAGAATGAAAGTAACGGTGGACACTAACGTTCTCATTCGAGCTGTAATTTACGATGATGCCAAGCAAGCGAATAAGGCAAGAAAAATTTTGGAAGAGGCAACATTGGTTGTCATTACTCTCACAAGTCTTTGTGAATTTGTATGGGTTTTGTTAAGCTCCTACGATATTGAAGCTTCAGATATAAGTCGGGCACTCAAGTCATTAATTTCCGCCACCAATGTTGAGGTTAATCGTCCCGCCGTAGAAGCTGGAATATCGCAACTCGAGGCTGGTGGAGATTTTGCAGATGCCGTTATTGCATATGAAGGCAAATGGCTTGGAGGAGAAACTTTTGTATCTTTCGATAAAAAAGCTATTTCACTGTTAAAAAAACAAAAACAGTCAGCAGAACTATTGTGAAAATGGTCTGCCCGGAGGGGATCGAACCCCCGACCCACAGCTTAGAAGGGCTTGTGTTTGGCTATAAGCTATTGATTTAATTAAGTTATTTTTAAATGTGCAATAACTGTGTAATGCGAGTCAAAGTATTTTCGCTTCTCCACCACATAATGTTTAGCATTGCTTTACATTTTTCTACTTATCGTTAAAATTGTCAGTAACAAAAAAGGAAGCTGATTATGGAAGTGGTACTTAGAAAATATGGCAATAGCACAGTTGCAGTATTACCCCCCGTTGTTTTAAAAGATATCGGTCTCAGGGCTGGTCAACCCATGTCACTAGAAACAACAAGTGACGGGAAAATAGTTCTTAGCGCTAAAAAAAGATATTCCCTATCTGAGTTATTGTCGCAATGCAATTTAAAAGCCAAGCCACCTAAGGATTTAGAGTTATGGGATAACTGCAAACCGATTGGCCAAGAAGTATGGTGAAAAAATATTTTGATCGCGGCGATATTGTTAGAGTAAGCTTTGAACCCTCAATCGGTCACGAAATGAAAGGTGAGACTAGACTTGCCCTAGTCTTAACGACAAAAGAATTTAACCAATTGGGCGATGTACTCGTTGCACCCATTACTCAAGGAGGTGATTTCTCTAGGTTCGCTGGTTTTGCAACTTCATTAACGGGAACAGGATGCAAAACTCAGGGCGTAGTTCTGATCAACAAAATCCGAATGCTAGATTTAAATGCTAGGCAAGCAAAAAAAATTGAAGTTGCACCCAAAGAAGTTATTCATGATGCTATGGGTAGATTAAACGCTTTATTTGAATAAAAAGCCATTGAATTAAATTGATAGTATTTTCAAACAAATAATGCAACCCAAAAAGCTTGGTCAAAGTCGGAATAAGACTTGTTGATGAATCTGCATGAAATTGGTCTGCCCGGAGGGGATCGAACCCCCGACCCACAGCTTAGAAGGCTGTTGCTCTATCCAACTGAGCTACGGACAGTGAATCACTAAATATTTTAGTTTGGTAATTATATATTGCTAGCAATACTAGGCCTTGTTGGGCGCAATGGCTATCCGCACCTCTAGCGTTAAACCCATACAAAATCAAACGATTGATGAATGCAACTTCTCTTGAGCCCATGGTTTAAAGGTTCAGCAAGTGAGAACCTAAAACTCACCCAACAAAAAAGGGTTAGATGGCCAAAACCAACTAACCCTTTTGAATATGGTCGGGGCGAAAGGATTCGAACCTTCGACCCTCTGGTCCCAAACCAGATGCGCTACCAGGCTGCGCTACGCCCCGAAGCTCATATTGTAACCTGTATCCTCGGCAAGATGAATTTGGATTAAATTTAAGCGAAAAAATCCCTTCTGTTAACACCTTTTAATCATTTTTTGTGGTTTTTTGCACGTTTGGACAAAGCTGTAGTCATATTTGAATTTGATATCGCTCAAACGTGAAATCCTCCGTCAGCTTTCTACTCTGAAAGCGCTAAATTCTTGTGGCATGATGCGTCTGCGCT
>TBL_comb47_HYPODRAFT_10002752_pt1 | contig 21449 bp, 22 predicted proteins | sample TroBogypolimnion_40_FD_10682 | JGI IMG/M metagenome (IMG submission 10682) | reverse complement strand
TATTTGGAACGTTTCGGAATTATAAACCTTAAATTGTCATAACATGTTAAATATCGCACTGTTTGGTCCTCCTGGGGCCGGTAAAGGAACTCAATCTGAATTTTTGATTAATAAATATAATTTATTTTATATTTCAACAGGTGATTTGTTGCGTAAAGAGATTGCAAATAAAACCAAATTAGGCATAGAAGCTCAAAGTATTATTGCTTCGGGTGGTTTGGTTTCGGATGAGATAATTGTGCAAATTATTGAGAAGACAATTACAGATAATCCTGATTCTAATGGTTTTTTATTCGATGGGTTTCCCCGAACTTATATTCAGGCTTATATTTTGGAAGGTTTGATGTTGAAATTAAATACATCACTTAATTGTTTGATAAGCCTAAATGTTAATGAAGAAATTTCAGTAGCACGTTTGTTAAACAGAGGCATAACTTCGGGTCGTAGTGACGATAATGAGAAAGTGATCAGGAATAGGCTTAAGGAATATAATGATAAGACGCTGCCTGTTTTGCAGTTTTATAAAGATAAAGGCATTTATTTTGAAGTTAATGGTATTGATACAATCGAGAATGTAAATCAGGAGATAATAGAGATAATCAGCCATGAACTTAGCAAAAAACTATTAAATATTGTACTTTTTGGTTATCCGGGTTCGGGTAGAGGTTCACAGGGAAAAGCATTAGCAAAAGCGTATGGATTAGAATATGTTGCTACCGGCGAAATGCTGGATCAAGAGATAAAAGACAATACTGAAATGGGTAAAAGGATCATGGATTTGTATGAAAACGGACAGCTTGTGCCTGATGAGATCGTGGTTCAATTAATAGAAAAGAAATTATCAAATTCAAAAGATATAAAAGGATTTATATTCAAAGGATTTCCACGTACATTAGTGCAATCTTATATTTTGGATGGTTTATTAAAAAAGCATGGTTCATCCATCGCAAAGATCATAGAAATTGAGGTTCCTATGCTTGAATTAATAAAAAGACTGGACGAAAGAAGCAAAACCGATAAATGCATGCCTTATGATGCCAGTACTGCAAGAATAGTTCAACGCTTGCAGGAACACGAAACTAAAACGGTACCTGTTATCGAAAAATACAACCAGTTGCATGGTGTAAGCAAGATTGATGGAATGGGCTCATTTGATGAAGTATTTAAGAAAATTTCATTTGAAATAGAGAATGGTTTTAAGAATTTGAGGTAGTTTCTGGGTTTTAAACAATCATAAAGTTTTAATAAAAGATTTAGATATTTTGTCACAATATCATTTCTTTTTAGTACTTTTGTAAAACCTTATTTACTTAAACTAAAACAATGACATTTAAAGACTGTATTAAATTTGCTAATGATAACCCTGTAAGTTTCATGGCAACAATAGATAATGACCAGCCTAGAGTTAGAACTATGTTACTTTGGTATGCTGACGAAACAGGGTTCTATTATCAAACTTCCGACTCAAAACAGATATATCCACAACTAAAAGCCAATCCAAAACTAGAAATTTGTTTTTATAAACAAAAAGATATGGTTGATACGATGCTAAGGGTAACCGGCGAAGTTGAGTTTATGGATGATAAAGAATTACGCGAAAAGGTTTTTAAAGCACGTCCTTTCCTAAGGAATCTGGGATATACTCCCGAAAGTAGTGGTTTATATATTATGAGGATAGCACATGGTGAAGCGTATATCTTTAATTCGTTAAAAGTATTTGCTCCCAAAGAATTCATTACTTTTTAAGGAAATTAATATTTCTCATCAATCTTTTATATCCTGTTCTTTCTAAGGAAGTATTCTTAAAAAGAGCTTTAAAATCTGTTTGGGTAAGATTCTCCCAATCATTTTTAGTGAAATTTAAAATGGCACCAATAGGTTTTAAATCTTCATCAGTATGCGCTTTCGCGAATTTAATATTCCAAGGGCACACATCCTGACAAATATCACAACCAAAGATATTATTATTAAACTTATCTTTTAATTCAACAGGCAATTCGTCATTTTTATTTTCAATAGTAAGATACGAAATGCATTTGCGGGCATCTAAAGTGTAAGGAGCAATCAAAGCAGAAGTAGGGCAGGAGTCTATGCACTTAGAGCAGGTTCCGCAATGATTTTTTTCTTCTTTGTCGTAATTTAGATCGATATCAATAATAATTTCGCCAATAAAAAAGAAAGAACCTGTCTTTTTATTAAGCAAGCAAGTATTCTTTCCCATCCAACCCATACCACTCTGTTGAGCCCATACTTTATCCATTACAGGAGCAGAGTCAACAAAAGCACGAGCATTAGCTTCTGGAACAGTCAACTTTATTATATCAATCAGCTTTGCTAATCTCTCTTTAATTATATAATGATAGTCTTTTCCGTAGGCGAATTTTGCAATCTTATAATTATTTAAAGTTTTATTATCTTTTGTAAAATAATTTAAGCCAACACATATAATCGACTTCGCATTATCAAATAAAAGTTCAGGATTAATCCTTTTATCAAGATTATTCTCCATAAAAGTCATCTCACCATGATAATTATTCTTTAACCAATTTTTAAGATATATTGATTCTTTATCCAACGAATTAACCGCAGCTATAGAACAAAAGGAGAAGCCAAGATTAATAGCTTCTCCTTTTATAATATTAGTTAATTCGTTATTCATAATATTAATCGAAAAGATCTTTTTGTTTATTAAGATTAATCTTTCCTAGGTGTTTATAAGCCATCTCCGTAACTTCCCTGCCTCTTGGGGTACGCATCATATAACCTTCCATAATAAGAAATGGTTCGTAAACTTCTTCAATAGTTCCGGCATCTTCCCCTACAGCAGTTGCGATAGTTGTAAGCCCAACAGGACCACCTTTAAACTTATCAATAATTGTAGATAAGATTCGATTATCCATCTCATCCAAACCATTTTTATCAACATTTAAAGCATTTAAAGCATATTGAACAATCTTCATATCGATATTACCATCACCTTTTATTTGTGCAAAATCTCTTACTCTACGCAAAAGCAAGTTAGCAATACGAGGGGTGCCACGACTACGACGAGCAATTTCATTAGCAGCATCTTTTGAAATCACAACATTCAAAATCCCTGCCGAACGAATGATAATTGATTCTAAAATAATAGCATCATAATAAGATAAACGAGAATTAATACCAAATCTTGAACGAAGTGGCGCTGTCAACAATCCTGAACGAGTTGTAGCACCAATTAAAGTAAAAGGATTTAAAGTAATTTGAACACTTCGGGCATTTGGCCCCGATTCAATCATAATATCTATCTTATAATCTTCCATTGCTGAATAAAGATATTCTTCAACGACAGGAGATAAACGATGAATTTCATCTATAAATAGAACATCATTTTCTTCAAGATTAGTAAGTAAACCTGCTAATTCGCCGGGTTTATCAAGCACAGGTCCTGATGTAATTTTAATATTTACATTTAACTCATTGGCTATTATATGTGATAATGTTGTTTTGCCTAGCCCTGGAGGTCCATGCAAAAGAACATGATCTAAAGCTTCGCCTCTTTGTTTAGCTGCTTCAACAAATATTTTCAAGTTTTCTACAACCTGATGTTGTCCTGCAAAACTATCGAAATACGATGGACGTAAGGCTCTTTCAAATTCTTTTTCAACTTTATTTAAATTATTTCCGCTTGCATCTAAGTTTGTATTCATTTAATTTGTATTTTTGTGCTAATTATTGTAACAAAAAAAACGTTAAAATAGTATAACGATTAGAAAGAATTATATTATTTAGCGAAATTATAAAAAATAATCATTTAAACACTAATACTTATGAAAGAAATTATTGTAGCTATTGATTTTTCCAAAGGGTCTATGTATGCTCTTGACCTTGCCATCGACATTGCTAACAAAACAGATGCTAACATTATGATGGTTTGGGTAGACAATCAATCTGAAACTGATTCCGTTGCTCATGCTTCCGGTTCCGAAATCAGAAATGAAGCTAAGAGTCATATCGAAAAGATCGAAGAAGAATATCAGAAAAAGCTAAACAAAGGAAAACTAAGTTATAAACTTAGAAAAGGAAGGGTTTACAGTGAAATAGCTAATCAGGCTAAGTATAACGATGCTGATCTGATTATTGCCGGTACACATGGTACTTCCGGTTTTGAAAAAATGTGGATGGGTAGTAATGCCTTCCGCATAGTAACTTATGCTCCATGTCCGGTTATTACTATCAGATATGGATTTAACTTTAACAAAAAGTTAGAAAGAATTATTCTTCCAATTGATAGTTCAATGGATACTCGTCAAAAAGTTCCATTTACTTGTAAAATTGCAAAGTATTTTGATGCTGAAATTCACGTTTTAGGATTATATACTACTTCATTAAAAGCTATTCAACGCAAAGTTGATACTTATGTTGATCAGGTAGAAAAATATCTGAAAGATAATAATGTTAAGTTTGTAATTAATTTCGTTACTGCTGATAATACAACAAATAGTACTATTGAATATTCTCAGAAAGTAAATGCTGATTTAATAGCAATTATGACTGAACAGGAAAAGACGGCTGCTAATTTCTGGTTGGGACCTTATGCTCAACAAATGGTTAACAATAGCCCTATACCTGTTTTAAGTATTCAGCCAATTGAAATTAATGATTCTGCAAGATAACATTGCATGCTTAAAAATTACACTATTACGATAATGTTGATTCTGGCATTTGCTTCTTTAACAAATGCTCAGAATCTGCATGAAGGAAAAAAAGAAGTTGTTCAGGATAGCCGTATTGATGAGCTTGTTGAAAAACATATTAAGGTAAATGAAATAGCAAACACTATTCCCGGGTTTAGAATTAATATTTTCTTTCAATCAGGTAATAATTCAAAGACAAATGCTAATCAAGCTAAAACTAATTTTATAACAAAATATCCTGAAGTGGAAGCTTATGTTGTGTTTGATGAACCTAATTTTAAAGTTAAAGTAGGTGATTTCAGAACAAGAATGGAAGCTCGTGGATTTGTAGAGAAAATTAAAGCTGATTTTCCCGATGCGTTTGTAATTAAAGACAATATCTTTTTTCCTAAGATTAATCCTTAAATAATTTCAAAATAATATATATATAAGAAAGCCTTCTCCAATTAATGGGGAAGGCTTTTTTAACTTTAAGTACTCCAAGTATTCAAGGCACTCTAAGTATTCTTTTTATAACATTTATTTGTAAAGCAATCTATCGTTTGCAAAGTTTCATCACGGGCTTCAATATAACCCATGTGCCCTACATCTATAATTAGTGTTTCTGAATGTTTTGCAAGCGAAGTAAGTTCTAAAGTCTTTGGCAGGGGAGTTCGTGGATCTTGTTTTCCAAAAATAAATAACATAGGATACTTAGCTTCTTTAATTACTTCAAGTTTAGCCTCTCTGAGTTTCATTCCTTGTTGAGCAGCAACAATAGCATCAACACTCATATCTTTTATATATTGTTGCAGTTGATTAATCTCTTTTTGATACTTAACTACATTTTCTGGAGCAAATAACTCAGGTATAAAGTTAGCTATAAAGCTTGCTCTATTTTGTTTTACAATCTCGCAAGAGCGGTCTCTATTGTGTTTAGCTTCATCAGTATCTGCGTAAGCATGAGAATGAAACAATCCTAATCCTATTAACATTTGAGGAAATTTTTCGGCAAATGATAAAGCAACGTATCCACCCATCGAATGTCCTATTAATACACATTTAGTTACAGCTATATGATCTAATCCGGTTTTTATGCAATCAGCCATCAAACCCATTGTGTGTATTTCGTTTATGCATTCGCTATCACCGTGTCCGGGGAGGTCAAATGTTATGACTTTATATTTTTGAGATAATACTTTTGTAAAATCTCCCCATATCTTTTGCGATTCCATAAAGCCGTGAAGTAATACTAATACATCTCCTGATCCTGAGGTTGTAAAAGCTATCTTTTTGTTGTTATAATAATAAAATTGTGTGTCCATAGTATATTTTCAGCAAAATTACTAAAAAGGCATGAATGAACGCTATTCTTTTTTATTTATTGATGATTTCACAAACACACTAAATTTTATCATACCATAATAAATAAGTTGAAAATTAACAGAAAATGCTATATGCTTATAATAATGCATTTTTAAAAGTTACTTTGCCCGTTTTTTTTCCAATGAAGGGCTTCCGAACATTACTTTGCCCGTTTTTTTCCAATGAAGGACTTCCGAACATTGCTTTGCTCATTTTTTTTCAATGAAGGGTTTCCGAACATTGGTTTGCCCATTTTTTTCCAATGAAGGGTTTCCGAACATTGGTTTGCCCATTTTTTTTCCAATGAAGGGTTTCCGAACATTGGTTTGCCCATTTTTTTTTGACACAATGGCATTCCGAACGTTCGGAAGCCCATAATTCTACTTTTAAAAATGCTAAGTAAATATATCTAACGCTATATTGTTAATATATTCAACTGTTTAGTTATGTTTTTAATATTTATATTGGTAATGATGCTATATTGTCTTATCAACAATTCGAAATTATGTGAGCAATCATAAATCCAAAACTAATAACATAATTTTAAAAATATAGGACTATATTTAATAAAATGATTGTAGAGAGATTACATATGCATTTAATCTATATGTTTTAGCTATGGCTTAATTAAAAAGCAATCTTATTTATAAATATATTTTACATCTCAGACAACCTTTTCAAGAAAATACTTGTCTGTAGTATTGTGAAAATTTAATAAAATCAATTATAATAAATAAAAAATGTAATCAAATGAAGAAAACGTACTTTTATGTGTTACTATTTGCAGTAACAATTATTTTTTCGTGTAAAAAGACTGAAGATACAACAGTTGTTGATAGCCTTATACCTATTGCAAAGCAATATGCTTTTATGGCTGAAGAAACTTCGACAACTTGTGGTACTTGTGGCAGCATTGGACACGAAAATTTTAATCTTGCTAAAAAGAATAACTCCGGCAAAATTATTGCTTTGGCATTTCATTGTAATGGACCATCGGATGCTATGCAAAGCAGCTTATTATTTTCTTACGAAAACTCAAGACCAGCTCAGGGTGGCGGTATTCCAGCTTTCTACATAGGCGATCATCAAATTGATCTGTATAGTTTGCAACCTTCGATAGATTCTTTATTAAAGCGCTCACCTGATGCAGGTGTTAAATTTACATCTAAAATTGTGGGAAATGTCATGCAGGTAACTGCTAAAGTTAAGTTCTTTAAACAAGTAACCGGCGATTATTATGTTAGTTTTTATTTATGCGAAAATGGTATAGATGGAAGCCCTACAGCAGCGGCAGGTTTTGCTCAAACATCAGCTTCGGCAGGCTATACACACTGCAATGTAGTTAGAAGTGGCAATGTTACAAGCAATGCTTACGGTGTAAAAATAACTAAAGCTGCAACTACTGCAAGTGGAACTATATATGATTATACTTGTAATATAAATATTGATCCTTTTTGTGTTAAAAATAATCTGTTTGTAACTTCAGCTATCTGGAAAGCAAACAGTGATATTAATGTAAGTTGTCATTATATGTTTGTAAATGGATGGGATAGTATGATTTACTAATAGATATCTTTTATCAAATAATTTAATGCAAAAGCCTTCACCATTAGTTTGATGAAGGCTTTTGTATGAAAATTATTTACTGAATAAATTCTATTGAATAAAAATTAACTCATACTAATTACTTCCTTTTTGGTTTTACTTACAAGATAAACCCCTGTAAAGATTAGTAATGCGGCAATTACTTTAGTGATATCAGGGAGTTCGGTTCCAATAATTATTCCAATCAATGCAGCAACTACAGGTTGCAAATATGCATAAAATCCGGCAACAGTTGCATTAACGTGTTTCAAGGCATAAACAATAAGCAAATAAGCAACAAAGCTATTGAACACAATAATATATCCTACTGCCATCCATGCCTTAAAAGTAACATGCTGAAAATTTATCATCTCCGAATTAAAGGCAAGCAAAGGCAATGTAAATATAAATCCATAAAGAAATACCCATTTCAAAACTGTTAAAGGTTTATATTTAGCCATCAAAGGCTTTACCATTACCAGATAAATTGCGTAAGCAGTTCCATTTAATAATATTAAGAAGTTGCCAAGCAAACTACCAGATCCAATAGCTGCATGTTTGTTATAAAGAACTATAATTAAAGCTCCTGTCAAACCTAAAACAATACCCGATAACTTTTGGTAAGTAATCTTTTCTTTAATGATAAAAGCAGCAATCAACATCACAAGAATAGGATTAACTGTATGAATAATAGAAGCATCAACAGGAGAAGTAAAATTGAGACCTAAATAAAATAAACCTTGATTTAAAGTAATGCCAAACAAACTAAATACAACTAACAGCCACATATCTTTAGTCGCAACCTTTTCGTTAGTATAAAATAATTGAATTATCCACACCAAAATCAAAGCACCTAACGCTCTTAATAAGACCAATTGTACTGGATTGAAAAACCCGGGCATCAAACCTTTAGATACCCAATAATTCAAACCGAAAATTATGCTTGTCGCAAATAAACTTAAATGTGCTTTCATGTTGCAAAAATACTAATAATTAATTAATAGAGCGAAAGTAAAGATTGAATTAGGGAGGGCTATAGTTGTGATTAAACTAAAACTTTAAAGCAGCAGAGAAGTTAAAGTATCTATCCTTATAAGGAAATGAAATAGTTTCAGTTGATTTAATAGGTGAAGTGTTTTCAAAATAATATCGAAGATCACAAGAAAGAAAATAAAGATCGAAGCCCGCACCTACAAAGTATTTAACTACAATATTCTCAATTAAATTACTATTAATTGGCGATGTATTAAGACTTGACGTTATTTTTTTATCTAAAGTAACCGAAGATTGAATAGCAGCATGTGCGCGAACATCAAAATGACTTAACCTTATAAGTCTAAGGCCTACTGAAAAAGGAATATTTATGGTTTGTAAAACTACATGTTGATTAAAGGTATCAATGGCAGGATTAAAATTAGGTTTACCTGGCTCATTAAAAAAAGTCTCTTCACTCTTCATGTAAAATGCCTCAATCTGGAAGAAGAACCTACTACTATCTGTTCGGATAAAAGCACCATATTGATAACCTTGATAAAGGTTTTCATTATATTTAATAAAATTATTTTTATTCAGATTATAATCCGGTTGACTCCAACCAAATTTAAAACCATAGATCTGCCCATTAGTAATGAGTACTATTAAGAACAAACAAATAAACAGAAGAATCCTGATTTTCATAATCAAATAGTATTTATTAATTGCAAAGATACAACGTTTTATTAAAAAATAAAAAATATTTTAATAAAAACAGCTTTTGTATTAAACTATGTGTTATCTTTGTATAAAAAATTAGACATGCCATTACCAAGAAAAAAGCCTGCAGTTGAACGCGTATGGTATCGAATAGGAGACGTTGCTAAGATGTTTGGTGTTAACCAATCACTGATTCGATATTATGAAAATGAGTTTGATATTCTCAAGCCAAGAAAGAATAGCAAAGGTACTCGTAATTTCACTCCAAAGGATTTAGAGAACCTAAAACTTATACTATTTTATATTAATGAAAGAGGTTATACTATTGAAGGAGCTAAAGCTAAGATGAACGGAAACTTAACTGAGAGTGTAAATAATATGGAGATTGTAGAATCACTAATGAAGGTTAAAGAGTTTTTGCTAAAGATTAAGTCTGAAATAGATATACCATCAAAAGAATAATATTCTTGATTATATCTTTATAGATTTAAGCATAAACGGATGCAAATTTAAAGTTTACTCCATCGAACAAGCCTTTATCACTTATCTTAAGTTTAGGGATAACTAATAAAGCCATGAATGAAAGTGTCATAAATGGAGCGTTTAGTTTAGTGCCAAACTCTTTTGCTTTTTTGTCAAGAAAGTCATATTTTTCGGCTAGTTCAAATCCATTTGTGTTTGACATTAAACCTGCTACAGGCAAAGGTAAATGATATTCTTCATAGTTACCGTTAACTACTGAAATACCTCCTTTGCATTCAATCAATAAATTAATTGCTCTGACGATGTCTTTATCGTTTGTGCCAACAGCAATAATATTATGACTATCATGAGCTACTGTTGAAGCTATTGCTCCCTTAGTTAAGTTAAAGTTGTTTATAAACCCAACCGTTGGATGGCTTTTCTCATACCTATTCATCACAACTATTTTTAAGATGTCATTTTCAGTATCACTAACAATAAATTCTTTTTCTACCTTTGGGATTGCTTTATAACTTTCGGTAATTAACTGACCTTCCAAAGCACGAATTACATTAATTTCTTTGCTATAATATGCTATCCTTATATGTCTTTCAGCAATTTTTTCGGCATTAAAAATATTAATAGCTTCTTCGTTTATCGGATGAATTAAACTTGAGCCCACTTCTGCAACTTTGATACCCTTTACATAAGTATTCAACACATTAAAGTCTTCAAGATTATCTATAACAATAAAATCGGCATCATCACCCTGTTGAAGTAAACCAACATCAAGCTTATAATGTTTGATAGGGTTATAAGTGCAGGCTCTTAAGATATTTATTATATTATAACCTTTTTGTAGAGCTCTTTTTATTAAAGTATTTATATGACCTTCGCATAAATCATTAGGATGTTTATCGTCAGAACACAACATGATATCATTAGGATTTGAAGCAATTAAAGGAGCGAGTGCTTCAAAGTTCTTTGCTGCACTCCCTTCTCTGATCAGTATCTTCATACCATAATTTATTTTACTTAAAGCTTCTTCAATAGTAAAACATTCATGATCGGTTGTAATGCCTGCATCTATGTATTTCTTAGCATCTTCACCTTTTAACCCTGGAGCATGTCCATCAACAGGCTTTTTATACCTTTTAGCAATAGATAGTTTTTTAATAACATCAGCATCACGAAATAATACTCCAGGAAAGTTCATCATCTCAGAGAGATATTTAATTTCGGGACGCTTCATAAGCTCACTAATTTCCTTTACACCTATTATGGCTCCTGAAGTTTCAAAAATAGTTGCAGGAACACATGATGGTGCACCAAAATAATACTTAAAAGGGACTTTCTTCCCGTTATCAATCATAAAATTAACACCATTTACGCCTAATACATTTGCTATTTCGTGAGGATCAGAAACGGTAGCCACAGTGCCATGAGTTACAGCAATACGAGCAAATTCCGAAGGTATCATCATCGAACTTTCAATATGAATATGTGCGTCAATGAGTCCCGGCAAGATATACTGAGTGCTGTTAGTTTCATGTTCGTCAATAGTGTCAATTTTACCATCCACAACACTTACAGTACCACTGTATATACGTTTAGAAACGACATCAATTATATTTCCTGAAACCTTAAAACTAAGCTGTATCATTTTTATTAAAATTAAAACTGAACAAATGTACAAATAAATTGAGAGAAATAGATTAAAAAAATCATTTATTTATGAAATAAGAAAGATAAAATAGATTAAAATGTCAAACTCAATTCAAAAAGTTGATACTTAACTAAAGTAAATTACCAACTTTAGTACAAAAGTTCAGATGCTTTTTATGAAAATCATTAATCTTATCTTAAATATACTTTTCTTCTTATATGAAAATGATAAGAAGAAAAGTATTATTAATGAAATTAAAGAGAATTTAAGTAAAATATAACTTAAAGGCTTATAAATATTTTATTTACTATCTAGTTTATTCAATGCAAAGTTATAAGCACCTAATGCAATTGCCTTGCTTGTTCCTATTTGTGAGAAACCAAAACCTACTCTTGCCATTGAATCGTACATAACATGACGATTAGTTCCGGGGATAAGTATTTGTTTGGTATCTCCTTTAATAAATTGTTGCATGTCATTGGCATCATCCAAATAAAATACCTTTTGAGCTAATCGATTGTATGTATCTCCTGAGTAATTAGTAAATGTACCTCTCATTTCCTTAAGCATAGCTGGAACTATGAGCGAACTTGCTCCTGAAATACCTCCACCTATTACAGCAATACCATCAACAATTGTAAGCACATGCGAAACAGCATCTCCCAACACTTCGCCCATTTGCCTGAAAGCCTCAAGAGCAGCATCACGATTGCCAGTTTGTTTACCAACACCTATTTCGTAAACATCTTTAGGCTCAGGAGCATCTTTTAAGTCGATATTAGTAAGCTCTGCATACACTCTTTTAATTGCCCTGATGCTAACACCTTCTTCAGCATTAGTCTTAGGATTAATCTTATTGCGAAGAACCCACACTTCGGCAGCACCTGAATTATCACCAATAAACAATTCGCCATTACGAACAATACCACCGCCAAATCCGGTGCCAAGTGTAAAGCCTGCAAGGTTATTAAAACGTTTTTCGTTGCCTGCCTTCTCCATTAAATCGTTTACATAAGGAAGATAGCCTGCAAGAGCTTCACCGTAAGCATATAAATCTCCATCATTATTAATATAAACAGGTATCTTGAATTCTTCTTTTAATATAGGCCCCAAAGGAATGCCTCCTCTAAAGGCTGGAAGATTAGAAAGATCACCAATTATACCATTTGGATAATCGGCAGGACCGGGGAAGGCAAAACTAATAGCAAAAGGCTCTTCTTTTAATTGTAACTTTACAGTTTTAAAACCCTCCTTAATAGTTTTTAAACATAAATCAAGATTGGTTGCATTTGATGGCAAAACCACTGGTTTTACTACTTCCTGATTTCCTCTTATTGCTGAGAACACAAAGTTAGTTCCGCCGGCATCAAGTGTTAAAACTGTTCTTAAATCATTATTGTATAGCATATTATAGATGTTTTTTTGTTATTGATTAATTTTTCTTATTTGTTTACAAAAGTATTAAAAATATTTAACTTTTAACTTGCTTAAATCATTTAAAAGAAAAACTTCCACTAATGAAAAATTTAGAGTAATTTTACGCCATTAAAATCTATACATATGCCAACTGACAAAAAACTTTATCTGCTTGACGCAATGGCTTTAATTTATCGCGCTTTTTATGCTTTAAATAAAAATCCGCGAATAAATTCTAAGGGAGTAAACACTTCTGCTGCCATGGGATTTGCTAATACGCTCTATGATTTGTTAAAAACGGAGAAACCCAGTCATATTGCTGTGTGTTTTGATACCTATGCACCCACCGTACGACATATTGAATTCACTGAGTATAAAGCTAACCGTCAGGCAATGCCTGATGATCTTAGTGGTTCGCTTCCTTATATTGTTAAACTAATTCAGGCTTTCAATATTCCTGTCCTTATGGCCGAAGGATATGAAGCTGACGATATAATTGGTACTCTTGCAAAGGAGGCAGAAAAGCAAGGTTACACAACTTATATGGTTACGCCCGACAAAGATTTCGGACAGTTGGTTTCTGAGAACATTTTCATCTACAAACCAGGTAGGATGGGTGAAAAAGCTGTCATTATGGGTGTGCAAGAAGTGTGTGAGAAGTTCGGTATCAAAAGACCGGATCAAGTTATAGATATGTTGGGCTTATGGGGTGATGCTTCTGACAATATTCCAGGCATACCGGGCGTTGGCGAGGTTACAGCGCGTAAGTTGATTGAGGAGTTTGATAATATTGATAATCTTATAGCCAATGCGGATAAGATTAGCAATGTTAAACTTAAAGAAAAGGTAATCACACATACTGAGCAGTGCATACAGTCACGTAATTTGGCTACTATTATTTTGGATGTGCCTGTTGAATTTAATGAAAAGAATCTTTTACTTGGTAAGGCTGATAAGAAAGCTTTGAAAGAGATACTTGATGAACTCGAGTTTAGGACATTTGCCAAAAGAGTGTTTACTGATATTTCTGTGCAGGAAGGTACCGAACAAAAGCTAAGGGCTGCAAGTGCTCCTGACTTGTTTTCATCTTATGAAGAAGACCAAACTATTGTTGAAGAGGAAGAAGTACCCGAAAATAAGAGCACAATTAATAATACAAAGCACAATTATATTTTAGTTGATGATGCTGTTAAAAGACAAGAGTTGATTTCAATCTTAAAACAGCAGAAAAGTATTTGTTTTGATACCGAAACTACCGGCACTGACGTCAATAATTGTGAGTTGGTAGGCATGTCTTTTAGCTTTAAAGATCATGAAGCTTATTATATCCCTTTTTCTTCTAAAAGAGAAGAGGTCTTAACTATTCTTGAAGAGTTTAAACCTATTTTTGAAGATGAAAATATTGAGAAGATAGGGCAGAATATAAAATTTGACATAGCTATGCTTAAGTGGTACGACACAAATGTGAACGGGAAATTGTTTGATACTATGATTGCACACTATTTGTTGCAACCTGACATGCGTCACGGAATGGATTTCCTTGCGGAGTCTTATCTTAATTACATTCCCGTTTCTATAGAGGAGTTAATTGGTAAGAAAGGCAAGAATCAATTAAGTATGCGAGGTGTTTCTTTAGAAATTATTAAAGAATATGCAGCTGAAGATGCCGATATTACCTGGCAGTTGAAGAATGTTTTTGAACCTTTGCTTGTTGAATCTGAAGTTCAGGACTTATATAATAATGTAGAAGCGCCTTTGATTCCTGTTTTGGCTGATATGGAAAAGGAAGGTGTAAAGATTGATGGCAATGCACTTAACATATATTCTGAAGAGTTAAAGAATGAGATTAAACAACTAGAAATAGAAATATATGAGCTCTCCGGAACTACATTTAACATTGCTTCACCAAAGCAATTAGGGGAAGTTTTGTTTGATCAACTTAAAATTGTTGAGAAACCTAAGCAAACGAAAACTCAACAACATTCTACAGGAGAGGAGATCCTTATAAAGTTGGTAAATAAGCATCCAATTATTCAAAAGATACTGGATTTTCGTCAGCTTTCTAAACTTAAATCTACTTATGTTGATACTTTACCCGAACTTATCAATCCTCGCACTGGCAGAGTACATACTTCTTATAATCAGGCGGTGGCTGCAACAGGTAGGTTGAGCTCAAACAATCCTAATTTGCAAAACATTCCAATTAGAACTGACAGAGGTCGTGAAATTCGTAAAGCTTTCGTTCCCCGCAACAGTGATTATACTCTTTTATCAGCAGATTATTCTCAGATTGAGTTAAGAATTATAGCTAGTTTGAGTGGCGACGAAGGTATGTTGGAAGCTTTTAATACTAAAGTGGATATCCACACTGCTACTGCTGCCAAAGTTTATGGTGTAGAGCTTGCCGATGTTTCTCAGGATATGAGAAGGAATGCTAAAACGGTTAACTTCGGAATTATCTATGGCATTTCTGCCTTTGGATTGTCCGAAAGATTAAATATTCCTCGCAAGGAAGCTGCAGAAATCATTGATAATTATTTTGCGAAGTATCCTATGATTAAAGATTACATGAATCAAAGTATTGCTTTTGCTCAAGAAAATGGTTTTGTAGAGACTATGCTTGGTAGAAGGAGGTATTTGAAAGATATTTCATCGAATAATTTTAATGCAAAAGGCTTTGCCGAACGTAATGCGATCAATGCACCTATTCAGGGGACAAGTGCTGATATGATTAAGGTTGCGATGATTAATATTCATAAAGAATTTACTAAAAGAAAGCTTTTATCAAAAATGATTTTGCAGGTTCATGATGAATTAGTGTTTGATATACATAAATCTGAGCTTGATATCGTTAAGCCTATCATTGAAGAATGTATGAAGACTGCATTACCTTTAAAAGTTCCGGTTGAAATAGAAATGGAGATAGGTGATAACTGGTTGGAGGCGCACTAAATAAATATCAACAAACATAAAAATGTAAAGATTTCACAAGGCGTCATTGCGAGGAGGCACGACGAAGCAATCTATTGTTTAAGTGTAGAATGAGATTGCTTCACTTCGTTCGCAATGACGACTTAGTAAATAAAAATTGTATACGAAAATAACATAATAATGAACATACAAGACGTAATATTAACAAGAAGAAGCATACGTAAGTACAAAACAGATGCAGTTTCGGAAGAACAGTTAGAAACTATGCTAAAGGCCGGAATGTATGCGCCTTCTGCTAACAACAAACAGCCATGGAGTTTTATAGTGGTTGATGATAGGGCGATGTTGAACAAGATTATGGGCGTACATCCTTATTCTAAGATGTTAAAGGAGGCTCCGCTGGCAATTGTTGTTTGCTCTGATGAATTGATTGAGCCTATGACAAGTTACTGGATACAGGATTGTTCGGCAGCTGTGCAGAACATATTATTGTCGGCGGCAGGAATGGGTTTAGGAACGGTTTGGTTGGGAGTAAATCCTCGTGAAGATCGTATGAGGGATGTTTCTGAGCTTTTTGAATTGCCTTCTCACGTACAACCTTTGGCAATCATAGCTGTAGGACATCCTGATGAGGTTAAAGAGATGCCTGAAAGATTTATCAAATCACGAATACATCGTAATAAATGGAGCAAGTAAATCAATTCAAATCAGTTTGTGTGTTCTGCGGGTCAAGTACGGGAGAACCTGCAATATATAGCGAAGTAGCTAAAGAACTTGGTAAGTATTTCGCACAACAAAACATCACATTAGTGTATGGTGGCGCTAAAGTTGGGCTTATGGGCATCATTGCCGACGAGGTTTTAAATAATGGAGGTAAAGCTATTGGCGTGATTCCTCGTTTTTTTTCTGCCAAAGAGATAGCTCATGACAACTTAACGGAACTTATATTTGTGGATTCGATGGCTGAACGCAAGAAAGTACTGGCTGATATTTCGGATGCATTTATTGCGTTGCCGGGTGGCTTCGGTACATTAGATGAGTTATTTGAAATGATGACTTCTTCGCAATTGGATATTCATCGCAAGCCTGTTGGCATCTTAAACATCAATCATTATTATGATCATCTTATAAAACAGGTTGATTTTATGGTTACCGAAAAATTTATGAGGCCAATTCACCGTCAGATGATGGTTGATGATAGTTCTATTGATGGGTTATTTGATAAAATGAGGACTTATGAAGCTCCGGTGCAAGAGAAATGGATTAACAGAATCAAAGAAAATTAATTAAGAATTAACAATTAATAATTAATAATTAGGATTGAAAAGGCAAGGCTTTTAGTAGTTTAGACTATTAGGAAAAGAATAGTGCCTAAAATACTTAAAGTGCCTAAAATGCCTAAAGTTAAAAATAACTAAATCCTCATTTTACATCTTTTCAAATCATTTATTTTTACAAAAGAAAAATCCGCTAAGCGATGAAGAAAATCGCTAAGCGGAAATATCTTAATTTTAACTATTTATTGCCTTTCCAACTTCAAGTACTTTAAGTATTTCAAGTACTTCAAGTACTCTTTTTCTTTTCTTCCCTAAATTTACTTATTTTTCACGGTTGCATTTTTTACAATAATCTCAAGCTTTACATTTACTGTATTGCCTGTAGTATCAATTACTAGCAAGGTATTACTTTCTTCGCCGATAAACTTTATTTTTTTCTTAAATGTCTTGCCGGGGTCTAAAGAATGTTTTTGACGTGGCTTAACATCCATGGCGTAAGTAGTTCCTATTTTTACAGTTTCCAAACCTATGTTCTTTATATGAGTTGTGCAACTTGGCGAAAGCATAATATCGCTGGCTATGGTTATTGTATTTGGTGCAAACTCGTGGATATGGGCTTCTTTTTTAGCTATTGCTGCTTCGGTTGGCTGATAATGTTTAATATCGGTTACATTATAATATTGATTACACAAATAAGGAGTTGTTTTGTAAAAACTCATTAATTTACCTGCGTTCCCTTGTTCTTCCTGACAAAATATTTTTTGTGAGGCACGTGCAACAAGCTCTAAAGCATCTACTTTAAATCTTAAAGTATTTCTTGATCCTTGTTTAGTTAGAATCTCACTTTGCTTAAGAAGCAAATTAGTTTTGATTGCTGCCAAAGCAACATCCCCGTCAAGGGCTAAAAGGAAACGACTTACGTTACCCATTTTTGTAGAAATGCCTACATTGAACATATCTGTAATACTTACCCAGAATAATTCTTTAAACTTATCCGTTTCAGGTGGATAAATTCCAACTATGGTCTTTTGATATCCTGAAAAGACAGCATTTAAACCTTTTTCTAACATATCAAAGGATGCATTTAGAAGTTTTATATCTCCTTCACCTTTTTCGTAAGCAATTTTGTCTGTCATAAAAGTGGAAAATAGTGGATTAGTAGCAGTGTACATTCCCATTATAACCACATCTACATCTTTGTTAGCTTTTAATGCATCTACATGAAATCCTCCATCAGTTGCTGTTTTTTCTAGCGGGTCTGGATCTGTTTTATCAAACAGTTCGTTAAAAATTGGTAATCCTTGCATTATTTTTTTGTTTTAAATTGTAAATAATAAGATAAAATATATTTGTTTAAATCTATTTTATAAATAATTTTACAAAAGTAAACATAATTTATCACAATAAATAATATATTTTTTAATGCAAATATTTGTAAAATTATTATTCACAACAGATAATGGTTATCTTTAACCTTATCTGTAAATAAACACCCTTTATTTTAGTGAAATTATTTTTCAATATAAATGTTTAACTTTGAATATTTGAATTTAAAAACAAAAATTAAGTATAATTACATAAAAGATTGCGGTCTTTTTATTTTAAATTTTTCAATATTTAATACATATTAAAAGAATCTAAAAATAAAAACTCCAAAACTTGTCATATATTAAGCAACTCATATTTTCGGATAACTAATATTTATTAAATACGAGTGTTTTTTATTTTTCAATTAGTCACAATTTAATACATATACATGAAATTTATTTCTTAGCGGTCGTATATGTATTACATATACGCATTCTTATTTTTATTTTTAGTGTATATGCTGACAATATGTCAGGTTTTATAAGTTTAGATGATGTATATGTATTACATATAGGGTGGCTGAAAAAATGTTTTGGTGTATATGTAACACATATAGCCCATCTGAAAAATAAATTTGGTGTATATGTAATACATATACGACCGCCAAGAAATAAATTTGATGTATATGTACGACATTTACGATATTTGACGAAAAAAGTCTGCCATTTTGTCAGGGTTTTTCGATTTCGCAAAAAATAGAATGACGAAAACCTACCCGTAGGGACATAAAATTTTATATCCTTACATAAATATTAATAATAAAATAGGTGGTGTAGATTTAATTTGTGTAATTTTGTTGGGTGAAATTGCAATTTATTATAATATCATAATCAACTTTAATATAATCTATCATGAAAACCATTTTATTAATATGCTCTTGTTTATTACTTCTAACTTCCTGTAGTGAGTGGGATACAAGGTTAGTTTTTATTAATAATACAAATGATACATTAAGATTTAAATTTGAAATGAAGCTAAAGAATGATAGTATACCTGATTTATCATATTGTCAAGAAACAAATCTTTATTATATCAAACCTAAGAGTGATGAAATTCTGCGTAATCTTAATAATTGGAATACTTCTTTTGAATTACATCCTAATGAATTATTAAGAATCTATATCATAAATAATGATTCTTTAAAGAAATATGGAACTTGTGAAACATTTAAAAGACAAATATTTTTAAAGCGTTATGATTTTACATATGATGAATTTAAAAAAATTAACTGGAGAATTGTTTATGATGGTAAGTAAATCAACTTTATTAACCTTTCAAAAATCTCAGGGCTAAAGCCCGAAAGGTGTGTTGGCATTCTGCCCTAGCATAAATGCTAGGGTTAACAGATAAAATGCAATCCTAAAATTAAATTATCTATACCTATTATATATATAGGCATTCTTTATATCTATTAACCCCAGCATTTATGCTGGGGGGCTATCAGTTATAGAAATTTCGGGCTTCAGCCCTGATATTTCCTAAGCTTTCATTTAAAAATATCTTATCCGCTAAGCGATGAAGAAAATCGCTAAGCGGAATCATCTCGCTTAGCGGTTAGAACCGCTTAGCGAATAAAAATAACATCCGATTTGTTAATTAATCTTTTATTAATAATATAATTTTCGGGCGAAAGCCCAGACATCATAATATTATCATAAATAAAAACATCATAAATACGCTACTCCTTGTTCTTGGTATCAATATATATGGTTACAGGGCCATCGTTGATGAGCGAAACTTTCATATTGGCACCGAATATGCCTGAATGAACGGCTTTGCCTAATTCAAAACGTAGCTTGTTTTTAAACTTGTCGTACAACGGAATAGCTATATCGGGATGGGAAGCCTTGATATACGAAGGCCGATTGCCCTTTTTGGTGGAAGCATGCAAGGTAAACTGGCTGATCAAAAGCACATCGCCACCAACATCAGTAATGGACAGGTTCATCACATTTTCGGCATCGTTAAATATCCGCAAACGGGCAATCTTACCACTAAGCCATTCAATATCTTCGTGGGTATCGCCGTCTTCGATTCCTAATAATAGCACAATCCCAAGATGTATGCTGTCGTGTATTTTCCCGTCGATCATAACAGATGCTTCGGTAACTCTTTGTATTATTGCACGCATTGTTTGTTAATATTAATTTAATGATTTGCAAAAGTACGTATTTAGAAGTTAATATGAGTAGAATAAATAATTAATCTAAGCCATTAATATTCTTCAAACTTCAAGTACTTTAAGTATTTTAAGTACTTCAAGTACTTGCCTCCACCTCACCCCCGCCTCTCCTAATAGGGAGGAGCCCGATTTTAGGATATATTTAAATTCGTAAATCTTATTTGTATTTAAACTTCAAGTACTTTAAGTATTTTAAGTACTTCAAGTACTCGCCTCCACCTCACCCCCGCCTCTCCTAATAGGAGAGGAGCCCGATTTTAGAATAAATTAATATTCGTAAATCTTATTTGTCTTCAAATTTTAGGCACTTTAGGCATTTTAGGCACTTTAAGTACTTGCCTTCCCCGTAATTCGTAATTCGTAATTCGTAATTATTCTTACAACTTCAAGTACTTTAAGTATTTTAGGCACTTCAAGTACTTTCCCCTCCCATATATTAAATCTTTGTTAAGTTTCAACAGATTATTTCTTTGGTATGATAAAAATACCTTATCTTTGCTGAATATTTAACAGAACATTAATATTAGTAAAATGAAGCAAGAGGAATACATTATACTGCTGGTAGATGATGAGCCGGATATACTTGAGTTTCTGGGCTACAACCTACGAAAAGAAGGCTACACTTTGTATACTGCCGAGAACGGAAAAGATGCTATAGACATCGCAAAGCAGACAATTCCACATTTAATTATATTGGATGTGATGATGCCTGTGATGGATGGCATCGAAACATGTTCGGAGTTGAAGAAAATACCTAAACTTGACAATACTCTAATAGTTTTTTTGACCGCCCGAGGTGAAGATTACTCCCAGATAGCAGGTTTTGATGCGGGTGCTGATGATTATATCAC
>TBL_comb47_HYPODRAFT_10002751_pt1 | contig 21449 bp, 10 predicted proteins | sample TroBogypolimnion_40_FD_10682 | JGI IMG/M metagenome (IMG submission 10682) | reverse complement strand
TGGAGAAGATCCGTTTCTTGTTTCGCAGATCGGAAGTGGTTTTATCCGGGGATTAATGGGAAATGACTCCCGTTATCTAAAAGCTGTGCCCTGCGGAAAACACTATTTTGCCAACAATACTGAGTTTAACCGCCACTCCGGGAGCGCCAATATGGATGAAAGAGATATGCGCGAATTTTATCTTTTGCCCTACAGGACACTTATAAAGGATGATAAACTTCCGGCCATCATGACTGCCTACAGTGCCGTAAACGAAGTGCCCATGTCGGCCAGTAAATTCCTTGTAGATACCATTGCCAGGAAAACATATGGGTTGGATGGCTATGTAACAGGTGATTGCGGTGCAATTGATGATATCATTCGTGGGCACCATTATGCAAAGAACAATGAAGAAGCAACTGCAATGGGTCTAAAATCGGGTGTTGATACTGATTGTGGGGGCGTTTATCAGAATTTTGCTTTAAAATCGCTGGAACAGGGATTACTTACCCAGGGAGATATCGATAAAGCCCTCGTGAATATTTTTGCCATTCGAATGCGGTTGGGAGAATTTGATCCGCCGGAAATGGTGCCTTATGCCGGGATCAAACCAAGCATCATCAACGACCCATCACATAACGATCTTGCCATTGAAATTGCGACTAAGACCCCTGTTCTGTTAAAAAATGATGCGGTTGCAAAAACAGGGAAAAAAGCATTGCCAATCAATTTAAAAACCATTAAAAAGATTGCCTTATTAGGACCTCAGGCAGATAAGGTTGAACTGGGAGATTATTCTGGACAAGTTGAAGCCCGGTTAAGAATTTCACCGCTTGCAGGAATTCAGGCTTACATTAAAGAGAAGAATCTGAACACAGAAGTCGTTTCGAAGTCAGGTGGAAATACCGACCGAAAAACCGATTTTTTTAACATGATCGGATTTTCAACTGTCCGTAACGGTGAAGTCATCAAGGCATACGATGCAACAAAATTCGATGGCTCTGCCAGCGGATTAATTACTTCTGCACGATTTGGTCAGGCTTCTGTTCGTGGAATTAAAGATGGCGACTGGACCCTGTATAATAATGTTGACATCACTGGGGTTGATTCCATTCGGTTTAACATGAGTGTGTCAGGCGAAGGTGGAATATTGGAGATAAGAGTTGGTTCTGCAACAGGCAATGTCCTGGCTTCTGAACGGATTGAAGTGGTAAAGCAAGCAGGTGGTTTTCCTGGTTTTGCAAGGCCCCGGATTGTTCCGGTTAAAATTAAAACACTGGGCATAACAGGACCTCAAACCCTTGTGCTTGTTTATCGTGAACCTGAAGCTAAGGCTACCGATAAAGAAACACTCGAACTGGCCGCCTCAGCCGATGTTGCCGTTGTTTTTGTTGGTACCGATCAAAGTACCGGCAGAGAAGAATCTGACCGGTTTGCCATTACCCTGCCGGGAAATCAGAATGAGTTGATTAAATCAGTTGCAGCCGTTAATCCAAATACCATTGTTGTTATACAGGGAATGGGAATGGTTGAAGTTGAGCAAATAAAAAACAATCCGAATGTGGCTGGAATCCTGTTTACGGGATACAATGGTCAGGCGCAGGGAACGGCAATAGCCAAAATATTATTTGGTGAAGTTAACCCTGGTGGAAAGACAAGTCTGACATGGTATAAATCGCTGAAAGATTTGCCTGATTTTAACGATTATACCTTAAGGGGTGAATCGGGTAAGAATGGCCGTACTTACATGTATTTCAACAAAGATGTTTCGTATGAATTCGGCTTCGGACTTTCCTATACAACATTCGAATACAGCAATTTCAGCATCAGTAAAAGCAACATCACACCCAATGATCAGATTACCATTCAGGCGGATGTAAAAAATACCGGTGCAGTTGACGGAGACGAAGTGGTTCAGGTTTATGTAAAAACACCGGATAGTCCTGCATCGCTTCAAAGACCTATTAAGCGCTTGAAAGGATTCAAAAGAGTGACAATTGCTGCAGGGCAAACCAAAACCGTAGACATCGGCATCGATTGTGCCGACCTTTGGTTCTGGGATGCCAAAAATAAAAGAATCATGTTCGATCATGGCAAAACTATTTTTGAAATCGGTGCATCATCAAAAGACATCAAAGGAAGGGTTGAAGCCATGATGAGCGGTACTTATAAACCGGTATTAAAAACAGTCGTAGCCGAGAGCAACAATATAGTTCTCCGGCCGGGCAATACCACTCAAACCAGCGTTACCGCTTCCATGTCTGACGATAGTTTCTTTGATATCAAACAAGCGAAAGTCAGCTATAAAAGCAATAATCCTTCAGTGGTCTCAGTTGATGCCAATGGAAAAGTAACTGCTTCCGGAGTTGGAGCTGCCCTAATCTTTGCAAATGTGACTATCGATGGGACTACTGTTTCGAATAGTTATCCGTTAAAAGTGATGCCTGATCTCACCCCAAAATCAATTACTGTCGACGGCAAAAACATTTCAGGCTTTAATGCAGCTGTAAAATCATATAGTTATCTTTTAAAAAGCACATCGAAAATTCCTGTGGTTAAAGCAACTGCAACGGGTAGTGAAATAACAGTAGATATTGAAGAGGCAAAAGGTATTCCGGGCACGGTTGTGGTTAAATTTATCGATAACATCACGTTGGAAAAAAATACATATTATTTGAATTTCGACAGGATTTCAGTTAGCGATGAATTCAATGAACCTTCTTTAGGTAAACAATGGGAATGGGTGCGTGAAAATCAGGCAACCCATAGTCTTTCAAAGAATGCAGGTTCACTCACGATCACCAGTGAGATTGGCGATATCTCTGAGGCTACCAATAATGCCAAAAATATGTTGCTGCAGAGTGCAAACAACGACTGGACGATAGATACAAAATTGGTTTGCTCCAGAACACCTTCCCAGCCTGAGAATGCCGGTATTGTGGTCTGGGAGAATGATGGAAATTTTGTCAAACTGATGTTTAGGGCCGTTGTAAAAACCACCCAGGCAAGGGGAGTACAGCCCGGTACGATCGAATTGATGATGGAAGAAAACGGCATTGCAAAATCGGTAGCTACATTCAACCTGAAAAATGAAATTACAGGGAATAATTTCCTGTTTCTTAAACTGGAAAAGAAAGGAAGCCTGTACACGGCGTCTTATTCATCGGACGGTACTAAATTTGAAAAGCTCGGAACTGCCGATATGCTTTTAAAAGATATCAAAGCAGGATTAATCGTTTGCGATGGAGTAATCACACAGTATATGAAAAGTACCTACTGGTTTAATCCGGATACTACGAAACCTTCAACACCATTTGATGTTGCTTTTGATTATTTCCATATTGAAAACAGTGGCTTAAAGTAGTTCTCTGTCAATAATAAAGACAATCTAATTAATTTAAATATACGAATTATGAAAAAGTATTTATTCGCATTGGTTCTGTTTCTAATGGTCTCAAATTCGTGGTGTATTGCACAGACAAAGCCGTCGTCAACTGTTATAGAAGACTTCAAGTCCTCTTCTGTGAACCAGGACGGCAAAGAATTTCCAAAGGTAAATTCTGAAGGACGGGTGCGTGCTCAAATTTCGGCACCTGAAGCACATCAGGTTCAGCTGGATATTAGCGCTGTAAAATACGACCTGGTAAAAGATGAAAAAGGCGTTTGGACAGGTGAATCTGCCCCCCAGGACGAAGGATTTCACTACTACCAGCTTTGGGTTGATGGTGCCGCCGTCCCCGATCCAGGAAGCCTTTATTTTTTTGGTGCAGGACGCTGGGGGAGTGGGATTGAAATTCCGGCCAAAGACCAGGATTTTTATGCCCTCAAAAATGTTCCGCATGGTGAAGTGCGCGAAGAACAGTATTTTTCTGCAAGCTCAAATAGTATACGTCATGCCTATATTTACACACCTCCCGGCTACGAAAAAGACAATTCGAAACGCTACCCTGTATTGTATCTGCAACATGGAATGGGCGAAAATGAAACCGGCTGGGGCAACCAGGGACATGCAAACCTGATTATGGATAACCTGATTGCTGAAGGGAAAGCTGTCCCATTTATTATCGTGATGGAAAACAGTAGCGTCAAATTCGACCGGCCTCGTGATCCAAAAACGGAAACTAATGCAAAAGCAGATGCAACAAAAAAAAAACCTGGCGGCCCAATGGGTGGTTTTGATTTTGCCGGTGAGTTTAAAAAAGTGCTTCTCAACGATCTGATTCCTTATGTTGAGGCCAATTATCGGGTTATTGGTGATCCGAATCATCGCGCTATGGCCGGTCTTTCAATGGGTGGAATGCAAACCCGCCTTATCACTTTAGCCAATCCCGATAAGTTCTCACAAGTTGGTATGTTCAGTGGTGGCAGCATAAGTATGGATGATATTACCAATACTCCTGATTTTAAAAAGAATGTCAAACTTTTGTTCATCAGCTATGGTAGCAGGGAACTTGAAAACCCAAGAGGCGGTTTTGGTGGTGATCCGAAAGCGAATACTGAAGCTATAAAAGGGGCTGGAATGAATACACATTTCTATGTCTCACCACAGACTGCTCACGAATGGCAAAGCTGGCGGCGTAGCCTTTATCAGTTTGCACAACTTGTATTTAAAAACTAACAATGATGTACTATTTACTATTTGTGTTGCAATCGTAAATATTTAAAATCGTAAATATAAAAAATATGAAAAAGCATTTAATTACTATCGTTCTGTTACTTGCGATTTCTGCTTCGCTGTGTTTTGCACAGACAGTAAAACTGATCATAGAAGACTTCAAGCCTTCCTCAGTAAATCAACCCGGGAAAGAATTTCCTCAGGTGAATTCTGAAGGCCGCGTTCGTGTTCAGATTAAGGCACATGATGCCCATAAAGTTCAATTGGACATCAGCGCTGTGAAATACGACCTAACCAAAGACACAAGTGGTGTTTGGACAGGTGAATCTGCTCCCCAGGACGAAGGTTTTCACTACTATCAATTATGGGTTGATGGTGCTGCAGTTCCTGATCCCGGCAGTTTATATTTTTATGGTGCCAGTCGCTGGGGAAGCGGTATTGAAATTCCGGCGAAAGACCAGGGTTTTTATGCTTTGAAAAATGTTCCTCATGGCCAGGTACGCGAACTTCCTTATTTTTCGAAAAGCAACAACAGTATGCGTCGTTGTTTCATTTATACGCCACCCGGATATGACAAGGATACCCAAAAGCGTTACCCTGTTCTTTACCTGCAACACGGCGGCGGTGAAAACGAAACCGGATGGTCTAATCAGGGGCATGCCAACCTTATTATGGATAATCTTATCGCCGAAGGGAAGGCCAAACCATTTATCATTGTAATGGACAATGGTACCTGGGCCATGACCGGTCCCCGGCCTGCTGATCGTAATAGCGGTACATGGCCTCCTAAGGGCTGGGCAGATGGTTTTACAAAAACCTTGCTGGAAGACATCATTCCAATGATTGATGCCAACTATCGTACTTTGGCAGATCAACAACACCGTGCCATGGCCGGCCTTTCAATGGGCGGTATGCAAACCCGGGTGATTACCCTCGCACATCCTGAAGTATTCTCACATGTCGGTATATTCAGCGGCGGCAGCATAAGTACCGAAGATTTGGCAAATTCACCCGGATTTAAAGATAAAGTCAAACTGGTGTTTGTTAGCTATGGAAGTCGCGAAATCGAAAACCCAAGAGCTGGCTTTGGAGGCAATCCAAAAGAGAACCAGGACAAACTAAAAGAAGCCGGAATCAATACCCATTTTTATGTTTCACCTCAAACAGCTCACGAATGGCAAAGCTGGCGCAGAGCACTGAATGAATTTGCACCACTTTTATTCATTAACTAACAATGATGTACTATTTAACCATTTACTATTTACAATTAGTGTTGCAATCGTAATAGTAAATCGTAAATCTTTAAAATCGTAAATAAAAAAATATGAAAAAGCATTTAATTACTTTCGTTCTGCTATTAATTTTAAGTGGTACATTCTGTTTTTCACAAACAGAAAAACCCGCCATTACTGATGATTTCAAACCTTCAAGCCTGAATCAGCCGGGGAAAGAGTATCCCCAGGTTAATTCACAGGGCTATGCCCGATTTCGTATTGATGCTCCACAGGCCCAGACGGTAGTTGTAAGCCTTGGATTAGGCGGCACCAAAGGCGGGACTCCACTTACAAAAGCTGAAGATGGTTCCTGGACTGGCACTACTGCAGGACCAATGGAAGAAGGATTTCATTACTATCACCTGACAATTGACGGCGGGGTATTTAATGATCCCGGAGCTTTAAATTTTTATGGTTCTACCCGTTGGGAAAGCGGCATCGAAATACCTGCACATGATCTGGACTTTTATGCTTTGAAAGCGGTTCCTCATGGAAATGTGCAGCAGATCCTTTTCCCTTCGAAGAGTACATCTGCCTCCCACAGGGCTTTTGTCTACACACCTCCCACATACGGCAAAGACAAAAACAAACGTTTTCCTGTACTTTACCTGCAACATGGCTGGGGTGAAGATGAAACGGCCTGGTCAAATCAGGGGCATGCTAACCTGATAATGGATAACCTGATTGCTGAAGGAAAAATCAAACCTTTTATTATTGTAATGACTTATGGAATGACCAACGAAATCAAATTCGGTGGCATGAAAAATTTCGATATTATTCCATTTCAAACGGTGCTTGTCGATGAATTAATTCCTTATATTGATGCCAACTTTAACACGATAGCCGATCAGAAAGGTCGCGCGATGGCTGGACTTTCGATGGGTGGAATGGAAACACATATCATCACACTTAACAAACCTGAAGTATTCTCATATTATGCACTACTTAGTGGTGGTTTATACAAACCTGAGGAAATTAAAGACAAATCGAAAGTGAAGCTGATCTTTTTGAGCTGCGGCAGTTTCGAAAACGCTGATGGCGTTAAGAATTCTGCAAAAGCATTAAAAGAAGCCGGCTTCAATGCTGTTTCCTTTGTTTCTGAGAATACCCGTCACGAATTCCAGACCTGGCGTCGCAGTCTGAAAGAGTTGGCACCACTTTTATTTAAAGATTAACTGTGTACCCAATGAATAAACAAATTTTGCTGATTGCTTTCATCGCTTTACAATCTCAGGGAATCGGCTTTGCACAGACCAGTCCGGCGAAAGTAGTGGAAGATTTCAAACCTTCCCAGGTTAATCAACCGGGGAATCAATTTCCGCAGGTAAATTCAGAACGTAAAGTTCGAACCAGCATTTCTGCTTCTGAAGCCAAAAAAGTTCAACTCGATATTGGCGGGGTGAAATACGACATGGTTAAAGACGATAAAGGAGTTTGGACTGGTGAGTCGGCTCCTCAGGACGAAGGGTTTCACTATTATCAGCTAAATATTGATGGCGCTTCTGTTCCTGATCCCGGAACCAAATACTTTTATGGAGCGGGTCGTTGGGGAAGTGGTATTGAAATTCCGGCCGTAGATCAGGAGTTTTATGCCATGAAGGATGTTCCTCATGGCCTGGTAAGCGAGAATATCTATTTCTCGAAAATTACCAATTCGTTCCGTCGATGTTTTGTCTACACTCCGGCCGGCTATGAAACGAATACAAAAACCCGCTACCCTGTGCTTTATTTACAGCATGGTAGTTTTGAAGATGAAACAGGCTGGGCTTCTCAGGGAAAAGCAAACCTTATTTTGGACAACCTGATTGCTGCAAAAAAAGCTGTCCCGATGATTATAGTCATGGACAATGGTTACGCTTACAAACCACAAAGTGGTGAACCAAATGGACGCCCTGCTTCGGTTTTTGAAGAAGTAATGATCAACGAAATTATTCCGATGATCGATGCCAAGTTTCATACCGTTGCAGACCGCGAACATCGCGCCATTGCAGGTCTTTCAATGGGAGCAAATCAAACCATGCGGATTATCATGAACAACCTCGACAAATTCGCTTCTTATGGCGGTTTTAGTGGTACTTCTAATTATCCGAGTTCTTATGAAATTGATCCGGCAACTTTTCTGGATGGAAAATTTAAAGATGGTGCGGCTTTCAATAAGCAAATAAAGGTTTTCTGGCTCGGGCTGGGTACCAAAGAGCCAAATCCGTTCCCTGGATCAGTAGGGGCTTTTCGAAAGATGCTTGAAAAGCAGGGTATAAAATACGTTTTTTATGAATCACCTGGAACTGCCCACGAATGGCTGACCTGGCGAAGAGACCTTAACGAATTCGCACTGCGACTATTTAAATAGATAACAAATGAAAAAGATAACATTACTAATTGCACTCTTTGCATGGTTTATCGCCGGACCCCGAGTCCTCCGGGCGCAGCAACCATCACCTGTAAAAGTTCAGGAAGGTATGGTTCAGGGTTCCCTTGACAATGGGTTAATGGTTTACAAAGGCATTCCATTTGCAGCACCCCCTGTTGGAGACCTGCGATGGAAATCTCCGCAACCTGCCGCAAAATGGGAAGGTGTCAAACAAGTGACAAAATTTGCGCCTGCCCCCTTTCAGGGTGGAAATCCACCTTCAGGAAAAAGTGAAGACTGTCTTTACCTGAATGTTTGGACACCAGCTAAATCGGCAAAAGAAAAGATCCCCGTTCTTGTATGGATATACGGAGGTGGATTTAGTTTCGGCTCAACAGCTGAACCCGGATACAACGGCGAAAAGCTGGCAAAAAAAGGAGTTGTTCTGGTAAGCATTGCCTATCGCGTCGGACAGCTTGGATTTTTGGCACATCCTGAATTGAGCACCGAAAACCCAAATCATGTTTCAGGAAATTACGGAATCCTCGACCAGATTGCTGGTCTTCAATGGATAAAAAATAACATTGCGGCATTCGGAGGGGATCCCAATAAAGTAACCATTTTCGGAGAATCTGCAGGTGGAATTTCAGTGAGCATGTTGTGCGCATCGCCATTGGCAAAAGGATTGTTCCAGGGAGCTATTTCTGAAAGTGGCGGTTCTTTCGGGCCAACACGAGCAAAAACTTTCCCCGGTGAAAACATGAAAACACTGAAACAGGCAGAAGCTGACGGTATCGCCTACATACAAAAAGTCGGTGTTTCTTCGATCGCTGAATTGCGTAAAATCGAAGCAGATAAACTTCCTATGGGTATGGGTATGGGTGGCGGATGGCCAATTACAGATGGTTATGTAATTCCAGATGATCAGCACAAACTTTATGAGAACGGAAAATACAACGATGTACCCGTTCTTATTGGTTATAACTCCGACGAAGGCGCAAGTTTTTCAAGGGAAAAAACTCCTGAAGAATATTTTGCCGGTGTTAAAGTCCGGTACGGCAAATTTGCTGATAACCTGATTAAAGCTTATCCTGCTGCAGAAAATTCAGTTCCGAAAACTGCCCGCGACCTGGCACGTGATGCCGCTTTCGGCTGGCAAACCTGGATCTGGGCCAGGCTTCAGTCGCAAACCGGGAAATCGAAGGTTTACCTGTACTACTTCGATCAACATCCTGATTATCCGAAAGACTCACCAAGTTATGGTTTTGGTTCTCCGCATGGTCAGGAGGTTGGCTATGTTTTTATGAACCTCGATGTCTCGAATCCACAAACCACAAAATCTGATCTGGAAATTTCGGAAGCTATGGGTACTTACTGGACCAACTTTGCCAAATACGGCAATCCAAACGGAATGGGAGTTCCAGTTTGGCCTGCTTTCAGCGACAAAAACCCTGAAGTGATGTACCTTGGTCCTAAACCTCATGTAGGGCCTGTCCCAAGCGCTGAAGCGCTTAAAGTATTGGATGGCTATTTCGAATGGAGAAGGACCCCGGAAGGTGAAGCCTGGCCAAAATAATTGTAACAATCTAAAAATAGAATATGAAAATAAAACTTGGTATTATCCTCATTGCAGGATTTCTCTTATCAAATGTTAATGCGTTTTCACAGGATCCCAATTTCCAGATTTATCTCTGTATTGGGCAGTCGAATATGGAAGGTGCTGCACGTGCTGAAGTTCAGGATTCAACTGTTAATCCGCGCTTTCAGGTCATGGAGGCAGTTAACTGCGACAATCTTGGTCGTAAAATGGGTAGCTGGTATAAGGCATTACCGCCGCTGTGCCGTTGTAAAACCAATCTGGGGCCTACAGACTATTTCGGAAGAACGATGGTTGCCAATCTTCCGGAGAAAGTAAAAGTCGGAGTGATTGTGGTGGCCATTGGTGGTTGTAAAATTGAGCTTTTCGACAAAGATAATTACTCTGCATACGTTGAAACCGCTCCGGGTTGGATGAAGGGAATGATAAAGGAATATGACGGCAATCCGTATGGACGACTGGTTGAAATGGCCAAATTGGCACAAAAGGATGGTGTTATAAAGGGCATCCTGCTTCATCAGGGTGAATCGAATTCGAACGACAGTTTGTGGACCAAAAAAGTAAAAGGTGTTTACGATAACCTGATAAAAGACCTGAATCTTGACCCCAAAAATGTACCTTTACTTGCTGGTGAAACCGTGAATGCCGACCAGAATGGGATTTGTGCAGGCATGAATACAATCATTGCCACACTGCCAAAAACATTGTCTAATTCGTATGTTATATCTTCGGCGGGTTGTGTCGATGGCCCTGATAACCTGCATTTCAGTGCAGCCGGATACCGTGAATTGGGAAAGCGATACGCCGAAAAAATGCTTTCCCTACTGGGGGTTAAAGTCATAAAAAAATGAAAAATAACCACATAGACACAAATTAGGAAATAGGTTTTTCCTTATTCCTTTTTCCTACTGTGTCCTATGTGTCTATGGAATTAAAAATATAAACAAATAGAAAAGATAAAACGAATGCGCAACTGTTTTTATACTGCATTAGCATTGATCAGTTTAGTTGTTTTGAAATCCTATCCGGTTAAAGCTCAGGATCAATTTGATAAGTCTTTTTATCAGGAAGTTAAAACCTACACCAACCCTGTTTTGCCGGGTGATCATCCTGATCCAACTTTGCTAAAGGTGGGTGATAATTTCTATCATTGTGGTTCCTCTTTCCATTTTACTCCATATATGCCGATTTATCATTCAAAAGATCTGGTGCATTGGGAAGTAATTGGACGTGTGTTGCCGCCGTCAAAGGCTGGCTGGGTTTCTGATCGACCATCGTCAGGAATATGGCAGGGAGCCATCACTTATTTCTATGGTTCATACTGGATTTATTTTTCATCGGGCGGACAATGGTTTTGCAAGGCTGATTCTCCAACGGGTCCCTGGACTGATCCCGTTGAGGTAAAAACCAATCCGACAACTGGTTCACTAGGTTACGACAACTCTATTTTTGTAGACGATAATGGCAGACCATATATGGTGATTAAAAATATGCAGAAAGTGAATCGTATTCAGGAGCTTGGGAAAGACGGCCAATTGACTGGTACCGTAATGAACCTCGACTGGATCAATGCAAAATTGCAATATAGTTGGGCTGAAGGACCGGTCATGTGTAAACGTAACGGGATTTATTACTATTTCCCTGCAGGCGATGTATCTGGTGGTCAGTATGCGATGAGGAGCAAAGAACTGACAGCCGATTCAACCAAATGGGAAAGGCTGGGTGAATTCTTTAAACCGATTAGTGATCCTAATATTGGTTTTCGTCGACCCAACCATATGTCGGCACCTATTCAATTGGCAGATGGAACCTGGTGGACTATTGCTCAAAGTTATGAGAAATATAAGGATGACGACTGGTCGGGTACTGGACGGCAGACTTCACTATATCAGGTTATTTGGGAAGGTGATCGCCCATGGGGAGTGGCACCAACCACACAGCCTTTAGCAAAACCGAATCTGCCGCAGTCAGGTATATTATGGAGAAGTGTCCAAAGTGATGATTTTGACACTGAAGTTTTAAGTGCTAACTGGCATTTTCTGACTAAAAAGGCGGCTGCCGGTTATTCTCTTTCAGCAAGAAAGGGCTGGGTAAGACTCACTCCGGAAACGGAACGGACACACTTGGTTCAGAAAGAAACCGACCATTATTATACAGCTGTCACGAAAGTTGACCTGGATGCCACCGATGCTACCGTAAAAGCTGGTATTTACCTCACCAACGGAAATCAAAAGGTTGTTGTGAGATTTTATACCGGTTTCGATAACGGAAAGAAAATCATTTTCGATCTGGATAAGGAAACCCGCAGTATTGCCAACGAATTTGGAAATACCGTATTCCTGAAAATTGAACGTAACTGGCACCAATTAAGTGCATGGTGCAGTGGCGATGGTACTACCTGGAAGTCAATTGGTGACCCAATCAGTGCTGTTAACCTGGATAAAGTACAGCCCAATTACAACTCATGGGTAGGTACAAGCATTGGTTTATTTGCCGAAGGCAAACCAGCCGATTTCGATTTCTTTGTTTGTAAAGATGGGTTTTCCCCTTTTCTTGCAGCGGGTTACAGCAACTATTTCGGTATAAAGACAATCCAGAAAGAATCGGGAAAAGTTGTAACCAATACTTCAGTAAACGGTGGATGGCTGATGATTTCCGGAGTAGAATTAGGAAAAAAATCACCATCAGCCATCGAAGTGCAGGCTTCCGCTATTTCAAAAGGGAAACTTGAAATCTGGCTGGATGATTTAAAAACCGGAAAATTGATTGCAATTATCCCAGTGAGTTCAACCGGTAGTGAAGAAAACTGGAAGGCTTTCTCCAAAACTGTCAAAGGGGTTTCTGGTCATCACGATATATTTGTCAAATTCCCGACAGGAAGTGAAGGTGCTATTAAAATCAAATCCATTCTGTTCCTGAAATAATTAGAAGCTGAAAATAGCAACGATCTAAAAAGGAGGTTAATTTTGCCCTGATGGTTAATAAATTAAAAAGATGAAAAAAAACATATTTACAAGTCTTATTTTTGTGTCCATTTTCTCTATAAGCGGATATTGTTCCCAGCTAAAACATGGAGCAACCGATGGGGCTCCAATTCCTCCAGAGATAGAAAATCCCGAATTGCTGGGTATCAACAAAGAACCCTGGCACGCTACTTTAATGCCTTATGCTAATTTGCAGGAAGCATTGGTCGCCAAACGACATGCTTCATCGTTGTGTAAAAGTTTGAACGGACAATGGAAATTCAACTGGGTTCCAAGTCCTGAAAAACGTCCGGCTGATTTTTACAAACCTGATTTTGATGTATCGGTGTGGAAAGAAATACCGGTACCCTCAAATTGGGAAGTTCAGGGATACGGAACGCCCTTTTACCGTAATCTGGGTTATACCATCAAAAAGGATTTTCCGCATGTGATGAGCGAACCCGATAAGAAATACACTTCATTTGTTGAGCGTAATCCGGTTGGTAGTTATCGCAGGGAGTTCGATGTTCCTGCAGAATGGACAGGGCGCCGAAATTTTATTACATTCGATGGAGTTGACTGTGCTTTCTTCCTGTGGGTAAACGGCGAAAGGGTTGGGTTCAGCGTGAACAGCCGTAATGCTGCCGATTTCGACCTTACCAAATACCTGAAACCCGGTAAAAATATGATTGCGGTGGAAGTGTACCAATATAGTTCAGGTACCTGGCTCGAAGATCAGGATATGTGGCGTTTGCACGGAATTTTCCGCAACGTTACACTTTGGAGTGCTCCGCAGGTTCATATCCGCGATTTCTTTGTCAAAACCGATCTGGACAAGGATTACAAAGATGCCACACTTGATGTCACAGCAAAAATTAGAAACTTCAGTGAAAAAACAGTCCAGGCCCAAATATTTACGGCTACCCTTTACGACAAGGAAGGCAAGGAGATAGCCACAGGAAGTGCAACGGGTTCAGCGCTGAAATCCAATCAGGAGGAGGCGTTGAATGTGAAAATACAACTGACTGACCCACTTAAATGGACGGCCGAAACACCAAATTTATATACGGTAGTATTAACCAATTCTGAAGGTGAAATCCTGTCATCGAAAGTGGGTTTCCGTAAAATAGAGATCAATGGCCGGATATTTACCGTCAATGGTGTACCCATCAAACTGAAAGGTGTCAACCGTCACGAACATTGGTCAGAGGTAGGCCATGCCCTGACTGAAGAAATGATGATTCGTGATCTGGAAGTGATCAAACAGGGCAATTGCAATCATGTTCGCACCTGCCATTATTCCGACGATCCACGATGGTACGAATTGTGCGACGAGTGGGGAATCTGGCTGGTTGCTGAAGCGAACTGCGAATCGCATGGGTATGACGGACGCTTTGATGAAGAACCTACCATGAAAGCTGCCATTATTGACCGAAATGTGGCCAATGTCGAGAATTTTAAGAACCATCCGGCTGTAATCATCTGGTCGCTCGGAAACGAATGTGGGGGAGTGGGTTCCAATTTTGTATCTGCCATGAACACCATCAAAGCCATTGACCCAACCCGTTTTGTACATTACGAACGTTTTGGCTCCGGTAAGAATAATCCTGCCGATATGGATGGACGAATGTACGGGACAGCTGAAGATTATGTCAGCATGGTGAAAAACTGGGGTCTGACAAAACCGCTTTATATCTGTGAGTTTGTACATGCCATGTTCAATTCGATGGGCTCGCTCGACGAATATTCAAAAGTATTTGACAACAATCCGGAAATTCTGGGTGGTGCAATCTGGGAATTTCAGGATCAGGCCTTGTGGAACAGACGTGACCCCAAACATCCGATCCTGGCCTATGGTGGCGGATTTGGAGAGTTTCCGAACGATAATTATTTTATTCACAAGGGTGTGGTTTCTTATGACCGCTCTACAACAGGGAATAATGTTAAACCGCATTATCCTGAAATGAAGCGGGCCTTTCAATGGATTGATACCGAACTGACTGATCCGGTTAATGGTGGATTGCAAATTAAAAATAAATACCAGTTTATTTCTTTGGATGGTTTTGATGCCACGTGGAGCTTAACCGAAAATGGACAGGAAATTGACAATGGAAAAATGAATCTTCGTCGAGGTTGGGGAAAAGGAATGTTTGTGGCCAATATTCCTTATAAAATAGAGCATCCCAAAGCCGGGGCTGAATATTTTCTGCGTGTTTCGTACCGGCAAAAGGAAAAAACTCTTTGGGCCGACAAAGGCTTTGAAGTTGCGGCAACCCAATTTAAACTTCCTGTTAATACGCTACCACTTGTGGAAATGATTGTCACTCAACCTGTGAATCTGGTTCAGAATGAACAATCAGTAACAGTTTCAGGAAAAGGATTTTCAGTAGTTTTCGATAAGCGTACCGGATTCATCAGTCAGTTATCAAAAAATGGAGCCAATCTGTTAACTGCCGATGGCGCTCCAAAATTGCACTTGTGGCGTGCTCCGCATAAAAACGACGACAACTGGGCATACAGCCAATGGGAAAAATTTGGGCTTAGCGAGCTTCATTACAAGCTTGTGGACATTAAAGTTGAACCAGTTGATCATGCTACGGTAAAAGTAGTTTCAACAACCAATGTTGATGGGAAGAATGGTTTTGAAGCAGTTCATACTGCAACATACTGGATTAAGGGTGATGGCTCGGTAAAAGTTGACAACCAAATTCAGTTTGTCGGGTTCAAAATAAATCTTGCACGTATTGGCGTACGAATATTACTCGATAAAAAGCTTGACCGTATGACCTGGTTCGGCCGTGGACCAACGGAGAACTATTCAGACCGTAAAAGCGCTTCGGATGTGGGAATCTACGAATTAGGAGTGAATGATCAGTATGAATACGAAAAGCCAATGGAACGTGGCAACCATGAAGAAGTTCGTTGGGCCAAACTGAGCGGTAAGGATATGCCATCGCTGACGGTTCAATCAGATGAAAAACTGATGCAGGTGGCTGCTCTTCCGCATACCGATGAACAAATGGTCCCGGTAGAATATAAAATAGATCTGCCCGCAAGCACCGCCACGGTATTCTGCATATCGACCAAAACACTTGGTGTTGGCTCTGCCAGTTGCGGTCCGCAGCCTCTGGAAAAATTCAGGGTTCCTGCTCAAAACACATCCTTCACTTACACTATTCAGTTGCAATAAATCAAATTGTCAGGACAAACCAATTTTAAAAGTGAATAAAAAGACTTTCATCATTTTGTTGATTGCATTTTCGTTGTTTTCAAGTACGATTTTTGCACAAAACCCTGTTGTACAAACCATCTATACAGCAGATCCGGCGCCTATGGTTCACGATGGAGTAGTTTACCTTTATACTTCGCATGACGAAGATCAGACGGTCAGGAACTTTTTTACCATGAACGACTGGAGATGTTATTCGTCAACCGATATGGTAAACTGGACCGATCATGGGGCCGTTTTGTCATACAAGACTTTTGAATGGTCACGTGGCGATGCCTGGGCCGGTCAGTGCATATACCGGAACGGCAAGTACTTGTATTATTTACCGGTAAATCAAAAAAACGGTGGAAATGCCATTGGAGTTGCGGTTTCGGACAGCCCAACAGGACCTTTTAAAGATGCTATTGGAAAACCATTGCTTGTTGGGTATGGATATATTGACCCGACAGTATTCATCGACGATGATAATCAGGCATATCTTTATTGGGGAAATCCCAATCTTTGGCATGTAAAGTTGAACGAAGACATGGTTTCATACAATCAGGATCCCGGTATTGTTAAGGAAGATTTAAGAGATGATAATTTTGGATACCGCGCAAAAAAAATAGATAACCGGACAGCTGCTTATGAAGAAGGACCCTGGTTGTTTAAACATAACAGCTTATACTACTTGATTTACCCTGCAGGTGGTGTTCCTGAACATCTGGCATATTCAACAGCTAAAAGTGCTACCGGTCCCTGGACTTATGGTGATACAATTATGCATGTAATTAAAGAAGGCGGAGCATTTACCAACCATCCGGGATACATTGATTTCAAAGGGAAATCGTATTTGTTCTATCACAACGGTGCATTGCCTGACGGAGGCGGTTTTAAACGTTCGGTTTGTATCGAGCCGTTTCAGTTTAATGCCGATGGCTCAATCCCTATAATTCAACCATCAAAAGAAGGGGTTACAGAAAGTGCATCGAATTTAAACCCATATCATAGAGTTGAAGCAGAAACAATTGCATGGGAAGAAGGCATTAAAACTGCAAAGGATAATAAATCAGGAATTTACGTTACTGATATCGACAACGACGACTACATTAAAGTCCGCAGCATTGATTTTGGCAAAGGGGCTAAATCTTTCGAAGCATGTGTTGCTTCAATCGCTTCTGGTGGAAGTATCGAAATCAGGATGGATAGGAAAGACGGACAATTGCTGGGAACTTGCCTGTTGAAAAGTTCGGACGATCCTCAAACATGGATAACTCAGACCTGCAAAGTTGACAAAGTGAGCGGAGTACACGATATTTTCCTTGTATTTAAAGGTGGCGAAGGCCATTTATTCAATTTCGACTGGTGGCAATTCAAAAAGAAATAATCAATAGTCGTAAAATAGAAATTTAATTAATGGAACTCCTTATTCATTACCTAAAGGGTCATTTGATATTCATTTATCGTTTCAGAACATCTTAATGACCACATAATGACTATTGAATGACTTAGAAAATGATCAAAGGTAAAATCAAGGATACTCATTTAAACTAAAAGGGGTTTCGATAAAAAAGATATTTATGAAAATAGCGATCACCAATAAATTAACAGCTATGGCTGGTCTAATTATCCTTTTTGGGCTGATGGGAATCGGCCAGGTTTCGGCTCAAACTGTTTGGCTTGACCAGTTGGATCTTAACGCTGCAACTCAGGGATGGGGAGTCCCAATGAAGAATAAATCGATCGACGGGAAAACGCTCACAATTGCTGGCAAGACCTTTGAACGAGGTTTTGCAACACATTCAGTAAGTTCGTTATTAATTCTGCTTGACGGAAAGGCAACAATGTTTAATGCACAAGTCGGTATCGACGACGAAGTTAAAGGCCATGATCCTGCTGTTGAGTTTGAATTGGTTGGAGATGGCAAGAAATTATGGTCGAGCGGTGTGATGCGTTTAGGCGATGCTGCCAAACTTTGTTCGGTACAACTTTCAGGAGTGAAGAAACTTGAATTGGTGGTAACCGATGGCGGCAATGGCAACTATTATGACCATGCTGATTGGGTGGATGCAAAATTTGAAACAATGGGTGTTCCAACCTTTAAAACCTACAATCCGATACCTAGCGAATCCTATATCCTTACTCCAAAGCCTTCGGCAAAGCCAAGAATCAATAGTGCCAAAGTTTTTGGTGTTCGTCCGGGTTCTCCTTTTCAGTATCTCATAGCAGTAACAGGCGTCCGTCCGATGACTTTTTCGGCTTCGGGTTTACCCAAAGGATTAAAAATTGATGCACAAACTGGTATCATTACTGGCAGGTTAGACAAGGCCGGAACGTTCGAAGTTACCTTAGGAGCTAAGAATGCAAAAGGCAAGGCAGAAAAGAAATTGCGCATTGTTTGTGGTGACCGTATTTCGCTCACTCCTCCAATGGGATGGAATAGCTGGAACTGTTTTGCCGGTGAGGTTTCTGCTGATAAGGTGAAACACGCTGCCGATGCGATGGTGAAAAGTGGTTTAATCAATCACGGCTGGACCTATATCAATATCGACGATTTCTGGCAAAACCACCGTGACTCCAAAGACCAGTCCTTGCGAGGCAAGTTTCGGGATGAAGCAGGCAACATTATACCCAACTCTCGTTTTGGCGATATGAAAGGTTTGGCCGATTATGTGCACGACCTTGGATTAAAAATCGGACTTTATTCGAGTCCCGGCCCATGGACTTGTGGTGGCTGTGCCGGAAGCTACGGTTTCGAAAAACAAGACGCGAAAAGCTATGCCAAGTGGGGATTCGATTACTTAAAATACGACTGGTGCAGTTATGGCAATGTGATCAATGGATTGCCCAATAATGATCCATTAAAAGTTTCGTCTTTATCGTACAATGGGGGAGGTGAACTTGCTTCTGCCGTCAAACCCTATAAAATGATGGGCGATTATCTTCGTCAACAGCCACGCGACATTGTTTATAGCTTGTGTCAATACGGAATGTCGGATGTATGGAAGTGGGGCGATTCTGTTGATGGTAATTGCTGGAGAACAACGAACGATATCACCGACACTTGGGTAAGTGTGAAAAATATCGCATTTGATCAGGATAAATCCGTTGCAAGTGCTAAACCTGGCAATTGGAACGACCCTGATATGTTGGTAGTGGGCACAGTTGGTTGGGGAAATCCTCACAAAAGCAAGCTTAAACCCGATGAACAATATCTCCACATCAGCCTTTGGAGTTTATTTTCCGCGCCGCTTCTTATTGGCTGTGATATGGAGAACCTGGATGAATTTACATTGAATCTGCTCACAAACGACGAAGTAATCGAAATCAACCAGGACCCGCTTGGCAAAGAAGCAACTTGTGTTCAGACGATAGGAGATTGTCGGATTTATGTGAAAGAACTCGAAGATGGCAGCCGTGCTGTTGGCTTCTGCAACTTTGGTCAGGATATGGTTGATATCTCTTATAAAGAATTCGATAAAATTGGCATTGCCGGAAAATACAAAGTGCATGACCTATGGAGACAAAAAGACCTGAGCACTATCGAAACCAAAACAGGACAAATTGCTCTCAAGGTTCCTGCACATGGAGTGCTTCTTTACAAATTTACTTCAGTAAGATAATTTAAAAGCATGATTAACAAACTGAATATGAAACGACTTATTTTGCTGGCCGGAATTTTGGGATCCATTCTTTTGGGAAGTAGTAAGCTCGATGCCCAGGATAAATTTTATCCCAATGAATTCCCGTTAGGAGATGTAAAATTACTCGATGGACCTTTTAAACATGCCCGTGACCTGAATATTGAGGTTCTCCTGAAATACGATGTTGACCGTTTGCTTGCTCCTTATCGAAAAGAAGCAGGATTGCCCGAAAAGGCAAAATGCTATCCCAACTGGGAAGGCCTCGACGGGCATGTGGGTGGTCATTACCTGTCGGCACTGGCTATGAATTATGCTGCAACAGGGAATGCTGAATGTAAAAAGCGCATGGATCACATGATCTCGGAGCTAAAAGCCTGTCAGGATGCCAATGCACTGAAATATCCTGATTGGGGGGTCGGGTATGTCGGTGGTATTCCCAACAGTGGAGGTTTGTGGCCCAGGATTAAAGCCGGTGAAGTTGCAGCAATATGGAAATATTGGGCACCATACTATAATATCCATAAGATGTTTGCAGGCTTAAGAGATGCCTGGTTGTATACTGGGAATATCGATGCAAAGAATATTTTCCTGAATTTTTGTGATTGGGCAATTACTATTACTTCAGGTTTGTCAGATGCTCAAATGGAAGAAATGCTAGGAAACGAACATGGCGGAATGGATGAGGTGTTGGCCGATGCTTACCAAATTACCGGCAATGAAAAATACCTGACGGGAGCAAAACGCTATTCTCATAAAATGTTTCTTGAGCCATTGTCGCAAGGAATTGACAACCTTGATAACCAGCATGCAAACACCCAAATTCCTAAAATTATTGGTTTCGAAAGGATTGCAGAGCTTGGTCATGATGCAAAATACGATAAAGCCGGTACCTTTTTCTGGAAAACAGTTACAACCAACCGTTCGCTGGCATTTGGGGGGAATAGCCGACGGGAGCATTTTCCGGCCAAAGAATCGTGTATTGATTTTATTACTGTCAACGATGGGCCAGAATCTTGCAATTCCTACAACATGCTCAAATTAACTGAAGATTTGTTCCGAATGCACCCAATGGCTAAATATGCCGATTATTACGAACGGACCATTTTAAATCACATACTGTCGACTCAGCATCCGGGACATGGAGGATATGTTTATTTCACCCCTGCCCGTCCGAGGCATTATAGAGTTTATTCGGCTCCTAATGAGGCCATGTGGTGTTGCGTAGGCACAGGCATGGAAAATCATAGCAAGTACAACCAGTTTATTTATACCCATTCAAAAGATACATTATACCTGAATCTTTTTATTGCTTCCGAATTGAACTGGAAAGAAAAAGGGGTGAAGATTAAACAGGAAACCAGTTTTCCTGATGAGGAACAAACAAAACTAACGATTTCAGAGGGTTCTTCAAGTTTTAAATTAATGGTTCGCTATCCGGCATGGGTAAGCAAAAGCGCATTAAAAATTGTAGTGAATGGGAAAGATGTTGTTTACAATGTACTTCCTTCATCCTATGTGAGCATTGACAGGAAATGGGAAAAGGGAGATGTGATTCAAATCTCCCTGCCGATGCACAATACGATAGAGCATTTACCCAATGTCCCCGAATATATAGCAATCATGCATGGTCCGGTTTTATTGGGTGCCAAAACCGGAACAGAAGATTTAAAAGGCCTTATAGCCGATGATGGCCGTTGGGGTCAGAATGCCTCAGGTGAATATTTACCGGTTGATAAAGCACCTATCCTGATTGAGGATGAACTTCAAAGCATTCCAGACAAGTTGGTGCCGGTGAAGGGCCAGCCATTAAACTTCAAAC
>TBL_comb47_HYPODRAFT_10002749_pt1 | contig 21458 bp, 19 predicted proteins | sample TroBogypolimnion_40_FD_10682 | JGI IMG/M metagenome (IMG submission 10682) | reverse complement strand
TAATGAAATATCAAGAACTAATTTTACTTTTCATTTATGTTTGATTACCGTTTCGATTTTTAGAATTAAAAAGTTATCGAATACTAAATTTCATTATCGCGGCATCTCAGCTAACTCTCTTGCAACCGTAGTCCGATTAGTGTTTGATAATGCGAAATTGGATGTAGGGCGAAAGAGAGTTGCGTGTTATTTGCTGTGAATAGAGTGTGTTGCTTTGTAAATAAGTGGATGAAATACGAGACTCAATTCCTTCTGCCAAATCATAAATCATCAAACGGACTCCGGATACGCTGTATGCTTTTCTGACTGACATGAGTATAAATTTCTGTGGTTCTTGTGCTCTTGTGACCAAGTAACAATTGTATCAGATGAATGTCAACCCCGCTTTCATGTAAATGCGTCGCATAACTGTGCCGCAACCAGTGCAAGGTTACATTCTTCTTTATACCTGCTAAAGATATAGACTTTTTTAATACCATCTGCAAACTTCGCTCATCATATTTATTACCCTTTATAATGCCTTCAAAAAGCCAGACTCTGGGCCTGTATTCACGATAATAATTCCGAAGAAGATCTATCAGCTTCTGCGACAGCGGAACCATCCTGTCTTTATTGCCCTTGGCCATCTTTATGATCAATAAGAAACGGACACTGTCTATATGCTCGGGCTTAAGCGATAACAATTCCCCCCTTCGTAAACCACATCCGTAAATCAGGCTCAGCATGGTACGGTGCTTAAGATTCCTGGTTACAGCCAATATCCTGGCAACTTCATCTTTGTTCAATACATTGGGAAGCCTGTATTCCATCCGGGGCCGACTCAAAGTTTCTACTTCGGCAATTTTATTTAATACTTCCTTGTAGAATAGTTTCAGCGCATTGATAAACTGGTTCTGGTATGAATAACTCAGTGCCTTCGGACGAACATACTCCTGCACAAACCTGATCACTTCATCCTGCAAACACCCATCTTCTGCCCCGGGATCCCGGAAACGCAGAAATGTTGACATGATTTGTAAATAGGTTTTTTCTGTTGAGGGACTATACCTTCTGAATTCCATAAATTCTTTTAGTTTTTTCAGATTCCCTTCATCCATTGGCAAAAGCTGATCAAGAAGAATGTACTTCCCTGAAATCCGGCCTGTTGAGCTTCTCCTGATTTTTTTGTCATCAATAAAAGCAATCTTCCCGGCCTCTGTCATTATCCGGTTTAAATTGGCCTGCGTTCTTGCCACATGCCAGCAATAACTCTGCCTGCTCCAGGCTGCTCCCGGGATGCTGCGCACAATTTTATTAATCTCAGGATCGAATTGAAAAACCAATCCAAATCGATCCTTCTTATCAACTGTCATTGCTATCAACTCAATTTTCTTCATGTTCTTCTTTCTTCTTAATCCATCGAAAATCAAAAAGTAATACACTTAGCTTTGATAAAATCTGCTGAAAGTCAGGTGGACACTAATGAAAAATTGATTATTTTTATCTGTGACTTCCCGGATACCGGATATTGGAGATCTCTCATGCGGTCAGGGAAAAAACCTGGGTTCTAACCTAATAACAATAAAATGGCAATCAATTATAAACCCGTAAAAAAAGTAAACCCGTTTAACCCGAAAGATCCCATAAAATACTTTTCCAGCCCAATCTATAAGGATAAGGTTAACCTGCGTAAAATCGCAAAAGAGATTTCCGAACGAACTTCCCTTAGCACTTCTGACACTCTCGCCGTTCTCGAAGCAATGACCCAGGTTCTCCCATTTTTCCTGACCAATGGCAGTATTGTGAACCTCGGAGATTTCGGCACGTTCCGGATAACCTTGCAAAGCAGTGGCGCTGACAACCCCGGAGAACTTACTCCCTCCCACAATACCGGGTTCAAATTGTTGTTCAGACCCGGAAAAGAAATGACGGATCAACTGAAACAGATTCAAACCAGGAAGATTGATGATTAAATCATTCGTTGTTCAGGTCAATATAATCGTTTTAAAGTTGAATTATCAATGCTTCCGTCATCACACAGATGTACATCTGATATGCCTCTGGTGTACTTCCGTTAATTTATAGATGTACATCAGATATGTTGCAAGCCTACACCTGTTATTGACCGCAGGATTTATTTAAACCTGTGGATCTGGTCAAAATGAATATTGAATTACCTTCGTCAGCTCATTTCGTAATCCTGATTCTGACATGGTGACAGCCGCCGGTAAATTTTCATTCAACCGTTTTTTTTCGGGGAAGAATTTATCCCTTTTCGTCATGATTCTGTTTGGACCAGGAATCTGTTTTTCCGGCTTTAATAGCGCGTATGGTCAGAACAGGAGACCGGTAATCACCACTCTTGAAACCCGGGAAATCATTCATCACGATACCACCATCATCCTTCATAACACAAGCATTGATATCTCTTATCCGGAGGGGAAAATTAACGGATGCATCCTGGTTCTTCCGGGATGGAACTTCAGCAGGGAAGATGTCTGCAGGAATTCAGAGTTCTGTAAACTTGCAAAACAAAACGGGTACTGCCTCATCCGCCCGGAGATGGGAAAAAGCATTTACCTGCTCAATACGTTTCCTGAAACACGACAGGATTGGATGCACTATCCGACACTCAGGTTCATTACCGATACGCTCATTCCATACTGCCAGAACAATTTCAGCATCCTTAAATCCGGCGACAAAAACTTCCTCTTCGGAATCTCCACCGGTGGCAGGGGAGTGGCTCAGATTGCCATGAATACCGGGAGTTTGTTCGTTGCAGGGGCAGCATTATCAGGCGATTTTAACCAGCTTCTGCAAAAAGACGACAAACTGATGATGGGTTATCTTGGCACATTTGACAATTACCCTTCCCGGTGGTCAGGGAAAGACAATCCTTCAGAAAATGCCGCACAACTGCAAATCCCGCTTTTCCTCGGGCACGGAAAAGCGGATAAAATTGTACCTGTTGTTCAGACCACGACTTTTTTTGACCGGATCACTTTTGTAAATCCTGGTTTGAAACACATTCTGCACATCGATGAAACAGGCGGCCACAACTACGATTATTGGAATTCAGAATTGCAACGTATCTTTGCTTTCTTTTATTCACATCTATGACTACATCAGGCTTCCTGAAGCTGTCCGGGTTATGCATCGTCCTTGCACTCACCGGAATTGGTTTTTTTGCCCTGCACACTTCCCGTTCCCGTCGTGAGCCCGGAGTTCAGAATTCCGCACAGGGGAAAGTGGTAAATGCAACCGACTCTTTAAAAAAGATCCGCCGCTTCAATGAAACAGCCCATTTCCTTGCCGGAATGCAGGATTCCTCTTTTGCTTCCGATTCCCGGCAGGTATCCTCAAAAGAATGGAAAGCCTACGCTAAATCAGCGGATTCAAACTGGGCGAAGTTTTACAGGCGTAAACTCGATCATGTGACGAAGTGGCGTATCAAAGAGATCCCGCCCGCTATGGACACCATCAAAACCTTGTTTTACCCGTTTGGAGGACCCGACTTTATCTTTGCCGATGCTTTTTTTCCCGATGCTGAAACATACATTCTTTTCGGACTGGAGCCGCCGGGAAACATTCCTGATCCTTCAGCCTGGAATGAGAAAAATATGAAATCCTCACTGGCAATTCTGAATAAGGCGATTGACGATGTAACTTCCATCGGTTTTTTCCGAACCAATGATATGAAAGTGGACCTGGAAACATCTTCCATCAGCGGTGTTACCCCGATCCTCATGCTGTTCCTTGCACGCAGCGGGCATACCATCACGGATGTGATCCCGGGGGAAATGAGCCAGGAAGGAGAATTTCATCCTGTAAAAGAATTCCAGGATAAACAGGGAGAAAAAAGTTACGGAACTGCCGTTGAGATCAGGTTTGTCAAGAATAAAACTGGAAAGCACAAATCACTGATCTACTTCTCTGCGGATATCTCTGATAACGGACTGGCAAAGAACGCAGGATGCAAGAACTTCATCGGCAATGTACCGCAGAATTGCCTGACCCTCATCAAATCGGCATCATACCTGATGCACCAGGCGAATTTCTCCGTCATCCGCAAGACCATCCTCGGCAAATCCTGTTTTATCCTTCAGGATGACACCGGAATTCCGTATCATTTTCTTAAAAAATCAATCTGGCAGATCAGTCTGTTCGGCACCTATTCAAGGACGATTGATCTGTTCAAACACAAGTACCAGGAGGATCTCAAAGAAGCCTATGACAATGAAGAGAAACCGGCAGCTGTGCCTTTTCAGATCGGGTACAATGTCAAGTTCAACGAAACGAACCTGCTGATGGCTACCCGGAAAGAACGCGTTAAATGAAGAAGAAGTACAGCCGCTACACTGCCATTTCCGTTGTAATTGCCAACATGATCGGGACAGGGGTCTTTACCAGCCTGGGTTTCCAGGTGATGGGAATCACTTCCGGGTTTGCACTGATCATGCTGTGGCTTGTAGGCGGTATCATTGCCCTTTGCGGCGCATTTGCCTATGCTGAACTGGGGGTGAAGCTTCCAAAGTCAGGAGGTGAATACAATTTCCTGACAGAAATTTATCATCCTGCTTTGGGATTCCTGGCGGGATGGATCTCCATCACGATCGGCTTTGCTGCACCCGTAGCTGCAGCCGCGATTGCCTTCGGAAAATATTTCTCCAGCTCCGTCGGGTTTCCTTCGGTTCCGTTTGTTTCTGAACGGCTGACGGCTCCGGTTATGTTTGCAATCATCCTGATCCTCGCCATTTCTGTGATCCATACATTCAATAAAATTGTCGGGGCTACCTTCCAGAATTTCATGACGGTTCTCAAAGTCATCTTCATACTGGTGCTCATCGTTCTGGGATTTACCTATGGAACCTCGACACACATCGGGTTTCTGCCAACCAGGCATGCATTCAGGGAGATGCTCAGCCCGGCCTTCGCTGTATCCATGTTCTTTGTGACCTATTCCTATTCGGGATGGAATGCAGCGGCATACATATCCGGGGAAATAAAAGATCAGCAGAAAAATATTCCCGTCAGCCTGATTGCGGGAACCGGGGTTGTGATCCTGCTATACCTGTTCCTTACAACAGTATTCCTCTACACTTTACCCATCGCTGAACTGAGTGGGAAACTCGAAGTCGGGTTTCTTTTTGCAAACAAGATCCTTGGTGTGAGAGCCGGGATCATCATGGGAACCATCATTTCCATGCTGCTGATCTCTTCAGTCAGTTCCATGATCATCGTCGGCCCCAGGGTTTATAATGCCATGGGAGAAGATTATCCGAGGCTGAAATGGCTCTCGAAAAAAAGAAACGATATCCCGGTCCTGGCAATCCTTTTCCAGAGCCTGCTTTCCATCATCTTCATTGTTACATCCACCTTTGAGCAGGTGATCGTGATCATCGGTTTTACGTTAAACCTGTTCACGTTCATGACGGTGCTCGGCGTTTTTGTATTGCGCAGGAGAAGGCCGGAACTGAAAACTCCGTTCAGGGCCTTTGGTTATCCTTACATGCCGGTACTTTTTCTTATTCTGAATCTCTGGATCCTTGTCTACGGATTCATCTCCAGGCCGCATGAATCGCTTGCCGGGATAGGTGTGACGCTGGTGGGACTGGTGATTTATTTTGTTGCGGGGAAGAAGAACCAGCCATCTTCGGTAATTTGAGATGGTCTTTTTTATTGATTTTTTTTATTACACAAAGTTTCACGAAGGTTACAGGACGTATCTTTTCAGCCCTTGTTTCCCGTCAAGCGCGCCCCGTCAAGCGCGCGTTTGTAACCCCGTCAAGCGCGCGTCCTCCTTCGGAGGATAAATTTGTAACGCGTGCCTTGATTTTCCGTGCGCGCGCCTGAGAGGGAAACTGGGCACGCGTTGGAAACGCGCGCCTGAGAGACCCTGTGAACATTGATGGCACTGCCGATTATTTCTTTTGAAAGTAAATCAAATTCCATAAACATCAATTACTTCGTGGATCTTCGTGAAACCTTCGTGGAACTTCGTGTAAGGAATAATACTTCAGCTAGATGCTTGAAAATATCATTCAATAACAACGGCAAAATTCCAATCAAAGTGAACTCAACACTTAATCAGGTTCACCTAAAAAAGGAATACAATTTTTTGGCTTTTGTTGCCTTTACAAAATGGGAGATTGTAATAATTGAGAATAGTGAAACTTATTTTATTCTCAATGTATCCGGCATCACCAGCCGTATGGCCTTGTAATAATGCCTGGTATAATAGGGTGCGGAGAGGTTATCATAGCGAACGCCAAGATGGGTAGCCGAATGGATAAAGACAATATTGCCATCCCTGATATCTGTTACGATCCCGACATGACCAATTCCTTTCCGGCGGTGATTCGTATTCTTGAATAAGATCAGATCTCCTTTCCTGACATCCTGCAATTCAATGGGCTGGCCTGTGGTGAACATCCCCCTGCTGCTGTGCGGCAACGTGATCCCGAAATTCTTATAAACTGTCGAGACAAACCCTGAACAGTCAAATCCTTTTCTTGAGTGGCCACCGTACCTGTAAGGAGATTTCAGAAATGTCGCAGAATAGGATACAATTGCATTCTCAAGACTGTCAACATAATGATTCAGGATCAGTGTATCTCCCTGATGAATCGTTTTCAGGGAAAGCGAATCTCCCCCCGCAAAAGTAAAAGCTGGGACCAGGAAGAAAAGAAAAAGGACGAGTTGTTTCAATATCTGCTCAGCAAGGAGTACATTTCAATTATATAAACGAAAAATGTGGTTTGTTATTTCAATCGGGCAATTTACCACATTAGTCACAATAGATTGCCCGAAAAACGCGTACCTTTAACATGCAGTCCGGAAAGTCAGGTCAAACAAACACTCTAGGTCGCAAGATCATTTTCACAGGATGTGCACCGGGAAGTCACGCCAGCCGTACTCATTCTGACAATGCTCATGCCTTCTGCCATTTCTCCCTTTTTTCATATTTAAAAAATTAACTGTGTGGCCTGATTATTGCAAGTCATAAAGTCTGTCTTTCATTCTTCCTATCAGAAATAAACTATTCAACATTTTTCAGATCAATATAAGCCACAATATTTCCCCATGAGAATACGAGTATTTAGCCCTGTCAGCATTATTTTCATTGTCCTTATCCTGGTCCTTACAGGTTGTAAAAAGGATTTTGATAAGATCAAAGCCCCTGCATGGAAGCCGGACCTGGCCATTCCTCTGGTAATTGATAACATCACTTTTGAACAGGCGCTGATAGAAACCGGGACTGTGAAAAATTTTTATATCGATGATGCGGGGGACATTTCCATGTTGTATTATTTTAATGATAATGCTTTCCGGATTGTTCCGTCGGATCTGATCACGCTTCCGTCATTTCCTTTTACCTTTGATCACATTGTCACTGCTGCAGAGCAACAACAGGTCAGCATACAGGACCTGAACCTTACGCCGGTTATCTATACCATCAATCTTACAGAAAGTCTTCCCGGTACCAGGATTGACAAGCTACTGGTAAAAGAGGGGAGCATGGTTGTAAGTATGGACAACACCTTCAACAATGGCGGTCACCTGGTTCTGTCGTTCCTCAATGCAACCAAAAACGGGGTTCCGTTCAGTTATACCACCGGACCGTTTGCTTCAGGCAGTTATGCCGAGACGATCGATCTCTCCAATGTCCTGTTTGATCTTACAGCAACACCCGGACTTACGCAGGTCCAGGTCCAGGTTATGCTGAAACAATCCAGCCGGCCTGTTGCGAATGACAGGATCCAAACCGGGTTGAATTTAAGCATCGGGGAAATAGGACGATTTGCAGGTTATCTCGGGCAACACACATTTACACCGGACGAATCTTTCGTGAAGCTTACGGTTTTCAACAATGCCTATGTGCTGGGAGACATTCATTTCGAAGACCCGCAGGTATCAATCACGATGGTGAATTCGATCGGGATTCCTCTCAGGGTGACAATCACGGATCTGAAAGCAACTAATTCTTCATCCGTGGTGGGAATGGATATTACTTCGTACCTGGGTTCGAATGCAGTTTTTTCTGTTCCTTCACCGGATATCAATGCAACGGTTCCGGCTACTACGACCATGAATTATACCAATGAAAATACAGGGAACATCATGGATCTGCTCTTCAATATCAAACCCGACCGGATCCATTACACAGTTAAAACCGAAGTTAACCCGTCAAAAGCCGGGATCAATTTCTTCTCCGATACAAGTTCAGTCTATGCTAACCTTATGGTGAAACTACCGCTTTACGGGCATTTTGATCATCTGACGGCCCAGGACACGTTCGCTTTTTCATTGAATAAAAATAAGGAAATTGAAAGTGTGAATTTCAAGACTTTCATCACCAACGGCTTGCCCCTGCAGGCCAGGATGCAGGTCTATTTCGTGGATAAATTGTACCGTGTCATCGATTCGCTTGCAGGATACAATACCATCTTTATAAAAGAAGCACCGGTCGATCCGGTGACACACCTCCCGAAGCCGGGCATGTTCGGTGAAAAGGATACTTCATTCTTCTTCGATCGCGTTAGGATGGAGAGCTTATCCAATGCAGAACATATCCTTGTAAAGGCCGTGCTGAATTCATTTGACGAAGGAGCAACGAATGTCAAGATCAGGTCAACCCAGGCGCTTAAACTGAATTTTGCAGCCGAAGTTAAACTGGTTAAAAATTTGGGAGCAGGAAAAAAATAATTTAAATATTCCGAAATTGAGATCAAAAACTAAAATACAGATCCGTACCTTTTTTGTTGTTGCCCTGCTGATGATTATGTCGCCAGTTCTGCTGTTCTCGCAGCACGATCTGACACTCTATAACATGGGACAGGTTCCTCAAAGAATCTACCTGAATCCCGCTTTTATCCCGGAACAGCAGGCTTATGTGGGACTGCCGTTCCTGTCGGGCGTACACGGTTCAGTCGCATACCCGTTTACATACAACAATGTACTGACCCGCGGAGTGGATGATTCGCTCAATTTCGAGGCACAGAACTTCCTGGATAAAGTCTCGAAAAGCAGTCATGTGCTTTTGCTCACCGGCTTTGATATTCTTTCGGTAGGTGCGAAGATTGCCAAAGGCAGGTTCTATATCAATTTCGGAATCCGTGAGCGTATCAACGAGAATCTTTATCTTCCGGAAAATCTTTTTTACCTGCTCTGGTATGGTAACACTGCACCACAGATCTGGGGACAGCAGGTTAATATTGCCCCATCGGTGAATGCCACTGTTTACGATGAATGGAGTTTCACATTTGCCGGGCATGCTGTCAAAAACAAGCTGACATACGGGGCTACGGTGAAATATCTTTCAGGCAGGATGAATGTGACGACAAAGAAGTCGGAATTTGATTTCTATACCAATCCCAATACATATGATCTTCAGATGAAGTCAGACATGGATGTGCAGACCTCGGGGGTCAATGATATCAGCACATACACGGATCAGGGGACATCTTCGCTGATCTTCCCGGCCAACAGCGGATTTGCCGTGGACTTTGGCGTGAACTATCAAATCAATGATCATTTCAGTGTCAATGCCAGTGTTTTGGATCTTGGATTCATCAACTGGCATTCACGGACACTGGAGTTTGTAAGTCATGAGCCGGGGAAAGAGTTTACTTACAACGGCATGTCACTGCATGATTTTGCGGGGTTGTTCACGGATTTCAGCAAGTACGGGACGAAATTACTTGACAGCCTGAAACACCTGGTTCACATTGATTCAGTTTATGGGAAAAGTTACAGGTCAACCCTGCCTGCACAATTCAACATCGGGGGAACTTATTCACCCAATGATAAAAATCACATCAACCTGCTGCTGAACGGGATTTCGTGGGATCATCATTTTTACCCGGCGCTTTCAGTTTCATACTTTTATAACTGGACAAGGCATGTAGGACTTACTGTTTCCTACAATATTTTCAACCGGCAGTTCACGAATGTCGGGGCAGGAATCAGTGTTGCCACGGGACCACTTCAGTTTTATGTTGTCTCCGACAATATCCCCGGGCTTATCGCATACAGGACCAGCAATAACACCTCCGTTCAGTTCGGGATAAATATCCTGGTTCAAGGCAAGCAGGCAAAAGCTCTGCCGGCGGAACCTGAACCAACCGTACAACCCTCAACTGAAGAACCAAAGACCCAATAAAGTTCTGAAAAAATCCTACTTTTGCATCCCTGATTACCTCTCGGGAATACTATGGTGAAAGCACAAAATAAAGTCTGGAACAGGAACTTCATCTACCTTACCCTGTCCAACTTTTTGATGTGCTGTGCCTATTATTCATTGATTGCCACCCTTCCCGTTTACCTCTCCACGGAGATGCATGCGATAAAAAGTCTGGTCGGGATCACGCTTGCTGCGTACATCGTGGCATCGATCATGGTCAGGCCATTCGCTGGTTTCGCACTCGATAAACTTGGAAGAAAAACCATTTTCCTGTCAGCTCTTCTCATGTACGGAGTCCTGTTTAACGGGTACATCATTGCTTATACCATTATGGCTGTCATGGTCATCAGGTTTTTCCACGGGCTGACGTGGGGCATCACGACGACAGCAAATTCAACTGTTGCCATCGATATCATTCCACCCAAAAAACGGGGACAGGGGATCGGCTATTTTGGATTGTCAACCACGCTTGGCATGGCCATCGGACCGGTCATCGGTTCGTATGTTTTCCAGTGGGGCGGATATTACGCATTGTTCATGGGCGGATCGGTGATGGGGCTGGTAAGTACCGGTCTTGCAGGGTTGATCGTATATCCAAAACTTGCCCAATCTATCGATAAACAAGTGTTCCAGTGGAAGAACCTGTTTGAACGCACAACGATCATTCCTGCCCTGAACCTGATATTCATCCAGATCACCTATGGCGGATTGCTTTCTTTCATTGCCCTCTACGGGCATGAGATCGGCATTATTCATGCCTCGGGGTTCTTCCTGGTGTATGCAGTTGGTATTGGCTTTTCACGGTTCTCGTCGGGTAAGATCCTTGACCGCAACGGCCCGAAGTATGTGATCATGGGAAGCCTCATCTTGTTGGTTATAGGGTTTCCGCTGCTGGCACTGGTCAGAACTCCACTGGGTTTTTACAGTGCAGCAATCATTCTTGGCATCGGGAATGGTGTGGTCTTTCCCACATTTCAGACAATGGTCAATAACATTGCTCCCGCAAATCGCCGCGGGGCAGCCAATTCAACACTTTTTGCAGGAGTCGATGTAGGCATGGGATCAGGGATGGTGATCGTGGGATTTATTGCACAGCAGTACTCGATCTCAACGGCGTTCATCGTATGTTCGGGGATCTGCGTGGTGGGTTTGATCGGGTTCCTGACGGTAACATTAAAACACTACAACAGTAACGTAAAGCGTTTAAAACTTCTCACTTAACCCGATCCAGCGGTCTGTCTTGACTTCAATCTCTTTCAGGATCGCCCCGAATTCTTCTGACATCAGGATCAGCTTTTCAGGAGCAAGTGTTCCTGAATGAAGAGCCGATTCCACTTCGGTGCGTCTCAATTCCAGGTTTGCAATTTCCTTCTCCAGCTCTTCTAGTTCCCGTTGCTCTTTGAATGAAAGCTTGGGAGCAAGTGCCTGTTTCGGTTTCTCTTTTCGGGGTTGCATCGCCCTGACCTTTGAGCTCTCTTCCTTTACTTTCCGGTCGTGGTAGTCTTTGTAGATTGTATAGTTTCCGGGGAAATCCCGGATGGCGCCATCACCTTCAAAAACAAAAAGATGATCCACGATCTTATCGAGAAAGTACCGGTCGTGTGTGACAACCAGGACGCACCCGTTAAATGAGGCAAGGTATTCCTCGAGGACATTCAGCGTCAGGATGTCGAGATCGTTGGTCGGTTCATCAAGGATCAGGAAGTTGGGGCTCTTCATCAGGACCGTCACAAGGTACAGCCGTCGTCGTTCACCACCGCTGAGCTTGTAAACCGGCTGGTGATGTGATGTATAGGGGAACATGAAATAATTCAGGAATGCTGCGGCCGTGATGGTATCACCATTTCCAAGCTTGACTACTTCCGCGATCTCCCTTACCACATCGATCACCTTGGTATCATTCTCAAAGGCGATCCCTTCCTGCTTATAGTAACCAAAGCTGATGGTTTCGCCGGTTTGTATGGAGCCCTTCTGCGGTTTCAGCTTGCCGGTAACGATGTCCAGGAATGTGGATTTTCCCGATCCGTTATTCCCGATGATCCCGATCTTCTCAAACCGTTTGAAGGTGTAAGTAAATCCCTTCAGGATCTGCAGGTCATCCCAACTGAAAGAAACATCGTTTAATTCAAGGATCTTTTTGCCCATTCGCGTCCCGGCAATATTTATGCTGAAACGGTTTTCATAAACGGTATTTTCGGCCTTTTCCCTGATCTCATAAAAACTGTCGATCCGTGCCTTTGACTTGGTCGTCCTGGCTTTCGGCATTCGGCTCATCCAGTCCTGCTCTTTCCGCAGAAGGTTCCTTGCTTTTTCGGTCTCCTTGTTCTGGTTGCCGATGCGTTCCGCCTGTTTCTCGAGGAAATAGGAGTAGTTTCCTTTGTACTTGTAAACCGCCGCATTTTCCATCTCGAGGATCTCATCACAAACCCGGTCGAGAAAATAGCGGTCGTGGGTAACCATGAAGATGGTGAGGTTCCGGTTTGAGATGTATTCTTCCAACCACTCGATCATTTCAACATCGAGGTGGTTCGTGGGCTCATCGAGGATGAGAAAATCCGGCTCGGTGATCAGGATCTTCGCCAGGGCCACCCGTTTACGCTGTCCGCCCGAAAGCTGTGCAACCGGTTGATCAAGATCAGGAAGCTTAAGCTGTGTCAGGATCTGCTTGATGCGTGTCTCATATTCCCAGCCCTGGATGGCATCCATCTGTTCCATGGCATGCTGGATCTCTTTTCGATCCTGTCCCTGGATCACCCGTTCGTAATTCAGGATGGTCTTCTGGATCTCGTTGGAGGCATTGTACACTTCCTCAAATACTGTATTGACAGGACTAAGTTCAGGTTCCTGCCGGAGGTATTGCATTGAAGCCTGGTTGAAAAGAGTCACCGTCCCTTCATCCGACGGCTCGTTCCCGGCAATGATGTTGAGCAGGCTCGTCTTGCCCGCACCGTTCCTGGCGATCAGCGCAATCTTCTGGTTCTGGTTTATGATGAAGGAGATATTCTCGAACAGGATTTTCTCACCGTAACTGCGTGCCAGGTTTTCAACTTGTAATAGTGTGGCCATTGAAAAGAATGAAGAACAAAGGTAGTTAAATGACCAATTTTTTTCATCTTTGTAAGAACTAATTAATCCGCGAATACCGGATCTCCATTTTTTACCTGGTAATCTATTGTTTCATCTAAATTAATCATCATGAAAGTAAAATACTCCTTGACAATCATCGGAACTCTCATTATCGTTGGTCTGATCTCAGCAGCACCGCTTTACTCCCAGGGATTATCCGGAAAATTCAGGATGGGAAACCATAAAAAGATGACTTTTAATCCGGAGGAAACCATTTACCTCCTGGATACTGTGATCTCTTATAATACATCGTATCCAAGCAAGAAAGAAATCTATCATTACGATCAGGGAATCATTCATACGGATCTCGTGCAAATGATGGTCGCCGGGACCTGGACCAATTTTACACTGGAAACAAGCATGATCTATACAAACTTGAATGTCCTCAATTCTCTCTTGCAAAAATGGCAGAACAATACCTGGGTTGATTCCAGTAAATCTGCATATGATTATGATCTCAATGGCTATTTGTCAGCAACCCTGGTTGAGAACATGAAAAATGGAAACTGGGAAAAAGCAGATTCTGACATCTATGTACACGATGCATCCGGAAACGTATTATCCGAAAAATATCTGCATTGGGATGGGACAACCTGGGTCAATGGATATTTTTTCATTTATACGTATGATTCGTCTGGATTTATCATTAAAACCCTGGTCCAGGTTGGTGGCAGCGGCGGAACCTGGGTGAATGCCGGCCAGTCAATTGAAACCTATGATGCATCAGGAAATTATTTAACCGATCTGAACCAGACATGGAACGGGACAAACTGGGATAACAACCTGCTGGAAACGTGGACATGGGATTCAAATCACCACAATTTAACCTACCTGCGACAAGACTGGTATAACAATGTCTGGGAAAACACTTCATCAGAGACAAACACTTTTGATGGAAATGGAAATATGTTGACCAAGCTGGAACAGAGCTGGGATATTAACGTATGGGTAAATTTTCATCTTTCAACATTTACTTACGATGGCAGCGGTAATCGTTTGACATTTCTTTACCAGGAATGGAGCAGTGGCGTATGGGTAAATTATACGAACCAGGAATTTACATACCCGCTAAACATGATCCATGGGGATGCCTTCAATTGGGACGGGACCAGCTGGTTGCCAGGTGAATTATGGATGAATCTTGAACTTAACAACAATGGAAGCCCGGTTTCACTATTCACGGGTACAGTTTACAGTGCAGATGTTTATTATTCTTCCTACATCAGCGGAACCGGCGACCAGGATCCGATTGCAAGGTCTTCATTTTCTGTATACCCAAACCCGGCAAACACGGTTCTGACAGTGAAAGCAAACCTCACAACCCGGGAAAATGTTTCCTGCCGTCTGTATGATCTTTCTGGGAAACTGGTTACAAGAATGAATGAAGGAAACATTCAACCCGGACAGACATTTACCATGTTCACTGGAAATGCCCGGCCCGGGGATTATTTTGTTGAGATAAAAGCCGGGAATATCACCGAGATTAAAAAGGTGACAATCGTCAGGTAGAAGGCAATACCTTTACTTCTTGTTCTTATTGACAACCCCTGTTCGCAGCAAGTTTCAATGCAAACAGGAATTGTTGATATACTTTAACCCGTGCCAAAATACAAATCAGAATTATATTTCTTATCTTTGGTAGGTGTTCATGAACAGATAATGAATCACCCCCGCTTGTTATGACGAAAGATATGAAGACACCGGCATCCGCTTTATCCCGGAAGACTAAAAAATCAAAGCAGGGAATGGACGATTCTGATGCTCCTTTAGTATCGATGTTTCAGCACCGGAGGTTGTACGAAGGCATAATGGAAGGATTCGTGTATGTTGATATGCATGGCCTCATTAAAGAAAGTAATGAAGTTTATCAAAAAATGTTAGGTTACACTGCCGAGGAATTGTCACATTTAACATACAAGGACCTTACACCTGTGAAATGGCATGATTTTGAGAAGAGGATTGTTGATGAGGAGCTTCTTCCCAATGGATATTCATCGATATACCAAAAAGAATACCGGAGAAAAGATGGCACAATTTTCCCTGTTGAACTCAGAACTGTTGTTCTCAAAAATAATGCAGGTGAAGGTGAAGGGATGTGGGCGTTTGTCCGCGACATTACAGACCGGAAAAGAAGGGATGATCTCCTGATAGAAAATGATTATTGGCTTAAGGAATCCCAGCGGATAGGCAGGCTCGGATCTTACACCCTTGATATAAAAAACAACCGGTATGTATGTTCAGATGTGCTGGATGCAATTTTCGGCATTGACAGGGACTCGGAAAAGACGTTTGAAACATGGAACAAGCTTGTTGCCCCTGAACAGCAGGATGAGATGATGGATTATTTTCAGAATTATGTTATCGGTGACAGGCAGCCATTTGACAAGGAATACGAGATCATCCGACAGAACGATCATGAACGGCGCTGGGTCTGGGGGCATGGAGAATTGCTGTGCGATGAAGACGGAACACCTGGTACAATGTTTGGGATCATCCAGGATATCAATGAGCGGAAAAAGACTGAGGAGAAACTGAGGCGCTCGGAGATCGAATACAGGGATACCTTGAATGCTGTGCCTGACATGGTGTTTGTGGTGGATCCGGAGCTTCGGTTAGTGACAGCCAACAGGGCCTTCCTGGACGAATATAAACGGTATGGGTTTCCGAATAATTATTCCGGCAAAAAGATCACAGGGAAGATTCCGTTCCTCACCACATCTATTACAGAAGCCATTCATTATGCATTTCTGAATGCAGCAGGGTTGGTCATCTCGCAAAAATGCACCCTTTCAGATAAGAGTATATTTGCTGAATTCAGGATTCTCCCCTTTGTAAAAAACAAAAAGGTCAATAAAGTCATTATACTGATCCGTGACCGGTCAAAGGAAGTAGAAAATGAGGAACTGAAAATTAAAAATCTCGAGCAGAAAGAAGTGCTGCTTCGTGAAATCCATCACCGGGTCAAGAATAACCTAGCGATCGTCATCAGCCTGCTGAACTTTCAGCTTCGCAAACACACGGACCCCACCCTTAGCAGGATCATTCTTGACATCCAGATGAGGATGCGCTCCATGGCACTGATCCATGAACACCTTTATTTATCCGACACCCTCGACCGGATCCCGCTTGCATCGTATATCGGATCTCTGATTTCATACATCTCATCCACGTTCAGGAACCAACAGGTACGACTGGAAACTCACATGGACCAGGTGGACATCAAAATTGAAACGGCACTTCCGCTGGGGCTTATTATCAATGAACTTCTTACAAATGCCTATAAGTATGCCTTCCTGCCAGATTGTGAAGGACTTATCATGATTGGTCTGAAAAAAGAACCCGACGGCCTTGTAACACTAATTGTAAGCGACAACGGAATCGGGCTCCCCGAAACGGTATCAACAGGATCAGAGAAATCGCTGGGACTGTTTATCGTAGGTTTGCTGGTTGAGCAACTGGAAGGAACTGTCGAAATAGTCCGCCAGAAGGGGACAGAGTTCAGGATCGTATTCAAAAACCTGGTCCTTCCGGGAATATAAGTTTAACCAGGACCGTAGAAGAAATGACAAAAATGACGAATTCATTGCTGAACAAAGATCAGGCTGCTCGATAAAAAATTGACATACGTCATTCGACATTGGTGAATTACATTCGTCATTCGCATATTCGTCATTCCTGTCATTCTTCTGATTGTCTTCCAACAAAAAACCCCTGCAGAGCTGATTCTGCAAGGGCTTTTTTTTTAGTGACTCCGGAGGGGTCATATAGGGCAAATTGAAAATCAAGTCAATACCTTTGTAACGCCCGTCTTTCCTACATAATATTAAATACCCTTTACAAGCGTTTACCGTCAGTTAATAACTTTTACTGACAAATTTGTACAAGAAGTTGACAGTTCGTACCTTTGAACTGACAAATAAATGCAGTACAAATTATGGCCTCAGTAATCTTCTATCCCGACAAGGAAAAAAACGGCAAAGCGCTGTTACTTATATCATTTACCTTTAATCATAAGCGTTTGAGACTTTCCAGCGGAGTGCATGCGCCAGTTGCGAAGTGGGACCAGGAAGCGCAGAAAATAAAACCGGTCAAAGATTTTGCAGATGAAAATAAGAGGCTTCGAGAAACTGTCAACTTTTTTCTTGATAAATACGATGAGATTTTCCCCAAAGGAATCAAGCTGTCTGAGGAAGAAGTCAGCCGAAAAGCGGAAGAGATGAATGAAGCATTCAAGGTGTTTACCGGAAGGAAAAAGGCAAGCATTGTACACAAAATCACTCTGTACACTTATTTCGATATTTTCAAAGAAAGGTTTAAGAACAGGATCACCAAAGAACATCTTGATCACTATAGTGGGCTAAAAAGGCACCTTGAAGAGTTTGAAAAAATGCATTCCTTCAGGATTGATTTTGAAACCATAGGAAAAGACTTCTATTATAAATTCACGGATTACCTGAAGGCAAAGGGTTTTAAGCCAAATACCATCGGAAGCCACATTAAACGACTCAAGCGTTTGATGAATGAAGCGAACCAGGATAACCTTACCACGAATCGTGAGCACCAGAAGAGGGAATTCAAAGCTCCTAAAGAGGATGCAGATACCATTTTCCTGAATGAAACTGAAATCAAAACTCTTTATGAAATGGACATCGAGTTTCCCGGCTATAGAAGAATACGTGACATTTTTGTTTTGAACTGTTATACCGGGCTAAGGCATTCTGATTGGTCAAAAGTGTTGAAGGAAAAAATACAAGATGGAAAATTGCATGTCAAAACGCAAAAAACAAATGAACCTGTCATCATTCCGGTAAAACCGCTGGTGCTGGAAATCTTGGATAAATATGAAACCATTTATATCCCATCAAATCAAAAGACGAATGATTCTTTAAAATGGATAGGCAAGAAAGCTCATGAGAAAAAACTTGGTAACGGTAATTTTCAAAAATGGCTTGAGATCAGAACCCATACAGCGAGGAGGTCATTCGCTACCAATGCTTATCTGGCAGGCATTCCAATGCGTGACATAATGCAAATCACCGGCCATAGGACAACAACTTCATTTCTTACATATATTCGAGTCACAAAGATTGAGACCGCAGAAAAACTCAAAAATCATCCTTTTTTTAGTTAAGAAATCAGGACAAATAACGATCACCTGACAATGCAAGTGATCGTTATAGTCAACAAGCCGAGTATTTCCCCATCAGCAGGTGCCGATGCAGGATCACCTTCACGAGGAGTAATTAATGGATCACCTTCTTTGGGTACAATTTCTCCTACATCTTTCTGAACAATATCAAGATAAAGCCAGTTGTCTTTGGGCAGCGAGGAATTAGCAAAAGCCGTCGTTTCGGTTCCGGCGTAAACTGCCTGAATCTGACGATCAGTCAAGGAAAATCCTCTTTCATTGACTGAACATCTGCACTCAATAAGAAAATTTACAATTGATTCGGTGCTGAAATGAGAGTCGATCCTTACAACATCCTGGTTCTCATATAATCTTACAAAAGCCATAGACGACTTGGTTGACGGGTTTGGAATATTCAGCAAATATTGTTTGACCTGTTGGCCCTGTCCACCTGAATATTCCCCCCAGGGGATCCAATACTCACCGTTCCAAAGATAGGCAGTATGTTTCCCTTCATTGTAATACAACTGCCCTTCTACGGGATTTTGAGGTAAATCCCGTAGATTATGCAGCACCGCATTGAGAAGTTGATTTTGTTGTATATCCAGGTTTGTTTTAAACGAAGGCATAACGACTATTTATGGTTAACCGATGATTACGATCTGTCCGGTGATTGCAGTTGCTGAAGTCCAGGTGACATCGCCGGCAGCATTCACGTTGATGTCCACTTCAACAGAATAACGGGTGGTGGAAATGGTTTCATAAACTGCCACAACCATATCAGCCGTGCATCCATGAGTAGCGGCTGCAATGGTCTGCGTGGCAACAGCAGTGATGGTTCCCACGTATTTCTTAGTGCGACCGGTAGTCTTGCCATCCACGTAGGTTTTCGTTGCCTTCTGGGTGGCAAGCTTCAGGTCGCTATTGGCAGTGAGCGTTCCATCCGTATCAATGACGCCGGATTTAAAATCCATAGTCTCAATGTTGGTGATGGTATTCTGATCAGCATCGATGGATTTGTTGGTCAGCGTCTGGACTGCTGCCAGTTTAACCAGATCAGAGGATTCAGTATTGTCAACCCCGTCAAAGTCGGCAGCGACAATGCCGGAACCTTTAGTGATATTGGCAATTACCATGTCGCCAATATTTACCCCTGTGTTCGATGGGGTGCTTACTCCAGAGGTGGTTCCTGCTACCGTCACTTTCCAGAACCAACCTTTTTGAATGGACGTGATCCCCTGAGCCGCAATAGTCTGGCTACCATCAAAGGTGCCTTTATAAACCATTCCCGCTGTGATCTGACCCTGGATATTTCCGACCTGCACATCAACATAGGTTTTGGTTGCCTTCTGGCTGGCTACTTTCACATCAGAATTTGCCGACAGGGTTCCATCGGTATCCAGGTATGACAACGGCATCTGCTTGATATCATCGACATTGGTCAATCCAACCTGGGCTTTGGTAGTTGCATGAGGATTGGAAGTCGATGCAATGTGCGTATCAATCGCGGCATGGGTATTTGTGCCCCGGTTGAGCAGTGAATTGTGGTCAATCGCTGTGGGGTCAACCGATTTTACCCATACCGTGCCATTCCAGTACTTCTCATAATTGTCAGTCGTGTCGAAATACTTCTGGCCTTTTATCGGGCTTCCCGGTGCCGATGCCAGATTTTGAATTACAGCATTCTGCAATTCGTTTTTATTGAAGTCCAACGGGACCAGTACTTTCTTTGCCATGTTTGTGATTTTAAGGTTTGTAAAATGTTAACTGTAAATTATCTTTCCGCTTGCAGCAGGATTGAGACGGATCACCATCTCATCTGTCGATTCATGGGTTATTTCTGAGATCAATTCCCGACCGGTGGTGTCAACAACAACAACTGTCGGATACTTTTGAAGGTTATGCTGGACCGTGATTTCGCTCTGGTTGACAAAAGACTGGACTACCTGAAGCGTTGAACCGCCGCCACCACCTCCGGGAACTCCTGATCCGGAAGGATCAATGATCCGGTACAAAAAGAAAAGTTCAATTTTTGCGTTTCCGGATTTGGGATTTTCACCACCGGAAAGGCAAACATATACAGGCGTATTTTCAAAGAGCTGCGTCGAGAAAACAGGCGTCATCCGCTGTATCTCCATTGATGGAGACATCAGAAAAAGTGACGGGAAATATCCCCAGTCCCGTGTTTCGGTATCGCCATCCGTTGTCACATTCAATGTCTGGTTCGGATAAATGTTCAATCCTCCGATAGGTGGCGGTGCCGGGGTGATCCGGGCAATAAGCGAAATAAGGTCAATGATCTTGCCAACTCCAGGTGCAGGAATAATTACATTGATCTCTGTCAGGCGGTTGCTTTCATCCTCCGTTATCACATGAATTCCTGCAATGACTGGAGAAGACTGGCCGTTTTGCAAACTGTTATACAGTTCTGTGAAATTCTCATTGATCTTCTTCCCGCCTACCCGGAGTTTGTCACCCCTTTTATCACCCGGTACAATCCCGAGATTTATTTCTTGTCTTGCCATAACTTAATATTCTATCTGGTCAAATGTTATTTCCATGTCGTCAAAACTGACCTCCATGTTATCCCAGGTCAGCGGCTGTGGTAGTATTATCGCATTGGCGGAGCTTTCCGGAATATGAACCGAAAAGAAGGAGTTCTGATACGAGCGTTCGTACTCGATTTCCAGGTTGTACAGGTATTCTCCGTCTTTGAGGAATGGAGTTACTTTTGCCGACTTCACTACGATCTGGAACAGTTCCTTACCGATCTGCTCGTAGCCTTCCGTTGACAATAAAAGCTCCCTGAGGCAATTCTTTTCCCCTAAGGATATCCATCCGGAATTGGCTTTACAGCTTTCAGATTCTTTTGCGCTGAACTGCTTGGTTGAAGCATTAAAGAAGGAATACTTTTCTTCCCGGACTGTAGTTCCTATCTGGCGTTCATATTCCAGGTTCAGTTCGGACTTTCCTAAAAACCTGAAAGTATCATAGGCCGAAAAAGAATTACGGTAGAAAAAGACCTTTTCATTCTCAAACACC